>OKQJ01000126.1_pt1 | contig 39362 bp, 30 predicted proteins | sample 1614171 | NCBI WGS metagenome assembly OKQJ01 (sample SAMN04436911, study PRJEB24849) | human gut metagenome | biome: human gut; feature: NICU; material: stool | host: Homo sapiens | place: USA: Saint Louis, MO | collected 2012-05-30 | reverse complement strand
CGCGGCGCTCCTTGCGCCGATGCGCGCGCGACGCGCGCGGGCTGTACGTTTCCATGTCCTTGTACAGCGATCGTATGGCGAGTCCCGCGCACAGCCAGAGGAAAATCAGGAATCCAAACTTGAGGATCGCGAAGGTCAGTTCAGTGAGCATAACGGAATGCGGCTCCCGTGCGGGGCTACTCCTGCTCCTGCGAGGAGGCCCAGTACAGGATGCGGGTGCGGCCGATGGTGATCGTGTTGCCGTCGAGCAGCGTGGCGACCGGCACCTGATGCCCCTCGATGTACATGTGGTTCGTGGACCCCAGGTCGCGGGCGATCACGCCGTTCGGCGTGATATCGATCTCCATGTGGTGGCGGGAGATGCCCGGGTCGTCGATGATGATGTCGCAGCCGGAACCGCGGCCGATCACCGTCTTCTCCTTGGTCAGCAGATACTGGTTGCCGTTGATCTCCAGCATCGGGTCGTCCTGCGACTGCTCGTCGGTGGTGCGCGGCACGGCGTTGCCCTGCACGGATTCGGAGCTCAGCGTGAAGCTGCCCTTGGTCAGGTCGAGGTCCTCCTCGAAGATCACGACCACCGGGCCGACGAAGGCGTAGTGCTGGCTCTTGGCGTACTGGGTGAGGTTGTCGGCCAGCTCATTGGCCAGCGTCTCGGAGCCCCACTGCTCGATGCGGTCGAAATCCGGGGTGCTCAGCTTGAAACGGTATTCGTTCGGGGCCACCGTGCGATCGCGGCCAACCGGCATCGCTTCGGCGTCGATTTCGCGCTCGAGAGCGCTGGAGAGGTCGACGGGCTGCAGGTCCTTGGACCCGAATTTGGCGAACACGCCATTGACCGCGCCTTCTACACTTTTCTCAAAACGGTCGAGAACGCTCATAGTGATCCCTTTCTTATATCTTCACCTTATCCTACGCGGCAGTGGGGAATAAGATCAAAATTTCGGGAGAAAAACGGCGGTATGAGCGCAAAATTTCCACGCAAATGCGCGTTCGGTGGCGGTTGGGGGCTTTCGGCGGCATCGTTGGCCCTGCGTCGCGGGTGTGGGTCGCCCGGGGCGTTTTGCATCCGGGAGCGATGGGCGTCTCGTGCGTTGGCGCCGTAACAGCCGTAACATGCCGGCGACCGGTTGGTGAGTATGGTTGTGGCCATGAACGATATGACCAATGCATATGACGTCAAGGAAGCAATCGATGCGTTCCCGCGGCTCAAGGCGCGCACGCTGCGTTTCGGGTGCGGGGCCCCGCGTTCGGCGCGGGTGATCGGCGACGGGTCCCGTGCGCTGTTCCTGCGCTCGGATGGGCCGGAGGATCTGGTGACCGCGCTGTGGATGAGCGTGCTCGAGGGCGACGGCAGCCACCGCGAGGTGCTGCTCGCCGACCCGCGCGAGCTGCTCGCCAACGCGGACAGCGAGGACGTGCCGGCCGAGGAGAAGGCCCGCCGCGAGCGTGCGCGCGAGGGCGGCACCGGCATCGTCAGCTACTCGGTCGATGCGGCCGGGCGCCGTGTGATCTACACGATCAACGGGCGTCTGTTCCTGACCGAAATCGACGAGGACGGCGACGGGGCCCGCACCCGCCAGCTGGCGGCGAGCGAGCTCGACACCGACGATCAGGGCGTGTACGGCCCGGTGCTTAATCCGTGCATCAGCCCGGACGGCAAGCATGTGCTGTACACCACCGGCGAGCATCTCGAGCTCGTCGACATCGCCGATTGGGAGAGCGCCGCGGCGCATGACGCTGCCGTGGCTGCCGGCGAGGTGAACGACGGGGTGTTCGTGGAGGCGGACGCCGATGAGGAGGCGATTTCCGAGGGTGCGTTCGGCGCCGATGAGGGCGATCGCCCGGCGGCCGGCGACGTGATCGGGTCGATCTGGGGCGTGTGCGGCGATGCGTGCGCTTGCGGTGATCGCGGTGATGAGCGTGACGGTGAGTGCGGTTGCGGTTGCGCGCGGGGCGGCAAGGAGAACACCTGGCGCATCGGACTGGCCGAATTCGCGGCCGGCGAGGAGATGGACCGCTACGACGGGTTCTGGTGGGCGCCCGATTCCCGCCACATCCTGTTCGAGCGGTATGACACGCAGTACGAGCCGACGTGGTACATCAGCGATCCGGCCAATCCGGAGACGCCGGCGGCTGGCCGCCGCTACCCGCGCGCGCTGACCCGCAACGTCGATGCCTATCTGACCATCGCCGAGCTGGAATTCGATGGGCAGGGCCGCTATGCGGGCGTCGTCGGCCACGACGTGCAATGGGACCGCGACGAGTACGAGTACATCGCCGCCGTCAGCTGGAGCAAGGGGCATGGCCCGTTGGTGCTGGTGCAGAACCGGCGCCAGACCAAGGATCAGGTGCTTGAAGTGGCGCCGTCCGGGGCGGTCAGCGTGCTGGAGACCCATGCGAACGATCAGTGGATCGATCTGGTGCCCGGCACCCCGGCGTTCACGCCGGACGGCCGGCTGGTCTGCCCGATGAACGACATGGACACGGACACGAACCGGCTGACCGTCGATGGCAAGCCGTTCACGCCCGTCGGCTGGCAGGTTCGCGGCGTGCTCGACGTGACCGACGCGGATGTGCTGGTCTCCGTGCAGCGCACGCCCGAATCGGCGCCTGAGGTGCCGGCCGCCTGGGCGGATAACGTGGACGGGCACGATGCCCGCAGCTTCGATGTGGTGAGCATCGCCTATGACGGCACGGTCACGCCGGTCACCACGGTTCCCGGCCAGTGGACCGTCTCCCGCGCGTCGGCCGGCATCGTGGTCTCCGGGCGGGATATGGCCCACGCCAAGTCGCGGATGGAGCATCTCGCTGCGGGCCGGACCGTCGGGGAATCGTCGTCGGCGCTGATTGCGAACCATGCCGCGGATCCTGGTTTTGCGCCGAATATCGTCTTTACCCGCCTTGGCGAGCACCGGCTGTACACGGCGATCATCGCGCCGAGCGCCGGCAGCCGCTATGCCGGCGCCGAGCAGCTGCCGGTGCTGATGAAGCCGTATGGTGGCCCGGGGTACCAGCAGGTCATCGTCAGCCAGGCGTTCTACTGGGATGCGCAGTGGTGGGCCGACCAAGGCTTCCTGGTGGTCACCGCCGACGGCCGTGGCACCACCGGCCGCGGGCCGAAGTGGGATCGCGAGATCTTCGAGGACATGAAGGACGTGACCCTTGCCGATCAGGTCGAGGCCGTGCACGCGCTGCCTGAGGCGATTGCCGCGCTGAATGCGGACGGCGAGACGCGCATTCCCGCGCCGAACCTCGACAAGGTGTGCATGATCGGCTGGTCGTACGGCGGATTCCTCTCCGCGCTGGCTGTGCTCGATGCCCCGGAGACCTTCCACGCCGGCTGCGCCGGCGCGCCGCCCACCGACTGGACGCTGTACGACACGCATTACACCGAGCGCTACCTCGGCCTTGATCCGAAGGTGTACCGCCGCAACGGCATCGTGCAGGACGCGCCGAAGCTCTCGCGCCCGCTGATGCTGATCCACGGGTTCGCCGACGACAATGTGACCATCGCGCACAGCCTTCGCCTGAGCCAGGCGCTGATGGCGGCGGGGCGGCCGCATACCTTCCTGCCGCTCACGGGCATCACGCATATGACCAACGATGAGACGGTCGCCGAGAACCTGCTCACGCTGCAGCGCGACTTCCTGTACGACGCGTTGGATCTGTGAGCCGTTGCCGGCGCCGTTTGCGGTGAGCCGGTTGGTTGGCCGGGTTGAGCGGGGCTGGTTGGGCTGAGCTGGGTTGAGCGGGCTGGGTTGTCTGGCTCGGTGGGCCCGGCCGGCTCGGCTTGGCGGGTTTCGCTGCTGTGGGGCATGGCGCGCTGATGGCGCCACGCCCCTTTTGTTTTTCTTGGCGGAGCAGCGCTTCTGGAGTGCAGAGGGTACACCTCGCTTGGGCCCCTTTCCGCGGGGCGATTCTTCTATAGGATCGATGCCCTTCTCCGTTCGACGTTGTCAACGAAGGATGACGCATACTCTCTCATGGATATGCCTCGCTTGGAAGCCTCGTGGCAGGGTGAAGCTCATATGGGTTAGAAGGTACACCTCGCTTGGTGTGGTTTGGCGTGGCATATTGCCTGGAGTGCAGGAGGTGCGCTTCGCCTATCGTTCCCTCAGCGAGGTGGTTCATCTGGAGGGTCGGTGGTCTGCTCGTTTGACGCTTGTCGATGAGGAGGATCGCATAGTCTCTCGCGGGTATGGTCCGTTTGGAGCTCTTTCCGCGGGGCGGAATCTCTATGGGGTAGAAGGCGTGCCTCGCTTGGTGTGGTTTGGAGTGGTATGTTGCTTGGAGCGTAGGAGGTGTGCTTCGCCTGCTGTTCCTTCAGCGGGGCGGTTCGTCTAGAGGGTAGGAGCTATACCCTGTTTGGTGGTTCCCGGCCGGGTGAAGCTTCTATAGGGTAGAAAGCATGCCTCGCTTGGAGTTCCTTCTGCGGGACGGAATTTCTATGGGCTAAAAGGTCTGCCTCGCTTGATGTTGTTTGGCGTGGCGTGCTGTCTGGAGTATAGGAGGTGTACTTCGCCTGTTGTTCTTTCCGCGGGGTAGCTTGTCTAGAGGGTGGGAGCTATACCTTGTTTGGCGGTTTCTCAGCGGGGTGTCTCGCTTGGAGCGTTGGTGATTTACTTTGCTCGAGGCCGTCAATCGAGGACAACCGTGGAGCCTATCATAGCTGTGCCCCACTGAGAATCCATGCAGTGGGGGGCACGGTAGTTGGACAGTGGGGGCACGGCAGTTGGACAGCGGGGCGTAGCGGTTGGTCTCTGGGAGGTGCGACACGGGGTTGACTCGTCATCCCGATATGTGTTAACGTCAACATTACTGATATTCTACGTTTGACGCATGGCCCAGGCTGAGGGGCCGGCATGCGACACGTGCATCTCAGATAGCATGCTGAGCGTTGTGATACGCTTCGGCGCATACGCTGGGCGGAGAAAACAGGATGTACAAGGCGAGGTGGCAAATGTCTGGCGAGAGCGCTGTTGATCGGGCCGGTAACGAGGGCCATAAGAATGCTGTTTCTGGATCCGAGGCGCCCGTGTGCGCGGCGGCGCCTTCAAAATCGGTGTCCATCAAGGATGTGGCGAAGCTGGCTGGCGTTTCGATGCAAAGCGTATCCCGTGTCAGCAATGGAAGCGCGTCGGTGAGTCCGCAGCTGAGAGAGCGGGTCACCCGTGCGATGCATGAGCTGGGATACCGGCCGAATCGCGTGGCCCGCGCGCTGAGGTCGGGCCGAACGTGGACGCTTGGTCTGTTCGTGGAGCGTCTGGAGACTTCGGGCTCCGAGTTGATGCTGGAGAGCCTGATGGATGCTGCGGCGAAGCGGGGGTACGGCTTGACGCTGATCCCCATCGGCAATGACGCCCAGGTTTCGGTGATCGCCTCGTCGCCGTTCGTGGCGAGCCTCGACGTGGATGGCATGATCGTCAACGACCGGCCTGCGGTGGCGGAGGCGATCGATCAGTTCTTCCCCGATACGCCGGTGGTGTCGATCGGCAAGAACCCGGATCGCGAGAACTGGTCCTCGATGGATCTCGACCAGGAGCTGATCGGGCGGTTGGCGGTGGAGCATCTGCTGGATCTGGGGCACAAGACCGTGTATCACGTCGGCGGTGAGCAGATCTCGAATTCCGCGATCAAGCGCGCCCAGAGCTGGGAGCAGGTGCTGCACGAGCGGGGATGCGAGGTCCCGCCATTCGAATATGCGGGATGGTGGGCCGATGATGGCTATCGCGTCGGCAAGAAACTGGCCGAGGATCCGAATTGCACGGCGGTGTTCTGCGCGAACGATACCTTGGCTCTGGGCGTGATCAAGGCGTTGCAGGAGAGTGGGCTGCGCGTGCCGGAGGATGTCAGCGTGGTTGGCGTCGACGATTCCGTGAACGGCTATTACCCGAACAACAACCTGACGACGGTGAGCCAGCGGTACGCCGAGGCCGGCCGTTCCTTGGTCGAACTTCTGATCGATCGGATCAACGGAGGCGGTCCGAAGCACGTCATGGTCGGCGACGATCTGATCGTGCGCGGCACCACCGGTCCGATGCGTGAACGGGTTGGCGGACGGTAAAGAACCGCAGCAAGCCGTAAACGAGCTGAAAAGTCACAACGAGCAGGTGGCGGCCCGTAGCATCCCACGCTGTTAATTCGTTCAGTGATTTCGGCTCAGCCTCAGCGAGGGGAGCCAGACATGGTACACACGAACTTACGGCGGGATAGTAGCGGTCCGTAGCGGGCCGTGGCAGGCTGTACGGCTCACACGGTTCGCAAGTCTGTAAGTCTTAACGGCCCACATGGCTCGTAATCCCGTGAGTCCGTGCCTGTAAGCGGCCCCTATGGTTCCTAGTCCGCAACCATCCGCCTCCAAGCTCTGAGACAGGTACGCCGCCGAGGCCGTACGGTCCGCAAGCAGCCGTGACGGCATGCCCCACCGCCATCCTCGTCACCAAGAACCACCGGTGTACCAATCCCGGCGATTCGATCACGCCGGCAACAAGATCCTCCATCGGCGTTTCGTGAGGAAAATCAACGGTTGTATCGATTACAAAACGCGCGTTTCCGGTGCGAATCCCCTACAATTTCGTGATCAAAAGTTGACGTTAACATCCACCATGTGTTAACGTCAACATCATAAGAGGGCAACGAAAAGCCCACTTACGAATTCGTGGCCGGTGCAGTGGCCGGCTGTGGATCGGGGCGCATCCAAGCAGGATGCGCTGAAGCGAAGGAGAACTCAACATGTCAATGAAGATGAAAGCAGCAGTTGCCGCAGTGTCCGCAGCGGCCATGGCTCTCACTCTCGGAGCTTGCGGTACGGGCAGCAACGGAGGCAGCGCTTCCGGCAAGACGGCCGTCAGCTATTCCGATGTCGAGGCGGCTCTCAAGAGCGACAAGGACATCAACCTGACGATGTGGGCATGGTCGTACGACACGATGAAGCCCAGCGTCGAGGCCTTCGAGAAGAAGTACCCGCACATCAAGATCGACTTCAAGTCCACCGGCGCCTCCGCCGACCACTACACCAAGGTGCAGAACGCTATCAAGGCCAAGAAGGGCCTGCCGGACATCGTCCAGCTCGAGTATGACGCGCTGCCGCAGTACGCGGTGCAGGGCGCGCTCGTCAACCTCAACGGCGATGGCATCGACTCCAACATCGGCAAGCTGTACAACGACGCCGCGTGGAAGAACGTCCACGTGGGCGACGGCCTGTACGGCATCCCGCAGGATCAGGCGCCTATCGCCGCCTGGTACCGCACCGACATCCTCGACCAGTACGGCATCAAGATCCCGACCACCTGGGATGAGTACGAGCAGGCCGGCATCAAGCTGCACAAGGCCGATCCGAGCAAGTACCTCGGCTTCATCGACACCTCGGGCAACCGCCAGTTCGTGCAGATGCTGCACGCCGGCGACGCCAACCCGTGGACCGTCGAGGGCCTCAAGGACGTCACGCTGAACCTGACCGGCGACAAGTCCACCAAGATCTCCGACTTCACCCAGAAGCTCATCGACGAGGGTGTCCTCGCCGCCGTGCCGTCCGGCACCGATGAGTTCAACCGCGCGTTCGCCGATGGCAAGTACGCCTCCTGGATCGACGGTTCGTGGCGTGGCGGCCTGTTCGCCACTGGCAACCCGGAGCTCAAGGGCAAGCTCAAGGCCGCCCTGCCGCCGAGCTGGGGCTCTTCCGAAGATGACCTGCAGGTCGGCGAGGCCGGCGGTTCGCTGCTGAGCGTCACCACCACGGCCGACACCAAGGAGAAGCAGGCCGCCGCGCTTGCCTTCATCAACTGGGTCAACTCCGATCCCGAGTCCATCGACGCCTTCCAGACCGTCGGCGGCTCCCTGTTCTGCGCAGCCAAGTCGTTCCAGTCCGATTCCAAGTACGCCGAGACCGACGATCCGTACTTCGGCCAGAAGGTGAACGAGATCTACTTCAAGGCCGCCGAGAAGATCAACACGAACTGGTCCATCCTGCCGTACAACAACCAGATGGATTCCGACTTCAAGGACATCGTCGTGCCCGAGATGAAGGAAGGCGGCAACATCACCTCCGCGCTGAGCAAGTTCCAGGACAAGCTGAAGACCTACGGTACCGAGCAGGGCTTCAACGTCACCGCGAAGTGACGGAGTCGATCCCGGAACGATTCCAGTGATCGCGAACTGATGGGTGGAGTGGCCGTCGGCGCCATGCGCGAGGCGACCACCCCACCCGGTCCGTTCACAGTGACCATCGAAGGATTGGATAGGCGCAAAAAATGAGTGCAGCAGTTGAGTCCCCCGTCGCGCGGGGCGCGGGCAAGCCCGCGAAAGCGCGGAAAGTCGAGGTCAGGAAGGAAAAGCCGGATTGGATCGGCATCCCGTTCTGCCTGCCTTACGTGATCGTGTTCCTGTTCGGTACGATCATCCCGTTGTTCTACGCGTTGTATCTGGGCTTCTTCAAGCAGCAGATGATCGGCGGCTCCTCGTTCGTCGGATTCGGCAACTATCTGAAGGCCCTGCGCGATACGCTGATGTGGACGGGCTTCGGCCGCGTGTTCCTGTACTTCTGGATCCAGACGCCGCTCATGCTCGCGCTGGCCCTTATGGCCGCGCTGATGCTGGATTCGCAGCGCATCCGCCACATCGCGGTGCCGCGCATCCTCATGTTCCTGCCCTATGCGGTGCCGGGCGTGATCGCGGCCATGATGTGGGGCTACATCTACGGCAGCGACTACGGCCTGTTCGGCCAGATCGCCCATCTGTTCGGGGCGAAGGCGCCGAACATGTTCAGCAGCCAGCTCATGCTGTTCGCCATCGCGAACATCGCCACATGGTGCTTCGTGGGCTACAACATGCTGATCTACTACTCCTCGCTGCGCGTGATCCCGGAGGAGTTGTACGAGTCGGCCCGCATCGACGGCGCTTCGGAGCTCAGGATCGCATGGTCGATCAAGATCCCGCAGATCCGCGGCTCGATCGTGATGACGCTGCTGTTCTCGCTGATCGGTTCGTTCCAGCTGTTCAACGAGCCGAACGTGTTGAAGACGCTGGCTCCGGAGACGATCAACAGCTCGTACACGCCGAACATGTATACCTACAACCTGGCGTTCACCAGCCAGGACGCGAACTACGCGGCCGCCGTATCGCTGGTCGTTGGCATCATCACGATGGTGCTCGTCGCCATCGTTAAGGCTATCGGAAACAGGTGGGATAAGTAATGAGTGCCGCAACCGTATCGCCGAGCAAGGCGACGCGCGAGGAGAAGCTCGCGCAGAAGGATTGGAAGAACCGCCAGCGCAACCGCAGGCGCGCCGAGAAGCAGGCGCAGCAGGTCAAGCTCACGGGCAAGCAGCGCGTGATGAGCTGGCTGCTGCACATCGTGATGGCCGTGATGGTCATCTACTGCCTGGTGCCGTTGCTGTGGCTGGTGTTCTCGAGCACCAAGAGCAACAGTGGCCTGTACACCTCGCCGGGTCTGTGGTTCGCCGACAAGAACGTGTTCTTCCAGAACGTGCATGACACCTTCACGTTCAAGGACGGCGTCTACCCGCGCTGGCTGCTCAACACCCTCATGTACGCGGTGGTCGCCGGTCTCGGCTCCACGCTGATCGCGACCTTCGCGGGTTACGCGGTGGCCACGATGAAGTTCCCCGGCCGCAACTGGCTGCTGTGGATCACGCTGGCGTTCATGTCGATCCCCAGCACGGTCATCACCGTGCCGCTGTTCCTCATGTACTCGCAGGTCGGCTTGGTCAGCACGCCGTGGGCCGTGATCCTGCCGCAGCTGAGCAACCCGTTCGGCCTGTACCTGATGATCATCTACGCGCAGACGTCGATACCGATCTCGCTGGTCGAGGCGGCCAAACTCGACGGCGCCAGCCATTGGACGATCTTCTGGAAGATCGGCTTCCCGCTGCTGTCCCCGGGCTTCGTGACCGTGCTGCTGTTCGCGCTGGTCGGCGTGTGGAACAACTACTTCCTGCCGCTGATCATGCTGCAGGACACGAAGGACTACCCGCTGACCGTCGGCCTGAACGTGTGGTTGAAGATGGGCAACGACACGTCCGTCAAGGAGTTGCCGAACAACCTGATCCTGACTGGCTCGCTGATTGCCATCATCCCGCTGATCATCTGCTTCCTGTTCCTGCAGAAGTACTGGCAGTCCGGCTTGGCCGCAGGTTCCGTCAAGCAATAATTCAGGTTCGCGCAGTAGCCTGATATACGGAGGTACGCCAAATCCTGGGGCCGCGGACCATTCCTCAAGGAATGATTCGCGGCCCTTGTCCGTCCGAGCCGCTGCCGATTCCCGTCCGAGGTCCCATCCTCGTCAGTTTTCCCATTGATATCATGCGCGCGCCGTGACCGTGCGGCCCTTCCCGGGCCGCCGGTGCGCGTCGCGCGCATGCCCGTATACCTATACCTATATATAAAGGAGTCATCGATGACTACAGTGACCATGAAGGGCGTCAGCCTCGCGCTGGACGACCACGGCCAGGTCGCCCAGCTGCACGGGCTGGGCATCCAGTGTTTCGGCGGCACGTACTATGCCTACGGCGAGAACAAGGCGAACGGCAACCGGTTCCAGGGCGTGGCCTGCTACACGTCCGACGATCTGGCCCATTGGCGCAGCGAGGGCATCGTGCTGGGCGTGCGCGAAAGCGGGCTGCTCGCCGCCGACACCATCGCCGAACGCCCCAAGGTGCTGCGCTGCCCGTCCACCGGCGAATACGTGATGTACATCCATACCGAGCGCGGCGACTACAACTACGCGCATATCGGCGTGGCCGTGGCCGACAATCCACTCGGTCCGTTCCGCTTCCTGTTCTCCATGCAGCCGTTCGGCAACATCTCGCGCGATATCGGCGTCTTCCAGGACGAGGACGGGGCCGGATACCTCATTTCCGAGGACCGCGAGCACGGCACGCACATCTACCGGCTGTCCGGCGACTACCATTCGGTGGTCGAGGACGTGGCCTGCGAGCGGGGCACGAATTACGAATACGGCTACGAGTCGCCGACCATCATCAGGCACGAGGGCCTGTACTACTGGTTCGGCTCGCAGCTGACCGGGTGGAACTGCAACGACAACATGTTCGCCACCGCGACCGACCTGCACGGCCCGTGGAGCGAATGGAAGCCGTTCACGCCGCTCGGCTCGAAGACCTTCGAGTCGCAGTGCAATCTGGTGATGCCACTGCCCGACGGCCAGTTCCTCTACATCGGCGACCGTTGGAATCCCGACGACTTGGGCAATTCGCCCACGCTGTGGCTGCCGATCCGCATCGGCGGCGGCGAGGCGATGCTGGAGTGGCACGACGAATGGACCTACGAGCGCTAGCGGCTCGGTGCGTACAGTCTGGCTCCCCTCTATGAGGGGAGCTGGCCGCGAAGCGGTCTGAGGGGAGCACTACCACGAACGCCTGAATCAAGCCGATTCGCATATGCTCCCCTCAGTCGGCCATGCCGACAGCTTCCCTCATGGAGGGGAGCCAGATTTAGCGGCCCGGCGCCGCACCTTGATCCGCGAATTGCGTCAAACGAGTTCCATTTATCCGGTTTTGTTCGCTGAATGCCGGTTTGCTCGGGGGCGGGAATATACTGCTTGGAAGGCAACCAGATAGTAAGGCTCGCGGCGAAAAGAGGGATCGAGTGCGAACGGTGTGGCGTATTTTCACGCGTGATCTCATCCGGATTCTGCGCAATCCGGTCGCTCTGGTGGTGACGTTCGGCGTGGCCATCATCCCTTCGCTGTACGCGTGGTTCAACATTCTCGCCAACTGGGATCCGTATTCGGCCACCGGCAACCTTCAGGTCGCCGTGGCCAACGACGACAAGGGCGCCAGCAACGATCTGGTCGGCGATCTCAACGCCGGCAAGCAGGTCGTGAGCGAGCTCAAGAAAAACGACGAGCTGGGGTGGCGGTTCGTCAGCGAGGAAAAGGCGCTGGAAGGCGTGCAGTCGGGCGAATACTACGCGGCGATCGTCCTGCCCAAGGACTTCAGCGAGAGTCTGGTCGATTCGGTGACCGGCTCCGGAACCCGGCCGAAGATCAAGTACTACGTCAACGAGAAAAAGAACGCGATCGCGCCGAAAATCACCGATACGGGCGCGACGACCATCGACGAGCAGATCAACTCCACCTTCGTCTCCACGGTGAGCAACGCGGTCGCATCCGCCATATCCCAGGCGGGCAACGAACTCGACGAGGCGACGACCAGCACGCAGAACGACGTGATCGGCGACCTCAACAAGGTGATCGACAGCATCGGCACCGTGAACATGGCGCTCGCGGATACCCAGACCACGCTGCATCAGGCGGATACGGCCATCGCGGACGCGAAACGCACCACGGCCGCGCTCAAGAACACGGTGGCCGCGGCGCGGCAGGCCTCCAAGCAGTCAGGAACGCTGCTCTCCGAGGCACAGACCGGTTCGCAGTCCTTCGCGAACACGCTGGTCGGCGCGCTCGACAACGGATCGATCCAGCTGTCGGGGCTGGCCGTGAACGCCAACAACGCCGCCGGCACGGTCATCGGATCGTTCAACACCGCGCAGAGTTCCGTCGATGCCATCACCGATGCGATCTCCCGGCCGCTGGACGCCACCGCGGCCACCCTGGGCGATCTCAAGGACGCGCTGAACAAGGCCGGTCTCGGTCAGGACACCGCCGATCCGGTCGGCCAGCGCATCTGGTCGCAGATCAACGCGATCGACGATGCCGTCAGCGCGCAGCAGACGCAGGTCGACGCCTTCCACAAGGACACCACGGCGTTCATCACGTCCGGCAAGGACGCGACGGGCAATCTGTCCGGCGCGGTCGGCGACACGGCGGGCGGCGGCATCGCGGCGATGAACGCCGCCCGCGGCTCGCTGACCGGCACGATCATGCCGAATCTCACCGCATCGCTGAACAGCTTCGCCGCGCTGAACGGCACCTTGGACGGCACGCTGGCCTCGCTGTCGAACACGCTGGAGCAGACCGACGGGCTGTTCGACCAGCTGTCGTCCACCATCAGCCAGGCCACGTCCACCATCGCCGGCACGCAGACCTCGCTGGGCCAGCTGTCCGGCAGCGTGGCGACCGTGCGCACCGACATCGCCGCGATCAACAGCTCGGAGACCTACCGCAAGATCAGCGACGCCCTGCACCTCGACGACGAGGCGTTCGGCGAGTTCATGGGCAACCCCGTCTCACTGACCACCAAGGTCGTCTATCCCACCGATAACTACGGCTCCGCCGTCACGCCGTTCTACACGAACCTTGCGCTGTGGGTCGGCGGATTCGTGCTCATCGCGATCTACAAGCTCGAAGTCGACCACGAGTCGATCGCGCGCTTCTCCGCCTCGCAGGCGTATATGGGGCGTTGGCTGCTGCTGGTCACCATCGGCTTCCTGCAGGCGATCATCGCGACCGTCGGCGATCTGGTGCTCGGCATCCAGTGCGAGCATCCGTTCCTGTTCATCCTGGCCGGCGTGTTCTGCTCGTTCGTGTACATCAATATCATCTACGCGCTGGCCGTGGCCTTCCGCCATATCGGCAAGGCCGTGGCCGTGATTCTGGTGATCATGCAGATCCCCGGCGCGTCCGGCCTGTACCCGATCGAGATGATGCCCGACTTCTTCCGCAAACTGCACCCGTGGCTGCCGTTCACGTACGGCATCAACGCGATGCGCGGGCCGATCGCCGGCACGTACGGCAACCATTACTGGGTCGATATGATGCACCTGTCGTGGTACCTGCCGGTCGCGCTGTTCGTCGGGCTGGTGGTGCGCCGGTATGCGCTGAACCTCAACGCGCTGTTCGACCGCCGCCTCGGCGACACGGATCTGATGATCACCGAGCACAACAGCATGGTCAACGAGAGGGTGAGCCTGACCGCCGTGTTCCGCGAGATCTCCGGCACCGACGAGCTGCACACCGTGGTCAAGCGGCGCGCGCACCGATTCTTCGCGCGCTATCCGAAGATGATCGGATCGGGGCTGATCGTGCTGCTGGTGCTGCCGGTCGTATTCCTGATCCTGCTGTTCGTCACGCAGGAGAAGATCGCGATGCTCACCGCGTGGATCGTGTCGATCATCGTCATCGACGCGTACCTGATCGTCGTCGAATACACCAGGGACAGCTACGCGCGCCAGCTCGGCGTGAGCACGATGAGCGCCGACGAGTTCCGCGACGTGATGCTGCACGGGTACGTGTGGCGGCGCACGCATGGAGGCGCAGGCAGGCATGCGCCCGGGCATGCGGCGGCTACGACTGCCGGGGCTGCGGCTACGGCCGTGGGCGAGGACACCGAGGAGATCGCGCCGGGCCGTGATTACGAGGCTGGCGGTATGACCGGTGGCACGGCCGATGGCATGAGCGGTGAAGGAGGCGCGCGATGAGGAACATATGGAAGATCTTCGTGCGCGACGTCCGCCAGGCCACGCGCAACGTGATCGCGCTCATCGTCGCGATGGGTCTGGTGGTCGTGCCGGCGCTGTACGCGTGGTACAACATCGCCGCCAGCTGGGATCCGTACGGCAACACGAAGGCGCTGAAAGTCGCCGTCGCGAACGTCGACAAGGGCTACAAGTCCGACCTGATCCCGGTCACCATCAACGTCGGCGAGACCGTGACCAGCGCGCTGCGCGCCAACCACGACCTCGACTGGCAGTTCGTCGACAAAAGCGAGGCCATCGACGGCGTGAACTCGGGCGAATACTACGCGGCGCTGATCATCCCCAAGAGCTTCAGCGCCGACATGATGACGCTGTTCTCGCCGAACATCAAGCACGCGAAGCTGGAATACTACCTCAACGAGAAAATCAACCCGATCGCGCCGCACATCACCGATCAGGGCGCGAGCACGGTGGCTACAACCATCGACCAGACCTTCGTCAAGACGCTTGGCGAGGTCGCGATCGGCCTGGCCTCGAATGTGGTCGATTATGCGCAGAGCCCCCAGGTGGCGCAGTACGTGACCAACGCCACCGAGCATATCTCGTCCCTGTCGTCGCAGCTGAAGAGCGCGTCCGACCAGGCCACCGCCTACGCCGGGCTGATCGGGGCGACCACCAGCATCATCGAGTCGACCGACAAGCTGCTCGGATCCAACCAGTCGGCCGCATCCGACGCGAAGCAGGCGATGCAGCAGGGCACCGACGCCGTGACCGGCTTGGAAAACGCGCTGTCCGGTGCCACAAGCGGCGTCAACACGGCGTTGGATCAGGCGTCGTCGGCCTACGACAAGGTCGACAAGCAGATCGCCGCCGCATTCTCGGACATCAACGATCAATCGACGCAGGTCGCCGGCAAGCTCACCGACCTGCAAAGCCATGTGCAGTCGCAAGCGGACGGGTTCGGCGGCTATGCCTCGGCGCTGCGCTCGCTGGCCTCCTCCGCCGGCGCGCAAGCGGTGCGGGACGCGCTCGATGCGGCCGCCGACCAGGCCCAGGCCACGCAGACCAAGCTCAATGACGTCGCCACGGCGATCGGCGGCGCGGCGCGGCGGCTTACCGACGGCAGCGCCGATCTGGAGACGACCCGCAAGGATCTCGCCTCGAACATCGCCGATGCCAAGGCTTCGGTCACGCAGGTGGCCGACACCTACCGGACCACGCTCAAGCCGCAGCTCGACGCGCTGTCGTCGTCGATGGGCGATGTCATGACGCAGTCCACCGCCGTGATCGACGGGCTGGGCGCGACCATCGACGACGTATCCGGGCTGTCCGGCGGCATCTCCGGCAGCCTGGCGGCCGTGCAGTCGACGCTTTCCGATGCGTCTGCGTCGCTTGGCGAGGCCGCCACGAAACTCGACGATCTCAACGGCAAGTTCTCCTCCGTGCTCAGCGGCGGCGGCCTTGACCTGTCCGCGCTCACGTCCGCCGACTCGGACACGATCGCCACGATGCTGTCCGCGCCGGTGGCCGTCGACCGCATCGCCGTGTATCCGGTGGAGAACTACGGGTCGGCCATGGCCCCGTTCTATACGATCCTGTCCATCTGGGTCGGGTCGATCATTCTGGTCGCCATGCTCAAGGTGACGGTTTCCGACCATGAAAAGGCGAAGATCCTGGGACTCGGCAACGTGCTGCCGCTCGGCGCGGAAACCGGCCTGCGCGAGGCGATGATCGCGGGCCGCACCGCGGGGCCGGGGGCGATGATCGACGTGCTGCGCAAGCCGCGCGCCGAGTCGCCGGGCAACGCGCGCGGTTTCGGGCTGCACCTGTACCAGGAGTACTTCGGCCGGTATCTGATCTTCGCGCTGTTCGCGCTGATGCAGGGCACGCTCGTGTGCCTTGGCGACATGTTCTATCTCGGCGTGCAGTGCGAGCACCCGGTGCAGTTCCTGATGGTCGGATGGCTGGCCTCGCTGGTGTTCTCGAACCTGGTGTACACGCTCACCGTGTCGTTCGGCGACATCGGCAAGGCGATCGCCGTGGTGCTGTTGGTCATGCAGGTGGCCGGTTCCGGCGGCACCTTCCCGATCGAGACCCTGCCGCCGTTCTTCCGTGCGGTGTCGAAGTTCCTGCTGTTCCCCTACGCGGTCGATGCGATGCACGCCGCGATGGCCGGCTCGTACGGCATGGAGTACTGGGTGTCGATGGGCAAGCTCGCGCTGTTCCTGATCCCCTCGCTGCTGCTCGGCCTGATGCTGCGCAAGCCGGTGATCCGCCTCAACAACTGGATCATCCGCAACCTCGAGAGCACCAAGGTGATGTGATGCGGCCGGCGCGGCCGGCACTCCCGGCTTGTCGGGTGACGTGGGGTGCCTGCGGCGCGACGGGGCTGAAGTGTCGCGCCGGCATCGGGAACATCCGCTAGGGTAGGAATCATGCAGCTGAAGTTGATCGATGAGAACCGCTATGCCGAGGACATGAACGGCAGGGTGCTGCCGGCGCTCGCCGAATGCCGGGTCGAAGGGTGGATGGAGCCGGCCGAGGTGGCGGGGGTTCCCACGCCGCACAGCGTCGATGGCTCGTCCGGCGGGAGACTGCATTACGTATGCTACGATTCGGCGAAATTCGACGCGCTGCGTGAGGACGGCGCGACCGGCGTGTTCCGCGGCGCCGTGGTGATCTCCCACGGATTCACCGAATTCGCGGCGAAATACGCCGAAATGGTCTGGTACTTCCTGATGTCGGGATATTCGGTGTGCGTCCTCGAGCACCGGGGCCACGGCTATTCGGCCCGCGACGTCGACAACCGGTCGTTGGTCTGGATCGACGATTGGCGTCGGTATGAGGCCGATCTGGCGAAGTTCGCCGATACGGTCGGCAAGCGGTATGCGGATGGGCAGCCGCTCGACCTGTACTGCCATTCGATGGGCGGCGGCATCGGCGCGGCCGTGCTGGAGACCTATCCGACCCTGTTCGACAAGGCCGTGCTTTCGGCGCCGATGATCGCGCCGGTCACCGGCATGCCGAACTGGCTGGCCGTCGGCTTGGCCGAGGCGCTGTGCTCGGTCGGCCTGGGCCGCCACGTCGTCTTCGGGCAGAGCGATTTCAGCCCGGAATTGGACATGTCGGCGTATCGGGGCGCCAGCGAGGCGCGCATACGCTGGTTCCACGAGCAGCGCGTCAATGACGTGCACCAGCAGACGAACGCGGCCACCTTCGAATGGGTGCGCCAGGCGCTGCGCCTATCCCGCGCCGTGCAGCGGCAGGACGCGTGCGCGAACATCGAGACGCCCATCCTCCTGTTCCAGGCCGGGCGTGACGTGTGGGTGCTCAACAAGCCGCAGGACCGTTTCGTGCGTAACGTCACCGACGCCGGGGGCGATATCCGCAAATCCCGGTTCGACGATTCGCTGCACGAGATCTTCAGCATGCCCAATGCGGTGCTCGGGCCGTACCTTACGCAGATCTTCGATTTCCTCGGCGCCTCGGAGATGGAGACGATCGCTAGGTAGCGGGGCGCGAACCACTCAATCATTTGCGAGATAGACCGCTGGCGGCGCTCCTTAACGACGCGAGCCCCCTGCCGGCGAGGAATCGCTCCTCGCCGGCAGGGGGCTCGCGGAACCCGTCAACGCCGTTCATTCACGGCCGATTCACCCGTCTCCCCAAATGGGGAGCGGGGACGTGGACCGGTACGCGGCGCGACGGCATTCGGGGAAAGCAGCGTCATCCTTCGATGGCGATGGTGTGCTTGGACTCAACCTGCGGCTGGGCCTGGACCTTCGGGACCTGCAGGCACAGCGTGCCGTTCTTGTAGCTGGCGTGGATGTCGGATTCCTTCACGTCGTCGCCGACGTAGAAGCTACGCGAGCAGGTGCCCACGTAACGTTCGCGGCGCAGCCACTTGCCCTCGTCATTCTTGTCGGAATGATCCTCGTCCTTGCGGGCGGAGACGGTCAGGTAGCCGTTGCTCAGTTCGACGTTGATGTCGTCCTTGTCGAACCCCGGCATGTCGATGTCAACGTCATAGGCGTTGTCGGTCTCGCGCACGTCGGTGCTCATCATGTTGGCCGGAGTAGCCGCAGCGCGGTTGTTGGCCGCACTGCGCCAACCCTCGAAGAACGGATCGTCAAACAGATCGGAGAACATCGTATCGTTCATCAACGCCGGAAACATTGCCATAATCGGTACTCCTTACACAACGCGAGGCGGAGTGGCTTGGCTTCCGAAGCGCCATCCGCGGTCTTCGGGGCGGCTATCGGGGCCGTTGGCCTTCGGGCTTTGGCTGGCGGCTTCGGTATCGTTGCCGCTCCCGGAACCCTTCCTCAGGGCTCCTGCCTTGCCTTTCACTTCATAATGTAGGTCGTTCGGGAGCGGATGGAGCCGAGTTTTACCCACGGTGAAAAAACTTGAGTCTATTGGACTCAAGTTTGTGATTGGCGGTGGCGATCGCGCGGGCAGGGGCTGCGGCGTCGTTGCCGCGGTCAATTGTGAATCAGGGATGAATCAGTGACGTTCGGGGGGTGTTTGCCGTCCCCAACCGTGCCATGATGGTGGCATGAGACTTTTGGGTAATATTCTGTGGCTTGTCCTCGGCGGGTTGGCGATCGCGATCGGATGGGCGCTGGTCGGCTTGCTGCTGTGCATCACGATCATCGGCATCCCGTTGGGGGTCCAGGCATTCAAGATGGCGGAGCTCACGCTGACGCCGTTCGGCAAGACCGTGGTGTACGATCGCAGCTTCGATTCCACGCTGATGAACATCTTCTGGGTGGTGCTGGTCGGCTGGTGGATGGCGATCGGATACGTGCTGGCCGGCGCGCTCAACTGCGTCACGATCATCGGCATCCCGTTCGGCATCCAGTCCTTCAAGATGGCCAAACTGGCGCTCTGGCCGTTCGGCGCGCAGATTCTCTCGTTGCGCTGAACGGATGGTACGGTGTTCGCACCCTCGCGGCGCTCGCGTTGCGGGGACGTTCGCGTCGTGGGGGACGCGAATGATCGCTGCCCCGGCCGGCGTCGGGGCCTTTATACGCTGCCATAACCACATCCGATAACCTGCTGCGCGCGTCCCGCGGCCGCTCCCGATAGCGTACGATACGGCACGACTATCAGGAAGCTGGGGAGCGGCATGGCCGACGATCGTAAGCATCAGTCCGCGCGGCAGGCGGAGAATCCGCGTGCGGAACGCACCGGATACGCGGAGCGCGCGCAATACGCGCAGTATGAGAGCGACAAGGGACCCGAGCGGGGATCCTGGCCGGCCGATGGTGGGGGATATGCCGGTCTGCTGGCCCGCCGCGCGGCGGCCGTGCCGGCGAACGTCTTCGCGTCGATGGACGAGGTCGTGGCGCAGGAGCGCGCGGCCGGGTTCGACGTCATCGACCTGAGCAAGGCCAACCCCGACCTGCCGACGCCGGCATACATCGTCGAGGCCGGTCGTGCCGCGACCGGGCGGCTGGAGAACCACCGGTACACGCCGTTCGACGGCAAACCCGATTTCCTGCAGGCCGCCGCCGGGTGGTACCGGCGCGAGCAGGGCGTGGACGTGGACTGGACCACCGAACTGCTGGCCACCTGCGGCGCGATCATGGGGCTGTCCACCGTGACGCAGGTGCTGCTCGACCCGGGCGACACCGTCGTGGTGCCGGAGCCGTACTATCCGCCATATGCGGCGCTCGCCGCCGTCGCCGGCGCGCGTATGGTCACCATTCCGACCGATGAGGAGCATGGATTCATCCCCGATCTCGACGCCGTGGACCCGCAGGTGTGGGATGACGCCAAGCTGCTGCTGCTCAACTATCCGAACAATCCCACGGGAGCGGCCGCGACCCGGCAGTTCTATGAGCAGGTCGTGCGGCTGGCCCACCGCCATCATTTCCTGGTCATGAACGATTTCGCGTATGCGGGCATCGGCACGGAGGCGCTCCCGCTGAGCCTGCTGGCCGTGGACGGGGCGCGGGACGTGTCGATCGAGGTCGTCTCGCTGTCGAAGATGTACGGCATGGCCGGCTGGCGCGCGGGGTTCGCCGCCGCGCCGGCCGAACTGATGGCCCATATCCGCGACTACCACCACCAGATGTGCACCAACCCGGCGGGAGCCGTGCAGGACGCTGGCGCCGCCGGCCTGAACGGCGACCAGTCGAGCGTGCGCGAGCTGTCTCAACGGTACGCGCACCGGCGCGGGATCCTGTCCCAGGCGCTCTCCGCCGCCGGCATCCGCTCCTTCGACTCGGCGTATGGCCTGTTCGTCTGGGCCCGTGTGCCGGATACCTTCGCCGGGGACGGCGACGCCTTCGCCCGCGCCATATTGCGCCGGACGCATGTGGCCGTGATGCCGGGCTCCTGCTTCGGGGCCAGCGGCAAGGACTATATACGGCTGAGCCTGCTGGAAAGCGAGGATCACCTCATCGAGGCCGCGGCCCGCATCCGCGGCATGGCATGGTGACGCCGGGGTCCCATCCACACCGGTTAACACGGACACAAACAACACGAAACGAGCCCGACCGTAGGATACTGGCACGGCCACGCCGGACGCATTCCGGTCGGGGCCGATCCGCGGGACAGACCGGATCACGATCAAAGGAGCATGCATGAGCACTCACGTTCAGGACAGCGATGTGCGCAGCGGGCCGGATCGCTATGTCAGCGAGATCGGTGCCGCCGCGCGGCTTGGCGACTATCTGCAGGACTATCGCAAGCCGGTGATCATCACCGGCCGCAAGTCGTTCGCGGCGTTCGCGGGCTACACCGCCGGCGCGGCGCCCGACCTGCCGGTGCTGCGGTACGACGGCAGCGCGACGATACGCAACGCGCATGAGGTCGCCGACCGGGTGGCCGAGCTCGGCGCCGACGCGATCGTGGCCATCGGCGCCGGCAAACTCGCCGACACCGCCAAGAACGTGGCCGAATTCACCGGCGCCGACCTGATCATGGTGCCGACGATGGCGGCGACCTGCGCGGCGTATTCGGCGCTGTCGGTCAACTACGACGACAAGCACCGTTATGTCAGCGCGCCGCTGCACCCGCGCAACTCGAATCTGGTGCTGGTCGACGCCGCGCTGGTCGGCAAGGCGCCGCGCGAGTTCCTGATCGGCGGCATCGGCGACACCCTGGCCAAATGGTACGAATCCGTGCCGGTGTTCGCCCGGGCCGGCGAGCTCAGCGCCTTCGACCGCCTTGCGCAGCAGTCGGCGCGGCTGATCCGCGATGTGCTGCTGGCCGAAGGCGAGGTCGCGCTCGCATCCTACGATTCCGGGAACATCGACGGGCATCTGCGCCTTGTGGTCGACGTGATCATCGGGCTGGGCGGCACGGTCGGAGGCTTCGGCGGCGTGCGCGCACGCGCCTCGGGAGCGCACGCGATGCATGACGCGCTCACCTTGCTGCCTGGCAGCACGCGCGTGGTGCACGGGTCGAAGGTGGCGTATGGCATCATCGTGCAGCTGATCGCCGAGGGCAAGGAGGATGAGGCCCGCTCGCTGCTGCCGTTCTACCGCGCGGTCGGGCTGCCGTACTCGTTCGCGACGATGGGCCTGGAGCCCAACGAGGGCGACTGGCGCACGGTCGCGGAATTCGCGGCCGGCCCGAAGTCCGCGTTCTGCCTTGCGGTGCCCGGCATCACCGCCGACGCGATAATCGCCGCCATGCGCGAGGCGGAGCGGCTGTAACTCAGCAAGGGGCGTCGGCATCGACGCAAAGCCGCCCGCAATCATGGCTACACTTGGCTCCCCTCTGTGAGGCTGAGCCGTGAAGCAAACGCCAGAGGCGTTTGTAGGCGAAGGCGAGGCGACAGCCGAGCAGACAGGCTGCCGGCCAAGGCCATCCTTGATTGCAGGGCGAGCTGGCCGCGAAGTGGCCTGAGGGGAGCATTCCCGCAAACACCTGAATCAGCCGATTCACATATTCTCCCCTCAGTCGGCTACGCCGACAGCTCCCCTCCAGGAGGGGAGCCGGAATACGAAAAGGGGGCTTCTCCCGTGGAAGAAGCCCCCTTGACTATGCGGCAATAACGCCGTCCGTCAGTACTTGAAGGCCGGGATCACCGCGCCCTTGTAGTTCTTGTTGATCGCGTCGGCCACATCCTTGGTGTGGTAGGCGTCCACGATCTTCTTGTAGGTCGGGTTGTCCTTGTCGGCGGTGTTGGCCACGATCACGTTGATGTACTCCTTGAAGGCCTTGTTGGTCAGGCTGTCGGGCACCTGGTAGATCGCGTCGTCGGTGCTCATGCCGGCATCGATGATGAAGTTGGTGTTGGTGATGCCGCCGGCGTAGTCGGGCAGCAGGTTGATGATGGCCGCGGCGTCGTTCAGCTCGATCTGCACGCCGCTCGGGTTCTCGACGATGTCGTCGACGGTCGGGTTGGCGGCGTTCGGGTCCTTGAGCTTGATCAGTCCGGCGCTGTCGAGCACCTTGAGCGCGCGGCCGGTGTTGGTGGCGTTGCTGGGGATGGCGATCTTGTCGCCGGGCTTGAAGTCCTTGACGCTCTTGTACTTCTTGGAGTACAGGTTGAGCGGGGAGATGTACGAGTCGCCGATCACGGTGAACTTGTAGCCCTTCTCCTTCTCCTCCTGCTCCAGGAACGCGTAGTGCTGGAACGCGGTGATGTCCAGCTCCTTGTTGGCGAGGGCCTGGTTCGTGTAGATGCCGTCCTGGAACGGCTTGAGCTCGAGCTTGATATGCGCGTTCCCCGAATCGAGCTTCTTCTGCACGGCGGTCCAGACCGCGTCGTCGGAGTTGCCGACGACGCCGACCGTCACGACCTTGTCGCTGCCGGCGTGCGCGTTGCGCACGAGCGTGACGCCGATGACCGCCGCGATGACGACGACGATGGCGACGAGCACCGCGATCAGCTGCGTCTTCGCCTTCTTCTTGGATGTTGCGGATGCCATAATATGCCCCTCTCTCTAGTGATATTGCGTTATGGCGTATGGGTGATGAATAAGGATCTGAATGAGGATGGAACGGATGCGGATCGGTCAGTGCTCGGTGATCTCGACCAGCAGACGGCCGATGAACTCGATCAGGCCGATCAGCAGCACGAGCACGATGATCGTCGCGTAGGTGGCGTCGAGCATGTACCGCTGGTAGCCGTAGCGGATGGCGAAGTCGCCGAGACCGCCGCCGCCGACGATGCCCACGATCGCGGTCAGGCCGATCAGGCTGATCAGGGTGATCGTGGTGACGCGGATGATCGCGGGGACGCCCTCGCGCAGGTAGACGCGGAAGATGATCTCGATCGGGCTCATGCCCATCGACACCGCCGCCTCCACGAATCCGGGGTCAACACTGCTCAGCGCCGACTGGATCTGGCGGGTGAAGAACGGCGTGATGCCGACGATCAGCGGGAAGATCGCGCCCTTCGTGCCGATCGCGGTGCCCACCAGCGCGCGGGTCACCGGCACGAGCGCCGCCGCGAGGATGATGAACGGGATCGAACGGAACAGGTTCACGATCTTGTCGATCACGTTGAACACCACGGGGTTCGGCGTCAGCCCGCCGTGCTGGGTGACGGTCAGCACCACGGCGAAGAAGGTGGCGAACACGAATGACAGCACGCCGGTGACGCCGAGCATGATGAGCGTCTGCACGAAGCTGTCGAAGAATTCCGGCAGTCGCGTGACGACATTCGGAAACCAGCTGGAAAGCAAATCGGTCATGATGCCAAAACCTCGATTCCGATGTTACGGTTCTTCAGGTAGTCGATCGCGGCGAGGATGTTGTTCCGGTCGCCCGTGATGACGACGACGAGACCTCCAAGGGGCGAGCCCTCGACCACGTCGATGTCGCCGAACACGATGTTCACGTCGATGTCGAACTGGCGGGAGATGTGCGAGACCAGCGCTTCGGACACCTCCTTGGAGATGTAGCGCATGCGCAGCAGCACGCCGCCGTCCCCGACGCTGACCAGCGGCGAGTGCTCCTCGATGAGGTCGTTGACCTTGTCGAGATTCGACGTGGTGGCCACGAAGGACTTGGTCAGCGGGGCCTGCGGGTTGACGAAGATGTCGAACAGGCGGCCCTCCTCGACGATCGTGCCGTGGTCGATCACCGCTACCTTGTTGCAGATCTGCTTGACGACGGACATCTGGTGGGTGATGATCACGATGGTCAGCCCCAGCGTGTCGTGCAGCTGGCGCAGCAGCTTGAGGATCGACTTGGTGGTGTTCGGGTCGAGCGCGCTCGTCGCCTCGTCGCTCAGCAGGATGTCCGGGTTGTTGGCCAGCGCGCGGGCGATCGCCACGCGCTGCTGCTGGCCGCCGGACAGCTCGCTCGGGTAGTTGTCGGCCTTCTCGGCCAGCCCGACGAGCTCGAGCAGCTCGGCGACGCGCGCGGCGCGGGCCTCCCGGTCGAGCTCGCCGCCCAACAGCGGCAGCTCCACGTTGCCGGCCACCGTGCGCGACGGCATCAGGTTGAACGACTGGAAGATCATGCCGATGCGCCGGCGCAGCGAACGCAGCTCCTTGGGGCGCAGATCGCCGATGCCGCGGCCGTTGACCTCGAGCGACCCCCCGTCGAACGGTTCCAGGCCGTTGATGCAGCGGACCAGCGTGCTCTTGCCGGCGCCGCTCAGGCCGATGATGCCGTAGATGTCGCCGCGTTCGATGGTCAGGTTGATGCCCTGCAGGGCGACCTTGTCGCCCTCCTCGGTGTGGTAGATCTTCTTGAGGTCGTGAATGGCGACCGCCGGCACTTCGCCGGCGTTGCCGGTCGCGTTGTCGGGCGTGCCGGTCGCGCCGGTGGTCGCGTCGTCATGCGCGTGTTCCGTCATCGTGTCTCCTCTCTTGCGATGCGTGTTCCGTGATGCTTGTCGATGCCTGTCGGGACTGGCGGTCCTATCGGGCCTGCAGGTCCGCGCGGATCAGTACGCCAGCTCCAGCACGGCGATCACGTCGTCGCGGGTGAGCGGCGAATAGTTGCCGACCGTTGTGGCGCCTCCGTGCGTCAGCACGTCGGCGACGTGCTCGATGCCTTCGCGGGAGATGCCGAGCTCGTGCAGGCTCACGGCCAGGCCCAGCGCGCGGAAATGCTCCTCGAGCCGATCGGCCAGCAGATCGGCGGCCTGCTCGGGCGTGTAGTCGTACGGGTCGGCGTCGAACACGCGCGCGGCGAGCTGTGCGTAGCGTTCGGGCTTGCGCTTGGCCACGTAGCGGATGATCGACGGCAGGATCGCCGCGATGCCCTCGCCGTGGATCACGTCGTACTCGCCGCCCAGCTCGTGCTCGACGCGGTGCGTGGTCCAGTCGTTCTCGCCGCCGGTCGACAGCCAGCAGTGGTTGAACATCGTGGCCGACAGCCAGTGCAGTTCGGTGCGGGTGGCGAGGTCCTGCGGGTCCGCGGCGAAACGGCGCCCCGCAAGCAAAGCGGCCTTGAGCCCGCCTTCCAGCAGCCGGTCGGCCGACTCGATGCGCTCGCCGGAGGTGAAGTACGGTTCGAGGAATCCGACCGCCAGATCGGCCACGGCGGCGGCCTGATGGCGCAACGGCGCGGTGCGCGAGTACTCGGGGTTGACGATGGCGAATTCGGGGATGATCAGGCGGGTTTCGAGCGCGCGCTTGTCATGGCCCTGCTGCAGCACGGCGCAGTCGGAGACTTCGGAGCCGGAGCCGGGGATCGTGCTGATCACGCCGACCGGCAGCGTCTCGGCCGGCGTTGCGGTGCCGTCGAACAGGTCCCAGACGTCGCCCTGATAGGGCACGCCGACGCCCACGGCCTTGGCCGTGTCGAACGAGCTTGCGCCGCCGGCCGCCAGCACGAAGTCCACATGGTTGGCGCGGGCCTCGTCCACCAGGGTGCGCACCAGCTCGATATGCGGGTTTGGCACCACGTCGTCGTTCTCGTACAGCCGCGCGCCGAGCGCGTCCGCGGCCTGCTTGACCTCGTCGCGGATGCCCAGATCGAAGACGTAGTCGCCGCTGTACACGAACAGGATCGCGGTCGGGTGGTAGGCGGCGAGCAGCTCCTTGAGCTGGTGCTGCGCGCCGACGCCGAAGATCAGCTGGTTCTTGCTGGAATAGGTGAAGGTCATTTGATCGCGTCCCTCCAGGTGGCCGGGGTGAAGGTGTGCTCGAGCGGCTTGAGGCGGCCGTCGACGTCCACCTTCAGCACGGAGTTGAAGGTGTTGCCGGCGATCATCTGGCCGGCGAAGCCGACGATCACGACGATCTCGTCGTCGTTGAACGCCTTGCGGACGCGGGCGAACAGCTCGTCCGGCACGGCGGTCGGGTTCTTGACGATGCTTTCGGCGAAGTCGATGAGCAGCTGCTCGCGCTCATCGGGCTCGAACTCATTCGGGTCCACGCCCAGATCACGCAGGTCACTGACGAAGAACAGCGAGCACAGCAGGCAGCTGCCGGTGCGCGAGATCGCGTGGGCGAAGATCGTCGCGTCCTTGATGCCGAGCGTGGCGACCAAGCTGTCCCAGGAGTAGTGCCAGGCGCGGTAGGCGAGGAAGGTGCCGTAATCGCGCAGCAGGGTCTGCTGCATGTTGGTCAGCGTGCCCTTCTTGTCCAGATCGTCCCACGCCTTGCTGGCGTCTGCGGTCAGATTGTTCGGGTCCGCCGATCCGACTCGTGCCATGATGATCCTCTTTCCTGTGTGGTATCCGTGCGTTGTCTTGTGTGCGCCGCGCGTGTGCCGCCCGTCGCGGGCGTCGCGCCTTCCGCACTGCCTGACTCATCGTATGGCCCCGATGGTGGCCGGGGAACGGGTTGGTTATACGTGGAATTGATAGGCCCATATCAGGGCGTTGCGGCCGTGCGGGTGCTGACGGGGGCGAATATGCCTTGAAACGGTGGTGTGTCCAGTATGTGGACTCGTATGGGGCGGGTGGTGGCTGCTTTGATGAGCCGATGCGTTCCGCGGAGGCTGCTTTTGGGGCCTTCCGGTTCGTTCCCGGTCTGTTGTGGGGCTGCCCGGGCCCGCGATGTGCCGTACTGTCGAGTTGTCGATCATGCCGGCGAAGATGATCGCGCGCTGGGGCAACCTGACGGTCAATGGCCTGATGTTCGTGATCTCCGGCATGTTCCTGCTGCCGTTCGTGCGGCCGTGGGCCACCGCGCCGGCATTGGACTGGGTCGGCGTGCTGCTCATGGTCTATACGGTGGTCGGCGGTACGTTCGGCGCTTACTGGCTGTTCTTGGGCGGCATGATGCGCGTCGGTTCGATGCGCGCCACCATGCTCGACACCAGCGAGCCGGTCGCCGCCACCATCACTGCGGTCATGTTCACCGGGGCGGTGTTCACGCCGACCGATCTGATCGGATTCGTCATGATTCTCGCGATGGTGTTCCTAGTGCGGTGAGCGGGAGACCGGCGCCGGCCGCCGGTTCCTGATCGCCGGTTGCCGTGCCGCGCATCCGTAGTATCGTGAGTTCCATGAGCGAACACAACACGCCGACCGCCTATTTCGCCGGCGGCTGCTTTTGGGGTCTTGAACGGTACTTCCAGAACGTCGACGGCGTGACCGGAACCACGGTCGGGTACGCGCAATCCACCGTCGAATCGCCGACCTATGAGCAGGTCTGCGCCGGAACGACGGACGCCGCCGAAACCGTGCGCGTCGAATTCGACCCGGAGCAGGTGACGCTGCGCACGCTGGCGCTGCTGTTCCTCGAGGTCATCGATCCGTTCTCCGTGGACCGCCAGGGCGAGGACCACGGGCGGCAGTACCGCACCGGGATGTTCTTCACGGATGAGGCGCAGCAGGCCGTGTACGTCGCCGCGCTGGAGCAGCTCGTCGACCGGCAGCCGCAGCGGCCGGCCGTGCTGGTCGAGCCGCTGCGCAACTTCTACCCGGCGGAGGAGCGCCATCAGGACTACTTGATCAACAACCCCGGCGGATACTGCCACATTCCGCTCGCCGCGATCGCGAATGTGAAGCGCCGCCAGAAGTACGTGGAGCGCATCTGGGACCTGACGCTCGAGCAGTTCGCCGTCACCCAGCATGCGGCCACCGAGCGCCCCTTCGTCAACGAGTACGACGAGGAGTTCGAGCCGGGCATCTATGTGGATATCGTCAGCGGGGAGCCGCTGTTCTCCTCGCGCGACAAATTCGATTCCGGATGCGGCTGGCCCGCGTTCTCCCGACCGATTTCGGATGCGACGCTGACCGAGCACGAGGACCACCGCATTCCCGGGCGTGATCGCATCGAAGTGCGCACGGCGGATACGCAGATCCACCTCGGCCATGTATTCACCGACGGTCCGGCCGAGCGCGGCGGGCTGCGGTATTGCATGAATTCCGCCGCCCTGCGGTTCGTGCCGCGCTCGCGGATGGCTGAGGAAGGCTATGGCGACTGGATCGGCGTGGTGGACGGTGACGATCGGTCATGAGCATGGAGAACACGGGAAACGTCGCGGGAGCGCGCAAGCCGGCCAAACGCGAGGATGAGCGCACGGTCGCCGGCGAACGGCGCATGATGAGGCGCGCGGACCGGGAGGTGACGGATCGTGAGCAGATTGCCGCGATTCTCTCGGGCTGCGACATCGTCGACGTGGCCTACACGGATGCCGAGGGGCTGACCGTCGTGCCGCTCAATTTCGGTTACGACTACGACGTGGCGTCCGGCGCGATGGCCCTCTGGTTCCACTCGGCGCCGCACGGCCGTAAGCTCGACGCGATCCGGGCTGCGGCAGGCGGGCGCTTGCCCGTGGCGTTCGCCATGCGGACCGACTGCGAGGTGGTGGCCGGCCGTGCCGCGTGCAACTGGGGCGAGGCGTTCAAGTCGGTCGTCGGCAACGGCGAGGCCTCGCTGGTCGAGGATATGGACGAGCGCCGCCACGGATTGCAGGCGTTGATGGTCCATCAGGCGCATATGCCGCATGTGGAGTTCACCGATGCGCAGGTGCGCAGCGTCACCGTGTGGAAGATCGAGGTCGGTTATCTGACGGCCAAGGTCCGTGCCAAGCCGGCGTCCGTGCATGCGCATCAGCATCAGCGTTCGGCTTCGGCTTCGGGTTCGGGTTCGGCGGGTGCGCCTCATCCGCAAGCGGAATAGGCGTGCCGCGGCGTTGGCGCAGCGGCCGTATCCGCGCCGGTGGGCGGTCCGCGTCCGAACCAGATAGACTTGCCTCATGGCAGCAGTAACAGTGGTGATTACCAGCTACAATCAGGGTCCGCTGATCCGTGAGGCGGTCGAATCGGCGCTGACGCAGACGGTCCGGCCGCAGCGCATCATCATCGTCGACGACGGGTCGGATGATGCGGCCTCGATCGATGCGCTGAGCGCGATTCTCGACGATTGCCGACATGGGGCGAAGATCGGACGCGCGGCCGCCGGCGGCGTTGCGGTCGACTTGATCGGGCAGCCCAATGCGGGGCCGTCGGCCGCGCGCAACCGGGGCATATCGGCCGCCGAGACGCCGTTCGTGGTGGTGCTGGACGGCGACGATCGTTTGCTGCCGGAGTTCATCGAACGCACGCTGCCGTTGCTGGAAGGCGACGGCGCGATGGTCGCCGCGTCCGGTTGGCTGCGGACGTTCGGCGTGCTGGATTCGGTGGTCCGGCCGTCCGGCGGCGGCGCCTCCGCGTTCGTGGCGCGCAATTGCTGCCCGGCGACGTGCCTGATCCGCCGTTCCGCGTGGGAGCGATGCGGCGGCTACGACGAATCGATGCGCAGCGGATTCGAGGACTGGGACTTCTTCCTGTCGATGCTGGAGAGCGCGGGCGGTGCGGATGGTGCAGACGGTGTGGACGGTGCCCATATCGGCATCGTCCCCGAGCCGTTGATCGCATATCGCACCGCCCCGGTGTCGTCCAACGTGACCAGCATGGCCAAACGGCTCGATCTGATGCGGTTCCTCATCGCCAAGCATCACGGCCTGTACGCCGGGCACCTTGCCGACGCGGTGCTCGGGGTCGAGGCGATCTCTATGCGGCGCCTTGCCATGTGGGAATCGCTGATGCGCGGGGATGCCGAGGCCAGCAAGGCGTTCATGGCCCATCCCACCTACGGCGACGGCGGCATGGCCGCCGCCGTGCGGCTGCGGAGCTGAGGGTCAGCTCACCAAATGCCGATAGAGCTCCGGGTCGACCGGCCGGGCCAGGCGCAGGACCGACAAGGTTACCTTCACGCTGCCCTGTCCGCTCGCATCGGGCTTGGTGGTGAGCCGGGGATGCCCGAACGCGGCGACATGGCCGACGTAGTAGTACTTGCCGTCGGCCTCCTCCGCCTTGCGCATGACGAATAGCGGGACGAAATGCGTACGGTGCCAGTCCGGGCCGACGCCGTTGAGCGCCCATAGGAATTCCGGGGACTGCGGGGTGCGCCCATTCTTGCTGAAGTATTTCATCTCCTGCGTGTTCAGGAATTCATCCTCGTACTGGCTGGCTGCGTATTTCACGAAGATGGGCATGGTTCCGGTCTCTTTGTCGAGTAGATAGCCGCCCACGTTCTGCGGGGTGTTCTCCTTTTTCCAGCCGCACAGCCGCATGACGTCGGCCATGGAATACTTGCGTTCGTACAGGAACATATGGTCGAAAGCCTGCTGTTTGGCGGTGGCCTCGCGGAAGATGTCGCGGCAGTTGGCCAAGCCGGTGCGCAACGTATCCGCGAAGAAGATGCGGAACGTTCGGTTCGCGGCAAGCATGGCGGCGAATGCGTCGCTCAGCCGATAGGCGATGTCGTCTCCCACGGTTCCGCCGCCTGCGGTGTCGCCCAATGTCTCGATCAACGGCTGATTGCCGAAACGGCTGCGATTCGGACCGGTGAAATACGAGTAATCGAGCACGCTGATCGCCGAGTCGAATTGCGCGTCCGATGCGTCGGCTTGCGGGAATTCGGCGTGAATCGCGTCGAGCAGTGCGCTGCGGCCGATTGGTGAGCCGGCGTCCCAATGGTGAGGCGCGCCGTCGCCCGGTCGCTCGTCGGCGAAGCGGCAGAGCCGATCGAGAATGACCAACTCGTGCGGCCGCAATCCGGGGAGCAGCAGCTCCGTCGCCATCTTGAGCACCGCATCCTCAACGTCGGTTACTGGATCCAATTGGTCTTCGAACGTCGCTTCGTGGTGTCTGCCCTTGCCCAGGCTTTTCTCGCGCGAACGCACGAAATCAAGATAGTTGCTGCGCTTTGACGCGAGCGTGCACGGCAGCGAGGGGTCATAGTCGTAGATATCCGTGAGCATGGGGATGCGCCCCAGCTCGTAACGCACCTGCCGGTATTGTTCGGACAGCTTTTTCATGTCGGACCAATCGGCGGTGTCCAAGGACTTCAGGATGCGTTCCTTGGCGATCGGGTCAAAACTGATGGATGACAGGCCGATCGATTTGCGCTGCAGGTTTCGGCGCGCTCGATCGCGGTCGCCGGTGTTGCCGTACAACGCCACCGGGATCAGGTAGTTGTTGGTGTAGTTGCCGATGAAATCGATGACCACGACGCTGTCTTTGTGGGGGAATTTACGTAGGCCTCGGCCCAGCTGCTGCGTGAAGATGATGCTGGATTCGGTGCTGCGCAACATGACGATCTGGTTGACGGCGGGAATATCGACGCCCTCGTTGAACATGTCGACGGTGAAGAGGTAGTCGAGCTCGCCTTCGGTGAGCTTGCGCACATACTCGTCCCGCTGCGTTTGGGATACGGGCTTGCCGTTGTCGTCCGTGCTGGTGACGGCCGCGGTGCGATAAAGACGTTCCGCTTGCTGGTTCCATTGCCGGTTGAACAATCGGGACAGTTTGCGCGCCTCCTCTTGGCGGCTGCAGAACACCAGTCCGGTGACGGGAATGTTGAACTGCCCATATTCCTGCAACTTGTCGACGACATAACGCACCCGTTGCCCGGTGGCCAGTTGTTCGATCTCGTACTTGAGCTGCTTCGAGTCCTGCGCATCCAGGCCATTGGCCACATCGAGGCGGTGGGAGGAGTCTTCCGGATCGTCGTCGGAGCCAAGATATTCCGCGACGCCGTAGTAGTGGAACGGGCAGAGCATGTTCTCGTCCAGCGCCTTTTGCAGGCGGATCTCGTAGGCGATGTTATGCCCGAACAGCTCGAAAATGTTGATGCCGTCCGTGCGCTCCGGCGTGGCGGTCATGCCGAGCATGAAATCGGCGTCTTTGAAGTGGTCGATGATGCGCCGATATCCGTCGGCGCCGGCATGATGAACTTCGTCGACCAGAATATAGTCGAATTCATCGGATCGGAATTGCGCCAGAATCTCCGGCCTGCGCATCGTCTGCGCCGTGGCGAACACGTAGCGGCGGTCCTGCTGCTTGCTGGTCCCCGAATACAGTCCCAGTTCGGATTCGTCGCAGCCGAGCACCTTGTGGTAGGACTTCATCGCGGCTTGAAGAATCATCTGCTGCTGGGCGATGTACAGCATGCGTTTCGGCCGGTATTCGCGCACGTCGAATGCGGAAAGATACGTCTTCCCGGTACCCGTGGCGGACACGATGATCGCGCGGCGCTCGCCTTGCTCGCGCAGCCTCTTCAGGTTGGACAACGCCTCCCGTTGCATGGCATTCGGTTGTATATCGCGCTTGGCGAGCGATTCCAGGATCGCGCGGCGAGGCGGGGCGTACTTCTTGAAATCTTCTTCATACCGCTTGATCCATTCTTCGGTGAGCGGCACGGAATCGTCGACCTGCGAGGCGATTTCGTCTTGGAACTGCCCGACAAGACCACCTTCCGCCAGCGAGGAGACTTTGAGATTCCATTCGCGCTGCGTGGTCAATGCGGTGTCGGTGAGATTCGAGCTCCCCACGTACATGTCGTAGTAGGGCGTGCCGTCCTTCATGCGGCGGGCGAAAATGTATCCTTTTGGATGGAACGGCTGGCCTTGGTGCATCGCATCGGTCTCGGCATCGGCAGAGCCTTCCCAGACGCGAACGTCAATGCCGGCGATGTTCCGCAAATGCAGCAGCTCCCAGAATGCCCGCGGGTCGTTGAAATGGTTTTTGGTCGAGGTTATCAGCCTGCTGGTCCGTTTCGCTATCGAGCGATGGCTTCTGAAGTCCTCGAACAGGCTGAGCAGGGCTCCGGCGGAGACGAATGCGACGGAGATGTCGAAGGAGTCGCTGGTGGCCAAGGCGTTGCCGATCTCCTCCCGCATGGTCGGCCCTCCAGCTCGATTGGCGATCAGTGTCGGCTTATATTCGCCGGGCGCGTCCAACCGTGCCGCGATCAGACCGGAGACGATGTCTTCGAGCATCGACGATGCCGGACCGGAATCGCCATGCTGCATGCCTGCCGAATACTCTGGTTCGTCGTCTGAACTTGTGGGCATTGTCGCTCGTTCCTTGTGCTGCTGATTGCCTTGCTTGCATGTACCGTGCCGCTTTGCGGCGCGCTCATCGGATTATCGATTGGTCGCTGACGAGTGCGGCGACTGTCTCACGGTCCACCGGGGCCCAATTCAGTTGCGGCATATCGGCAGGGGCCAGCCATTGGATATTGGTGTGCTCGGTGAGGCGCGGGGAGCCCTCGACGAGATGGCAGATGAAGGTGGTCAGCCGCACCGTGCCGAAGTCGTAGTCGTATTCACTGGTGCACACTTCCTGCGCGACGTTGATCTCGCACAGCAGCTCTTCTTCGATTTCGCGGTGCAACGCCTGCCGAGCCGTTTCATGGGGCTCGATCTTCCCTCCGGGGAATTCCCAATATCCCGACAACGTTTTTCCCGGACCGCGCTGCGCGCATAGCACTGCGCCGTCTTTGACGATAACGGCTCCTACGACATTGATGATTTTGCGCTTCGGCTCCATGAACAACCAGGATACAACGCTGCAAGATCCGGGTGTGATTCGTTGCGGCACGGGGGATGCTGGTGAAGGGCAGGCGGGCTATTGTGGTGATCACGGAGATTGGGCCATTCATGGAACATGATCCTGTGATGGCCGGATCGCCGAAAATGCACGGCAGGCGTACCGGATATCACCGAACATCAGCAACTCAAGAGGAGATTGACATGATTCTCGTCACCACCACACCGTCCGTCGAAGGGTATGCGATTACGAATTACCAGGGCATCGTGTTCGGCGAGGTCGTCGCCGGCGTGAATATGTTCAGGGATATCGGCGCGAGCCTGCGGAACGTGTTCGGCGGTCGCAGCCAGGGGTATGAGGAGGAGCTGACGAACGCCCGCAACGAGGCGATCGCCGAAATGCAGCAGCGGGCTGAGGCGATGGGCGCGCACGCCGTGGTCGGCGTGGACATCGACTACGAGGTGCTCGGCGCCGATGGGTCGATGCTGATGGTCACCGCGTCCGGTACCGCCGTGCAGATCGTCCGTCAGGGGTGACGGTACTCGTATATCGAATACGGTCGGCTGGCGTTTACGGTCGGCTGGCGTTCGGGCGCCTGCGACTGCCTGAGCAGGGTGGTTCTTGCGTTTGGGTGCGCCGGGAGCCCCTGATGAGAAGGACCAGGGCTGCGGGCGGTGCGGCACGGGTCTTTGTACGGGATGCCGTGTGCCGCCTGGGCGCCCAATGAATCGTAAATGCGAGTTGTCGGTGCGTGGGCGGCGAGACTAGCCTCAAAACAGGTCGTTTTCATCGGTGGAATCGTGCCTGCAACCGGTTCCACTACTACGGGGCGCACCGACAACTCGATGTTCCGCTGCACGGATGCCACGGGATGGCGCATGATGCCGCTGTACAGATGCAGCTGAGCGTCGGATAATCCGTAATCCGTCCGAATAATGCTTTAGGTGACTGTGATAGGGTGCCGGCAAGGCGTAGCGGCAGGAAGGCGGGCGAAATGCGCATCAGTGACGACGAGTTCGAACATGCCATCGAAGAGGTACTGGCCGACCTGCCTGAACGGTTCAAGCGGGTATTGGAGAATGTGGGTATCGCCATGGCCGACGAACCGAACGAGCGGGAGCGCGCGACGATGAGCGATCCGCGCGGCGAGCTGCTCGGCCTGTATGAGGGTGTGCCGATCACGCGGCGCACCACGGGCTACAGTGGTGTGATGCCTGACGTCATCACCCTGTTCAAGGGGCCGCATGAGCGTTTGTGCTCGACGCCGGAACAGCTGCGGCGCCAGATCCGCAAGACCGTATTGCACGAGATCGGGCACTATTTCGGTTTCGACGACGAGTATCTGCACGCCCACGGCTACTGATCTTCATGATTGCTGGTAGGAGTTGTTCCCAGCATTCTTCTCGTGCATATGGGGCTTTCAATCCAGCGAATTGACGGGTGCCGTATATCGCCGGCGCTGGTTACGCTGTCGTCCATGACCATACGAATCGAGGCCTGCGATCACCTGCCCGATGACGCCCGCGCCATCCGCGAACGGGTGTTCATCCGTGAACGTGACTGGAGGCCGGAATTCGATGAATGGGATGCCGTATCCGTGCATTTGCTGGCATTCGAGCCGACCGATCCCGGCCGTGCCGTGGCGACCTGCCGGTTCTATGCCGACCCCGATCATCCCGATCAGCCGGGACGGTACATCATCGCGCGGCTGGCGGTATTGCCCGAGGCACAAGGGCAGCGTATCGGGTCGCGGCTGCTGGCTGATGCGGAGCGGCGCATCGCCCGGCTCGGCGGGACCATGGCCGCCGTGCACTCGGAGAACGATCACTATGGTTTCTACGAGCAACGCGGTTACCGCCTCACCGACGAGGTCTACGAAGGCGGCCGCCACGGTTGGTTGGTGAAGGATCTGCCCGGCCTCGCATGAAGGAAAGTCCTGTCTTCGCGCGATGCGCCGGAGCCGGGTGGGCCCTGCGGTTCGCAAGGGCTACAGCGCGCAGACAATCAGATAGATCGCCACGACGTGGCAGGTGTACCCGATGACCGTGCCCAAGTGAAACATCTCGTGAAACTCGAACCAGCCGGGAATGGGATTCGGCTTGTGCAGTGCGAAGCATACGGCTCCGGCGATATACGCGGCGCCACCGCACGCGATGAGCACGGTCGGCGCCGGGCCCACCGCGGGGGCCGCCCATAGCTGCGGGATAAGCGTCACCGGGGCCAGGCCAAGCACGACGTACACGGTGGTGAACACCCAGTTCGGGGTTTGCAGCCAGACGATGTGCAGTATCGTTCCGACCGCCGCGGTCACCCAGATCACCGTGAGATACGGGCGGCGGATCGCCGGGCTGAGCGCGAAGAGCACGGGCGTGTTGGTGCCGGCGATGATGAGGAAGATGTTCGAGTAATCGATGCCGCACAGCACGCGGGTCACTTTCGCGCTGCGCCACGGCACGACGTGCAGCAGCGCGCTGTTGCCGAACAGCAGCATGGCCGAGGCGCCGTACATCGCGCAGGCCGCCTTGACCGGGCCGGCCGGCGCGATGCAGATCAGTACGATGGACGCCGCGATGCACAGCGGCAGCGTGATGAGGTGCAGCCATCCGCGCAGACGCGGCTTGCGTTTGCCGAACGCATCGACGGGGACGATCCGGCGTTCGGCCGCCTTCAGCGCGGCTTTCGCCTGGTGATAGCGGGCCTTCGCGGCCTTGTAACGGGCTAACGTGCGATTGAGCGCGGCGTTGTTGGCGTCGGCGGTATTGGCGGTGTTGACGGGGCGGTCGGCTTGGCTTATTGCAGTGGAAGCTGCTTCTTGCGCCGCTTGTGCGGGTTCCATCGCTCCGGGAATCGGTTCCGGGCGGAGTTTGGTGGACGGGGTGCGCGCGGGAGCGCCGTGCGGTTTTCCTCCCCGGATGCGCTGCGCCGGCAGACGGTGAAGCGCGGTTTGTTGTGTAACCGGCGTGCTGGTGGAAACACTCATGCTAATCACCTCGGTATGGTCGGTGGCGCTCGCTCGACCATTAACTTACGCTACCGTAACCTAGTATAGGCGGCAAGGGGAGGCACGATTGATTATGGGGTGCACTTTTCAGCTATGGTTGGAAACGAGTGAATGCAATGTATGCCAACGGCGCTCATCGCACGGCCTGTATGCGGCATGCCGCTGCGGTGAGGCAGGGTAGGGAGGCGCCATGAAACGAACCTCAGTGCACCGTGATCCGGAGCTGTTCCCCAAAGAGGTCCGGCGCTATGTTGCGGATGGCAAGCTTTTCGACAGCAGTTCATCGCCTCAGGCCACCGTCTACTATGCAGACATCGAAGGCGGGTACTTTCTGAAAACCGCGCATGAGGGAGCGTTGCGGCACGAGGCAGTCATGACCTCGTATTTCCACGGCAAAGGGCTGGCCAGCGCCGTGCTGCATTACGGGCAGTGGAACGGGTGCGACTGGCTGCTGACGGCACGCGTCCCCGGCGAGGATTGCACGGCTGCGCAGTATCTGGACAACCCCGAGCGGCTCGCCACTTTGCTGGGCGAACGGCTGCACGCGCTGCATGAGCTGCCGTGCGCCGACTGCCCCGTATCGGATCTCACCACTTCGTACCTGACGACCGCGGAACGCAATCATGGACTTGGCCGGCATGATCTTTCGTTCTACACCGAACGGTATGGGCATGCGGATGTCGATGACGTCTATGGCATAGTGAAATTGCAGGGCTCAAGCTTGCATGCCGATGTGCTGTTGCACGGGGACTACTGTCTGCCGAACGTTATTCTGGACGATTGGAGATTCGGCGGATTCGTGGACTTGGATTGCGCCGGCGTCGGCGACCGGCACGTCGACGTGTTCTGGGCGTTGTGGACGTTGCGGTTCAACCTGCACACCGACGCATACGGAGACAGGTTCCTGGACGCCTATGGCCGTGATCTGATTGACGAGGAACGGCTGCGGACTGTCGCCGCCGTGGAAGTATTCGGATAGGCTCAGGCTCGCCGCGGATGCGCGAGTCATTTCCGTGATCGTCATACCGGATGGGCTTGTGGAATCAAAAGTTCCTATAACCCGCAATCTATCACAGTCGTATGACTGTGTGAATGGCGGGATGACTGTCATGTGACAGTCATGTGACTGTGTGAGGGACGTGCAAATCAGATGTTTCTCTGATGGGTCGTCTCGGTGCTTGCCGGTGACAGCCGAACGCGAATCGACGTGATCGAGGCAACTGATTCTGTTACTGCGGCCCTACTTTTTGAGAAAGCGAAAGGGCTGGAACCTTTCGGTTCCAGCCCTTTGGTGCTGGTGCGAGTGGGGGGAGTTGAACCCCCACGAGCATACACTCACTGCCACCTGAAGACAGCGCGTCTACCATTCCGCCACACTCGCAGACAAGCGTTTAACTTACCACGGGTGTGCGTGGTATGCAATTCGGCGTGTCGCGATGGTGGCAACTGCTGGCGAAGTCGTTCATGGCCAGGGACTTGGCTCGGCGCGGATGGCGATTGAATCCGTCCGAGCCAATAGCGGAGCTGAACCGTTACTTTGTAGAGGTTTTGCCCTGCTGAACCCATTGTCAGCGGGGCGGCGCTTCTGCAGACTGTGGCATGCGCTTCTTGCGGATACTGCTGGCGGGGTTCATCTCCTACAAGGTAGAAGGGGTGGCCCGCTGGCAAGGCACGTAATGGTGCCGATCTCCTAGACCGTAGAGAAAACTCGCCGCTGATAACGCCAGTGGTAGCGAAGTCGCCAGCCTCTAGAGGATATATCTCGCTGGCATGCTTCCTATCGGGGCGTATCGTCTGCGGGGTATGCGGGTTGCTCCGCTTACGGGTTCCGCAGCGGTGCAGGACTTCTAGAGCGTAGTGAGATTGCCTTGCTGGTAGTGCCAGTAGAGGTGAAACCTTTAACCTCTAGAAAATGTGCCTCGCTGACAGACCTCTTACCGGAACAAACCTTCTAGGGTGTGTTTACACTATTTGGTTTTGCTGGTGTTTTTGAGTTGGATGGCGATGAGGGCGAGTTGGAGGTTGGCGAGGAAGGTGGCGTCGAGCCTGTCGTAGCGGGTGGCGGCCTTGCGGTAGTGCTTCATGCGGCTGAAGACGCGTTCGACCATGTTGCGCCCCTTGTGCGCCCGCCTGTCGTAGTCCCATGGGTCCGTGCGGTTCCTCTTGGGCGGCACGGCCGGCGTCGGGCCGAACGATTCGGCCAGCAGACGGGTGGGATCGCCCTTCGTGGGCGCGGTCCATGAGCAGCCTGGCGCCCATGAACGCGCCGAGCGCGGCCATGGAGCGGCGCCCGTGGGCCGCGTCGCGCTCGTT
>OKQJ01000125.1_pt1 | contig 39367 bp, 8 predicted proteins | sample 1614171 | NCBI WGS metagenome assembly OKQJ01 (sample SAMN04436911, study PRJEB24849) | human gut metagenome | biome: human gut; feature: NICU; material: stool | host: Homo sapiens | place: USA: Saint Louis, MO | collected 2012-05-30 | reverse complement strand
GTCTGGCAGCACTTGGGCTTCTTGGAGTATTGAGTGGATTTGGTCTTGTAGCTCGCAAGAAGAAAGAAGATTAATTAAATCTTTCTGATAAACGAATATAGCAGAAAACCAATGATGTAAAAATCATTGGTTTTTTGAAGTTTACAAATATTTTCTGAAAATAGGTTTGCTAACATTTGATAAAATGGTAAAAAATTATTTTAATATTACTAAAAAGAGGATTGATACTTAAAAACAAAAATATATTTACTACTATAAATAATTTTGAAAAATAAAATTTATTTATTATAGTCTAAATTTTAAATTTAATAGTTTGCTTACAATACGGAAGTGTGATATCATTGAGACGTATCGGAGTGCATAATTTCGGCATAAAAACATTGTTATATTAAATGTTAAAAATGTCGGATTTTTTTGTGCTAAGTACATTGAAAAGTGAAATAATTTATAAGGAGGTTGTTACTCGCATGCAAGGGAAACAACAAGATTTTCGAGCGGAGAAGTACATTCGTTACGGTATTCGTAAGTACAGCTTTGGAGCGGCATCAGTAGCGATTGCAGCTGGTTTAATGTTCTTAGGTAATGGTGTAGTATCAGCGACGGAAGTACAATCAGCTGAAACAGCTATTACAACATCTGCTTCTAGTCAAGGTGACAAAGAGACGGAAAAGGCTGAGCCTAAAGCCGAAACAGTAGAGACTGCGAAGCCAGAAACTGTGAATACAGAGACTGTTAATCCAGAAACTGAAAAAGCTACAGAAGTGAAACCTGAAGTTAAAGTAGAAGATACTAAAAAAGTAAACAAGGCTATCCTTGAAGCAAGTATTGCTACTTTGGAGTCTAAACTTTCAACTGCAAAGTATGCAGATGCTACAGTAGTAAGTTCAGCTAAGGAAGTATTGGCTGCAGCTAAAGCGACTCTTGCAAAAGCAGATGCTGGTCAAGCAGATCTAGATGCCCAAGCAGAAACTGTATCAGCATTAAGCACAGTTGTAACAGAGTCAAACACTGCTGGTTTTGATAAAAAACAAGCAACTGAAAAAGAAGTGGCAAAAGCTGAAGCTGAAAAGAAAGCGACTCCAGCTGAAAAAGCTCTTTCAGTAGCTACAACAACTCTTATACAAGTATCGTCAGAAGCTGAAGTAACTAATAAATTGGCTGAGACTGAACTTTCTAAGGCTGACGTCAAAGAGGAAAACAGGGTAGCAGTTACAGAGGCAGTCGCTAAAAACAAAGTAGTTCTTACTGAAACTAAGGCTCTTTTAGCTGATAAGAGTGCTACAAAAGAGCAGGTAGATGCTCAATTGGAACGTCTTAATGAATCAATCCTTGCAGTTTACAATGAATTGAAAAACGCAGGAATCGGCCGTGACGGTAAGTTTGCAGTCAACTTGGCAGATGCTCAAACAACAGCTCTTAAAGATGCTTCGACTGAAACAGGTAAAAAATGGTTAGAAGATCATGGATATTCTTCATTATCAGATATCAAAGTTAGAACTAAAGAAGAGAACTTAAAAGAAATTAAGGACTTAAATGACCAAATCCAATGGTTGGACTTTGGAGATACGAGTGCATGGACAGGGCTAAATGCCAATAACCAACTTCAAATTGGTTCTACATATACAAAAGAATTGATTCCTGGTTATATTGTTACGATGAAAGTTAAGGAACTAAAACCATTTGAATCAACAGAAGTATTCAAGAACCGTGTTGCGGGAACTGATTTAGAAAGTTCTTATCAACCAGATAAAGAAAACAAATTTAATCCAGAAAATGGAGCAACAGGACTTGGAGCTAATCCTCAAAATGGATATACTCATGTTGCTAATTCTGGTATAACAACTGGTAGAGCTAAAACAACAATTGCAGGAACTAACCCTGCAGGACAACCTAAAAATGGTCAAGCAGCTGGGGTTAAATTCGATGTAACAGCGACTTATAATGGTAAACCTGTAAAACCTGGTATTGTTATGACATCTGGGGAAGATATTGGGACACTTGAGTCTGAAATCTATACAACTAATGGTACTCCATGGGACTTAGCAGCTATTGTCGGATATGGTTCAAATAAAAATGCATATGTTCCACTTGATCAGTTTAAAGATATGAATGGTGGTAAAACTGCTATCCTTAAATGGCAAGATGAAAAATTCTATAACGCCTTAAGCGGAGGAAAATTTGCTACACCTGATGCTACTACAGCAGGTCTTGGTTCTCAAGTATTCGGAGGATATCGTAATAATAGTGGAGCAGGAACTCCAGTATTATCTACAGCAAATGTAACTGAAGTAGGATTTTATATCATGTCTTCTGGACAACAGTCTTCTATGATTGGTATTAAGTTCTCAGACTTCGGAGATCTTCCAGAATCTTATGGAATGGCTGAACACTATTTAAGAACTCAATCTATTGATTATGATACAAAAGCAATTAAACAAATCCAACAACCATACTTAGGTAAAGTTAAAGCGGATATTGACTCTGCACCAGGTACAAGAGTACGTGGAATAGGTTCTGATGATGCAACAGAAAATGCTGATGAAGGTGTAGATCAACTTATTGCTCCAGAAAATGTACATATTAACAAAGATACGGGTCGTCCAGAAGTACAATTAGTTAGAGGTCCGGAGAACACTTATAAAGTTAAGGTTATTGCATCGGCAAATGGTAATGACAAATACACAGATACCGTTGCACCAGCTTATGTGCGTGGATTTATTGATTTCAACGGAAACGGTAAATTTGATAAAGGTGAAGAATCTAATATTGCTACAGTAACAGGAAATGGCCAAGAAGTAGAGTTGACATTCACAAATACCCAAGTAATCGACACTACTAAAGATGTTGTAAATTTCCGTGTTCGTATCGCAAAAGACGAATCTCAAGTAGAAAGACCAAATGGAATTGCATACTCAGGGGAAGTAGAAGATAACCAAATCCAAGTAATTCACCCACCACGTGGAGATAAAGAAGAAACTACGGGTAAACAAGGTGAAACTCAATCAGTAGGTATCGAATTCAGAACACGTCCATTAGGTGACGATGCATCTGACCTAGGTTCTAACAACGGTAAAACTACATTCAACTCATACGGTAAAATTCAGTATACTGAACAAAGTAATGTAATCAGTGCTGAAACTACTAAGAAAGTTCAATCTGAAGGTGTAATGATTGTTAATCCAGATGGAACATTAACAAAAACTTACACTAAAGCAGGTCAAGGTACATATACAGTAACAGATGATAAGATTACTTTCACTCCAGAAGCTGGCTTCGTAGGTAAAGCTGATGGTATCGTATTACGTGCAGTAGACTCAAATGGTCAATCAACTGGATGGACTGCATTAACAGCTCAAAATGAACTTGAAAACATCAATGATGGAACTCACTCAGCAGGAGCTACAAAAACTATGGATGCTGTATATATTCCAACAGTAACTCCAAAAGAAATCACTGCAGATCCAGAAACATCAACAGATGTACAAGGTAAAGAACAGAAGAAAACTCCAACATTCAAAACTGATGCTGGAACAGATAACGCTGCAACTGTAACACCAAGTGCACAGTACCCAGCTAAATTAGTAGATCCAAAAACTGGAGCTAAAGTTGACTCTGTAACGGTTGATGGAGAAGGAACTTACACAATTAACCCAACAACAGGTGAAGTAACATTCCAACCACTTCCAACATTCACAGGAACAGCTTCAGGTGTTGACGTAACATTAACAGCACCAGTAGGTCAAGATAAAGATGGTCAACCAGTAACAGCGACAGCGACTACAAAATACACTCCAACAGTAACTGCTGTAGAACCAACAGCTAAACCAGCAGACTCTGCAGGAGTACAAGGTGAGACTCAAAAAGGAACTCCTACATTCACAGCAGGAAATGCAGAAGTACCAATTAAAGAAAACTCTCACAAACTTCTAGATAAAGAAGGAAATGAAGTTCCAGCAGGACAAACAACTCCAGCATACGCTGAAGACGGAGTAACTCCAGTAGGTACTTACTCAATCGATCCAACAACAGGTGAAGTAACATTTACACCAACTGACAAAACTTACACTGGTAAAGTAACACCAGCTAAAGTACAAGCAGAAGATAAAAACGGAACTAAAGTAAATACTACTTACACTCCACACATCGTAGGTGTAACACCAACAGCAACACCAGCAGAATCTTCAGGTATCCAAGGACAACCACAAGATGGAACAGTATCATTTGCACCTGGTGAAACAACAGTAGAAGGTGTTAAAAAATCAGTACCAATCAAAGCTAACTCAGCAGTTCTACTTGATGCTTCAGGTAACCCAGTAGCACCAGGTACTCCAGTAGACGCTTTAGATCCAGAAGGAAACAAAGTAGGGGAATACACAATTGACCCAGCTACTAACAAAGTAACATTCACACCAACTAACAAAGAATACACAGGAAAAGTACAACCAGCTAAAGTTCAAGCAGAAGACGAAAATGGAACTAAAGTAAACACAACTTACACTCCAACAATCGTAGGTGTAACACCAACTGCAGAACCAGCTGAAACAACTGATGTACAAGGTGTTGAACAATCGAAAGAAGTAACATTCAAACCTGGTAAAGCAACTGTTAACGGTGTTGAAAAAGAAGTGCCAATTGACACTACTTCATACAAACTATTGGATGAAAATGGACAACCAGCAGAATCAGTACCAGCTAAAAACCCAGCAGGAGATGTTATCGGTACTTATACACTTAAAGTTGTAGACGGTAAAGCAACTGCGGTATTTACACCAACTGATAAAACATATGCAGGTGAAGTTGAACCAGTTACTATCCAAGCAAAAGATACAAATGGAACTCCAGTAACAACAACTTACACTCCAAACATCACTCCAGTAGAACCAACAGGAACACCAAAAGCTACTGAAGGTGCACAAGGACAACCTCAAGAAGGAACTCCAACATTCACACCAGGTAACTCTAAAGTTCCTATGAAGATTGATGCTACTCAACCAGCTAAATTAATCGATCCAGCTACTGGACAACCAACTGATGAAACAACAATTCCAGCGAAAGATGCTAAAGGAAAAGAAGTTGGTACATACACAATCGATCCAACAACAGGTAAAGTAACATTCACACCTAACAAAGACTTCGTAGGTACTCCAGTACCAGCAACAGTTCAAGCGAAAGATGCGAATGGAACTCCAACAACAGCTACTTACACACCAACTGTTAAACCAGTAACTCCAGTAGGTGTTAATACATTTACTGAAGATATTCAAGGTGCACCTCAAAGCGGTAAACCAGAATTCAAACCTGGTAAAACTACAATCAATGGTGAAGAAGTAGAAGTGCCAATGGATGATAAAGTACCAGCAGCCTTCGAAGATGGTACAACTACTAAGACAATTCCAGGAGAAGGAACTTACACAGTAGATCCAGATGGAACAGTACACTTTACTCCAGATCCTCAATTCAAAGGTAAAGGAACAACAATGACTGTTGTTCGTAAAGACCAAAATGGAACTCCAGTTACTGCAGAATACACAGCAGTAGTTAAACCAGCTACACCAGAAGGAACAGAAGTTCTTACTGCAGGTGTTCAAGGTAAAGAACAAAGTGGTAAACCAAACTTTGTTGGTGGTAAAGCAATCGTTAACGGTGTAGAAAAAACTGTTGAAATCGATGAAACTAAACCAGCAACATTCGAAGACGGAACAACTACTAAGACAATTCCAGGAGAAGGAACTTACACAGTAGATCCAGATGGAACAGTACACTTCACTCCTGAAAAAGGATTCACAGGTAAAGGTACTGAGTTAACAGTTAAACGTGTTGACAAAAATGGAACTCCAGCACTTGGTAAATATACAGCGGTAGTAATTGGTGTTAAACCAACTGCAGAACCATCAGTAACTTCAGATATTCAAGGTCAAACTCAAAGCCAACCAGTTAAATTCAAAGGTGGGGTAGTTGAAGTTGAAGACCCAATGACAAAAGTTAAAACTGAAGAAGTTGTAGCAATCGATCCAACAACTTACACATTATTAGATGAAAATGGACAACCAGCTGAAAAAGTACCAGCTAAGGATCCAGCAGGAAATGTAGTAGGTGAATACACTCTTGTTAAAGAAGATGGTAAAGATCCGGTTGCAGTATTCACTCCAACAGATAAAACTTACTCAGGAGCAGTTCAACCAGTAACAGTTCAAGCGAAAGATACAAATGGAACAGCTGTAACAACAACTTACACTCCAAATATCACGCCTGTTAAACCAACTGCGAAATCAGTTACTTCTGAAGGTGCACAAGGTCAAGAGCAAAGCGGAACTCCAACATTCACTGAAGGACACGAAAAAGCTCCAATCGATCCAACTGTACCAGCTAAATTAATCGATCCAGAAACTGGTGAACCAACTGATGAAACTTCAGTAGAAGTACCAGGAGAAGGAACTTACACAATCAACCCAGAAACTGGTGAAGTAACATTCAAACCAGAACCAAACTTCACAGGAAAAGCACAAGGTGTTGAAGTTCAACGTAAAGATACAAACGGAACTCCAGCTACAGCTAAGTACACACCAACAGTTAAACCAGTTACTCCAACATCAGATGATGTAGTATCTGAAGACGTACAAGGTGCTAAACAAACTGGAACTCCAGAATTCACACCAGGTAAAACAACAGTTAACGGTAAAGAAGTAACTGTAGAAATCGATGAAACAGTTAAACCAACATTCGACGATGGTTCAACTACAAAAGAAGTGCCAGGAGAAGGAACTTACACTATCGATGAAAATGGTGTAGTAACATTTACTCCAGAACCACAATTCACAGGTAAAGCTAGCGGTGTAACAGTTAAACGTGTTGACAAAAACGGAACAGAAGTAACAGCTAAATATACACCAACAGTTAAACCAGTAACACCAACTGCAGACGGTGTAACAACAACTGATGTTCAAGGTGCAACTCAAAAAGGAAAACCAGAATTCGAAGCAGGTAAAACAACAGTTAACGGTGTAGAAAAAACTGTAGAATTATCTGACAAACCAGCGAAACTAGTAGATCCGAAAACAGGAGATCCAGTTGATTCTGTAACTATCGAAGGCGAAGGAACATACACAGTATCTCTAGATGGAACTGTAACATTCACTCCAAATAAAGACTTCACAGGTCAAGCGACAGGTGTGACAGTTAAACGTGAAGATAAGAACGGAACACCAGTAACAGCTAAATACACTCCAGTAGTATTACCAGTAACTCCAACAGGTAAAGATGTAACATCAATCGGTGAAAAAGGACAACCTCAATCAGAAACTCCAGTATTCACAGCAGGAACTACTAAAGTAAACGGTAAAACTATAACAGTACCAATCGATGAAACAGTAGCTCCAACATTCGAAGATGGAACAACTGAGAAGAAAGTACCAGGAGAAGGAACTTACACAATCGATAAGAATGGTAAAGTAACATTTACTCCAGAAAAAGACTTCGTAGGAAAAGCTAAAGGTGTAACAGTTAAACGTGTTGACGAAAATGGAACACCAGTAACAGCTAAATACACACCAACAGTATTAGGTAAAACAACTACAGAAAACGTAGTATCTGAAGGTGCTAAAGGGCAACCACAATCTAATACACCGGTATTCAAAGGTGATGTAGACACTACAGTAGCTCCAACGTTTAAAGATGGATCAACAACTAAAGAAGTACCAGGAGAAGGAACTTACACTATCGATAAAGATGGTAAAGTAACATTCACTCCAGAAAAAGACTTCGTAGGAACTGCTACTCCAGTAGAAGTTGTACGTAAAGATAAGAACGGTAAGACTATCAAAGCTTCTTACACACCAACAGTTCGTCCTGACACAGTATTTGTTGATAAGAATGGTAAAGAGTTAGTTCCATCTAAAGATGGTAAGAACCCATCAGAAACTATTCCAGGATACAAACTTGTTAAGACTGAAACTGATGAAAAAGGTAATACTAAACACATCTACGAACCAGTAACAACTAAACACGTAGATAAGAATGGTAACCCAATCCCAGGAACAACTACAGAAGAAGGAGCAAAAGATCCTAAGAACATTCCAGGATACAAAGTAGTAGAGACTAAGAAACTTCCAAATGGAGATACAGTGTATGTATACGAAAAAGTAACGACATCATTCGTAGACCCAGAAGGACACGCTATCCCAGGAACAGAAACTGAAGAGGGAACAACTCCTAAGAAAGATATTCCAGGATACAAATTCGTAACAACTAATACTCTAGAAAATGGAGACACAGAACACGTTTACGAACCAGTAACTACAACATTCAAGGATAAAGATGGTAATCTTATTACTGTTGATAAAGACAATAACCCTGTAGAGTCAACAGAAGAAGGCGAAAAACCAGCTAAATCTATCCCAGGCTACCGCTTCGTAGAAACTAAGACTCTTCCAAATGGTGACATCGAGCACGTTTATGAGAAAGTTAAGACAAGTCACAAGGATAAAGATGGCAAAGAAATTCCAAACTATCCAACAGAAGATGGTGAACAACCTAAGAAAGATATCCCAGGTTACCGCTTCGTAGAGACTAAGAAACTTCCAAATGGCGACATCGAACACGTTTATGAGAAAGTTTCAACACCAGCTCCAACACCTTCACCTGCTCCTCAACCAACTCCAGGTAAGCAAAATACAACTACTTGGACTGATGAGAATGGAAATCCATTGAAACCAACTGAACCAGGCTCTAAAGAACCGGGAACAGTTTCAGGTTACGAATATGTGAAGACTGTGACTGATCCAAATGGAAATATCAAACATATCTTCAAGAAAGTTGAGATGCCAACTTCAAGACCGGTTGAACCAAGTCAACCAGCAACACCAAAATATGTTGAAGGTCAAAAAGAGTTGCCAAATACAGGTACTGAAGACAATAATAGTCTGGCAGCACTTGGGCTTCTTGGAGTATTGAGTGGATTTGGTCTTGTAGCTCGTAAGAAGAAAGAAGACTAATCTTTCTAATTGATATGATTTGTTTGCAATGAACTAATCTTCCTTAAAACTGATGAATCGAATGATTCATCAGTTTTTTGGTCTCTATGTCAACTGTAGTGGGTTGAAGAAAAGCTAAGATTTCGAAAGGACGAATTTCGTCCTTTCTTTTTTGATGCTTAAAGAGGTGATAATCTGTTTTTTTGAAGTTTTCAAAGTTCCGAAAACCAAAGGCATTGTGTTTAATAAAGTTTGATGAGTTTATTTATTGCTTCTAATTTTGCATTAGAATAGTGTAACTGAAGAGCGTTGACAATTTTCTCTATGTCTTTGAGAAAGGCTTTAAAGACAGTCTAAACAAGCGGATGAAGCTGCTATAGATATTCCTTAAAGCGTCTGAAAAAATTGTCAGACTCTTAATTCTGAAAGTGAAAAAGCAAAAGTTGATAGAGATTATAGTGGTGCTTCAAGTCTTCTGAATAGGTCAAAATATTGATCAATGAAACTCATCTTTATCTCCCAAATTAAACAGTCACTCCCCTGACTGTCTAAACGTCCCAGGACATAATCTTAGGAAGACGAAAAAAATCATGCTTAAAGTGGGAGTCGTTGAGCTTGAGAATGTGAAATGGCTAGTTGATGGGCAATGTCTGGCGTAGAAGTCTTTTCAATCAGCTTCTGAGCAATCATTATGAGTTGTTTTGTCGCTTTTCATTACAGATCTTATGGGACTTTTTCTACAAGCAAACAGCTCCATAATATCTATAAGTTTTTACTCACTACAAATATCATAGATCCGTTTTTCTTTTGTGCTAATAAAAATGTTTTTTGTAGATATGGATGTTTAAAAAGAATTAACTTCATCTGGTTAGAGATCTCATATAGTGTTATAATTTAATAAACATAATGACAATTACTTTAGTTTGGCTGAGTTAATGGTTTTTTGTATAAATGATGGAGGGAAAAATATGGATATAGATAGAATTATTTCAGTACGGATTCAAGGTTTGTTGGTTTTTGAAAGTCCTCTTCATCATGATGAGCGTGGCTATTTTTTAGAGAACTGGCGGAAGAAAGATTTGGTTGAAAATGGAGTGCCAGAATCATTCTTTCACCATAAACTTCAAAATAATGTGTCTGTCTCAAAGCAGGGAGTTATTAGAGGGATGCATTGTCAGGGCTATGAAAAATTGATGACAGTAGCCTATGGTACCTTTAAAATGATTTTTATCGATTTACGGATAGATTCCCCAACTTACAAATCTGTAGATGTGATAGATGTCAAACCTGGTAGGGCTGTTTTTGTCCCTGGCGGAGTAGCCAATGGAGCACAGTCGCTAGTTAACAATGGGATATTGAATTACCTGGTTACTGATTATTATGATCCAAACAAAAACTATCTAGGAATGACACCCCTAGACAAGGACGCTAATTTGTCGTGGGATTCTCTTTTAAAACCAATCATTTCTGAAAAAGACCAAGTTTCTAAAACTTTCAAGGAAGTTCTTGAAATAGTTGAATCAAGAAAGAAGAAAGTTGCCTTAATTGGCTCGACGGGTGCAGTCGGAAAAGTTTTATGTGATAAATTAAGGAAGCTATCTGATATTGATTTAAGTTGTTTCAATAGAAATAATGTTGAAGAAGCTTTGAAAGATGTTTATGATGTGGTTATTTGTACTGCTCCGTCATCAGAAAAATTATTAACTAATTTAGGTTTGAAAAACGATGACTCGGAAATAGAGGAATTATTAAATGTCCTAAAAAACATTCAGACAGGTCATATGATTTTAGTGTCTACTAAATCTGTATTTGAAAGTGGTACCAGATATAGCACTATTCATCAAAAGATTTATAATGGCGTGATTGAAGCTCATAAAGATAGCAATACTATTTATATTATGGATATCTTATATGGAAAGACATTGAAAAAGGGCTTTATAAACGATTTAATTTCTAGACAATGGACTTATATTTCAAATGATATTGTTTTGGATAAGCCTGAGTTAGAAAAATATTATAAAAAAGTAAATAATCAATTGTGGGTTTTAGTAGAGCCCCTTACAGATGAATTGTTGAGGGCTTTAGAACCAATTTCTGATATTTATCCTGATGAGATGTGCTATCAAGTAACAGCAATAAATGATTTGGCTCGCTATCTAGTAGCGAATTTAAATAGGATTGATGGAGTGAAACTGGGTATCGATAAGTCGGAAATTTTTACAGGTAGACAAATCAAGGATTTATTAAAAACACCTGACAATTCTACTTTAGGACAATACTTTAAAAAGCAAAAAGGAGATTTTAATCTTGAAAATTTATGAAAATAATAGAGGTTTTCAACTAGGGAATTTGCTTTATCTTCTACTACAGGCTCACAGAGATCGAATGATGGGTTATGAGGAAAGTTATGTCTTACGAACAGGATATTTTCAGTTTGCCCAAACCTTTTTTCCAAAAACCGCTGTCTTATTTTCAAAAGCAAATGGTATTGAATTAGAAGATTTTGGTTATTTTCAAGAGGCGGGTGTTGACTATTCTTCAGAAGAATTGGACTCTTTTTGTAGAGAATATTTGATTGAACCAGTAGTAGCAGCTTCCGCTCAATTTGAAGAGAAAAATGTGACAATTGCTATTAGAAGAACGGATTTTCTTAATGAACGAAATAGAAAAAATTACGGCTATAACTCTCAGTTGTATATCGGTTCTTGTTTAGAAAAGATAGCAGCAATTGAAGGGGCTGATTTTCAACATTTGACTATCCGAATTACTTCAGACGATGTTGACTGGTGTCAGAAAGAATTGGTACCTTTTCTACAGTCTCAGTATCATTTTGAAAACCCGATTATAGTTGAGAAGCAGGATATTCAAGATAACTTTTTACAATTATATAGCTGCAACAAGTATTTCATTTGTCCCAATTCGACCTATTGTTACTGGGTAGGCTATATCTTAAGATTAACAAAACCTTTTGTAACAGTGTTTGTTCCAGATTTTAATACTTTACTTGAACAAAATGGAAAACAAATTGCGGATACAAGAGAATGGGAAGTTGTAAGTGTTGACCGTACTGGCTTTGAGTAACATGTATTAAATAAGCGAACGAATGTTGAACTTCTACAAAAAATTACTACAGTTAGGAAAATCTCAGGAGGATTTTAAGTATATAGCAGACAGACCAGGACACGATCTTCGTTATGGAATTGATGCTAGTAAGTTATATACTGAATTAGGTTTTAAGCCTCTCTACGTGGATTTTGATAAGCGAGTAAAAAAGTTATCCATTGGTATCAAGAACATGAAGATTGGTGGCAAGAGATGATTACGCAAAAGCAAGATGCTAAGTAAGAGTTTGTAAGAATATTATGAGGAGTTAAATGTGGAGAATATAATTTTTTGTTCATCTCCCTTCCAGGTGTTGGTTGCTAGAGAGATTGTTCAGACTGTCTCAGAAGACTTTATCGGGATTTATCTAAAGATGTCAAATGATGCGAGACAGACTTACTATGCTGAACGGATGGAGGAATTTTGTAAGGAAGTCCTTGTTTTAGAAGGAAAGACAGTCTTCAATGATATTCAGGAGGTTTTGAAAGACAAGTCAATTCGCAATCTCTATTTAGCCAGCTTGGACAATCCTGTAGTTCTTAGTATCTTCAATCCAAGTACAATGAATTTGTACACCTTTGATGATGGTAGTACTTCCATTGTACCTCTTAATCTCTATACACAAAATCTTGAGAGGGGCATTCCGTATACAAACTTTACCTTAAGAGAGGTTATGTCTTTGTCAAATAGACATTATACGGTATTTGAGGACTGTCTCCTTTTCCCAAAGGAGAAGCAGGTTTTTCTAAGGCTTCATCTTGAACCAAGTCATTTTCATAGGGCTAAAAACGGTAAGAAAATAAGCGTTCTTCTGGGGCAATTTTTAGGCTCCCTCTTTTATCAGGAAGATTTAGAAATTACCCAAAAATTGACTGCTAAAGTTTTAGATGAACAGAAAATTGATTATTACTATCCTCATCCTAGAGTACCTTTGAATCCTTATCAAGATAAATTAAAAGAAACTAGATTTTGCTTTGAAGAGGAAATCTATCTTTTGCTAGAGGAGTATGAGTTTGTTGAGGTACATGGTTTTTACTCAACTTCGCTTTTGTTGGTCAAAAATATAGAGGGCGTTTCAGTTCATGGGTATCGGACTTTTTTAACAACTCATGAATCAAATGTTTTTGCAAAACGAGGTGTGCCCTATCAAAATGTGTCTCAATCAGACACACCCGTTGATATTGTCATGCCTGTCTATAACGGCGCTGAAACCATTAGCCAAACGATTGATTCTGTTTTAAATCAGACCCACCAAGCTTTTCGACTGATAATTGTTGATGATGGTTCAACAGATAATACAGAGGAAGTTTGTAAGCCATATCTAGCAGACGAACGAGTACAGTATATCAGGGAAGGTCATAAAGGAATTTCAGAAACGTTAAATCGTGGAGTTAGTTTGTCTCAAACGGCTTATGTAGCCAGACAAGATGCAGATGATGTATGGATGCCTTGGCATCTTGATTTTCTCTTGCAGGAGTTAGAGAAAAATCCTCAACTCGACCTTATCGGGGCTAGAGTTGTCGCAGAAGAAGATGCTATAACAGATAAAATTAAACGGAATCAATCTCATCATTTATCAGGAGAAAAATTGTGGTTAGAGCTTGCTTATCAAAATGTATTTAACCATTCAACTGTTATCTTTAAACGCTCTGCCTATGATGAAGCAGGAGGCTATGACGCTAAGTGTGATGGGTTTGAAGATTGGCATTTGTGGTCTCGCATGGTCACAAAGGATAATGCCTTGGTTTTAAATGTTACAACGACCTACTATCGTTTATCAGAACGTCATAAACGAGGAATGGCTTTCCGTGCAAGACTAGCAAGAAGTCGTGGATTAAGATTGGAAGATGTATTGGACTAAACTATGGTGAAAGTATTTACAATAAAGGAAGGCGTTCCTGTAAGCACTTATGGCTTTGAAAGAAGTCAATTGGCACGTCAAGAAATTTTTAAAAGTCTGTCCCTAGAACAGAAACTCGTTATAACAAATCTGGAAAATTTTGTACCGAATTTTGTAGAAACCTTAGAAAAACTTGGTTTTGAAAACTTCTATCATGTTATTTTTGACCAGTCAGATCTGGCTAGACAAAAGCCGAGTGTAGACAAAGAATTTATTCAAGAATTAGATCATATCAGTGAAGTCGAGTACACAAAAGAGGGATATGTAGGTCTTGTTCATTATAAAAATGGCGATATAGAATGTTATACCTCTCAATTGCTGTATCGTTTCCAATATCAAGAAAATCTCTTTACTCTTTATGATAGTAAAGGGGAGTTGCTAAAAGGGGATGTTAGTGAAAATTACCATTCTTATCAAAATCCAAGAAGTGGCGAAACCTACACTCAATGGCAGCTGGTTAGTCTCTATCTAGCTAACAATTCTACAGTCGAAGATCGCTTTATCATTGATATGGTTAATGAATATCCCCTTCAATTGAGGAAATTTTTCCAAAATACTGGAAGGAAACTATTTGCTTACACACACTACAATATCCTAGATCCGATGATGAAGTTTGTCTTACAAGGATGGTGCCAAAATATCGTTGCAAGTCCAGTTTTGGAGCAGTTGATAGGGAAAGAAAAGGTTCGCTTTTTACCCCCAATGTTTGTGGATCGAGTTTTGGAAAAAGAATATGCAAGAGTCACTGATTGGTGTATCGTTGGAAATATGACGATGATCAAACGATGTGCCTGGGCAATTGAGGCCTTCAGACAAGTGCCCAATAGTCAGTTAACGATTTATGGTAATTTACCAGATGGCTATAGCCAGAAAGACTTGCCGTCAAATGTCCATTATGCAGGTTTTCTCGAAGAGGTTCCGTATGAGAAGCACCCAGGCTATCTCTCCTGTTCTATGAGTGAATGTTTTGCCAATGCGGCTGTAGAAGCATCTGCCAAGGGTTTGGTTTGTCTCTTGTCTGATACAGATTTAGCTCATAGGTATTATAAGAGTCAATCCAAAGGTGTCACCACATTTGGTGACATTGGGGAGTTAATCTTGTGGCTTAATGCTTATCAAAAAGAAGGCCGTTACGCATCTGCAACCTTTGCTAAGGCTTATCAAAAAAAAGAAACAATTAAAGTGTATAAGGATGTATTATCCTTATAACAATGATATAATTGAAAGTATAGAATAGTCTTAGTTTTATAGTTCTTATCGCACATTTTATAGATTCATAAAAAATAAAGAAATTTTAGGAAGGTAATGTTTTATGTTTCATACTGATCGACAAGAGAAATTTTCACTTCGTAAGTACAAGGATGGTCGAACTGATTCTAAGTTAATTGGGGCAACGATTTTGGCAGCAGGTATTTTATCAATGGCAGGTATCAATACTGTGTCAGCTGATGTTGTGTCTAATGGCACAGATGCGGCTACAATGGTGACCGATACATCGAAAGTAGCTTCAACATCAGCCACAACTTTTACAGATGATAAAGATGCATCTAAAACAGTAAAAGTAGATGCGGTATTAGAAAAAGGAACTGCTGAACCGACAAAAGCCAATAACAATACTGGTGATGCTGATGGAACTGATACTCTAAATGTTAAATCAGAAGCAACTGTAAATTACAAATTGGATTCCGATAAATCATTACTAAAATCAGAAATAGTAGAGGCTGGAACAGGTAAAGTTACAACTCCTTATGATAAAAAAGGTCTTGCTTACGATACGGATGGTAAAGACTACCGTGAATCAACTGTGACTCAACCAGGAACTGTTGTCTCAAAAGATACTGGTAAAAAAGACACAGTAGAAGCGAATGGTAAGGTTTATGAGTACGCTGGAAAATCTGAAGTAGAAGGTGCTGATAAACTTACTTATGATAAAACGCATTTTAACGATATCGAGGCGCCAGTGTCTCCAGAAGGAATGCATAACAAGCTAGGTGAGATTGACTATACCAAAACAAAAGGTAAAGTCTATTTGGTTGAAGAAACATCAGATGGTCAATACGGTAAGTATGTTGTAGCAGATAATGGTGTAACTAGTGATGAAGATGCAGTAAGAAAATGGAATGATGGCCAAGCTGACGCTAAAGAATTCACGAAAGAAAATGTAACACTTCAAAAAGGTGATACAGTTCTTGTTCTTGATAAAGATACCTATGCAGTAGGTCAAGGTAAATCTATTAAAAAAATCAAAAAAGGAACAATTACTTTCTCAGTAGAAAGAAAAATAGAAGTAAAAAAGAAAGACAGAGACTCTTTCTCAACTTACATTACAGACGATTATACTTTTGATGATTATAGAGTCAATCACTATTATACACCTGGTGCAGATGGAATTTATGGGACTGCTGATGATGTAGAAAAAACACCTAGTGAAGATCCCACTTACGCATTATTAGGTTTTGGAAGTGGGTATGCTGGTTCTGAAGTAAAAAACTTAGCAACAGGTGATGAATATAGCTATGATTATAGACTAAATAAATCTCAATCATCATTAAAAGATATTTTAAAAAATTATACGATTGCCAATTATAAAGCTTTAGAATTCTTAGAAGGAAAAGCTACAGATGCAACTGAAAGAGAGAAGGTTCAGGCGGCTAAAACACGTTTAGATACATATCTAAAAACTCTAGAAGATGATATCCAGTCTGGAAAATTGGAACTAGGATTGATAAAAACTGGAAAATATGCTGGAAAATTCGTAATGCATGCTCCTATAGACCTTAATACTGGATATATCTCAGATGCTTCTGTTGATAAATTTAAAGCTCTTTTAGCAGGTTTCCCAAAAATTATTGGAGAAGTATCGGTTACTGCAGCTGAACCTACAGATACTACAGAATTGCAAGATGGTAGGTATAGAGAAATCCATACGACTACGGTATATACATATTCTCCCGATGATTACACGCCACATGCTTATATCGATGTAGTAACAACTAAGAATATTAAAGAATATACTGCATATGACGAGAAACCTGATTTCTTCATTGATTTAACGATGGATGAACCAGATAAGGTAGAAGAAGTAACAACTTTAGTTAACAAAGGTAAGGTTGAAATTGCTGCTGATGGTACAGTAACAGTGACTGGAGATGCAAAAGTAACAGATGAAAAGTATATTCCTACAGAAACTGTTGCTGAAAATAAATACATCATTAGTGGTGATACAGGAGAAAGAACACGTACAGAAACAACTGAATCAGCAACCTATACTAAAAAAGAGATCATCACACCAATCCGTGCTTACAAAGTAATGGGTGAAGAAAAGCCAGTTGTAACTCACTACTACAACTTAAAAATCACAAAAGAAGAAGCGGGAGAAGCAACAGCTACTAAGCAAGGTAGTGTTGTTATCAAATACGTAACAACTGATGGAAAACAATTAAAATCAGAAACTGATAAAGACAATGTTACATTAGAAATGAAAACTGTTGTAAGCCTATATTCAGGTGAAACAAAAGTTGATGAACGTACTGATGTTAAAACAGTAGAACAAAGCTACGACACAACTCCAAAACAATACCCAACATTAGTGGATGCTGATACTGGATTTACATACGAGTATGTAGGTCTAAAACAAGGCTCTCCAGCTGCTAGCGGTAAAGTAGTAGAAGGAACAACAGAAGTTGTTTACGAATACCGTCTAGTAAGTGAAGAAGAGAAAACTCCGTCTAAATCAGTTGCTACTAAGACGGGTTCTGTTGATGTGAAACACGTTGTGATCAACGAAGATGGAACGTTAAAAACATTAAAAGAAACAGAAGTAGTGAAAAACAATGTTCCTCTAGAGTATGAAGATACGTACGTAACTTACTCAAAAGGTGTAAAAGTATCTGAACGTAAAGAAAAACGTACAGTTACTGAAAAATACGACACTACTGATAAACAATACCCAATGCTAAAAGATGAAGCTACAGGTTTAGTTTATAAATATGTAGCGCCAACATCTGACTCAGCTCCTGCAGCAGGGGACGTAACTGAAGGTGAAAAACACGTTATTTATAGTTATACTTTAGATAAACAAGAAGAAACAACGCCATCTAAAACGGTTGAAGCTAAAGGTTCAGTAGTTGTTAAGTACGTTGATGCTGATGGTAATGAAATCAAAGATGCTGAGAATGTAGTAACAGGTGCAGTTGTGAAAACAACGAAAACATACGCTACTAAGTCAGGAGAGATTGTACTATCGACTCGTGATGAAGTAACAGAAAATGATGTAAACTACAATGCTGCTGAGAAAAAAGTTGATACAATTACTAAAGATGGTAAGAAATATGTCTTCCGTGGAGTGTATGAAGTTTCTGATAAGTACAACAACGTATTAGAAGAGACAGGTAAGGTCAAAGAAGGAACTACGACAGTTGTATACCAATATGACTACATTATTCCAGTAGATCCAACTAAACCTAACGAAGGAGAACAAAATCCTCCGAAACCAGAGGATAAGATTCCTAATGATCCACAAAACCGTTCATACAAAGATTTAGGTTTATTGAAAGAAGTGAAACGTAACATCACTTATGTTTACGAAAATGGACCAAAAGCAGGGCAAGAAGCAAGTGCACCTGTTAACCAAAATGCACGCTTCACAAGAACTGCAGAAATCAACTCTAGAACAGGTGAAGTGGTCTACACCAGCGAATGGACTCCAGAACAAAAACTTGCCGAAGTAGTATCACCGAAAATCGATAAATATGTAGTTGATAAAGAAAAAGTAGTGGAATTAGCCGTAACACATGAATCTGAAGACAGTAGTGAAGTTGTTAAATATCGTGAAAATCCTGAAATTATCGAACACGATGCAGCAAAAGATAAAAAAGGATCTGTAGTTGTTAAGTATGTTGATGGTCAAGGAAATGAAATCGACACTGCAGTTACTGTTAAAGATAATGTTATTGTTGAAAAAGCATCGACAAAAGTTTATGCTAATCGCGAAGAAACTACTTATACAGCTACAAATGAAGAATACAGCACTGTAGCAAGCCGTAAAGATGTTATCGAAGTTAATGGTAAGAAATATAAATACAGTGGTGTATACGAAGTTTCTGATAAATACAATAATGTATTAGAAGAAACAGGTAAGGTCAAAGAAGGAACTACGACAGTTGTATACCAATATGACTACATTATTCCAGTAGATCCAACTAAACCTAACGATGGTGATCAAAATCCTCCAAAACCAGAGGATAAAATCCCTAACGATCCAAAAGGTCGTACATACAAAGATCTAGGTTTACTAACAGAAGTTAAACGTAATATCACTTATGTTTATGAAAATGGACCAAAAGCAGGGCAAGAAGCAAGTGCACCGGTTAATCAAACTGCTCGCTTCACAAGAACTGCAGAAATTAACAGTAGAACTGGTGAAGTTGTCTACACAAGTGACTGGACCCCAGAACAAAAACTATCTGAAGTTGTGTCACCAACAATTGAAGATCACACTGTAGATAAAGCTAAGGTAGATGAGTTAACTGTAACACATGAATCAAAAGATTCAGCGGTTGTTGTTAAGTATTCTCAAGTTTCTTCAGTAAGCAAACGTGATTACGCTAAAGATAAAAAAGGAACAGTTGTTGTTAAATTCGTAGATATTAATGAAAACTTCCTTGCTGATGATGTAGTAGCTAAGAACAATGTCATTGTAGCTGAAGCAACAACTACAATTACTGGTGATAAAGAAGAAACGACTTACAAAGCTACTGGAGAAGAGTATGCTGTTACACCACCAGAAACGATTGAAGTAGATGGAGTGACATTTAGATTAAAACGTGTTCTTCCAGCAGGAGATAAGTTTAAAAATACTGTGGAAGAAAAAGGATTGGTTAAAGAAGGTGTTACCACTATTGTTTACCAATATGTAATGCAAATTGATGCTCCAAAAGTTGAAGTGCCAGAATTTGATGGTGGAGTAGTTCCGTTGGATCCTCCAATTGTGGAAAAACCAGAACTTAAGATTCCAGAACAACCAACTCCAGCACCAACTCCTAAACCAGAGCCTAAGCCGGAACCAAAACCAGAAACTCCACAACCTGTAACACCTGCAGATAATGGAGATAACAACGGAAATAATAATGGAACTCCAACAACTCCAGCTCAACCAGTAGCACCTTCTACACCTCAATATATGGATGGCCAACGTGAACTTCCAAATACAGGTACAGAAGACAATGCTAGCCTAGCAGCACTTGGACTTCTCGGAGTATTGAGTGGATTTGGTCTTGTAGCTCGTAAGAAGAAAGAAGACTAATCTTTCTAATTGATACGATTTGTTTGCAATGAACATATCTTCCTTAAAACTGATGAATCGAATGATTCATCAGTTTTTTGGTCTCTTTGTCATCTGTAGTGGGTTGAAGAAAAGCTAACATCTAGAGAGGACCAGATAGGTCTTCTCTTTTTGAATGTTCAGAGTGATGAAAACATCTAAAGTTGATAAAATTTCTAAAACCGAAGCCCAGACCTTTAATATTGTTGATAATTTTATTGGTTTTTAACAATTATTCTAGGAAACAAAATATATTTTTGCTATAATTAAGAAAAACTTAAAAGGTGGATGGTATGACTAGACAAAAAAGACCTAAACATAAGAAATCTTTCAACTGGTATGGCTTAAGCCAACGTTTCTCTATTCGTAAGTATCATTTTGGCGCTACGAGTGTGTTGTTGGGGACGGCTTTGATTGTGGGTGCTGCTCAAACGACTACTAAAGCAGAAGAAGTAACAGCTGAAAATAAAACAGAAGCTGTTACTTCTACTCCAAAAGATGATAAGACTAATAAGAATGTTGCAAATGTGACGACACCAGCTCTTTCTGCTACGACAGAAGCTCCTGTAGTAGAAAAGCCAACCTTGAGTGATGAGGAAATTGCAAAATTAGCTGCTGAAGCATCTAAGAAAGATGAAAAAACATCTAAACCAGCTACAACTGAAAAAACAGAGGCAGCTGACAAAGAAAAATCAACACTAACTACTCCTTCAACAGACAAAAAAGCTGATAAAACAGTTGATGAAAAAACTGATAAAAAGGACGAAAAGAAGGCAGAAAATCCAGTTACTGCAACTAAAACTGTCCTAGAGCAGTTGACATCTGAAGCAGAAGTGTTGAACACAACTGCCTCAAACTTTGCGGATAAAAAAGCAGAAGATAAAGCTGGAAAGGAAGCTATCGCAAGTGCAGTAGCTTCAGCTAAGGTTCAAATCAAAGCATCTAAGATAGCTTTATTAGCAGGAGAAATCACTAAAGAGGAATTGGATGCCCAAGTCCAACGTATTTCATCTGCCATCGAAGCAGTCTACGCAGAGATGAAACGTGCAGGACACGTAGGTAAAGTTGAAGCAGTATTAGATGATGTTGCTACAAATAATAACAAATTAGTTGTTAAACCTGCGCAAATTACACCAGTAGCAAACTACAACAATGTTACTGAGGAAGAAATAGCGGAAATCATCCGTCAATTCCGTATTGCGAACCCTGATTTGACAGATGCTGATAAAATTCAAGTAAATGTTAATGGTAATTTAGTTGGAGAAACAACAGTTACTCTGGCAAATGGTCAAAAATTTACATTTCCAACATCAGAAGTAATTAAAGGCTATACAGCTAATCGTAATACTGAACAATTGAAGAAATCTATTAACTGGTTTGACTTTGGCTCATCTAAAATTACATATCCGGATGGGACTAAAGTAGGTGAGGTTAAACACTTATCTTCGCCAGTTACTAAAGTAGTTAAAGACCGTTATGGAGTTGCTCAAACAGGGGTGTTTACATACTATCGAGAAGTAACATATCCTGATGGTCGTAAAGGAACAACTTTAGATGATGAATGGTTAGCGAATGGTCCAGCTCGTTATTCAAAACACTTCTATAATGATGGACGAGCACAGAATATGAATGGCCGTGATGCAAGTTCTAAAGGAGAGTTTTTCGAAGCTCTTCAAGAAGGTATGAAGTTTACAGTTAAGACCTCTGTAGAAGGATATGAATTAACTGCTACTGTAACATCATTAGCACCTAAAAATGTAGCAACAAATCCATTCAAAGATTCAAATGGTAAAGCTTATAACGTAATGAATCAAGATCAAGCAGCTACAGGTAGAAGAGCTGGTGATCCAGTTGATGTCGTTTTAGCTTATCAAGATAAGACTTATTCACACATGAAGCACGTGGGTCTATCTACTGATAATGAAGATGGTACCCCTCAGATGACCGCTTTTACTGCAGCCTATGACAGTGCCAATGTAGGGGTGAATTTCTCACTTTCAGCTACTTATAATAGTCGTCCTGTTGCGGTTAATGCAATTGCGGTAGATGCTGAGGAAGCTGGGGAAATTGAAGTACTTCAATTTGAAACGGATGGAACAAATTGGGAACAATTTTTAGCCTTAAATAAAAATCCTAAAGGTGGAAATGGTGTTGTTCCAATTGATGCGGCTAAATTAGGTTTGAATGGTAATTCATTTGAAAAACCTGGATATAAGAGAACCGAATGGTTAAGTACTGATAAAAACGGAAATGTTTCTATGTATGGAACAAAATTATTTGGTCCTGCATTTACTACCATTAGTAGTGGGAATGATTTGCCGGTAGGGTTAAGTCAAAATGTTTCTAATTTATCTATTTATATGAATACTCAAGGTTCTCAAGCTGGTACAATAGGTTTTGTTATTTATGATGGTGGGGATGCTCCAGCTTCATATGGTTCAGCTCAACACTTCATTGGGAATCTTGTGAGAACGAATTCTGATGGAAGTAGTACAGTAGCTACTCAACCATACCTTGGTTCACAAAAAGGTGACCCTGACTTCCGTTCTACTGAAAAAGAACCAAGTGGTGCTTGGGTATTAGACGATTTAGTTAATACAGATAAATACGAAAAGGTTGAACTTAAGAGTGGAACTTCTACTGTTACAAATGAAAAAGGCGACACAGGTATTTACGAAGTTCAAAAGAATGGTAATACTGTTATCCGTAAAACAGATGGAACAACCGTGGCTCTTCGACAAGATGATATTTTAACAATATCAGATCCTACTTCACACTTACCAATAAAAGGTATTTTCAACAAAGCTGAAGGTGTTATTGGTGTAGGTGTGTTGGCTGATGAAGGAGAAGGTCAATTATTAGATCCAGCTGTAGCAACTAGTTATGCATTACGTCAAGGTACTGCAAACGAATATGAATTAAAAGGTGTTCGTGCAAATCCAGGAACAAATAATGAGAAAGCATATATTCGTGGATGGGTAGACTTCAACAACAATGGTAAGTTTGATCTTTATGAAGCTTCTGAATTGGTAGAGGTTACTAAAGAAGGTACGTATACATTGAAATGGAAAAATACACCTCAATTACTAGATACATCTGTAGATAGTTTAGGAGTGCGTTTACGTATTGCGCTAGATAAAGAAGATCTTGATTTACCAACAGGTGTTGCAGCATCCGGGGAAGTAGAAGACTTCCAAACGCACGTAGTTCATCCACCTCGTGGAACAAGAAATGAATCTAAAGACTTCCAAGGAAGAGATCAAAAATTAGATATTCGAACTACTGAGTTATTTACAGCAACAGGTAAAACCGAGTCTTCTAAATATTCAGCATGGAACCAAATGGAACCAACAGTCGCTCCTAAGTTCGTGTTAACAGATACAGTAGTTGCAAGTGAAGAACCAACAGCTAATACAACTGTTAACGTAACGGATCCAGAAGGAACAACTGTTTATAAAGGGGCAGAAGTAGTAGTAAAAGATAAGAGAGGTAACACTCTAGGAACAGCGGTTAAAGTAGTTAACCCTGCAACAGGTAAAACTGAGTACTACTTATCTCAATATACAGAGTATGATACAGCTGGAAACAAAGTAGGAGAATATACTTTAAATAAAAATGGTCAGAATGGCCAAAATATTAAAGATGCTACAGGTAATTATAGAACAACCGTTGATTTCCATCCTGAACCAGGTTATGTAGGTACTGCACGAGGGGCTGTTATTCGTGGTTGGGACCAAAACCGTAATTCGACTGGTTGGGACTTGACAGATGCAACTCTTAAAGAAGCATTAGCATCAGATCGACTAGCCGATAAGGATAAATTAACAGAAAATGTTAATAAGGAATATAATGGCAATCGTACTATGGATGCCGTATACATTCCAACAGTCATCGATGTACGACCTGTAGGAGAAGATACTATTACAGAGGACGTTCAAGGTGCTACACAAAAATCTAATCCAACAATCCCTGTTTATGGTACTGTAGAAACAGTAACAAATGACAAAGTTGAAGATGTCAGGTATACAACTGATTATGTAATACTAGACAAAACGAAGAAGCCAACTTTTGCAACAAGAAAAGAAACTCCTGGAAAATTATATACAGAAGATACAAGAGTTGATAAAGAAACAACTCTAACATTAACAGATGGAACAACAGTAACTTATAAACCAGCTGATAAGATTCCAGCAGGAACTAAGTTAGGGAATGTTTTATCACCAATTACTGTAAATGGTACAGGAAACGTGACTGTAAGTAATGCAAGATTTACAACTGGTTCAGTACCAGCAGGTTCAGTATTAGAAGGAGCGCAGCCAACAGCAACAGAGGATACAACAGTAATTCGTAATGGGGCTACTGTAGTTGTACCAGCAGGAAGTAAACTTCAAGTAGGAGATGAGCTTGTTACACCGCTTAAAATAGCAGGTGGAGCCCAAGTCACAACTTGGAAAACAACTTTTGCTAAGGGAGATACTATTCCAGCAGGGACTCAAGCAAGATTTGAAGCATCAGTTGTAAATGAAACTTCTGCAGATCAGTTAGTTCCAAAAGGTGAAAGTATTACACTTAATGGAACAACTTACACCGCAAATAATGATGTGATTCCAAAAGGAACTCGTACTGCTTCGACATATGAAGATTTAATGAATGTAACTCTGCCAGATGCAGTTCACATTGACCCAGAGACTGGTGTAGTTGAGACAGTACATCGTCGTTATACTAAAGTAACTGACACAGAAATCGTCATTGAAAATGAAGGTACCTACACATTAAACCAAGATACTGGTGAAATTACATTCACACCAGATCCTAAGTTCGTAGGAACAGGTACAGGTGTAACAAAACAACAACCGGATGTCGACTATAACGATAAAGTAGCAGGGGATTCTGTAACAAGTAAATATGGTACAGATTACGGTAAAGCAACGTATACACCAATCGTAAAACCTCAATCAAAAGCTTCAATCACTCGTACCATTCATTATGTATACGAAAACGATAATGACAATCCATCAAGTCAAGATTCTTATAAAGATAATAATCCAATCCTAGCAATCGATAATACGCCAGTTACTCGTACACAAACGATTGATTATACTCGTGATTATAAGATTTTCTCTGAAGCCGGTACGACTGATAAAGAAATGGTAACTACCAACCAAGTTACAGATGCCTCAGGACATGTTTATAAAGTTGGAGATACTATCCCGGCAGGAACTAAGTTCAATCAAGGTTCAATTATCATCGGTAAATGGACAGCTTCAAGTGATGAAAATTCTAAATTCAAAGAAATTATCTCACCTACAGTTAAAGGATACACTGCTGAAGTAGTAACAGCTGACTTCACAAGTCCTGGTACTGACGGTAAGATGGGTCATATCCACAATGGAAAACAACCTGTCGGATTATATACTCCAGTAGCAGATAATACTAAAGATGTTGGAGCATACGAACCATTAGTATCAGAAGTTCGTTCAGACGATAAAGATGACTTCGATATGTATGTTGTTTACAAAGCTGATACTCAAAAAGCTAAAGTCACATACATTGACTTAGACGCTACAGGTGATGCTCGTATTCTTGAAGTTCAAACGGCAGCAACTGCTCCTACAACAGGTGCGGATGCGAAAACAACTTACGGTGTTACAACACTTCAAGGTAAATCACATACGACGATTCCTTACTTAACAGCTGAAACAATCAAGAAATATGAAGACCAAGGGTATGAACTAGTAACAGACGACTATACAAATACTTCTCAAGGTACAGCTGTAGAAGGTGGACGTAAGTTTGATGATGATAAAGAAGTAGACCAAGCATTCAATGTTTACCTACGTCACAAGAAAGTTATTCGTCAAATTAAAGATACTCAAGAAGTAACACGTACAATTGAGTACAAATATGCAAGTACAGATGATGTACCAGCAGATAAACGTGGAACAACAGCAGCACCAACAGTGACTGAAACACTTCACTTTGAACGTGACCGTACAATTGACTACACATTAGCAGCTAAAGAATATCCAACAGAATACGCTACTTATAAAGCAGTGTTAGATAAGAGCGGATATGATTCTCCTGAAGAATACAAAGCTCGTACAGTTTACTACGATCACATCACAAACAAAGCAATTGCAGCAGATGCAACAGATGCTCAAAAAGCAATCGTTACATTTGGACCATGGACTCCAGTAGGTGGAACATCTAACGATGCAATTACATTATCTGATGCAGAAAAAGCAAAAGATGATAAGTTCAATGATGTAACTTCACCAAAAGTAGCTGGATATGTACCAGATAACGCTACCGTAGAAGCGACTGCAGCAATCGATGCAGAAGCAGATGACTACAAGATTACAGTTCTTTATACTCCAGTAGACCAAAAAGCTGTAGTTAAATTTGTAGAAGTAGATCCTACTAATACAGATAAAGTCATTACTCCAGGTCTTGCAGAGCCAATCTCAGTAACAGGTAAATCTGAAGCAACTTACCCAGCTACAACAGCAACTTCAGTAACAGATAAGATTGCTGAGCTTGTTAAGAAAGGTTACGAACTTGTTGATAACGGATTTGTATCAACAGATAAATTCGATAAAGATGCAGCAGTTGATCAAGAATATGTTGTGAAATTCAAAGCTAAAGTAGTTGATATTCCATCATTTGATCCAACAAAACCATCAAGTGACGACAATCCAAAACCAACACCAGGTGTAACGCCAATCGATCCAAATAATCCAGACGGACCAAAATGGACTGAAGCATTAATCAATGCTGTAAAAGTACAAGAAGAAGTAACACGTACAATTAAGTATGTATACGAAGATGGTACTCCAGTAGCAGAATCTGATTTAACAAGTGTAGCTGATAAGAAAGTTAAAACACTTAAATTCACTCGTTCTGGTAAGATTAATGTAGCGACAGGAGAAATCACATACGGAGACTGGTCAGCTGATCAATCATTCGAAGCTGTAACTTCTCCAACGCTTGAGAAATATACTGCGGCTGTTGCAGGTGTAACACCAGCGGTTGCAGATGTACCAGCGAAAACTGTAGCGGCTACAGATAAAGACTTTGAAGAGACAGTAATCTACTCTACAAAACCAACTACTGTAGACCCTAACAAACCAACAGATCCAACAAATCCAAATGTTACTCCACAACCTGATGATGTAGTACCTAACGATCCAAAAGGACGTACTTACAGAGAATTAGGATTAATCGAAGAAGTAACACACACAGTTCACTACAAACTTGAAGACGGATCAGATGCAGGTATCGCTGATAATGTACAAACATTAACATTTACACGTACTGCAGAGATAGATCTAGTAACAGGAGCAATCTCTAACTACGGTACATGGAAAGCTAAAGGTGGAGACACAACAATCGATGCTGTAACAACACCAAATAAAGATGGATATGTGGCTTCAGCGAAAACATCTACAGAACGTACAAATGTAGCGGCTACGGATAAAGATAGTGAAGAAACAATTATCTACCGTAAACTTGGTTCATATGTACCAGTAGTACCAGAAGGTATCACACCTCCAGCAGATGCTGACCTAAATCCAAAACCATATCCAAATGCAACTCCAGCAGATCCTACAAAACCAGGAACACCTACTGAAACTCCAGTAGTACCATACATCCCTGGAACAACACCAGTAGGACCAAATGGAAAACCATTAACTCCAAAAGATCCAAACGATCCGACTAAAGGATATGAAGTACCAGACTTACCAACAGATCCAACTCAAAACACTACAATTACGTATGTTAAAGACGGATCACAAGTAGCTGTTACACACTTCATCGAAGTAAACAGTGAAACTGATAAGACTGAAAAAGGTGCAGTAGCAGAATCAGTAGTAGATACTGGTGATACAGGTAAAGCATTTAATAAAGCTGCTGATGTAACATCAACAATTGAAGCACTTAAAGCTAAAGGATACACAGTCGTTGAAAATAATTACCCAACAGATGGTAAATTCGATGCGGATTCTAAGACTAACCAAGTATACAAAGTCCTAGTAACTGCTAAGCCAATTACTGTAAATCCAAACGATCCAACTCCAACTAAAGATCAACCAATCGATCCAAATAATCCAACAGGACCAAAATGGACGCCAGAGTTAATCAAAGAGTTAGAAGATGGACGTAAAGAAGAAGTTAAACGTACAATTAAGTATGTTTACGCGGATGGATCTAAAGCTGCGGATACAGTTCAAGAAACTAAAGAGTTCAAACGTTCAGCAACAATCAACCCAGTAACTGGTAAGATTACATTCGGAGACTGGTCACCAGCTCAAACATTTGAAGCTGTAACTTCACCAACAGTTACTAACTTCACTCCAGATAAAGAGACTGTACCAGCATCAGAAGTAACAGCAACTGCTGAGGACATTAATGAAACAGTAATCTATACTACAAAACCAACGAATGTTGATCCAAACAAACCAGTTGATCCAAACACACCAGATGTTACTCCAAAACCTGATGATAAAGTACCAAACGATCCAAAAGGACGTACTTACAAAGAATTAGGATTAATCGAAGAAGTAACGCACACAGTTCACTACAAACTAGCTGATGGATCAGATGCAGGTATTGCTGATAATGTACAAACATTAACATTTACTCGTACAGCTGACCTAGATCCTGTAACAGGAGCACTCTCTAACTTCTCTGACTGGAAAGCTAAAGGTGATGATACAACAATTGATGCTGTAACAACACCAAACAAACCTGGATATGTAGCTTCAGCTGCGACATCTACAGCTCGTGAAAATGTTAAAGCTACGGATAAAGATAGTGAAGAAACAATCATCTACCGTAAACTTGGTTCATATGTACCGGTAATTCCAGAAGGAGTAACGCCTCCAGAAGGAACTGATCTAACACCAAAACCATATGAAAATCCAACTAACGAAGATCCTACAAAACCAGGAACACCTGCTGAAACTCCAGTAGTACCATACATCCCTGGAACAACACCAGTAGGGCCAGACGGTAAACCATTAACTCCGAAAGATCCAAACGATCCAACTAAAGGATATGAAGTACCGAAAGTACCAGAGGATCCAACTCAAAACACTACAATCACGTATGTGAAAGATGGTTCTCAAGTTGCTCTAGTTCACTTCATTAAAGCTGATGGAACTGCGGTTCACGTATCAGTTGCAGAAGCAGGAGACACAGGTAAAGCAATCAAGACAACAAACATCGATAACGTTAAAGCTGAGTTAGAAGCTAAAGGTTATGAAGTTGTTGCACCAACTGATGCATCTTATACAGCAGAACGTGTAGCATTCTACGCTGAAGCGAACCGTACATTTGATGATAAAGATGACAAGGGTAATGATGGAATTAGCCAAGTTTATTACGTAATCGTTAAAGAGGGAATCACTCCAATCGATCCAGATAAACCGTTAGATCCAAATACACCAGGCGTAACTCCAAAACCAGGAGATAAAGTACCAGGTGATCCAAAACAACGTACATTTGAACAACTAGGATTGCTAGATGAAGTTAATCGTACAATCAACTACAGATATGCTAATACTGATAAAGTAGAAGAAGCAAAACGTGGTCAAGAAGCTGCAGCTACTGTAGAACAAAAACTTCGTTACTCTCGTAAAGGTGATCTAAACAAAGTAACAGGTGAAATCACTTATACTTCTGACTGGACTGCACCTCAAACATTAGCTGAAGTAACATCTCCAGTGATCGAAGGATATGTTGCAGATATTAAAGCAGCTGAAAAAGTAGAGAACGTAGCTCACGATGCAGCTGACTCAGTAGTAAACGTAGTTTACTCACCACTTGGAAAATATGTACCAAAAGTACCAGAAGGATTCGAAGTTCCAAATATTGACAAACCTCAATATCCAAATGATCCAACAGATCCAACAAAACCAGGAACACCAACAACAGTGATTCCTCACGTTCCAGGAACAACTCCAAAAGATCCAAATGGAAATCCACTGAAACCAGTAGATCCAAATGATCCAAGTAAAGGATATGTTCCACCAACACCTGAAAATCCAACAGAAGATACTGAAATCACTTATGAGAAAGATACTCAAAAAGCGACAGTAACTTATGTGGTAGAAGGAACAGGAACAGTACTTCATACAGATAACCTAGAAGGTAAATCTGGAGAACCAATCGAGTACTCAACAGTAGCTAAACTTGCTGAATTGAAAGCTCTAGGATATGACCTAGTAAGTGACGGATTCACAACAGCTACAGATAAGAACTACGATAAAGATACAAAAGTAGATCAAAGCTTTGTAGTAACGGTTACACCACATGTTGAGCCAATCAAACCAGTTGATCCAGAAAATCCAAATGATCCAAACAGACCAAAACCAGGACAACCAATCGATCCTAACAACCCAACAGGACCAAAATGGACAGAAGATCTAATTAAACAAATCGATACAACTCGCCACGTGAACCGTACAATCACATACGTTAACGAAAAAGGTGAGGAAGTAGCTGAGAAAGTAACAGATAAAGTTACATTCACTCGTGAAGCTAAGATCAACGCTGTAACGGGTGTAATCACTTACGGTGATTGGACAGCTAAAGGTGGAGATACAACATTTGATAAAGTAGAATCACCAGTAGTTAAAGGATACATCCTGAAAGATGCTAAACAAAAAGAAGTAGTAGCTACAACAGGATTAACTGCGGACTCTAAAGATGAAAATATCGAAGTTGTCTACACTAAACTTGGTTCATGGGTACCAAAAGTACCAGAAGGAATTACTCCAATCGATCCAATCCCATATCCAAACGATCCGAGCGATCCAACTAAACCAGGAAATGATAGACCAATCGTTCCTTACGTACCAGGAACTACACCAGTGGTACCAAAAGATCCAACTAAACCAGTTGATCCAAATACTAACCCACTAGTTCCATTAACACCAGTTGATCCAAATGATCCAACTAAAGGATATGAAGTACCACCGGTACCAACAGACCCAAGTACAGATACACCAATCACTTACGTAACTGATAAACAAAAAGCTATCACAAACTTCGTAACTGAAACTGGTAAAGTAGTATCAACTCCAGTAGTAGATGAAGGTGATTCAGGAGCTAACTTCACTAAGTCTAAAGTTGATGAAGTAGCTAAGACTATTGAAAAACTTGAAAAAGCTGGATACAGAGTAGTTAAGAACGAGTTCCCATCTAAAGATACAGACAGAGTATTTGATAAAGATAAATCTGTAGATCAAATCTTCAATGTAACAGTAGCTGAAAGAATTATTCCAGTTACACCAGGTAAACCAGTAGATCCAAATGATCCAAACTTACCGAAGAATCCAGATGGAACTCCAGTAACACCATCTACACCAGAACCAGGTAAACCAGTATTCCCTAACGATCCAAACAGCCCAGTATGGCCAAATACTGTGAAAGATCTTGTAACTGAGAAATCAGCTACACGTACTATCAAGTATGTAGATCGTAACGGAAAAGAAGTATCTGAAACTCGTACAGAAACAATCAAATTCACTCGTGATGCTAAAGTTAACTTAGTAACAGGAGAAATCACATATGGAGAATGGACAACAGATCGTAATGACGATATCTTCAACGGATATCCAGTACCAGTAGTTAAAGGATACATCGCTAAAGCTGGTGATCTAGAATCATCAACTAAAGATGTTAAAGTAACACCTGATACAATCAAAGATATCAACGAAACAGTTGTTTACGATGAGTTAGGATCATGGGTACCAAATATCCCAGGAACACCAACAAATCCAATTCCATATCCAAACGATCCGAAAGATCCAACAAAACCAGGAAGTGATAAACCACATGTACCTTATGTACCAGGATTCACTCCGGTAGATCCAAACGGAAACCCACTGAAACCAGTTGATCCAAATGATCCAACTAAAGGATATGAAGTACCAAACGTGCCGAACGATCCAACTAAGGACACACCAATCAACTACGTTCCAGTACCACAACCTGTAACACCTACAGATAATGGAGATAACAACGGAAATAATAATGGAACTCCAACAACTCCAGCTCAACCAGTAGCACCTTCTACACCTCAATATATGGATGGCCAACGTGAACTTCCAAATACAGGTACAGAAGACAATGCTAGCCTAGCAGCACTTGGACTTCTCGGAGTATTGAGTGGATTTGGTCTTGTAGCTCGTAAGAAGAAAGAAGACTAATCTTTCTAATTGATATGATTTGTTTGTAATGAACATATCTTCCTTAAAACTGATGAATCGAATGGTTCATCAGTTTTTTGGTCTCTATGTCAACTGTAGTGGGTGACGAAAAGTTAAGAAGCTGATATGCAATATCGGTCATAGAAGTCTTTTCAATTAACTTTTAAGCAATATTTTGATTGATGATACGAGGAATATGGTGATTTTTCTTGATGATGTCTATAATCTGTATATTAGAGTCTTAAATATCGAGTGGTTTTATGATAAAGTGTAATTTTTTCATATGATTCTCTCTAATGAGTTGTTTTGTCGCTTTTCATTATAGTTCTTATGGGACTTTTTCCTACAAGCAAATAGGGTCCATAAGATCTATAGAATTTTACCTACTACAAATATTAAAGAGCTTTATTTTTTGGATGAGATTACCCAAAATACAAATTAATATATATATATAACTACATATTACGGATGTAATCGTAGACACTATAATGTAAATAATGTTATAATTAATATTGGAGTTGAGCACCTAAGTGTAACCACTTTAATTTGTAAATTAGGTTAGGAATACTATTTTTCAGTTGCTTGGGCGTAATTCCGCGATTAACATTTATTTAAAAAGGAGATAATATGTATTCAAGAATGGATAAGTATCACGGACAAAAGATTCAACGCTTTTCAATCCGTAAGTATAGTTTTGGTGCAGCATCAGTAGCTGTAGCAGCATATATGATGCTTGGTGGAGCAGCAACTGTTAAGGCGGATGCTCAAGCGCCATCAACGACTGCATCTGATTCACAAACAATCTCAGCTGTTGGAAATCAGGTGGATTCATCTAAAGCTCAAGAATCAACTGAAACTGCTCAACCAACTGTTGCTACACCAACAACTGAGCAACCAGCAGCACCAGCAGAAGCACCAAAAGCTGTAGAACAACCAACAGCACCAGCAGAAGCACCATCTACAAAGGCTGATACAAGTAAGTTGGAAGCAGCTATTACTCGTATGGAAGCAGCTCTTAAGAAAGCAGGTCTAACTGAAAAGACTGCCTCAGCCATTGAAGCAGCAAAAGCAGAACTTGCTAGGGCTCAAGCTCTTCTGTTAACCGACAAAGAAAAACAATTAGAAGTTGATTATTCAACAAGTTCATTGAAAAACAGAGCTTTCGTGTTAGAAAGCATGCCAAAAGCATCTACTGACAAGAAAGAAAACAAAAACCAAGATCCTCGTAATGGTAAAGCGATTCCTGGACAAGGTGAAAGTGGATTTAGAACAGTAGATACAACTGCAGCTAACTCAGCAGAAGAAGCAACTAAATACAAAGGTGAAAGGGATAAAGCTTTACCTGAATTACAAGCAAATATTGATAAAGTTCAAGCTAAACTTGATGCTGAAAACGCAAAAGAAGAGAATAAAAAAGATAAAGTATTAATTCAGACTTATGCTAACATCATTGAAAAAGCTAAAGGTGTAGCAACTAAAGCAAATGCTGCGGATGCAACATCAGCTCAAGCAATGAGCCAACAAGCAGAAGCTGTTAAATCAGAACGTGATCTTTTAGCATTCTACTTAGCAGGAAAAACTGAATTAGGTGCTCCTGTCAGTGAAAACCACGTTGCTTATGGTAACAACCCTAAGAATGGTGTATTCGAAAGCTTAAAAGAAGGTTTCGGAGATAAAGTTACTTTCACTGATGCTGATAAAAAATCAGAAACAATTGCCACTCAATATGAAAATGGACGTGACATTACTAATAAAGTAAATAACAAACCGGACGCAAAAGATCCAATCGGTAGTGCAACATACAACTGGCAAGAAAAAACTATCACAAAAGCTGATGCAGAAGCTGGTATGTTGAATGGCTGGAAAATTGAAAAAGGGGACAAAGTTAATGCGGTTAAACCTCTTGATGTAACAAATGTTACAGATAAAGATGGTAATGCAAGTACTCGTGAAGTTCCAAAATCAAAAGTCTATTCAAACGATGGCGAATTGAAAAAATACCAAACATCAGGTGAAAATAGTTATGTTAATGGTAGTGGTGTAGTTCCTTCAGTAACACCTACTATTGATGTAATGAGAACAAATGCATTTGGTGAAGTTAAAAATCGTGATTACTACCTTGAATTAGGAAGCAAAGGTACAACACTTTCTAAAGAATTTGATGTAAATGGAAATTCTCGTTTAAACGTTAACTTAATTCACAGTGCTGCATACGGTGGTTCAACATCAACATCTGCAGGTGAAAGAGTTAAATTAACAGTAGTAGATGCGTTCACTGGTAAAGAAATCAAACCAGTTGAAGGTAAAAATGGGCCATTAGCAACAGAACAAGCTGCTTTGGCTGCTAATGGATGGAACCACTTAGATCGTATTTATGATATTCCTGCAGAAACAACTAAAATTAAAGTGTTAATTGAAGCAGGAAGTCAAGGAACAAATACTTTAATTAATGATAACAACATCAATATTAAAGATGGTTACTTAATCGGTGGTATTGGTATTGCAACTGCACCAGCTGCTGAAGTAGTAACAACTGTTCGTTCAGATGGTAAAAAAGGTGAATACGGTTATACAAAAGATACAATCTACGAAAAAGGTCAAAAAGGTGACTTTGACATCACAATTAAAAACACTGGTGGAATGAATATTGACTACTATACTGCATCAAATGTTGAAGTAACAGTAGAAGTTCCTAAAGGTGTAGTATTAGACGATAAAATCTACAATGCCAACGGTGGATCAAACTGGTTAGGAAATGTTTGGGCAAACACTATCAAATGGGTTCCAAACGATCCAAGTGATAACTCAAAAGGTGGAAAATTAACTTATAACGTACCAGCAGGAAATCGTATGGCAGCTGCAGAGACAAACTCTCGTACAACAAGTATTCCATTTACAGCTGCAGATAACTTTGTAGGACCAGCTGACTTTAAAGTAACAGTTAAGAGTGGATTTGGAGATACAGATGCAGAAGGTAACAGACTGTACTCATATACTGCTAATGGATTAACACCTCCATATGAAAATGAATTTAACCGTAATGGTTTAGCAAATTCAGATGATCCAAACTTCAAATATGGTAAAGTAATCTTTATTAATAGTTTACAAACTAACTCAGTAATTACTGTACCAATTAACACAACTGATGATCAATTAAAAGCGATTGCTTATAAAAAAGCTCAAGAAGCAATTAAAACTCCAGAGTTTACTAAATTATTAAAGGATGTTACTGGTACAGCTGCATTAGGTGACACTAATGGTTCAACTTTTGTTAATAAAGATGACATCGCAATTACAAAAGTTGCTGAAGATGGTCGTGGGGTTGTTAAAGTACCTGTAACTTATACAGTAGATGGTAAAACTTATGAAACAACAGTTGACATCGAAGTAAACGTTGTTGAATCTAAAACAAAACCTGTTGTAGTGTTTGAAGGAGATACCATCAAACCAACAGACGTTGCAGCCAAAGTAGAACCATCTAATATTGATGGAGCGACTAACAAAGTTAATGAACCAAAAGCAAGTGATATCTTTAAAACGGATGGAAAAGCTGGAGAGTCAGGATTAACGATTCCAACAACAGTTACTCACAATGTAGATGGAACAGAAGTTACAGAAGATGTTAAAGTACCAGTTACTGTTCTTCCTAGAACAGAAGGTGCAGTTGACGTACCTAATGGAACTACACCAGATAAAGTTAAGGATACTTTAAAAGCTAAAGCAGAAGAGTTAATTAAAACTCCTGACTTCCCTGCAAAAGTACCAGAAGGATATACAGTTACTGTAGGAGAAATTCCTGAGCTTCCTGCTGATATAGCAAGTAAAAAAGGTGAACCAGTAGTTGTAAAAGTTCCTGTAACATTTACATCACCAGATGGCACAACTTATACTTCAGAAATCCCAGTAACAGTAAATGTTAAAGGTTCAGAAGTGAAACCTGTATACGTAGTGGAAGGAAATCAACCAAAACCAGCTGATGTTAATGAAGCAATTACACCTGATAAAGGTGGAGACTTAACTCCTGTAACTGAAGCTGACATCAATAAAGACGTTCCTACAGATAAAGTTAAAGTAGGAGCAACAGATTTAGCAGTTAAAGCAACTGTTAAATATCCAACTGGTGATGAAACAGTTAATGTCCCAGTTAAAGTATTACCAAAAGCAACACCAACAGGTGTGACAGTGCTTAAAGATACTGATGATACAGCTCTAACAAACGCTGTAAAAGAAAAAGCAACTGACGCTGTAAGTAAATTAACAAACTTACCAGAAGGAATAACTGCATCATTAGATGAAAGAGAAACTTCTTACACATTACCAAAAACAGATTCAAACGGGGACAAAGATACAGTTCCTGTAAAAGTATTATATAAAGATGCTAAAGGAAATGTGGTTGGTGAAGATACAATTAACGTACCAGTTAAAGTAGTAAGTTCAACACCAAAACCAGTAGTCGTATTTGAAGGTGAAACACCAAAATTAGACAAAGATTCAGTTACACCAGGTGAAGGTGGAACAGTCGGAGAACCAACAACATTACCAGAAACTACTGGAAAAGCTGGAGATACAGATGTATCAGTAGATGTACCAGTAACTTACGATAATGGAAAAGTAACTGAAACAGTTAAAGTTCCAGTAACAGTATTACCAGTAGCTAAAGGTGAAGTAACAGTAGTTAAAAATACTACTCCAGACAAACTGAAAGAATTAGCAAAAGATAAAGCTAAAGAAGCTGTTGAAGCAACAGACTTCAAATCTAAATTACCAGAAGGTGCAACAGTAACTGTTGGTGATGTAACTGAAGAAGTATTAGCTAAATTAACAGCTGAAAAAGGTACAAACACAGGAACTGTTAATGTACCAGTAACATACACAGTTGATGGAAAAGACTACACAACTACAATCCCAGTAACAGTAAATGTTAAAGCTTCAGATGTTAAACCTGTATACGTTGTAGAAGGTGACAAACCAACAGCTGATGATGTCAACAAGTCAATCACTCCTGATACAGATGGAACTACAACACCTGTAACTGATGAAGACATCAACAATGCTATCCCAACAACTGAAGGTAAAGTTGGATCAAACGATGTTAATGTTACAACAAAAGTAACATATCCTAACAACGTTGAAGAAAAAGTAACAGTTCCAGTAACAGTATTACCAAAAGTTAAACCAGAAGGTGTAACAGTACCGAAAGATGCTGATAAGACTGAATTAGCAAAAGTTGTTAAAGAAAAAGCAGAAGAAGCAGCTAAAAAACTTGAAGGACTTCCAGAAGGTGTAACAGTTACAGTAACAAGTGTTGAAACAACTCCTGGAACAGATAAAACAGGTGTACAAACGCCAGCAACTGTAATAGTTGAATATAAAGATAAAGATGGAAACAAAATCACTAAAGTGATTGAAGTACCAGTAAATGTTGTATCTTCAACTCCACCAGAAGTAGTAGTATTTGAAGGTGACACACCAAATTCTGAAGATGTTAAGAAAGGTATTACACCAGGTGAAGGTGGAACAGTAGGAGATCCTACAAACGTTCCATCTACAGTAGGAAAAGCAGGGGACAAAGACGTTGAAGTTGAAGTGCCAGTAACTTACGAAAATGGTAAATTCAAAGAAAACGTTAAAGTTCCAGTAACAGTATTACCAAAACCAACAGCAGGTTCAGTCATTGTACCAAAAGACCTTTCAGAAAAAGAATTGAAAGATAAAGTTGGTAAAGATGCAGAAAATGCAATCAACAATGAAGAATTTAAGAAAAAACTTCCTGAAGGAGCAACTGTTAAAGTTGATTTAACAAATGTTACATTACCAAAAACTTCAACACCAGGAAAAGCTGGAGAAGTAGAAGTACCAGTTATTTACACTGTCAATGGTAAAGAGTACAAAACAACAGTTAAGGTACCAGTAACAGTTGTTGAAGGTAAAGAACAACTTGTACCAAAAGGTGATACTCCAGATCCAAAAGATAACATTACACCAGGAGATTACCCAGAAGGAGCTACATTCGAATACGATACACCAGTAGATACTTCTAAACCAGGTAAAAAAGAAGCTGTTGTCATCGTTAAAGATAAAGATGGTAACGAAATTGTACGAGTTCCTGTAGTAGTAAATGTGGTAGAACCAAAAGTTACACCAATTATCGTTCCAGAAAGAACTAAACTTACTAAGGAAGATGTACAAAAACACATCGAAATTCCAGGAGTAGATGGATGGGAAATCGTAGGGGAACCAGAACTTCCTGAAACATTCCCTGCAGGTGTAAGACCATCAGCAACAGTTACAGTTAAATTACCAAATGGTAAAACAATGAAAGTACAAGTACCAGTAATTGCTACTCCAACTGGAACACCAATCGTTGTACCTCAAGGAACAACAATTACACCAGATGATGTTAAGAAACATGTTAATATTCCTAATGAATCTGGATGGGAAATTGTTGAAGTTGGAGAAATCCCAACAACAGAAACACCAGGAGATAAAACAGCTGTTAAAGTTAAGGTGAAATTACCAACTGGAGAAGTAGTTGAACTAGACGTACCAGTAAAAGTTACACCTAAACGTGATTCTGGTTCACAACAAAACAATGGTGATAGCAACTACAAACCAACTCCACAAACTCCACAAAATGTTCCGTCAAGACCAACAGCTCCTGAACAGCCAGTAGCTCCAGTTCAACCGGAACAATCAACAACTCCAAACCAATCAGCGACACAAGCTCAATCAAATGCAACAGTAGCAACTGATACAGCTGCTAAACCAGCAACACCAAAATATGTTGAAGGTCAAAAAGAGTTGCCAAATACAGGTACAGAAGACAATGCTAGCCTAGCAGCACTTGGACTTCTCGGAG
>OKQJ01000121.1_pt1 | contig 40823 bp, 29 predicted proteins | sample 1614171 | NCBI WGS metagenome assembly OKQJ01 (sample SAMN04436911, study PRJEB24849) | human gut metagenome | biome: human gut; feature: NICU; material: stool | host: Homo sapiens | place: USA: Saint Louis, MO | collected 2012-05-30 | reverse complement strand
GTCGTTCGCCTTCGCCTGCAAACGCCTCCGGCGTTTGCTTCACGGCTCAGCCTCATAGAGGGGAGCCAAGGTGGGAACCCGTTTCGCGAGCCGGCTCCCGCCAGCAGGAGTGTGCCAGTATTGGCGCAACAACCTTACTTCTTCGCCCCACTGCAGGGGTTTCGATCAAAGACCAACTGGGGCGGTCTGACCGGCATTCGCCGTTGATCGGTCTCAGTTTCGTTCTGCGAAATAGCGCTGATACCGGGCATATATCAGCGCTGGCGCCTAACCGGCACAAATCCAATACGTCCAATGCAAAAGGAACACGCAATGAAGCATTTCCTCCATAGTGCCGTGGCCGCAACGGCCGCCTGCGCATTAATGGCATCGTTGACGGCCACCGCCGCCTTCGCCACGGAGCCCGATTCCGCGCAACCCGCGGGCGCCGAACCCGTAACCGGCAATATTCTTGCCGGCAAGACGCCTACGACGAACAGCACGCATATGATCGGCAGCGGCGATTCCACCACGCCACAGGTGGCGATCCTCAACCCCGGCGCGGCCACCGACGGAGACACCAGCTTCGACGCCAGTGAGTCGAACCTGACGAAGATCATCGCCGGCGACGAGACCGGAGGAGCGGACAACGGATACGCTGGCTGGAATGACGTGTATCTGCAGTATGACCTCGGCGAACCGCGCGAAATTGCGCAGATCAAACTGTGGCATAACGGTTACGCCAATGCGGTGAGCACCTTCAAGAATGTCAAGGTCGAGGTCAGCGACACTGACGACTTCGCCTCGGCGCAGGCACTGTATGGCACGCAGGATTGGGAGGAGACCCCGGCCAACAAGCTCAAGCCGCAGATCGTCGCCCCGGATGCGCCGGTCACCGCGCGGTATGTGCGCGTCTGGCAGAAGGGACACTATATCCAGAACACGAACAGCTCGTGGAAAGGCTATAGCAACGGTGTCGCATTCCGCGAAATCGAGGTGATCGCCAAGCTCAAGAACGGCGAAACCTCACCGAGCGTGCAACAGGAGACGCGCAACATTGCAGCGGGCAAGATCCCCTACGTCTACGGGCTGGCTCCGACGAACATCGAGGCCATCTCCGACGGCAAGCTCGATGATGACTATGCCGTGCACAACAGCACCGGCAACCGCTGGCTCCAGTTCGAATACAAGAATCGTTACCGCATCCATAAGGTCGTGCTCAAACTCGAGCCCGGCACATACCCGTCGATCCGCATCGGCGCCTCCGACACCCCGTCCTCGCCGGGAGAGGGGATCTATGAGGAGAGCAACGTGACGGTTGGCGACGATCCGATCACCGTGACGGTGCCCGAGGACCAGTCGGTGTATGGCCGCGATGTGCGGTTTACCGTGAATGCCGGCGGCGACAAATCCGCCAAGTACTCCGAAGTGGAGATTTGGGCCAGCGGCGCTTCGTTCGACGAGTCCCGTCCGGAATACCGGGCGCCTGCCTCCCGGTACGACCAACTGGTGTGGTCCGACGAATTCAACGGCAGCACGGTGGACGAGTCGAAGTGGAACATCATCGATGGCATGGCTAATCATGCGGCCATCTACAATCGCGGCGCGGTAAGCATCAAGAAGGACGGCACGGACAGCTACCTCGCGATCAACACCAGGAACCATGGCACCACCGATGCGCTGATCAACGCGGTCGGGCTGGACAACTACGACGGCAAACCGCTGAACGCCAAGGTGACGTGGTCGTCGGGCCGACTCGAATCCAAGAACAAGTACTCGTTCCAGTACGGTCGCATGGCGGTGCGTGCCAAGCCGAACGACTCGAAGGGCGTGTGGCCGGCGATCTGGATGCTTGCCCAGGACGAGACCGGCCATGACGAGATCGACGTGCTCGAATATCTCGGCCAGGACCCATGGACCGCATGGACCACGAACCATTTTGGCATCCTCGGATTCAACAAGCAATCCAGCGGGCATCCGAACGGCAGCTACGAGGCGTGGAGCCAGGCGTTCCATGTGTTCGAGGTGGAGTGGTCGCCGGAAGCCATCACCTTCTTCATCGATGGCAACAAGGCGTTCTCCACCACGGCTGGCCGTGACGACGGCCGCGACGGCATGCACGCGCGGCCGATGTTCCCGATCCTCGAAACGCAGATCGGCGATGGCTGGGTCGGCGACGTGGACTATGCCAAGCAGGAAACGAAGCAGGACAGCGATTTCCTCGTCGATTGGGTTCGCGTCTATCAGGCCAAGGACCAGGAGGTGACTCGCTTCGACGATCTTGACGGGACCAAGCCGGGCAAGGGCGCCCAGCCGTACCGGATCGCGGCCGCATCGCGCACCAAGGGCCTTGCCGAGGCGAGCGACGGCGACAAGGCATGGCAGAACAAGAACAATTTCTACTATGGAGGCCAGCCGCGCTATGAGACCAGCCGTCTGATGCGCGCCGCTGGCGCGGCCGGAGAGCAGTCGCTGACCTACAAGGTGCCCAAGGCTAAGGATGCGCACCTGACCGCCTACTACCAGACCTTGGCCGGCGAGACCGTGAACACGAGCGCCGGTGCCAGCGGCGTATCGATCCGCAAGGCGCTGACGGATGGCGCGAACATCGACTTCCGCGTCGAGACGTCGCCGGACGGCAAGCAGTGGACGGGCTTCGACCGAGTGAAGGTGGTCGACAACTTCATCGAAATGCACCCCGGATACGCCCGCACCACATTTGACGCTTACGGCCTGCCCGCAGGCACGAACTGGGTGCGCGTCGTGTTCCCCGAATTGGATGGTGTCTCGTACGTAGCCGGTTCTGGCGACCGGATCGCCGTGTCGAACACGGATGTGCAGCTCGCCAAAGTCACGTTCCTGCAGGAGCGGACCGATGAGACCGATCCGGAGCCTGAACCAACGCCGACTCCAGATCCTCAGCCTGAGCCGAAGCCGGAACCGACCCCTGAGCCGGAACCCAAGCCGACTCCGGAACCGACGCCGACACCCATGCCTGATCCGCAGCCGACTCCGACTCCCGATCCGGCACCGACTCCGGACCCCACGCCGGATCCACAGCCTGAGCCGACTCCGACCCCTGATCCCACGCCTGAGCCGACTCCCGAGCCTGAGCCTCAGCCTGAACCGGAACCCACGCCGACTCCGGATCCTGCTCCGGTTCATGATCCTCAGCCGACTCCTGATCCTGTCCCGGTTCCTGATCCACAGCCGACTCCTACCCCTGAGCCGGATCCTGCGCCGTCGCCGGAACCGACGCCGACTCCTTCGCCGAAACCTGCTCCTCAGCCCAAGCCGGCGCCAAAACCAGGTTCTAAGGATAAGGACTCCAAGGGTGCTAAGGACCCCAAGGATAAAGGTTCCAAGAATTCCAAAGGCAAGCATGACTCCGGATCCACGTCGGATGCGTCGAAGCGCGACCAGAACGGCGAAGACGTTCCCGGTCAGGGCGATCATCGCGGTGACGGCCAGAACGGTGATGGTCAGAATGGTGACGGCCAGAACCGCGATGCGCGAGGCGGCGATAAGTCCAACGGCAATGACGGGCGGCGCGGCGGCCAGCCAGACGTCAGCGCCGCCAATGTCGCGCAGTCGAGTCGTATCGCATCCACCGGTGCCTCGGTGCTGGTCGTCGCGGCAGTGGTTGTACTTGCCGTTCTCGCTGGCGGCGTGATGTTGGTGCTCCGTAAGCGCCGCAGCTAATGATCCCCTTTGCTGCAAGGTTGTCCTCGATTGCAGAATGATCTTGCAGCAAAGTGCCCGTCACTCCGGCTCCCCTCAGTCCGCTTCGCGGCCAGCTCGTCCGCAATCAAGGACGGCCTTGCGGCCGCAGTCCTATCTGCTCGCTGTCGTTCGCCTTCGCCTGCAAACGCCTCCGGCGTTTGCTTCACGGCTCAGCCTCATAGAGGGGAGCCAAGGTGGGAGTCCGCTTCACGAGCCGACTCCCGCCGGCGGGGAGCGTGTGGCCTTCCGCCCATCGGACGAGCGTCAAACCTGAGGTAAAACGGGGTCGTGGCCATTACTTCGCGAAGAACGCGCCGGGGAAGCCGGCTGATTTTGCGGCGGTGCGGTCGGCGTTCAGTATCGCGCATGCGAAGGTGCAGCGCTCCCGCAATCGTTCGGCCGGCGTGGTGAACAGCGCCGTGGCCACTCCGTCGGCCGTGGCGGTCGGATATCGGTTTGGGGCGGGTATCCCCGAGGCCTGGGACCGGGGGAGGGGCGCGTCGGAACCGGATACCGTGCCAGTGGAATCCGCCACGTACACCCATGTGGCCATGACATCGTCGGCGGGCAGTCCATCGATCGCGTTGAGCAGATGGTGCAGCCGATGCCCGGCCGCCTCGCCCCAGCGCCTGCGGCTCGGCGCGCTCGCGCAGAACGAACCGCGGTCGACACTTGCCGTGCCGACGGCGTTGGCCGGGTTGCCGGGGTCCTCGAGCGCGATGGCGACGGGCTGGTCGTCATGGCTAAGCAGGTCGCCTCCCGCGTTGATCAGGAACCGCATCCCCGCACCGGCCGTCGTGCCGTTCCGCGAGCTGCTCCCCGCCAGCAGCAGTCTTCCCAGCAGGTCGACCAGATACCCCTTGCCGCAGGCGCCGAAATCGAGCGATACCGGGCGGCTGGTGATCAGCGTGGAACCGTGCCGTTCCACGGCGTCGCGCCAGACGGCCCGCCCGTGCGCGGATCCCAGATGGTCCCACGCATCCGCGTCGACCGTGAACGAGTACCGGGCATCGTAGCCCAAACGGATCAGATCCTCGCCCACGCACGGGTCGATCGCCCCCTGCGTCGCGTCGAACAGCAGGTCGTAGAGGTCGAACAGGCCGGCCGCCCAATCGGGGAAATCGAAGTGGCCGCCGTGCGCGGCTTGGCTCATCGCGCATACCGTCGAATCGGCGCGGAATCGCGACAGCGCCGCCTCGTAGCCGTCGATGAACGCACGCATCCGTTCGCTGCCCGGATCCGGTCGCGAGGTCTGCACGATGATTCCCGTGCCCAGTGCTCCGGGGAATGCCATCCGGTACGGCATGCGTTCGTTCAGTTCGGCCATATCCCCAATTGTGGCAGCCGAGGCGAACACGGTCCGTTGGTGGGGTGACATCGGGTGTTGAAGGGTGATTCGGCGATGATACTATTGACATAGTGTCAAAGTAGTCACGGAGGTTGAGTGATGGCCGGAACCACAGGCGGCGCAGCGATGGGTGCCTGCACCGAAGCGCCGGCGAGGCCGGCGATCAAGGATCTGCCGACATCCAAGGTCTGGGCGTTCGCGGTCGGGCAGTTCGGATGGGCGCTGCTCAGCGGCACCATCTCGAACTGGCTCGTGTATTTCTACCAGCCCGATCAGGAGACCATCGACCAGGGGCAGACCGTGTTCGTGCCGCAGGGCCTGGTGATTCTGGGCATCGTCACCGTCGTCGGCGGCATCACCGCGTTCGCGCGATTCTTCGACGCCTTCGTCGACCCGGCCGTCGCCAGCCTGTCCGACCGCAGCACGTCGCCGCGCGGCCGGCGCATCCCCTTCCTGCAGCGGGCGGCCCTGCCGCTGGCCGCCGTCACCGTGCTCGTGTTCTGGAGTCCGATCAACGGCACCAGCTGGGTGAACGCCGCGTTCCTGTTCGTCACCGTGATCGGCTACTACATCGCGCTCACGTTTTACTGCACGCCGTACAACGCGCTGATCGCCGAGCTGGGCCACGACTCCAAGCAGCAGCTCAACATCTCGACCACGATCTCGTTCACCTTCATCGCCGGCACCGCCGTCGCCTACGTGGCGCCGGTGATCTGGGGCGCGTTTGTGCCCGGCCTCGGCCGGGTCAATGCGATCCGCATCACGTTCACGATCCTCGCGGCGGTCGCCTTCGTCTGCATGCTCGTGCCGGCGCTCGCGATCGACGAGCGCGAATACGTCGACTCCAAGCCGACCGGCGAGGATACGCTCACCTCGCTCAAGGAGACGTTCCGCGACCGCGAGTTCGTCAAGTTCGTCAGCTCCGACATCGTGTACTGGGTCGCGATCACGATGTTCCAGACCGGGCTGCCGTTCTTCGTCACCGGCCTGCTCAAGCTGCCCGAAACGAGCACGACCATCTACTTCGTGCTCATGACGGGGGTGTCCGTGCTGTTCTACCTGCCGGTCAACATCTTCGCCGGCCGCGTGGGCAAGAAGCGGCTGATGCTGGTCGGATTCGCGATCTTCACCTGCGCGTACGTCTTCGCCTCCCTGCTCGGCTCCGGTGCGCTCGCCGGCATTCCCGCGATGGCGCAGGGCGCGATCCTGTCGGTCGCGTGCGCGGTTCCGATGGCGATCTTCGGCATCCTGCCACAGGCCGTGGTCGCGAACATCGCTGGCGCGAGCTCAAAATCCACCGGCGAGGACCGACAGGGCATGTTCTACGCGGCGCGCACCTTCGCGATGAAGATGGGCCAGAGCCTGTCGATGCTGCTGTTCACCGGCCTGAGCACGATCGGCGCCGCGTCCGGCACCGGCTACCGCGCGGCCGCGATCTGCGCCGCGGTGCTGTGCGGCGTCGGTGGCGTGATTTTCGCGTTCTACAACGAGAAGAAGGTGCTCAAGGCGCTCGAGGCGTGAGCGACGGCCGGGCGGCCGGGCGGCCGTCGGCCGGGAACTGAATCGGATGTTCGGAGCGCGAGGATCCCGCGATCCCGAGGTCCCAGGATTCCACGATCCGGTATCCCGCATTCCATTATTTTTCGCTCCTCCCGGCGTGTCGCCGGCGTGCCAAGCGGCAAAAAACGACGTGATTTCGCATGGTGAGATATATCGGCATGGTGAGATATATCGGCGGACAGTCGACCGTGTGAAAGCGCCTATTTTCTGCCCTGTATTTCCCATTACCACAAAAAACCTAAAAATCAAGACTGTTTTTTCTGGAAGTTTCCTCGTACGTTAGTGACGCAGTGGGCAAAAGCCCACCGAACAAGCGGTGCATGACAACGAGAGGAAACCAGGAATGTCGGTTCGCGCCATGACGAGGAATCGTCGTAGTTCCGCGATCAGCGGGTTCGCCGTGATGATCGCGTTCCTCGTGGCGATGCTTATGGGGCTCAGCCTCGTCGCCGCGACTCCGGTCGCGTTCGCCGAGGGCGACGACAGCTCGTCGAGCGGTTCCGACTCGTCCGTAGACTACGAGACGTGGTCCGCCGTCGCCGACACGATCGGCAAACAGCTGCAGTCCGGCCTCAAGGAGTACAAGTCCGGCAATACCGCGGGCTCCACCTCCGATTTCATGTCCGCATACAACACGATTTACATCGCGTCGAACTTCACCGCCGTGGTCCGCGACTCGATCAGCTCCGACAAGCAGGCCAGCCAGCAGCAGGCGTTCCAAGGCATCCAGAACCTCTCCTACACGGCCGGCAACGACGGCAAGCTCGAGGAACAGATCAACGCGCTCTCCGCCGACCTGCAGGACAGCGCCAAACAGCTCGATTCCAACACCCAGGTGGCGAATCCGAAGCAGTACGCGCAAGCCCTGCAGGCGCAGATCGCCAAGGAGCGCAAGGAGCTCGACGCCAAGAAGAAGCGCACCAAGAGCACCGCCAAGACATGGAAGGAAGTCGCCGCCGCGATGACCCCGATCCTGGACAACGCCCTCAAGGCGTACCAGGACGGTGACGCCGCCAAGGGCGCCACGCTCGTCAACGACGCCTACTACCAGCACTACGAGAAGCTCGGCTTCGAGAAGACCGTGCTGAGCGCCATCAGCGGCAACCGCGTCTCCGAGGTCGAATACCAGTTCAAGCTGTGCCGTTCCTCGATGAACACCGGCAAGCCCGTCTCCGAGGTCAAGAAGCACATCGAAGACCTGAAGACCATGCTGGTCACCGATGCGGCCAAGCTCGACGGCGGCGCCGCCGATGAGGAGGGCGGCTTCGTCAAGTTCATCACCAGCTCCGTCGGCCAGGCGTTCCTGATCCTCATCCGCGAGGGCCTCGAGGCGCTGCTCGTGGTCGCGGCCGTGGTGGCGTATCTCGTCAAGTCCGGCAACAAGCGCTTCACCAAGTGGATCTACGTCGGTGTGGCTGCCGGCCTCGCCGGTGCCGGCGTGGTGGCGATCATCTTCATGCTCGCGTTCGGCGGCTCCGGCCCGCTGCAGGAGATCATGGAGGGCGTGTGCGCGCTCGTCGCCATGTGCATGCTGCTGTGGACCAGCAACTGGATGCTCAACAAGTCGAGCGTCGAGGCATGGAACCGCTACATCCGGGAGAAGACCGAAGCCGCGGTCGCCTCCGTCTCCTCGCAGGTCGAATCCGGCGAGAAGGTAGCCTCCCGCACGGTGATTTCGCTCGCCATGCTCAGCTTCCTCGCTGTGTTCCGCGAGGGCGCCGAAACCGTGATCTTCTACCAGTCGATCTACACGATGAGCCGTGACACGCACGGCATGGTGGTCGGCGCGCTCGCCGCCGCCGTGGTGCTCGTGATCATCTTCCTCGTGATCCGCTTCACCTCCGTGAAGATCCCGATCGGCCCGTTCTTCCTCGTCACCTCGATCCTCATGTCGGTGCTCGTGGTCGTCTTCGCCGGCGGCGGCGTGCACGCGCTCATCGAGGGCGACCTGCTGCCCGCCATGTACCTGCCGGGCGTGCCGACGAACGACTGGCTCGGCTTCTACCCGTACGTCGAATGCATCGTGGCCCAGGTGATCGCGGCCATCGCGGTGATCGCCCTGTTCGTGGTCGGCTTCATCAAGCAGCGCAAGGCCAAGGCCGCCGCTGCCGTACAGGCCTCCGCGGCCAACTAAACAACCAGATTTGTCCGAATTTTCCCAAATTCAACCCACACAAAGGAAGAGAAACAATGAAGAACAAGAAGATCGCCGCTCTGCTCGGCGTGCTGCTCGCCGGTTCGATGGCCTTCTCGCTGTCCGCCTGCGGCAGCTCCAACAACTCGGCGTCCGACACCAAGTCCGACACCTCGCAGTCCGACACCAAGAAGGACGACTCCTCCAAGGCCGACGCCCCGACCGAGACCGCCGGCTTCGAAGAGGTTCCGGTCGGCCCCTCCGGCACCGCCGAGGAGCAGGACAAGCCCGCCGGCCCACTGACCGTCGGCGCCGTCTACTTCCAGCCGATCGACATGGAGCCCGCCTCCTCCGGCCTGAAGGCCGCCGACGCGAGCTTCCACCTCGAGGCCGACATCCACGCCTCCCAGGAGGGCACCGACTACGGCTACGGCAAGGGCGACTTCGTGCCTGACCTGACCGTGAACTACACCATCATCGACAAGTCCACCGGCAAGGAGGTCGAGGGCGGCAAGGCCACCTCCGGTACCTTCATGCAGATGAACGCCTCCGACGGCCCGCACTACGGCGCCAACGTCAAGCTCGACAAGGCCGGCACCTACCAGCTCAAGCTGTCGATCGAGTCCCCGGCCGCCAAGGGCTGGATGCTCCATGTCGACCCGGAGACCGGTGTGAAGAACCACCAGTTCTGGACCGAGCCCATCGAGGTCACCTTCGACAACTGGGATTACACCCCGCGTCAGTGGTGATATAGCCCGGCGAATCGCTCCCTCCTGCGTGGAGGGAGCTTTTGCCGTCTTTATACGCATTTGTAACGAAGTTGTACGGAGGGGATGCGAATGCTTGAACAATTCGTGGCGGTGATGCCGGGGACGTTGGCCCCCGCGTTGCTGGTGATGTGCCTGAGCGTGATGCTCACCGTCGGCGAGGGCCGGGACAAGCCGGTCAGCGCCCATTGGCGGCTGTGGGGACTCCTGATCGGCCTGGTCGCCGCCATCGTGTTCGCATCCCTGCGCGCCTCGGCGGTGATCAACCAGCGCACCTTCGTCAACTATCCGGTGCTGTGGTGCGCCATCGTCGTCGACGTGCTGACCTTCGTGGTCCTGGTGTTCGTCCGGCGCATCACTGCCGACTGGCAGCGCCATAAGGCCGTCATGCATGTGGCGAACGCGATCGCGGCCGTCGATATCGCGCTCACCCTGTTCTACGCCCTGCCCGACGTGATCCTGCAGCTGACGATCTGGGTCGAGCCCGGCGCCCCGATCTTCACCTCGGATATGCTGCTCCGTGCGCTCGGCTTCGCGCTGGGCCTGACCATGTCGATCATCGTCGCCGCGATCTTCCGCACGATGCGCTCCACGGCGGTGCGGCTGTCGTTCACCATCGCCGTCCTTGCGGTGATGGCGATCCTGTTCGTCCAGCATCTGACCGGGCTGATGCAGATCCTGCAGGCGCGCGGCTTCCCGATCGGGCATACGGGCTTCGTCGCGCTCGCCTGGTCGATCAACCACAACAGCTGGATGATCATGGCGCAGGCGTTCGTGTTCCTGATTCCCGCCGTGGCCTCCGTGGTCGCCGGCTTTCGCATGCCGCTGACCGGCGCGAACGAAGCCATCGGGCGCCAGCACAAGGCGTTCCGCCGCCGCGCCGTGGCCGCGGCCGTATGGAGCCTGGTGGCGATGATCGGCGTCACGCTGACCCTCACCGTTGGCGTCGCCGCGACACAGCAGACCATCACCCTGTCGCCGCCGGAAGCGTATTCGCTCAAGGACGGCGTGGCGACGATCCCCTTCACCCAGGTCCAGGACGGCCATCTGCACCGCTTCGAGTACAAGGCGAAGGACGGCACGGTCATGCGTTTCATCATCATCAAGAAGAACGGCGGCGCGTACGGCATCGGCCTGGATGCCTGCGAGAACTGCGGCGACGCTGGCTACTACGAGAAGGACGGCAAGATCATCTGCAAGAAGTGCGAGGTCGCGATCAATCTGGCGACCATCGGCTTCAAGGGCGGATGCAACCCGATCCCGTTCAACTACAAGATCGGCAACGGCGAGATCACGATTCAGACCGCCGATCTGGACGCGCTGAGCGCCCACTTCCAGTAAGGCTTTTCCGGCTTCCCGCACTAGGGAACCGGACCATGACGGCGAAAGGAGGAACCGTTGTTCTTTCTGCGAATGATTGCGCGCTCGTTCACGCGCCAGCTGCGCAGGCGGCTGCTCATCGCGCTTACCGTGTGTTTGTCGGCCACGGTGAGTGTTTCGATGCTGGGGGTGGTGTTCGACGTGGGAGACAAGCTCAACGCCGAGCTGTCGACGTACGGTTCGAACATCGTCGTGCAGCCGAAGGCGGATGCCGTCGTCTCCGACCTGTACAACACGGAGGGCGTGTCCGGCGCCGCGACGCAGTCCGACCCGACCGCGTTCCTCAAGGAGTCGGACGCGGCCAAGATCAAGACCATCTTCTGGGCGTTCAACATCACCAATTTCGCGCCCCAGCTCAACATCCACGCGCAGGTTGACGGCACGTCCGTGCCGATCGTCGGCACATGGTTCAACAAGGAGCTGAAGCTCGCCTCCGGCGAGACCACGGTGGTCGGCGTCGACGGCATGCGCTCGTGGTGGACCTTGGATGGCAAGTGGCCCAAGGACGACACCGATCAGGGCGTCATCGGCAAGACGCTGGCGGCCCAACTCGGCGTGAAGACCGGCGATACGATCACGCTGGACAAGGACACCGCATCCGGCAAGCACAACCGACAGAAGATCACGATCACCGGCGTCTACGATTCGGGCGACGACGAGAACGGGTCGCTGTACCTGTCCAGTTCCGTGGCCCAGGTGTTGGCCGATCTGCCGGATTCGGTCGACAAGATCGAGGTCAAGGCGCTGACCACGCCGGAAAACGATCTGGCCCGCAAGGCCGCGCAGAACCCGGCGGCGCTGAGCCAGGACGACTGGGAGACGTGGTACTGCACCGCGTACCCGAGCTCCATCGCCTACCAGATCGAGGAGGTGATTCCGGGGGCCGTGGCCAAGCAGGTGCGCCAGGTCGCCGCGTTGCAGGGCAATGTGCTGCAGAAGACCCAGGCCGTGATGATCCTGATGACGGTGCTGAGCCTGATCGCGGCCGCCGTGGCCGTGGCCAACCTGATGGTCGCCTCGATCGGCGAGCGCTCGTCCGAGCTGGCGCTGCTCAAGGCGCTCGGCGCCACGGACGGCGCGGTGTCGCGCCTGATGATGGCCGAGACGGCGGCGATCGCACTGCTCGGCGCGGTCGTCGGCGCGGGCCTCGGTTCCGGCGTGGCGCAGCTGATCGGCCAGGTGGTGTTCGGTTCGGGCATCACGATGCGCCCCATGGTGTTCGTGCTGGTGTTCGTGCTGCTGGCGATCACCGTGCTGGTGGCCTCCGCGTCGTCGATCCGCTCGATTCTGAGCCTGAAGCCCGCGGAGGTGCTGCATGGCCGGTGAGTTGTATGCCTTTTCTTGGCTCCCCTCTTTGAGGGGAGCTGGGCGCCGGAGGCGGACTGAGGGGAGTTGCGGGCTCGCTGTGCTGTGCTCCCCTCAGTCAGCTTCGCCGACAGCTCCCCTCGGGGAGGGGAGCCTCGTAACCGTGGAAGGGGAGGAACGATGACCAACACGGGTATGTTCCTGAGGATGTTGCTCAGCGCGGTGTTCCGCCGCAGGTCCCGCGCGGTGATGGCCGTGGTCGCCTCGCTGGTCGGCGCGGCCACGCTGTTCTGCCTGGCGATGATCTGCATCGCCGTGCCGCAGCAGATGAACGAGGAGATGCGCGCGTACGGCGCGAACCTCATCGTCACGCCGCTCGAATCGACCGGCGACAAGGCCGGCATCGACGATGCGATGGTCAAGCACACCACGGAGATGGTTTCGGCCAAAGGCTCCGAAAAGCACGCGACCTACCGGTACGAGAACGTGCGCGTCAACGCCGCGCCATACGTGATGGCGGGCGTCGACGCCAAGCAGGTCAAGAACCTCAATCACCATTGGGTGGTCGAGGGCAACTGGCCGAGCGCTGGCAAGGTACTCGTCGGGCGTGACATCGCCGACGCGATCGGCCTTCAGGTCGGCTCGGCCATCACCATCGGGTACCGGGCCTCCGACAACGCCGGTCAGTCCACCGGCCAGTCCGCAGGCACTTCCTCGAGTCAGTCTTCAGCCGGACAGTCAGCTGGTCAGTCCTCCGCTGAGCAGACCCCGTCCGACCAGCCCACGCAGGACGGCCGCGTCTCCAGCGACATCATGGACACCTCCGGCACCGAGTTCCGCGTCGGCGGCATCGTCGACACGGGCGGCAGCGAGGATTCGATCATCTACGCCACCAGCAACGACGTGGACAAGCTCACCGGCGTCACGCGAGGCGTCGACGTGATCGAATACTCCTCCGGCACGGACGATCTCAACGCGCTCGTCGCCAGCATCAACGACATGACGTCGATGCACGTCAAGGCGCAGCAGGTCACCAAGATCACCTCGTCCGACACGCGCATCATCACCATGCTGCAGACCCTGTTCTGGATCGTCTCGCTGGTGGTGCTCGTGCTCACGCTCGTCGGCGTCGGCACGACGATCAGCTCCATCGTCTCGCAGCGCCGCAACGAGATCGGCCTGCGCAAGGCGCTCGGCGCCAGCTCCGGCGCGATCGGCACGGAATTCTACGTGGAATCGGCCATCTACGGCCTGCTCGGCGGTCTGCTCGGCACGGCCATCGGCTACGGTCTGGCGCAGTGGCTGTGCATGGCCGTGTTCGAACGATCGATCGGGTTCAACTGGCTGCTCGGCATCGGTTCGGTGGCGCTGAGCGCCGTGGTCGCGGTCGTCGCGTCGATCCCGCCGGTCCACCGTGCCACCCGCATCGACCCGGCCGTCGTGCTGCGCGAGGAATAGTCGGATACAAGGTAAGGAATAATGATGGATATGCTGCTTGAACTCGACCATATTTCCAAGATCTACGGCGATCTGCATGCCGTCGACGATCTGAGCCTGACCGTGCCGCAGGGCGAGTGGCTGGCCATCGTCGGCTCGTCCGGCTCCGGCAAGACCACGCTGATGAACATGATCGGATGCATGGACACGCCGAGCAAGGGGTCCGTGAAGCTCGAGGGGCGCAAGCTGGAGGATCTGAACGCCGGGCAGCTCGCCGACGTGCGCAAGAACATGATCGGCCTGGTGTTCCAGAAGTTCTATCTGGTGCCGCATCTGACCGCCGTGGAGAACGTGATGGTGGCGCAGTACTACCATTCGGTCGTCGACGAGAAGCAGGCGCTCGAGGCGCTGGAACGCGTCGGGCTCAAGGACCGCGCGCACCACCTGCCCGGGCAGCTGTCCGGCGGCGAGCAGCAGCGCGTGTGCGTCGCCCGCGCGCTGATCAACGATCCGAAGCTGATCCTCGCCGACGAGCCGACCGGCAACCTCGACGAGAAGAACGAGAAGATCGTGCTCGACCTGTTCCGCCAGCTGCACGATCAGGGCACGACGATCATCGTGGTGACGCACGATGCGCTGGTCGCCAGCTGCGCGCAGCGCGAGATCATGCTCAACCACGGCGTGCTCGTCGGCGAGAAGTGGAACGACGACAAGGCGCGCGCCGCGTATGAGGAGGCCGGTGGCAAGCCCGCGTCCACGGGAGCCGAGGTCGAAGGCGCGCAGACCGGCGAAGCCGCGATCGGCTTCGCCGACCCGACCAAAGCCGCCAAAACCGGCGGCGAGGACTGAGCCGCAATCGGTCGCCGCGCGCGGGAGCTGGGTCGAACTGTGTCTGGCTCCCCTCCATGAGGGGAGCTGTCGGCGCAGCAATAGCGCAGAATACTGATTGTTGGCGGGATACCGGTACAATGCCGTTACACATGGATGGACAGGGAATTATGGGCGATACAAGCACGTTGAAGAAAACCGCGACGCTGGCGGCGGCCGGGCTGGTTGCGGCCGGCGCCCTGCTGGCCGGCTGCGGCGAACCGAAGGCCACGCCGATGAACGACGAGTACTCCGGCAATTCGGGGGAGACCCAGCAGTCCCAGGAGAACCAGTCCGAGTCCGGTTCGTCGGGATCGTCGGGTTCGTCGTCGGACGCCGGGGCCGGCAGCCGCGGCACCGGAACCACCTCCGACAAGAAGGACACCGGCAACTACGCGGACGGCACCTATTCGGTCAACGGCCAGTACGGGCCGATCGGCGAGGACACGATCGACGTGCATCTGACGGTCAAGGACCAGAACGTCGAAAAGGTGGAGATCGTCGGGCATCCGTTCACCAGCATCTCCAAGAAACACCAGAACGAATTCGCCGAGGCGATCAACGGCGTGGTCGACGGCAAGCCGCTCAAGGGACTCAAGGTGGATGTGGTCGCCGGCGCCAGCTGGACCTCCGATGCGTTCAACGCGGCGCTGGAAGTGGCCCGCCAGGAGGCCTCGATCCAGTAGAGCGTCGCTGCCCCGTTGGGCTTTTCCCGCATTCGCTGATAGCGTGGGACCATGACCGAAGAGACCGAAGAGACACGTAAGCCGATCGACACGGCTGAACATAAGTCGGCCGCCTCCGCCGAGCCTGCCTCCGCCGAGCCCGTTCCTGGCGACACCAACGGCGACGGCGTCGTCGACATCGACGACAAGCGCCTGCCGCTCGTCACCCGTATCTACGGCATCATCCTGCTGGTTCAGGGGCTGCTCACCATCCCCATGATCGTCATCGCCTTCACCTACGCGATCCGCGCCCTGATCGTCGGCGATGCGGCGCTCGACAAGGCCGGTCTGACCACCATCATCAGCTGGATCTCCGCGATGCTCAGCTCCGTCACGACCGTCGTTCTCATGGTGTTCGGCGGGCTGCTGAGCTTCAACCGCCGCAAGCACGCCGCGCGCTGGACCTACGTGCTCATCCCCATGACCATCGCCGAAGGGCTGTTCGTGGTGATGCTCGATGGCATCGGTCTCAACCTGCTCGCCCCGATCGTCCAGATCGTGATCCTGATCACCCTGTCGGTCACCGTCGACCCGGCGCTGCGCGAGGAGCGCCGGCTCAAAACCGCGCTCTGGCACATGGACAACCGCACCGCCTATGAGAAGGCGCTCGCCAAGGGCATGCCCGGCCGTGACCTGAGCGGCAAGGGCTACATCTCGCTGGACTTCTTCAACATCTTCTGGCTGTTCGTGGTCGGTTGTGTGTTCGGACTGGTGATCGAAACCATCTACCACCTTGCGATGTACGGCGAATGGCAGGACCGCGCCGGGCTGCTGTGGGGGCCGTTCTCGCCGATCTACGGGTTCGGCGCGGTGCTGCTGACCGTGCTGCTCAACCGTCTGTGGCGGGCCAACTGGCTGCTGATCTTCTGCTCGAGCGCGGTGATCGGCGGCACGTTCGAATACCTGACCAGCTGGTTCATGGAGGTGGCGTTCAGCATCAAGGCGTGGGACTACACCGGCCAGTGGCTGTCGATCGACGGGCGCACCTCGGGCAAGTTCATGTTCTTCTGGGGCATTCTCGGCCTGGCATGGATCAAACTGATCCTGCCGCATCTGCTGGCGTTGATCCAGCGGATCCCATGGAGGGTGCGCTACTCGCTGACCCTGGTGTGCTTCGTGTTCATGGTGGTCGACGCGACGATGACGCTGATGGCGATAGACGCGTGGTATTCGCGCCTGGCCGGCATCGCGCAGGACTCGCCGGTCGACAATTTCTTCGCCACCCACTACAACGACGATTTCATGGCCAACCGTTTCCAGACCATGAACATCGATCCCTCGCGCGCCGGCCGCATGTGAGCCGTTCGAATGGCCCGTCAGGCTCCCGGACGGTGCTTGCAGATCATCCAATCCATGCCGGGGATCGACGGTGTGCCGCAATTGTCAGATTCGCCACTTTTCTGTTAGGGGGGTATTGCATTGCGGCGCGATCGCCGATACATTGAAGGCTGATTACCCTTGCCCTGCAAGCACTATTTGATGGAGATCGCATGAGCCAGCAGCAGCCCGTATCGAACCAGCCGACCGCCGATCCGACGAATCAGCCGGCTACTCAGAGCGTCCAAACGCAGCCCGTGGCCAGTACGCGCCTGACGGTTCCTGACCTGATCTCGATCGGCATCTTCACCGCGCTGTATTTCGTATGCGTGTGCGTCGCCACGCTGATCAGCACGCTGGTCGCCGGCGCCGGCACGATTTTCCTGCCGGCCGTCGCGGCGCTGATCTGCGGCCCGGTGTTCATGCTGTCGGTCGCCCGCGTCGGCAAGTTCGGCGGCATCACCGTCATGGGCGTGGTGATCGGGCTGTTCCTGTTCGTGTCAGGCCATTTCGCGCTGTCGTTCGCGGCCAGCGTGGTGTTCCCGGTTGCGGCCGATCTGATCGCGCGCGCCGGCCGCTACAAGAACAAGGTCGGCATCCTTATCAGCTATGTGGTGTTCTGCTATGGACTGACCGGCCCGATCCTGCCGCTGTGGTTCATGAAGGACGCGTATGTCGCGTCGCTGCAGGCGCGAGGCAAGGACGCCGCCTACATCGATGCGCTGTTCTCGCAGATCAGCGTCGGCTCGTTCTTCCTTGCGATGGGCGCGATTCTGGTGTTCGGCCTGATCGGCGGCTGGTTCGGCCAGCGCCTGCTGGAGAAGCATTTCGTCAAGGCCGGTATCGTCTGATGCATCCTGCGCCGCTGCGTCTCGATCCGCGGGCGAAGCTGTACCTGCTGCTGCTCGCCAATCTGCTGCTGTTCTTCCATGTGGATACGCGCGGCGAGGCGGTGATGGTCACGCTGTTCGTGCTGCCGATCTTCGCCGCCGGCAAGTGGAGGGTCGGCCTGCGGCTTGTCGTTCTGTACTCGGTGCTTCTCGCCCTCGGATTGTGGTCGGACGCGGCCACCTTGGACGGCTCCGGCTCGGCCGGCGCGACGGGCGCCGTCGCGGCCGCCTCGTCCGGGGCCGCAGCGGCCGGAGGCGGTGTATGGATGCATGCGATCGGCTTGTTCTGCGTCGGCATCCGCATGATGATGCCATGTTTCATCACCGGCGCGTATGCGTTCACCACGACGGGCATCAGCGAGTTCGTGTGCGCGATGCGGCGCATGCGCGTGCCGGAGGCGGTGGTGATCCCGTGCATGGTGGTGATCCGGTTCTTCCCGACGATCACGCACGACTACCGCCAGATCCGCAACGCGATGGCGCTGCGCGGGATTGCGACCGGCCGATTCGCGCTGGTCAGGCACCCGATGCAGTCATTGGAGTTCATTCTTGTGCCGCTGTTGATGAACGCGACGTTCGTGTCGCGCGACCTGTCCGTCGCGGCGCTCGCCAAGGGGCTTGGCGTGCGCCGCGAGCACACCTGCATGACGACGATCCGCATGCGCTGGTTCGACTGGTCGTTCATGCTCGTCTGCACGGTTCCCCTCGCCCTGAGCATTGGAGGCGTGCTATGACCGATGCAATGTCGCCGGCCGCCGGACCGGGCACTCGGAGCGGAGCGAGTGGGGCGAGCGATAATCCCGCTCAGGCCGATACCGCTGTTCAGCCGGTCATCCGGCTCACCGGCACCTCGTTCCGCTATTCCCGGGACGACTCCGGTACTGCCGCGGCTCCTCTCCCGCCCACGGCGCCCGCCCTGTCCAACATCGATCTGACCGTCCGCCCCGGCGAGACCGTGATGCTCTGCGGCCAGAGCGGCTGTGGCAAGACCACGGTCACCCGGTTGCTCAATGGCCTGATTCCGGGCTTCTTCCACGGCGAACTGGCCGGCAGTCAGACCGTATGCGGCCTTCCCGGCGGCACGCCTGTCGAAGCGTACGTGCCGCTGGTCGGCAGCGTGTTCCAGAATCCGAAAACCCAGTATTTCAACGCGGACACGACCTCCGAGCTCGCGTTCCCGTGCGAGAATCTCGGATGGCCATCCCAGAGGATCCGCGAGCGGGTCGACGAGGTCGCCGAACGCTTCGGCATCGAGCCGCTGCTGGATCGCAGCGTATTCAAACTGTCCGGCGGGCAGAAGCAGCGGCTGGCCATCGCCGCGGCCACCATGCTGCATCCGCGGCTGGTGGTCATGGACGAGCCGACCAGCAATCTCGACGCCAGCGCCATGCGCGACCTGCATGACATGGTCGCCGACCTGAAGGCTTCCGGCGTGACCGTGGTGATCGCCGAGCATCGTCTCGCATGGTGCGCCGATCTCGTCGACCGCTACATACTGTTCGACGGCGGTGCGATCGCCGGCGAATACTCGGCCGCCGAATTCAACGCCATGCCGTCCGCCCGGATCGAATCATTCGGTCTGCGCGCCCTCGACCTGGCTCCGTACCGTGCCAAGCTGCTGGCCAAGAGCGGCGAACGCGGCCAGAGCCATATGGATCATTCCGATCATTCCGCTTCGGTGGAAGGCCCCGCACCCGATTCGGCGCGAAACAACGCAGGCGCACGCACGATAAGCGCCGCCGGAAAGAATGAAGGGACGCCGTGCTGCATCGCCACTCGGCGGTTGACGGTTGGATACCGCCGGGCGTTTTCGCGCGATATCGACGACTTCGAAGTGCGCGGCGGCGAGATCACCGGGCTGATGGGGCATAACGGCGCCGGGAAAAGCACGCTGGTACGTACGCTGTGCGGGTTGATCAGGCCGATCTCGGGCAGCGTGCTGCTGCACGGGGAAGCGGCCAGGCCGGCGGCGCTCACCCGTGCCGGATTCCTGGTCATGCAGGACGTGAACTACCAGCTGTTCGCCGACAGCGTCCGCGAAGAACTGCTGCTTGGCCTGGGCGAGGCGGACGAGGCGATCCGCGATGGCGCCGGTTCGGCCGGATCCGGCACGACTTGGTCTGACGCTCCGACGAGGTTCCCGGGGCCCACGACGTTCGGGAAGAAAGCCGATGCGGTGTTGCGCAGCCTGGATTTGCTGCAGTTCGCGGATCGGCATCCGATGAGCCTGTCCGGCGGGCAGAAGCAGCGGTTGGCGATCGCGTCCGCGTTGATGTGCGGCAAGGAGCTGATCGTGCTCGACGAGCCGACCAGCGGACTCGACCGAGCGCATATGATGCAGGTCGGCACGCTGCTGCGCCAGCTCGCCGACAGCGGCAAGGCCGTGCTGGTCGTCACCCACGATGAGGAGCTTGCCGCGCTGTGGTGCGATCGCATTCTTGATCTGGACCGTGCCGATTGATTTATATGAGAAAGGACTGACCATGACCTTCACCGTGACCGAATGGGCCGGGGATTGGATCAGCTTCGAGCGGCTGATCGACAGCGACGACCCATATCTGGAACGTGCGTGGCGGGAGGCCGATGCGGCGATGCGTGCGAATCGTTCGGCGTTCTCGATCATGCTGCCGTTCTTCGGGTTCAGCATCCGCCGGTTCTGGCGTTGGGCGTGCCGGACCCGTAGCCGCGACAACCGCGTGCCGATCGCCGGCTGGCACATCGAGCCGCTGGTGTTCGGCGACCAGGACGGCTTCGCGCTGTCGTGGCTCAGCACCGATGCCACGGTCATCGCCACGTTCGCCTATCACTTGGACCATATGCTGGCCAAGGGGCTTGAGGGCAAGCCGTGCTATGTGTTCCGCGCCGATGCCGCGCCGGCTGACAGCCCGTTCCGCGTGCTCGTCTCCATGGACCCGATGCCGGAGCGCGCCGCTCTGGCGGATGGCGGCCTGGCCAGCCACCTGCATTTCCAGTACGCGAGCAGCGAGGACAAGCTGCTCAAGGGCACGGGGGAACAGGCCAAGCTCCGCAACCGCATGTGGTATCCCACGATGTGCTCGGCCGAAGGCGATCTGCTCGCCCAGTGCAACATCGTGCGCGCCCTGCACAAGCTGCCGGCGTGGCCAAGCCTGCCCGATCTCGCTTCTTAGGCACATTGTGCGTTTCGTAGGCAGGTATCCGGCGAGACGCACAATCTGAACCGCAGCATTCCGGCCGTTCCTGGAACGCGCCCGCGCGGAGGCCTGCCTACGAAACGCACAATGTGCCTAAGAAATGCAAAGGCGGACGCAATCGGGGCGTTATGAGCCGCGATCGCGTCCGCCATGTCCGTCCAGGACCCGTCAGAAGTCCCAGTCCTCGTCGTCGGTGTCTTCGGCCTTGCCCATCACGTAGGAGGACCCCGACCCGGAGAAGAAGTCGTGGTTCTCGTCGGCGCTCGGCGACAGCGAGGCGATGATCGCGGGGTTCACGTCGCAGATCTCGGCGGGGAACAGCGCCGGATAGCCGAGGTTCATCAGCGCCTTGTTGCCGTTGTAGCGCAGGAACTTCTCGACGTCATCGACCAGGCCGACTCCGGAATACAGCGATTCGGTGTACTCCACCTCGTTGTCGTACAGCTCGTTGAGCAGCTCGTAGGTGTACTCGCGCATCTCCTCGCGCTTGACGTCGGAGACCTTCTCGAGCCCCTTCTGGTACTTGTAGCCGATGTAGTAGCCGTGCACGGCCTCGTCGCGGATGATCAGGCGGATCACGTCCGCCGTGTTGGTGAGCTTGGCGTGGCTGGAGAAGTACATCGGCAGGTAGAAGCCGGAGTAGAACAGGAACGATTCGAGCAGCGTGGAGGCGACCTTGCGCTTGAGCGGGCTGTCGCCCTCGTAGTAGTCGAGCACGATCTGCGCCTTCTTCTGCAGGTACTCGTTGTCCTCGCTCCACGCGAACGCCTGGTCGATCTGCTCGGTCGAGCACAGCGTCGAGAAGATGCTCGAATACGACTTGGCATGCACGGACTCCATGAACGCGATGTTCGTGTACACGGCCTCCTCGTGCGGCGTCAGCGCATCGGGGATCAGCGACACCGCGCCGACCGTGCCCTGGATCGTGTCGAGCAGGGTCAGGCCGGTGAACACGCGCATGGTGAGCGTGTGCTCCTCCTCGCTCATCGCCTGCCAGCTGGGCAGGTCGTTGGAGACCGGGACCTTCTCGGGCAGCCAGAAGTTGCCGGTCAGGCGGTCCCAGACCTCGAGATCCTTCTCGTCTTCGAGGCGGTTCCAGTTGATCGCGCTCACGCGGTCGATGAGCTTCAGGGGTTTGCGGGGGACGGAGATCGGTGCCATGGGGTGTTCCTTGTGGTTTGTGGTTTTGGTGTGGTTCGGAGGTCTCCCTCCCGCTGGCGGGAGATGGTGCGTGACATAGAGGTGCTCCTTTCCGTCGGATTTCGGCCTTCTACAGCATGCAGCTCACGCAGCCCTGCACTTCGGTGCCTTCGAGCGCCTGCTGGCGGATGCGGATGTAGTACAGGGTCTTGATGCCCTTGCGCCAAGCGTAGATCTGCGCCTTGTTGACGTCGCGGGTGGTGGTCGTGTCCGGGAAGAACAGCGTGAGCGACAGGCCCTGATCGACGTGCTGCGTCGCCTCGGCGTACGTGTCGACGATCGCCTTCCATCCGATTTCGTAGGCGTCCTTGAAATACTCGAGATTGTCGTTGGTCATGTACGGGGCGGGGTAGTACATGCGGCCGATCTTGCCTTCCTTGCGGATCTCGATCTTCGAGGCGATCGGATGGATCGACGAGGTGCTGTGGTTGATGTACGAGATCGAGCCGGTCGGCGGCACGGCCTGCAGGTTCTGGTTGTAGATGCCGTCCGCGAGGATCGCGTCGCGCAGCCGCTCCCAGTCGGAGACGCTCGGGATCGTGATGCCGTACCGGTCGAACAGCGCGCGCACGCGCTCGGTGCGCGGCTCGAGCGAGCGGCGGCCGTCCGTGTATTTGTCGAAGTAGTTGCCCTCGCCGGCCGGCTTCGCGTAGGCGGAACGCTCGAAGCCTACGAATGAGCGACCGCGCTCGACCGCCAGCTCGTGCGAGGCGTGGTAGGCGTGGAAAGCGACGGTCATGAAGTAGATGTCGGTGAAGTCCAGCGCCTCCTCGCTGCCGTACTGGATGCCCTCGCGCGCGAGGAATCCGTGCAGGTTCATCTGCCCGAGGCCGATCGCGTGGCCCTCCTCGTTGGCGCGGCGGATCGACGGCACGGCGTTGATGCTCGTGTGCTCGGCCACCGCGGTGAGCGCGCGGATCGCCGTCTCGACGGTGCCGGCGAGCCCGCCGTCCATCGCCTTGGCGATGTTGAGCGAGCCGAGGTTGCAGGAGATGTCGCGGCCGACATGCGCGTAGGTCAGATCCTCGTTGTAGGCGCTCGGCTCCTGCACCTGCAGGATCTCCGAGCACAGGTTCGACATGGTGATCCGTCCGTCGATCGGGTTCGCGCGGTTGACCGTGTCCTCGAACAGGATGTACGGATAGCCGGATTCGAATTGCAGCTCGGCGAGCGTGGTGAAGAACTTGCGCGCGTCGATGTACGTCTTCTTGATGCGGCTGTCGGCGACCATCTCGTCGTAGTGCTCGGTGATCGGGATGTCGGCGAACGGCTTGCCGTACACGCGCTCCACGTCGTAGGGGCTGAACAGCGCCATCTGCTCCTTGCGCTTGGCGAGTTCGAAGGTGATGTCGGGTACGACCACGCCAAGGGCCAGCGACTTGATGCGGATCTTCTCGTCGGCGTTCTCGCGCTTGGTGTCGAGGAAACGCATGATGTCGGGGTGGTGGGCGCTCAGATACACCGCGCCGGCGCCTTGGCGCGCGCCGAGCTGGTTCGCGTACGAGAAGCTGTCTTCCAGCAGCTTCATGACCGGGACGATGCCGCTGGACTGGTTTTCGATGTGCTTGATCGGCGCGCCGGCCTCGCGCAGGTTGCTCAGCAGCAGCGCCACGCCGCCGCCGCGCTTGGACAGCTGCAGGGCCGCGTTGATGCCGCGGGAGATCGACTCCATGTTGTCTTCGATGCGCACGAGGAAGCAGCTGACCGGTTCGCCGCGCTGGGCCTTGCCAAGGTTCAGGAAGGTCGGGGTCGCGGGCTGGAAGCGGCCGGCGATCATCTCGTCGAGGTAGCGGATCGCGGCCTGCTCGTCGCCCGCGGCCAGGTCGAGCGCGACCGCCGCGCAGCGCTGCGGGAAGTCCTCGAGGTACTGCTTGCCGTCGAAGGTCTTCAGTGCGTAGGAGCGGAAGAACTTGAACGCACCGAGGAAGGTCTCGAACTCGAAGCCGGAGGACTCGGCGTGCGCGTACAGCTTGTCGAGGAACTCGGCGGAATACTTCGAGAATACGGAGCCGTCGTAGTACTGGTTGTCGATCAGGTAGGCGAGGCGCTCGGCGGTGGAGGCGAAGCGCATCGTATGCTCGGCGACCTCGGTGGTCGAGAACGCGCGCTCGGCTTCCTTGTCCTTGCCGAACTGGATCCTGCCGTTCTCGTCGTACAGGTTGAGCATCGCGTTGAGCGCGTGGTAATCCGTCGACGGGTCGTAAGCGGTGGTGTTGGTCATACTGCGATCTTTCATGGTGCTGTGTTGCCGGCGCTGCGGGAAACCCGTGGGCGCGCCGGGATGGTCGGTGGGGTGGGGTGACGCATGCGGAACCGAACCCCCTCCCGGTTCCGCATGCCCCGTTCCCGTCGCCGGCCGCCCTGACCATGAGGCGGCAGGGCGGCCTGTGCGGGTGCGCGCAGTGCATGCACGCACCCGGGCGGCGGGACGATCTGGGTTGGGCTGGCATATCCGAGGGGCCTGTCGGGCACGTCTATTCGGTGGGCCGCCAGCCAAGTGTTCTGTTATGGCGCTGGTGTCGGTGCGGCGCCGGTGTCAGCGGCGGTCGTTCGCGAAGAACCGGGCGAGGCCGTCGCGCGTCTTGCGCACGTCCTCCGGGGTGCCCATGAGCTCGAACACGAACAGCAGCGGCACCTTGCATTTCGCGGAGATGATATGCCCCGCCGCGCCGTACGCCTCGCCGAAGTTCGTGTTGCCGGAGGCGATCACCCCGCGGATCCATTGCCGATTGTCGGGATCGTTGAGGAACCGCTTGACCTGGATGGGCACGGCCTTGCGTACGTTGCCGCCGCCGTACGTCGGCACAATCAGCACATAGGGCTCGCGTACATGGAGCGGCGGATCGTTCGGCCGAAGCGGGATGCGGTAGGGCGTGATGCCGAGGCCGGGCAGGTCGCAGCTGTCGATGAACCGTGCCGTGTTCTCCGATACCGAGGAGAAGTACACGACCGCACCGGTGTGCGTTCCGCCGGATTGGCCTGAGTCCGGGATCGCCGTCTGCAGATTGCCGTCCGGTCCGCTCATGCGCGGGCCATCGCGTGCTGCGCGGCGTCGGCGGTGATGCTGGCCGCCAGCTCGCGGATGAGATCGGGGCGGTAGCCGGTCCAGGAGTTGTCGGGCGTGATGACGACGGGAGCCTGGCGGAATCCGGCCTGATGCAGCTGCTCGAGCGTGGACGGGTTCTCGGTGAGATCCACAGTCTCAAAGGGTATGTCGAGCTTGGTGAGCTGACGCTTGGTGGCTTCACACTGAGGGCAACGCGGTTTGGTGAACACAGTGATGGTCATGATGCCTCCTCGGTCGATTCCTGTTGGTTCTGTCGTGGTCGCGCGATCGCTTGAACGCGATCTGAGAGTACAGACTACATCCTTGTGATTTGCCTCGCGCCACTAGGTATTGTGGCGTGTTGGGCGTGTTGACACTAGATGTAGTGTTTGAAACCGTGGTGGCAGTAGGGATTGCCGCTTCTGGACCGGGCCGCGGAACGGGGTTTGGGAAAAATGTCAGATTAATCACATTGACGGGAATGCGATACCGAGATCCGCGGCGCTGCCCGGTCAGCGTTGCTTGGCCGGTGCCGCTCAGTCGTCGTCCGGTTCGTCGGCCGGCGCGACGATGCGCGCGTGCAGATCCGGCGTGAAATCGCTCGGATCGTACGGTACCATCGGCCGCTGGATGCGGTGGTGCCCGAGCCGGATCAGGTCCTGGTCCACGCCGCCGGGGGTGAGCGCCATCATCCAGTCGGCCGCCATGTCGAATAATTCGGGCTCCAGATAGCCGATCTTCACGACGACGATATCGGCGGAGCGCGGCTTGAGCTGCAGATCCGTGAAATCATGCTCGTGATGGTAGGGCTTGCGCAGCGCCGTGAGGATGACGTACAGCCCGCTCGACCGGTCGGCGGGGGTGCCGCCGACGTGCAGCACGACTTCGGTTTCGGCGTCGCGGTCGCCATGCCGTATCGCATGCACGACGCCGGTCATGGTGACGGGTCCCTCGTGCAGGTTATCGACTGCGGCCCCGCCGGTCACGGTGACGGTCGAGCCGACCCCGGCATCGACGGCTTCCGCCACCGCTTCCGGTGCCGGAAGGGACGCGTAGATCACGGTTTTCCCGCCGTTGGTGATGCGCGGATCGTCCAGCAGCCGGCGCAGCGTCCAGGTCACGTCGCCCGCGCCGCCGGCGGTCGGATTGTCTCCCGAATCGCTGATGAAATACGGCGTGACGGGGCTCCGCAGCGCGGCGTCGACGCACTCGTCCAAGGTGCCGGTCGGCGCGACGAACTCGAAGTCGTCGCGTGCCGCCCACAGGTCGGCGGCGAGCTCCTCGGCCCCCTGCGCGACGGCGTCCCGGTCGTCGCCGGTCACCACGACCGCAGCTTGATTGCGCGGCTCGTCGGCCCACGCGTAGCCGACCCAGATCGCCGCATCGAGCACGCCGTCGCGCGCCTCGACCTGCGGCACCTTCGCATAGATCGAACGCGCCGGTTCGACGCGCGTCGAGGTCTTTTCGCCGGGCAGCAGGATCGGCACGGGAATCCACGCCTTGATCGGCTTGCGGGGCGCTTGTCCGGCCGGATGGGAGACCAGACGGTCGACCAGATTGCGCACGGCGCGCTCCTTGGTGTCCAGCTCGTCCTCGTGCGGCGCCATACGGTAGCAGGTGATCAGATCGGTCAGATGCGCGAACTCGCGCGAGACGTTGCCGTGCAGATCCATCGACGACGACACGAGCACGTCTGGGCCGATCACGTCGCGGATGCGCTGCAGCAGCACGGTTTCCGAATCGTCCATGCCTTCGACGGTCATCGCGCCGTGGATGTCGAACCACAGGCCGTCCAAGTGGGGCGTCTCGCGTACGACGGCCTGCAGCCGCTCAATGGTTTCCTCGGTCAGGCTCTCGAACGCCTCCGCGGTGACGATGCCGCCGGGCAGGGAGCGCCCGACCAGGGTCGGGTACCAGTTGGCGGCTTCGCGCAGCGGCTGGCCGGGGGCCATGAACGGGTACGCGTCGAAGACTTCGGCGCCGCGGCGCGGATGGAATGCGGTCGCACCGGTGCGGGCGGGGGAGAAGGTGCTCGCCTCGATCGCCAAACCGGCGATGGCGATATTGGGCTTGCGCGGGGATGCCTTGGCGGCGGGCGATTGCGCTTCCGTGGCTGGGGTTTTCGGGTCTGTCCGGCTGGTCTGTGCCTGATACAGTCCCTGGTGCTGCTGTGCTGCTGCGGTCGTGCTCACGGTGCGCGCTCCTCTTCCTCGACGACTCGATCGACTCTACGATACAACGCGGCAATCCGATCCGAGCCGGGATTCACATGCAATTCCCAGCCAATCCACACACGGTGCCGAGACTGGCGTTGTTATATGTAACCACGGCCGCAAGGTCGCAGATAATTGAACCCCTTTCTTCTTCTCTTCCTTCTCTCAAAGCCCGGCCGCCCGCCGGGTTTTTCTTTTCGGGGAAAGGCTGGCGGGCTTATGGGTGCATGGCGTCATTCAAGCCTTTGGGGCTTAATGGGTGTTTGGGGCGGTTTTTATTTCAGCTGGTAGACTATTGGAAGCTCTCTTCGTTGAGAAACGTTGATTTTTCAAGGTTTCTTTATTTAAAGCGGTAGACTCGGATGACTGTTCCCGGTATTGATGGGCTTCGGCAGTTCCTTTCTGGCAGCGAGTCTCGTCGTCTGGAGTTCAAAACGGCATCGAAGCAGTTCGATTCCGACAAACTCATGAAGTACTGCTGCGCGTTGAGCTGCGAGGGCGGCGGTGAGATGGTGTTCGGCGTCACCGACGATAAGAAGATCGTGGGGACGCAGGCGTTTCCCGATACAGCCAGAACAGAGCGCGACATCTACAACCGGCTTGGTGTCCGTTGCACTTTCGAGACACCGGATTTGGTTTGTCCGGTAGCCGCGTGTATTTTAGTAATGTTGCCCCTTTAGCTCAACGGTTAGAGCAGCGTCCTTTTAAGTCGTGGGTTGTGGGTTCGAATCCCACAGGGGGCACGGTCCAGCCCTTGGAAACCAAGTTTCCAAGGGTTTTTCTGTTCTACTGGCGAGCTCTTAGTGGAAAGTAGTGGGAACCTGGTGGGAAGTGCTTCCCACCATTGAATTATTGCCCGTCCTGTTTGAGCGAGTAGTACTCTAATCGGTAGGTGCTTTTCTCTACTCACTTCAACCACTTAGTAGCAAATCCCTCCGCGGAAACGGTAATCGCTGCTATTGTTATGATGCGCGCTTGTATTGACGGTTTTTGCTGGACGGAGGTGCGGTGGCAATCACCATGCCGGCACCGACAAGGCGACGCAGGAGTTTGCGTACTGACGGCAGGCTCCTGTCGGTCATCTCGCTGATTTTTCTGGCGCTCATGGCTTCCGAGGGAGATAGCGTCTTCAGCAATTGGCGTTCCGCCACGGTCAGAGTGTCGCTGCGAGTAAGTGTGAGCGGCTCGACCCCGGCCGAGGTCGTATTGTCGTTCGTCAGTGTGTATGCACCGTTGTCGCTGTTTCGCACCAGCCCTTTGGCGATTAGGATCGTCAGTATCTTGCGGATATCGTCGGAATCGATACGCAATGACGTGTGGAGTTGTTCCACATTCATCGTTCCCTGACGTCGGAGCATCAGCAGGATGGTCTGCTCGTGCCGATCCAGTCCGGTTTGCAGATGCTCCAGCCACTGGTGGTTCTGCTGATATTCGACCCCATAGCGGGCCAATGTCACCGTGAAGCGATCAGGGCTGGCCTCGAATTTCGGTTCGCCCAGCGCCCGCGACGCCATCTCCCTGATGATTAGGGGGATTCCCGTGCCGCCGCCCTCCACGGTCACGGCGTCCTCACGGGAATACGGTATCTTGTGCATAAGTTGGACAAGCGTGGTGTTTCGGCATCGTGATATGCCGTTCGCGATGTTCTCCAGTGTCGCGCCGCCCCACAGGCCGCCGGGGTTCGACACCTCCACGCGGTCGGGATACACGTCGACCGCGACGGCTTCGCCTGTGAACCGGGAATCGTACTCGCGGTGGATCACCGCGTTCGCGATGACCTCGCGCAGCACCTCTTTGGGGATTCCCGTGTCCGTCCCGGCGCCGGCGCCGACCACGAACGTGGGCGTACGCAGGTTCTTGGCTACGGTCTCGACGGCCTGGTCTATGGCCTCGGGCATGTTGCCGTCGCATAGCACACGGTCAAGGAAACGGGGCCCGTCCGGATCCGATTTCTCGACGTCGGGATGCACCGACACGTCGATGAGCAGTTTGGGATAGTACTGCTGCGGGTATTGGCCCGCAGCCAGCAGGCCCGCGAGACGAACCCGGCCGCTGTTGTCGGTCATGTTCAACCGCGCCATCTGATCGGTGCGGGTAATGGTCCCGCGCAGCGCTTTGGACCCTTGGTGGATCATGATGATGCGCTCTACGACTTCGTCGTTCAGATCGTTCAATGTGGCTTCAGGAATGATGCCGCGATCCGCCGGGCTTGGGAGCGCGGCGTTCTCGAACTCGAATACCTCCGTGGCGGACAAGCGGATGTCCTTATCGTCCATACGCCGGTATCCCGCCCGACTTTGGGCCCTTCGCCGTCACCTAGCAGGGTTTGTCCTCGATCGGATTCTCGTGGATATCGATCGCGAGGAATGGTTTATCCGCGTATTCGCAACGTGAGATTTCGTATTGCGGCGGATTCGTCAGCCGGACTCCCTGCGGGTTCCCGTCCCCCATACCCTCCATGAACTTTGCGGCAATGCGATTTTGATCGAACCCGTTGACGGGTCGGAATCCGTCCTCCTCGCTTATGCCCAGCAACAAGGTGCCGCCTGACGTGTTCGCGAACGCGCTGACGCTCTCCCATACGCTGCTGCCGATATCCGTCGCGCAGGATTTCGCTTCGAAACGCCCGTCATCATTGCCCTGACGACGCAGACGCTCCAGCACTCGCCTCATCTCGTCATCGGTCCACATCGTCATCCCAACTTCTTGTCATAGCGGGTCATTTGCCATCATCACTCTTCAGTATATCTTCCTTCACTCGCTATCACTTACCCTGTCACTTACCCTTGAATATAAGTGACAAGGTGAGTGACAGGGTAAGTGATAGTGGGTGAAAATAATGGAACGGCATGTAGCGTCGACCCTCGTGGCAGACATCCCTTGACTCTAATGAAGTCAACGGAATGAAATCAACCAGGGTGCGATAAAGTCCTTGGAATCGCAATGATTCCAAGGACTTCACCGTTATCGCGCGGTGCCGGGCCCGCTTTCCGTAAGCCTCACATGCCCAGTCCGGTCACGGTGCCGCGCCTGCGGCTCAGCGCCATGCACATGCGCCAGCACACCAGCGCCGAGACGGCCCAGCCCAAACCGACCGCCAACCCCGCGCCCATACAGGCGAAGGCCGTGGCGGGATGCCCGGCGGTTAGGGCGCGCGCGGCGTCGGTCATCCACGTGATCGGTAGCGCGTGGACCGTACGGGCCACCGGCGCGGGGAACACGCTCGCCGGAGCCACCACGCCGCCGACCAGAGGCAGTACATAGCCGATTAGGTTGGTGAGCAGCAAGGCGTCGTCGAACATCAGACTCAATACGGCCGTCAGCAGACCGACACCCAGCGATGCGACCAGCGACACCGCCATCAGCAGCAGCATGGACGGCCAGAGTCCCGCAGCGGGCAGTGCTCCGGTGGCCAGCAGCGAGACGAGCAGCGCGCAGCAGGAACTCGCCATCGACACTCCGAGCCCGGCGCACAGCCGGCCAGCCCATGGGGCGATCCGCGATCCGGAACCGAGCATCATGTACGGCAGCACGCCCGTGAACCGGTCCTCCGCCAACAGCGAGGCCATGGCCACGCTCGCCTGCGCCGAACAGGCCCCGATAGCCGGGACCAAAGCCGTTGCCATGGCCGTCGAGGCCGCGGCGGTGCCGGCGGCGGCACCGACACGCGGAGCCGCTTCGGTCAGCATCAGGTAGAACAGGGCAGTGAACGCCGGAGCCGCCGCCACCTGCACCAGCAGCGCCGGCAGCGAGCCGCAGTCAGGCATCGACCTGAAAGCGATCATGAACGCGGTGCGGAACGCCGATGGCCCAGGCCTCTTGACCGTCTTATCCGTCTTGGCTGACTTATCCGTCGTATCCATATTCCTCATATCGTTCATGCCAGGTCCAGCGTTCCTTCCACGCAAGCGCGCGTCAGCGCATGCCGCAAGCCGATCGCCGCCGCGCCCAGCAGCAGCGCCGACAGCGCGATGCAGCCGGCTCCGGCCAGCCACACCGCGCCGTCGAATGAGGCGCGTCCGGCCACCCAGACCGCAGACGTCAGCGGATGCGCGAACGCCAGCACCCGCAGAGGCAGCGGAAAACGGTCGACCGGCATCACGATGCCGCTCAGCAGCCACACCGGAATCAGCACCAGCGGCTCGAACGCGATCGCCCCGCGCGACAGCACGAAGAACGCGGACAGGCCGGCCGCGCTGGACACGCAGGCGAGCAGCGCAAGCGCCAGTCCGGCGACCTGCTCAGGCGTCACCGTTACCGGACGGCCGGCGAACAATGAGGCCAGCGCAAACGCGATCGGCATGCCGATGATGCCGATCAACGCTGATGCGGCGACGGGCGGCAGGAACACCGCGCCCGCCGGATGCACGCTCATCACCTGATACTGCAGAACCCCTTGGAACCGCTGATATCCGATGATGCCGACCGCAGTGGTAGTGGTGGCCCACAGCCCGCTCACCGACGCGGCGAACCACAGGTCCGGCGTCACCCGCCAATGCGCGGCGATCAGCCGGAGCAGCGCGAAGCTGATCGGCGTGACGACGGCGGTGCCGAGGAAGAATGACGTGGCCCACAAAGCGCGCATATGGAACCAGATAGCGGCGCAACTCTCACGCAGCATGCCGCTCACCGTGCCTTTCCGTCGCCGATGTCGCCGTCGAATCCGCCGGCTGCGGATTCGCGTTCGTGCCGCGCCTCCAGCAGCGCCAGATACGTTTCCTCCAACGTCGCCGCCCGGATGCCGAGCCTCGCCACGCCGGCGCCCGGCAGCTCCGGCTCCCGATGCGACCACGCGACGTTCACCGTCCACAGGCCGTTGCGTTCGTTGGCGTCCACGTATCGCACGCCATCCAGACGGTTCAGCCGTTCGCGGTCGCGCTCGCCGAACGATTCGGCCGTCCACATGGTCACGCCGTCGATGTCCATCGCCTCCGACAGGTCCGCCGTGGTGCCCGAGGCGATGATGCGGCCCCCGTCGATGATGTCGGTGCGGTCGGCCAGAGCCTCGGCCTCGGCCAGCGCATGGGTGGTCAGCAGGATGCCTGTTCCCTGACCGCGCAGCCGCGATACCAAGGTCCGGACCGCATGCGCGTTTTCCGGGTCGAGCCCGTTAGTCGGCTCGTCCAACAGCAGCAGCGGCGCATGGTTGAGCATCGCCCGGGCGATGTGCAGCCGTTGCGTCATGCCGCGGGAGAACGTCTCCACGCGGTTGTTTGCGACATCCGCCAGCCCGACCCAGTCCAGGGCCTCGGCGATGCGCGTCTCGCGCACGCTGCTCGGCACGCCGGCGAGCTGCGCGAAATACCGCAGATTCTCGATGGCGCTGACCCGCAGATAGAACCCGCGGTCGCCGCCCAGTAGCAGCGACAGATGGCGACGGGCGTCACGCGGCCGCCGTACCGCGTCCACGCCGCAGACGCTGATCGACCCGCCATCCGGCGTGAGCAGCGTGGCGATCATCTTCATCGTGGTGGTTTTGCCGGCGCCGTTCGGCCCCAGCAGACAGACGATGCGCCCGGCGTCGACGGTCAGTGAGATGCCGCGCACGGCTTGGTGCCGCCCGTTGCCCCGGCCGAAGGAGCGGGAGACATGGTCGAGCCGCAACACGGGATCGCCGACTGCGGGCTGGTCCGTATGCCGTCCGCTCGGTGTCGCGCCGGATTCGGCGCGGGAACCCGAGCCGGTTCCGACCCCGTCGCCGCTGGATGCGATGGCGCTGATGGCATTGATGGAACCGCAACCGCCGAGGGTGCGGAAGCGGGCTATGGTATTGCGGATATTGAGAGTATTGGCGCTATGCACCGTAACAAACCTTTCATTAAGGCATGCCCGGCCGCCTTGACCGATCATGCCACCGAAAGGACCATTAACCGCACGCAAGACACGCTCACGCCATCATCCTGGGCCGTGCGGCCACGCGGATGACCATCCATGCGTTGAGTCTGATGAATACTTCAGCCGCTTGACAGCGGTTAGCGATCCTCACCTTCCATATACGAAGCAGTCTGTGATGCGGTCATTGTTACGCCTCCGATAGTGCGGTCTGTTGCTTCAGATACTAGCATCCCGAGTCGTTAATTCGTTGAGTAGTTCTGGCTCAGCCTCCAAGAGGGGAGCCAGACACAAAGCGGCCTGAGGGGAGGAGCCCCCGCGAACGCCATGGTGCCGGGTGCATCGCATCGTGCCTGGCGCGGCGACAATGACGTGGCGAAAACGAAGAAAGCCCGGCGTGAACCGGGCTTGAGAAGAAGAGAGAGGAAGGGTTAAGTTATATCGGCTTTGCGGCCTGAAACAACGATAACGCCGCTTCCTTCGGGATATCGTGTGTGTTATCTGGGAAATCAGTGGGAATCGCGGGCATCCGTGGCATCCCCTGTGCCTTTGCGGGTCCGTCGCCAGCCACACGGCGGCTCCGTGCGATCTCGGGACTCGCGCTCCGGCCCCTGGTGCGTCAGTCGATGACGCCCAGTTCCTTGAGCTTCTGCTCGATGTCGGTGGCGGACGGCTCGACCTGGAACGCGCCATCGCCGTACAGCACCACCGGAATATGCTTCTGGCCGCTGATCTCGACGGCCCGGTCGGCCGCGCCGTCCTCGGTTTCGATGTTGTGCCAGGTGTACGCCGCCCCAAGACGGGTGAGCGCGGCCTTCGCGCGCTTGCAGTCGCCGCACCAGTCGGCCCCGTACACGTCGATGCTGCTGGATGCGCTGTTGGTGGTATCGGTCATTTTCGGCTCCTTTCATTCGCCTTACCCTACTGTCTCACGATCGGCCGCATTATCCGGCATAAACTCGCCCTTCGCGAAAATGCCGACGGCCCATGCGCGCCCCTCGAAAGTCACCCCTGCTTCTAGAGTGGGCAGCATGTCATGCACCACCATACTTGTCGGAAAGGCCGCCAGCTACGACGGCTCCACCATCATCGCCCGCAATGACGATTCGGGTTCGGGGCGCTACGATCCCAAGCGGTTCGTGGCAGTGGACCCGGCCGATCAGCCGCGGCGCTACCGCAGCACGCTCAGCCACGTCGATATCGATCTGCCGGACGATCCCTGTCGGTATTCGATCGTGCCGAACGTGCTGCCCAATCGCGGGGTGCTCGCCGAGGCCGGCGTCAACGAGCATAACGTGGCGATGAGCGCCACCGAGACCATAGCCGTCAACGAGCGCGTGCTGGCCGCCGATCCGCTCGTGGCGCTGCGGCCGTCCTCGGGCGAGGCCGGCGAGGCCGGGTACCGCGCCGAGCAGCCGGGCGGCATCGGCGAGGAGGACATCATCACCCTCGTGCTGCCGTACGTGCGCACCGCGCGCGAAGGCGTGCGGCGGCTCGGCGAGCTGCTCGAGCAATACGGCACATACGAATCGAACGGCGTGATCATCTCCGACGTGGACGAGATCTGGTACGTCGAAACGATCGGCGGCCACCATTGGATCGCCCGCCGCGTGCCCGACGACTGCTATGCGACGATTCCCAACCAGCTCGGCATCGACGACTTCGATCTGGCCGACGCCTTCGGCGCCCAACGCGAGTATCTGTGCAGCGCCGATCTGCGCGGGTTCATGGCGGACAACCACCTCTCCCGCACGGTGCGCCCCGCCGCTGTGGGGGCCGCCGGGTTCGCCGCCGGCTCCTCCGCCGCTTCCGGCGACCGGTTCAACCCGCGCATGGCCTTCGGCACGAGCACGCCCAAGGACCGCATCTACAACACGCCGCGCGCTTGGTACATGCAGCGCCATCTGAATCCGAGCGAGGACTGGGATTCGCCTTCCGCGCGCTATACGCCGGTATCCGGTGACATCCCGTGGTGCCGCGTGCCCGAAAACGCCGTGACCATCGAGGACGTGGATTTCCTGATGTCGTCCCACTTCGAGGACACGCCGTACGACCCGTACGGCACATTGGGCACGCCCGAATCGCGGCACCGCTATCGCCCGATCGGCATCAACCGCACCGGGCATATGGTCGCCATGCAGCTGCGCCCGTATGCGCCGGAATCCAGCCGCGCGGTGATGTGGATCGCCTACGGCTCGGGCCCGTTCACCGCCGTTGCGCCGTTCTACGCGAACGTCGCGGATACTCCGGCCTACCTGCGTGACACCACGCCGGAAGTGTCCACCGACAACCTGTACTGGACGAATCGGCTGATCGCCGCGCTGGCGGACGCGCATTGGTTCGACACCAACAACGCGATCGAAGGGTATGCGGAGCAGGTGCGCGTGTTCGGCCATCGTCTGGTCGCCGATACGGATGCGTCTCTCGCCGGCGGCGGCGAAGACGCCGGCGATATCGATGCGGTTCGTGCGCGCCTTGAAGCGGCGAATGGGACCATGGCGGATTATCTGCGCACGCATACGACCAAGCTGCTCGGCGACGTGCTCTATACGGCCAGCAACCTGATGCGCAATTCCTTTGCCATGTCCGACCGATGGGTGTGAGACGCCCGTCGGATTCGTCTGTCGCGGCCGTTGCAGGCCGGCGATTGTTGCGTGGATGCGAGTTGTCGGTGCGTGGGGTTGGAGACGCCGACGGTATGAAGCCATTTTGAGGGCATAATACCGGATGGCAACCGGTTTCACTACAGACCCATGCACCGACAACTCGACAGTAGCGCGCATTGGCCGGGTGCATGGCCGCATGCAAACGATCGCAAACGCGGATATGACGACATGTGCCGAGGGGCCGGACCTTCGTGGCCCGGCCCCTCGGCACATCCGCGTTTGCCCGCTTCTCGGCGCCGCCGCCGGCTACTGCTCGATGCGGTACTCCTGCGTGTGGAAGTCGCAGGTCACGCTCGTGCCGTCGGCGAAGGTCGAACGCTGCACGAGCGGATCGCCGTCGACGAACTCGTGGCGCACCAGCTCGCTCATGCCGACGCGCTCATGCAGCGCGGCCACGATCTGGCAGCGCTCGATGTCGTTCTCGGCCTGGGCGCGCTGCGCGTCGTCCATATCGCCGTCCACGCCGACATACGCGGCGTCGCGGATCAGGTACGGCGCGCCGCCGTTGAGCAGCGCGTAGAGCATGTAGTCGTCGCCGTTGACCACGCGCTCCATCATCCACGGCTGGATCACGCAGTCGTGGTAGACGAGGTTGTACAGTGGCACCGGAATGCCGTGGCGCGGCGCCTCGGGCGAGCGCATCTGGAAGTCGTAGGGTGCGTAGTGGCAGAACACCAGGCTCGGCACGGCCCAGTCGGACACCTCCTCGGACGAGGACAGGATGCCGTGCGACAGCAGGTACTCGAAGCATTCGGCGCGGCGGTCGTAGCACTCGCGGCGGGTCATGCGGTGGTCGGGGTTCGAGCATTCGTCGCCCTCATTGCAGGTGAACACGTCCAGATACGCGCAGTCCAGCGTGATGCCGTGCGCGGCGATCTCGGCGAAGTTGCGGCGCACGTAATCCGGCGCGAGCTCGGCGCACAGGTAGGTCTGGTGGCCGCCGGCCCAGCGTGAGTGCTCGGGCATGGTGCCGTCCGCCAGACGGACCGCATTGCGCTTGTCGAAGGTGCGCGCGGTGAAGTAGTAGTCGCGGTACTGGTCGTGCGTGCCGAACAGGTCGCCGTAGCCATGGCAAGTGTCGACCAGCGACTTCATGCCCTCCCAGCCTCCGGCCTCGCGGCATGCGGGCAGGTAGTCCGGGTGCTCGTTGTCGTAGCCGGGCTGCGCCCAACCGTCCAGATGCATGTAGATGCGGCCGGCGCCCAGCTCGTGCAGCGTGCGCAGCTGGCGCTCGCGCGCCGCGAAGGTGACCAGCGAGTTGTTGTTCTCGGGGTGCTCGTGGTCATAGAACGACGATTCGGGCTGCACCACGGTCTTGATGCCGACGTGCATCCACGAGCAGCCGATCAGCCGGTGGATCGAGGGGTTGCGCGCCGCCTTTTCGGCCAGCGTGCGCAGGCGCCCGCGCTCGTTGACGTACGCGCGGTACGTCTTGCAGATGGCGGTGTGATCGGCGTCCTTGAGGAAGCGATAGCGCGCCACGCGGCGGTACGCCATCGTGCCGAGGCTCGGGTCGAACCACATGCCGATGTGCGTGTAGGGGCCGTTGGCGGGGTGGTCAATCGCGTAGCCGGCGTTCCACGGCGTCTCGCAGATCGCGATGTAGGCGTGCGCGTCGCCGCGCAGCTGCGCGAACCACGGCATGTAGCTGCCCGCGGTGTCGAAGCGCCCCTCGAAGGTGACGTCGGCGGTGGTCACCGGCGTCGGCCAGGTGTTGGGGATCATGACGCCCTGTTCGTCGTTGATGAGCGTGGCGCAGTGCCCGTCGGCGTCGTCGAACGCCATTTCGCCGGGCCAGTTCAGCATGGTGACGCTGAGCCCGTCCTCGTTGAGCGGGATCCATTCGAAGAGCACGTCGCCGGACGAGCGCTCGATCCAGATGTAGGTCGCGAAGGTGTACGGCGTGCCGCCGAAGCCCGCGAAGGTGCTGTACACGCCGACTCCGGTGCCGGTCTCGCGGCTCTCGTGCGTGATCTTCGCCGCCTGGGTGAACGGGAAGGTACCCTGTTCGCAGACCAGTGTCGGCTCGAAGCCGTCGCGCCAGCCCCATGTCGCCTCGTCGCGGCGGAACGTGAGCTTCAGCGTATCCTCGTCGAACAGCACCGTGGTGCCGGAACATTCGAACTGCATATCTCTCCCTTGCTGTTGTGCCCTGCATACCGGGGCCGTTGCGCCATATCGCGCATCGTGCTGCACTGCCGGCATCATTGTATCGGTTCGGCCTTATGGATCGGGGATCGCATGGGTGTCGCACCGTCTGCAAGGAGTGAAGCATACGCTCTATTTGTTAACAACATATGCATTAACAGCGCGTGCACGTACTTACGCACTCATACGCTCACGCGCTCATACGCTGCAGAAGCGCATGAGTACATGCTGGCATACGGCCGATTTGGGATGTCGGGAAGGCTGTATGCCAGCAGGCTGTGATTGGGCTGCGCTGACATACGGTCGGTTTGGGATGCCGGGAGAGCCGCGGCTAGTTGAAGCCGACGATGCCTTCCGCGATGCGGTAGCCCTGGCGGATGATCCAGCGGCCGACGGAACCGGGGAGATTGATCGCACGCGCGATCAGCTTCTTGCGCACGTCATGGCTGATCGCGGGGGACGCGGCGTCGAGGTCGGCCCACAGCTGGTCCTTGAGCTTGTAGTTCTCCGGATCGCGCGACAGGATCAGGAACACACTGGTGACCGAGCTCTCGATCGCGAGGAAATGGATCATGTAGCGGTACAGCCCGTCGGGCACGGTGCCCGGTTCCGGCGTCGCCTCCACCATGCGGCGGTTCACGAGCCGCAGCTGGTTGACGCGGCGGATCATCACATCGGTCTGCACGCTCTGGCCCTCGCGGCCGATGAAGTAGTGGTAGAACGGCATGTCCAGGTACAGTATCGTCCGCACTTGGGTGAACGGCTGATAGGCGTAGATGAAATCCACGTAGAAGGTGTGCTCCGGCAGCCGCATGCCCGAAGCACGCACCACCTCGGTGCGGAAGATGAGCGCGTGCATGAGGATGTACTCGGCGATGCCGAACCGGCCCAGATCGTCCCATCCCTGGATTTCGCCGGGCGTCATGGCGCGGCGGAAATTGACGACGTGCTTGCGGCGCTTGCTCACCTTGTCATATACGTAGTTGGTGACGACCATATCGACCGGGTCGCCGGACGCGCGCTGCTCGCGCAGCGTGGCCATCATCGTGTCGATCGACTGCGGGTCGACCCAGTCGTCGGCGTCCACGACCTTGATGTACGTGCCGCGCGCGTTGGCGATGCCGGTGTTCACCGCGCCGCCGTGCCCCTTGTTCTGCTGATGGATCGCGCGCACGCTCGGCCAGCGCTTCTCGTACGTGTCGGCCAGCTGGGGAGTGGAGTCGGAGGAACCGTCGTCGACGATCAGCACCTCGATGTCGCTGGTGTCGCTCGCCGACAGCAGCGAGGAAATGCAGCGCTCAAGATAGGTCTCCATATTGTATGCGGGCACCACGAACGTCAGTGTTGCCGGGGTGTTCTGCTTCATACGCTCCTCGTTAACCTACCGGTACCGCCCAGGGCGGGTCATCTGTTTTCCTTCCCCAAACCTAGCACCTAGCGGGCATCGATAGGTGGTTTGTACACGTTCTGCATCCCTGAACGCATGATCGGAGTCCCTGATATTCCCCTGATCGCCGTGGGATCGGTGTCGTTCGGGGGCATCTCCTTGCCGTATGCGGATCGCCGATGCCGCTTTTGCTCGCCGACGATGCACGGCATGATTCGGGGGAATGTCGGCTGATATGTGCCACGACCCGTGTCCGGACTGTGGGCGACGCGACGTGGCGTGCGGCGCTGCGACCGATGTGACGCAGCGTGCGATGTGACGCAGCGTGTGATACGCCGCATCCGATGTGCGGCTTACCGACGGTCCGCGGCCTGCGGGACTATGCCGCGTCAGGCCTCGAGTCGTCGCCTGCTTCCGCTTCCGGCGCCCCGTCCGGTCCGTCCGGCTGCGGCGCCCCGTCCCGTGCCGTGTCCTCGCGCGATGCGGCGGCCGAGTCTTGCGAGGCCGTGTCTTGCGCGGCCGTCTCGCCCCCTTGCGCCTCCCGGCGCCGTGCGTCGTCGTCGGGAGCCCCGCGCTTCGCGGACTGGCGGGCCTTGCGGCCCTCGAACCGCAGTTCCGGCTTGGCATCCAGCCGGGACAGCCCGTGCCATGCCAGATCGACGATGTACGCGGCGAGCTGCTCCTTGCTGACCTTCGGGCGGTCCGCCCAGTACTGGCCGGTGAACACGGTCATGCCAACCAGCATCTGCGCGTAGTACGGCACCCCCTTCACCGGCAGCTTCTGCCGCTTGAACGCCTCCATGAGCAGATTCTCGACCTTCAGGCTCACGTCGCCCAGCAGCGAACTGAACGAGCCGGCCGGATCGGTGCTCGGCGAATCGCGCACCAGCACCTGGAACCCGTCCGCGTTCTGCTCGATGTAGCTCAGCAGCGCCAGCGCCGTCCGCTCCACGATCTGGCGGGGGTGCGCGGTCGAATCGTTGAGCGCGCTCGTCAGCACCGTGGTCAGCGCGCGCATCTCGCGATCCACGATCACCGCGTACAGGCCTTCCTTGCCGCCGAAATGCTCGTACACGATCGGCTTGCTGACCTTCGCGCTGGCCGCGATCTCCTCCACGCTCACCGCTTCGAACCCCTTGGACGCGAACAGCGCGCGACCAACCTGAATCAGTTGTTCGCGGCGTTGCAGTGATGTCATTCGTGAAGCATTGGCCATGGCACCAGTTTGGCACCGCCGCCGGATGTTCGGCGGTGTATGGGGCCGATTGCGCCATGGCCGGAACGCGTGGCGGTGCGTATCCGGTCAGTCGGGGGCGGATTGCCTAATGGCCGGCCCGGCGCCCGGCCGCGCCATGAGGCGGCGCTGTCCGTTGCGGTTTTTAGGCTGAAGATATGGATACCAATGTGATGATCGGCATTGTGGCCGTTGTAGTTATCGCCGTCGTATTGATCGTGATCGGCTCGCTGTTCGACCGCTCGCGCAAGCGCGCGCTCGCCAAGGCCGAGGAGGAGGCCAAGGCCAGGGCCGATGCGCGCATCGCGCAGGAACGGGCCGCAGCCGATGCCGGGGCCGCCGCCCAGGCCGGTGCCGCCGAAGAGGCGCCCGCCCCGTCAGCTGCGGCGGCTGAAGCGGCTAAAGCGGAAGCGGATAAAGCAGCCGAAGCCCCCAAGACCCCCGAGGCGCCGAAGCAGCCCGCGGCCCCCACTCCCGCTCCGACCCGCGAGA
>OKQJ01000120.1_pt1 | contig 41236 bp, 27 predicted proteins | sample 1614171 | NCBI WGS metagenome assembly OKQJ01 (sample SAMN04436911, study PRJEB24849) | human gut metagenome | biome: human gut; feature: NICU; material: stool | host: Homo sapiens | place: USA: Saint Louis, MO | collected 2012-05-30 | reverse complement strand
TTTGATGGAGTGTCCGCCGCGTTGCGGAAGGCTCGACGTACCTTCGTACGCCTTCGCCTTCCGCGCCTTGCGGACACACGCATCAAATCAGCGCTGACTTCGCCAGCGCTGGAATAACGGGGTGTCCTCGTCGTTGCTCCTCGGTCGGCGTACCTTCGTACGCCTTCCCTCGGTGCGCCTAGAGGCAGCACGCGCCAGATCAGCGCTGACTCCGCCAGCGCGTGGTGTGTGTTTTGGCTCCCCTCCATGAGGGGAGCTGGCGGCGAAGCCGACTGAGGGGAGCAATACGAAGGCCCCTCACCCACTACCGGTGACAGCCCCCTCAACGAGGGGAGCCTCCGGCCGGCACACAAAACTTAACCCGAAAACCCTATAAACAAAGAAGTAAAGGAAGTAACCCCATGGTTATGGAAAACCCCTTCGAGGGCAAGGAAATCTGGTTCGGCGTCGGTTCGCAGGACCTGTACGGCGAGGAGGCCCTGCGTCAGGTCGCCATCCACTCCGCCGAAATGGTCGACTACCTGAACAACACCGGCAAGATCCCGGCCAAGATCGTGTTGAAGCCCACCCTGAAGTCCTCCGACGGCGTCAAGCAGTTCATGGTCGAGGCCTCCGCCAACCCGAACGTCATCGGCGTCATCACTTGGTGCCACACCTTCTCCCCGGCCAAGATGTGGATCCGCGGCCTCGAAGTGCTGACCAAGCCGCTGCTGCAGCTGGCCACCCAGCACCACAAGGAGATCCCGTGGGAGACCATCGACATGGACTTCATGAACCTGAACCAGGCCGCCCACGGCGACCGTGAGTTCGGTTACATCGTCTCCCGCCTCGGCATCAAGCGCAAGGTCGTCGTCGGCCACTACACCGATCCCGAGGTCGCCGAGAAGGTCGGCACCTGGGCCCGCGCCTGCGCCGGCTGGGACGCCTCCAACAACATGAAGGTCATGCGCTGGGGCGACAACATGCGCAACGTCGCCGTCACCGAGGGCGACAAGACCGAGGCCGAGCGCGTGTTCGGCGCCTCCATCAACACCTGGGCCGTCAACGAGCTCGTCGCCGCGTACGACGCCGTCAAGGACGACCAGGTCAAGGCCATTATCGAGGACTACAAGGCCAAGTACGACGTCGACCCGGCCCTGCTGGACGCCAAGTACGACTCCCTGTTCATCGCCGCCAAGGAAGAGGCCGCGATGGTCAACATGATGCGCGCCAACGGCTGCACCGCCGGCGTCGACAACTTCGAGGACCTCGGCGCCCTGCCGCAGCTGCCGGGCGTCGGCCCGCAGCGCTTTCCGTCCGAGTACGGCTGGGGCTTCTCCGCCGAAGGCGACTGGAAGACCGCCGTCCTCGTGCGCATCGGCGCCGTCATGGGCTACGGCCTTGAGGGTGGCGCCTCCCTTATGGAGGACTACTCCTACAACTTCACCGAGGGCGACGAGCTCGACATGGGCTCCCACATGCTCGAGGTCTCCCCGTCCATCGGCACCATCGCCAAGCCGAAGCTGGAGATCCACCCGCTCGGCATCGGCGGCAAGGCCGACCCGGTCCGCCTGGTCTTCTCCGGCAAGCCCACCAAGGACGCCGTCGTGGTCTCCATGTCCGACGTTCGCGAACGCTTCCGCCTGCTCATGGACGTCGTCGACGTCGTTGAGCCGCAGGGCTCCCTCAAGGAGCTTCCGTGCGCCCGCGCCGTCTGGGAGCCGAAGCCGAGCCTGAAGACCGCCGTTGAGTGCTGGATCACCGCCGGTGGCTCCCACCACACCTGCATGACCACCTCCGTCGGTCGTGAGGCTTGGGAGGACTTCGCCCGCATCGCCGGTGTCGAGCTCGCCGTCATCGACGAGAACACCACCGCCCGCCAGTTCGAGAAGGAGCTGGAGCTGTCCGAGATGTACCACCGTCTCAACAACCAGCACTGATTGACGGAGCGTATACCGCCTTTCCTCAGGCTCGACGTACCTTCGTACGCCTTCGCCTTCGGACGGTGGTCTCCGCACGCGTCAATCAGCGTCGACAGTTGAATAACATGCGCCCTCGGCGTGGCATGGATTCGTGATGAAATTCCATGCCACGCCGAGGGCGTTTGTGTTGAGGCGACAGGTTCGTTTCGGTGCATTCGGCCATCTGAGGGGCAGAATGGAGGCCCTGCAGACGTCACTCACGGATCTGAGGGGTAGGAATAGACGGAGAAGCTGACGACATTACGCGGCATATTCGTCACAAGGCGCAATCCCGGTCGGCTCTGATACGCAAACCACCCCTCACATCGCCGAACGACGTCTGCAAGGCCTCCATTCTGCCCCTCAGATGACCGATTGCGACAAATAAGCGGGGAATGCGGGCGGAATCGCAGGAATGTTCTATGCCAGCGGGAGCTTGAGCAGGCAGGTCCAACTGGCGCCGTCGTCGGTGACGGTGAATTCGCCGTGCAGGTCGGAGGCGATGTCCCGGCAGCGTTTCAGGCCGGTTCCGCCGCTGAGCGCGCGATCGGGCCCGTGGTCTCCACCCGGTGCGGACGAGGCGATCGCATTCGACGACGACAGCGTGGCCAGCCCGGTTTCCGCGGTGATGGCGATGCAGTATCCGTTGGACGGATCGGCGTATTTCATCGTATTGGTCACGATCTCGTGCAGGACGTCCAACAGCGCCGCCTTGCGCTCGGGCGTGCAGGCGCAGGTCGTTTCGCCGCCGACGATGGTTTCGCCGTCGAGCCCGGCGGCGTGCATCCGCTGGTCGTATTCCGCGGCGAGATCCTGCAGTTCGCTTGCGGTGATGGAGGCCGAGGCGGCCCGCGGTGTCTGCCCGGTCGGGTCGCAGCGTGAAACAATCAGTGAAACCGGTTGTGAAACGTCTCGTGAAACAGTTTGTCCGTCGTCGGAAGCGTCGCCGCTCCTTGTCGGTGCGATCTGGCCATCGTGCTGCGGCGCGTCCAGCGTCGCGATCAGCGCCCGCACCTTACTCAGGGATTCGGTGGCGGTCTGTTCGATCAGATCGCGAATCCGACGGTCGTCATGCCGCGGGGCACCTTCGTTCCCATCCGGGGCGGCAGCGGGGCCGTTGCCCGGGTCGTCCGTGTCGTCGCCGCCCAGTTGCCGGGCCAACAGCAGAATCGTCGTCAGGTCATTCGCCACCGAGTGATGCAGCTGATTCGCCAATTGCTCGTTGCCGAGCCGGCGCAGCAGCTCGGTGCGTTCCCGCTGCTCGCGTTCATGCCGTTCCTGCCAGCTCATGGACGAGCCGATCCACAACGCGACCATGAGAAACGCCGCGGTGGCGCATACGGTCGCCATCACCGTCGTATCCCACGGGTACAGCCATATGCGCGTCGCCGCGGCTGCTTCGGCCACTACGGAGGCGGCCATGGCCAGCCAGATGTTCGCATACGCCATCACGGTCATCGCCATCAGCAGACAGAACAGGATCGAGAACGCGGTGGTTTCGGGGATGATGCACCTCGCGAGCCAGATCAGCACGATCGCCCAGCCGCCGAGGAGTGGCATCATCGCCATCAGCAGGCACGCGCAGACCGACAACATCGCGTAGATGATGCCGGTGTCGTCGGCGCGGCCCTGCGAGACCAGATACGCGGTCTCGATCGCCACGGGCAGCGAGGAACAGGCGAGCAGCACTCGCGTACGCCCGTCCGATAGCAGTCGCTTGGCGGAATCGCGCGGATCGTGAGGTTCGTTCGTGCTGCGCGATCGGCCGTACCGGCGGTTATCGGTGTCGGCCCATCGATTCGCCGGCGACGCCTGCCGGGCCTTCTCCGGTTGTTCGCTTGCGCGGTTCCCGTTCATATCGTGTGAGGTCTGCTGCATCCGGGACATGGCTACATCCTGAGGAACCGCCGGCACAACGCCACCGCTTCGTTGCGGTCGCGGGCGTGCAGCTTGTCCCTGACTCGGGCCACCTGCGCGAAGATCGTCCCTTTGGAGACGCCGAGCGCGGCGGCGATCTCATCGGTGGAGCGTCCTTCCGCATATCGTCTCATGATTTCGGTCTGCTGCGCGGACAGTGCGAAGGACCGGGGCACCGAAAGATCGTCGCTGGCGACTTGACCGGCGGGATCCTGGCCGTTGCCATAGGCCGGCGAATCGGCATTGACGAGGCTCGTATCGGAAATGGTACCGGTGCGCGGCTGCGTCTCGGCGGCGACGGGCCGTATGCCGTCCCGCCCCTTTGCGGCCGTGCGGATTTCCTGCGCCATATCGGCGATGCGGTCCTTGCTGATCACGGTGATCGCGCCGGCGGCCAGCGCCTCGGCGCGGTACACGTCCGGGTCATAGGCGGTCACGCCGATCATCGCCAGTCGCGGAGCCCATTTATGCACGGATCGGCACACGTCGATGCCGGTCATGTCGGACAATGCCATGTCGACCAGCAGCGCGTCCGGCCGATCCTGCGCCGGTATGCAGCGTTGGATCGCGGCCGCGCCCAGCTGGACGGTCCAGATGACGGCGAATCCTTCGCGCGTCATCAGCGACGACAGCGCCATCAGCGCCATGCGGTCGTTGTCGACGATGGCCACGCGGATCCGTTGCGTGCTCTTCTCCATGATCCCCAAGTGTATGCCGTGCGGCGCCGGCGTTATCATCTCATGTCATGCGCCGCATGTCGCGCATTGCCCACGTGCGGGCCGCCCGCCGTACGCTGGAATCATCAGGGAACGACGCCGGAGTCGGTATGATGCGGCAAGGATGCTGGAGGTGATGACCATGTCGGGCAAAGGAATCGGCAAGATCGGACGATCCGCCGCTGGCGAGGGCGGCGGCGGAACCCAGCCGGCAGGAGTGGCTCGCTTGTCCGGCCGTGGTCGATTCGACCATTCCGGACGGCTGGGTCGCCGTCTCGCTCGTTTCGGACGGGCCATGCGCGAACGGGGCCCTATGCCGATGTGGTGGCGTCTGCTCGCGGCGTTTCTCGTATTCGCCGTATTCGTGACCGGCGCGTTCATCTGGCAGTCGGCCTCGTCGATCACGGCGCAGAAGATCGAAAACGAGCTGTTCGCGCTCGATCCGAGTGTGAGCGTGGCGGAGCTGGAGAGCAAGGGATACGTGAACAACGGCGATGTTGTGGAGGGCTGGCGTACCGTCGGGGTCGGGGATTTTCCGTGGTATGTCGACGGCGAGCCCAACTCCGCGATCGAGAAGTTCGTCGCCGATGCGCGGTCGGGGCGTGAATCCGTGGTGCGTCTGTACACGCAGTCCAACCAGCGTGTGACGGCGGTGCGCGTTCTGTGGTACGACCCGTATGTCGATGCGACATGGGCGGAGCGTACGCCGCAGATCGATGGCGACGAAGGCCGTGGCGCGACGATCCATTACGACGGCAAGGGGCAGATCCGCGAATGGTGGTGGGAGCGTGGTACCCTGACCACCACGGACAAGCGATTCTCGCGCGGCATCGAGCAGACGGAATCGGATGCGGTGGCCTGCGGCTTGTATGCGGCCGATGCGAATACGCCTTGCACGACGCTGGTGCTCAGGCATCAGCCGTCTGCCGAAGGCCTCGTGCGCAACGATGATTCGATCCGCCAATACGATGAGGTGCTGTACGTCCGCCCGAGTGAGTGAGGGACCCTGTGCCTGGGGATCGCCTGTCGCAGGTTTGCCTGGATGAAGTGTCGTTCGGCGAGCCAAACGAGCCAGTGTGTGGCGGGAATCGCTCGCTTGCTCTTGTGCGCCGAGCCGGATCTTCCACTTTGTGGAGAGGAGTTCTCGATTGGCAGGGGAGTTGCGAGCCGGATTCTCCATCATGCGACGCGGAACTCTCTCGCACAGGCCCTTACGAGAGGTTCGTGCCACAGAGCGGAGAGGATTTCTCTCTGAAAGCTGCTTATTGAAAGATCCTTGCCATCCGTTGGCAGGGGCCTCTCGGTGAAGCTGGCTAGTGAGCGGTGTGTGCCGCTGGATGGCGGGATTCGCTCGCGCAGGTGTCATTCTCCGAGAGGTTCATACCGCCCGGTGGCTGGGGTCTCTCGGTGGGGCTGGTTGGTGAGCAGTATGCGCCACCGGGTGGCGGGATTCTCTCGCGCAGGTACTTCTCACCGAGAGATTCATGCTACCCAGCGGCGGAATTGGCTCGATGATTTTGCCGGCGGGCCGGTCATGCCGCCGGGTAGCATCAACCTCTCTCCCAAGTGCCGTCTGGCAAGAGATTACCGCCTTTCAACGGCATCAACCTCTCGCCGCTGCCGTGACCCGATTCAATCCGTTACGGATGATGGTTCCCGCCGGCCGGCATCACTCTCCCGATCCGGACCGGCTAGGTTCAGCGGGACGGCGGCGGGCACAGAGGCGGTCTGTTTCGCGGCGAATATGTCCCGGCGAAACGCACGTCGATAAGAGCCAGCCGCCAATCGCTCGTCGCCAAGTACCCGTCGCCAGCCACCCGTCGCCCATCACTTCTTGCCGGAATAGATCTGCTTGTCGATCACATCGGCGAAAACGCGGTTGACGGCGGGGCGCACGACCTTCAGCGACGGGGTCAGGCACGCGTTGCCCTGCGTGAACCGCTCGGGCAGAACGGCGAACTTGCGCACCGATTCGGCGCGCGACACGGTCGCGTTCGCGCGATCGACGTACGTCTGGATCTCCGCGCGCACATCGGGCAGCGCCGCCGCGTCCGCAAGCGGCATGTCGGCGGAGAACCCCTTGATCGGCAGCCAGGCGGCCAGCCCTTCGGGATCCAGCGTCACCAGCGCGCCGATGAACGGGCGCCCGTCGCCGACCACCACGGCATGCTCGACGATCGGGCATTCGGCGATCTCCTGCTCCAGCGGGATCGGGGAGACGTTCTTGCCGCCGGCTGTGATGATGATGTCCTTCTTGCGCCCGGTGATCGTCAGTCGCCCGTCGTCGTCGATCGAGCCCAGATCGCCGGTCTTCAGCCATCCGTCGGGGGTGAAGGCCTCGGCGGTCTTTTCGGGCAGGTTGTGGTAGCCGACGAACACGTTGTCGCCGTGCACCTGCACCTCGCCGTCATCGGCGATGCGGATCGATCCGCCCGGCGCGGGCTGTCCGACGGTGCCGATCCTGTTGTCGTGGATGCGGGTGACGGTGAACGGCGCGGCGGTTTCGGTCATGCCGTAGCCCTGGATCATCGGCAGGCCGATGCCGGCGTAGAAGTGCGCGAGATCCTCGGCCAGCGGCGCGCCGCCGCACGCCACGTACTTGATGTTCGGGCCGAGCGCGCCGCGCACCGTGCGGTACACCAGCGTCTCGAAGGTCGCGCGTTCCGCGAGCTGCTTGGGGGAGTGCGCCACGCCGTTCTGCTCGTCGCGCGACCACTGGCGCGCCGCCGCCACGGCGCGGGCGAACATGCGCCCCTTGAAGCCGGTTCCCGCCTTGCGCGATGCGGCGTTGTACACCTTTTCGAACACGCGCGGCACGCCCAGCAGATACGTCGGCTTGAACGAGCGCAGGTCGGGCAGCAGCGACTTGGTGTCGGGCAGGTAGCCGATCACGCCGTTGTCGGAGCCGATCGAGCAGTACTGGATGTAGCGGGCGAAGCAGTGCGCGAGCGGCAGGAACAGCAGCAGGCGCGGCTCGCCCTCGCACAGCATCTCCGGCAGCGCGCCATAGCCGGCGCGCACGATCCACAGGAAGTTGCGGTGCGTGAGCTCGACTCCTTTCGGCGCGCCGGTCGAACCGGACGTGTACACGATGGTCGCCAGATCGTCGGCGCGCACCGCATCGATGCGCGCCTGCAGTTCCTCGTCGGATACGGTGACGCCGAAGCCCTGCAGCGCGCCGAGCGCGTTGCCGTCCATCATGAGGATCTGCCTGAGCGCCGGGCAATGGTCCTTGACCGAGTCGAGCCGGTCGAAGCGCTCGCGGTCGTCCGCGATGGCCAGCCTGACCTCCGAATCGTTGAGGATGCGTTCGGCCTGGGCCGCGGAATCCGTGTCGTAGATCGGCACGTTCACCGCGCCGATCGCGGACAGCGCGAAATCGAGCACGCCCCATTCGTACCGGGTCGAGGAGAACAGCGTGACGGCGTCGCCCTTGCCGATGCCGAACGCGATCAGGCCCTTGGCTGCGGCGAGCACGAGTTTGTGGAATTCCCCGGTGGTGATGTCATCCCAGCGGCCCGAGCCGAGCTTGCGCGCGGCGATGATCGTGTCCTCGCCGGTGCGCTCGATGCGATCGGTGAGCAGCGAGTACAGGGTCTCGTCATCGTTGACGACAATGGTTCCGGGAGTGGTGTATTCGGTCAGCATATCTGTGCGGTGTTCCGTTTCTGGGGATGCCCGCGTGGGCGGCCCTGTCTGGTTGTTGTCTGGATGATTCGCGACGCGTGCGGAGCGTCTCGGTGACGTTTTCTGTTGTTTCATCAATAAACTTACGGCACCGTAGGTTGCGGCGCGTTGTGCTCTTGTACGAATCGCGGCGTTCGCGTTTGTCGAGCCGTACAAACGGACGGCCCCGCGCGAGGAGGAGACGGGGCGGGCCGAGAGCGGTGCTGGTGGCGTTCCCGGAAGGGCTCGGCCATGCGGCGAAGCGCGGTTGCGGCATGTGGTAAAACGTTGCAAATCCTACGTGTAAACGATTCAACACGCGGAGGCGCGAATTGATCCACGGTGGTGCTTAATATATCGCCTTGACCTTGATCGTTAGCGCTAACAGCTGCGATACTTGATTCCCGAGAACGACCGGAATCCGCAGGTGGCCCACACGGTTATGACGGCGCTCCCCCAAGCGCGATCAACACAATAAAACACAACAACCAAAGCAACGCGGCGTTGGCCGCACATATCGTACGAAGGTATTGCCATGAGTGATTCCGATGTGGTGCTCGAGACCGAGGACCATAACAAGCGCGGCTCGGGTCGCTATATCGTCGGCCTGGCGCTGAGCGCCGGCCTCGCCGGTCTGCTGTACGGCTACGACACCGTCAGCATCTCCGGCGCCATCGACTTCCTGCAGGACAAGTACGGCCTGTCCCCGGCGCTGCAGGGCCTGGTCATCTCGTCCATCATGATCGGAGGCGTGATCGGCGCCGGCTTCTCCGGCTTCCTGTCCGACCGGTACGGCCGCCGCAAGCTGCTCATGTTCGGCGCGGCCTTCTTCTTCGCCGCCGCGCTGTGGTCGGCGTTCACGTTCAGCCCGGTCACGCTGATCCTGGCCCGCGTGATCGGCGGCATCGGCATCGGACTGGCCGCGGCGCTCGCCGTCACCTACATCACCGAGTCCGCGCCGACCAACATCCGCGGCGCGCTGACCAGCGCCTACCAGCTGCTCACCATCAGCGGCATCTTCCTGACCAACGTCATCAACTACTTCATCGCCTCCTCCGGCGACCATGACTGGGGCATTAACATCGGCTGGCGCTGGATGCTCGGCATCGGCGCCATCCCGGCCGCCATCTTCTTCGCCGCGCTGTGGTTCAGCCCCGAATCGCCGCGATTCCTCGTGCAGAACGGCAAGGTCGAAGAGGGCTTCAAGGTGCTCGAGCGCATCAACGGCACCGAGAAGGCTCGCCACGACGTCGAGGAGATCCAGAACCAGATACGCGAGGAGCGCGAGGCCAACGCCCAGTTCTCCGACCTGTTCAAGCCGGGCCTGCGCAAGGCGCTGCTCATCGGCATCTTCTTGGCCGTGTTCAACCAGGCGATCGGCATGAACGCGATCAGCTACTACGGTCCGGTCATGTTCAAGGACATGGGCTTCGGCGGCAACACCGAATTCCTCGCCTCCTCGATGGTCGGCGGCATCGAGCTCGTGTTCACCGTCGTGGGCATGTACCTGATCGACACCGCGGGCCGCAAGAAGCTGATGGCCGTCGGTTCCGGCCTCATGGTGCTGTTCGCGCTCGGCATCAGCTTCGCCTACGCGAACAACTACCAGCTGCTCATGCTGATCTTCGTCATGTGCTTCACCTCCGCATTCGCGTTCTCGATGGGCCCGATCCCGTGGATCATGATCCCTGAGCTGTTCCCGACCTACCTGCGTGGCCGCGCGACCGGTATCTGCACGGTGTTCCTGTGGGCCACCAACTGGGCGATCGGCCAGTTCACCCCGGTGATGATCAGCTCGATCGGCGGCATGGGAACCTTCCTCGTGTTCGCCGGCACCAACCTGCTGTGCTTCCTTGGCGTGGTCACCTTCGTGCCCGAAACGAAGGACAAGACGCTGGAGGAGATCGCCGAGCTGTGGAAGCCGAAGTCCGATCAGTCCAACGCCCAGCTCGAAGTCGTGCGCGCCACTGCCGACCTCAAGCAGGCCGAGTCCGATATCCGCGCCGCCGAGGCCGAACTGGCCCGCGCCCGCCGTGCCAAGGAGCGCGCGATTGCCACCAAGGCCGCCGCAGAAGCGTTGGTCACCGCCCAGAAGCGGGGCAACTGAGCCGGGTTGCGCCGGACTGGGTTGGCTGAGCCGGACTGAGTCGGATTAAGTCGGCTGAGTCGGGCTCGGCCGAGCCCGATACGGTGCCGCCCGTCGCGGCTGCCACCCCCTAAGTCACAGGCTGCATGCCAACGGACCCTCGATGAGTCCGCTGGCATGCAGCCTGTTCCATATCCGCCGGCGGCCGCAAGTCGGCGGGATATCGACGCATCCGCTGGCATACGGCCTGTTTCGTGCCTGTTCGGGGCCGCAAGTCAGCGGGAATGCCGGGCGTGCAGACGGGTGCACTGGCGCACGGCCGGGGTGTGGCGTTGCCCACTATCGCGGATGTTCCTCTGGCGCAACGGCGCGCCGGTTGTTAGGGTTGAGACGGTCGCGGCCTCAGCCGCATGGTACGCACACGAGGAACGCAAGGCGCGCAGACGATGCGCGCATGCAGTAGGGGTTGGAATGTTCGATAAGAGACTGTTTTCGGTGGCGCCCGGCATCGGGGGGCTGATCGCCGGCAAGGTCGCCCTGTTGTGGGTGTCGCTGCTGGCCAATATCGGATTCGTGGTCACGCTGGTGGCACTGCTGTCCGGGCTGCTCGGCGGCGCTGAACCCGTGATCACCCCGACGCGCGCGGCCCTGTACGCCGGCATATTCGTCGTCTGCGCGCTGGTGCGGTACCTGACGATCCGCGCCGCGGCCGGACTCGGCACCGAAGCGGCCGAACGCGTCAAACTCGGCCTGCGCGAACGGCTCTACCGCAAGATGCTCGCGTTCGGGCCCTCGTACGGCACCCGCGTCACCACCGCCGACGTGGTGCAGTCCGCGGGCGAGGGCATCGAACAGGTCCAGACCTTCTTCGAGCTGTTCCTGCCGCAGCTGTTCTATGCGATTCTCGCGCCGATCACCCTGTTCGCCGTCATCGCGCCGATCAATATGCCGACGGCCGTGACGCTGCTCGTCTGCGCGCCGCTGATCGTGCTCATCGTCGGCATGGTCGCGATGAGCGCCGCCCGCATGTTCAAGAAATACTGGGGCACCTACACGGATATGGGCGCCACCTTCCTCGACGACATGCAGGGGCTGGAGACCCTGAAGATCTTCGACGCCGACGAGCGCGCGGCCCGTGCCATGGATGACAAGGCCGAACGGTTCCGCATCATGACCATGCGCGTGCTGCAGATCCAGCTGCGCTCGCTCTCCGCGATGGATCTGGTCGCGTACGGCGGCACGGCCGCCGGCATCGGCGTCGCGCTCTGGCAGTATGCGACCGGCCGTCTGCAGTGGATGCCGGGCCATTCGGCGCCGCTCGGCCTCGCCGGGGTCGTGCTGATCGTGCTGTTGTCCGCCGACTTCTTCATCCCGCTGCGCCAGCTCGGGTCGTATTTCCACGTCGCGATGAACGGCATGACCTCCACCAAGAGGATCTTCGCGTTGCTCGACGCGCCCGAGCCGCAGCGCGGCGACGTGGAGCTCGACACCGCGGCCGGGGCGCCCGCGGTCGCGTTCGAACGCGTGGGGTACGCCTATGAGCGCCGCGCCGATGCGTCCGGGCGCTCCGACAAGTCCGGCAAATCCGGCGGTTCCGCACAGCCCGATTCCCGCAGCGCGGCCCCGTCGGCTCCGGCGTTATCGGACATCACCTTCCTGGCCAATCCCGGCCAAGTGACCGCCATCGTCGGCGTCAGCGGTTCCGGCAAGTCGACCGCGGCCGCGCTGCTGGCCGGCACGCTCGTCGGATACACCGGATCGATCGCCCTACTCGACGCCCGCGGCCGCCACGAATTGCGCGGTCTGACCGCGGCGTCGCTCACCCGCGCCGTCACCGTGGTCGGCGCGCGCAGCCACCTGTTCGCCGGCACGATACGCGAGAATCTGCTGCTGGCCCGTCCGGACGCCGGCGACGACGACCTGTGGGAGGCGCTGCGCCGGGCCCATATCGACGATTTCGTGCGCGAACAGTCCGAAGGCTTGGATGCCCGCATCGAATCCGGGGCGACGAACCTGTCCGGCGGGCAGCGCCAGCGGCTGGCGATCGCGCGGGCCCTGCTCCACGACAGTGCGGTATACGTGTTCGACGAGGCGACCAGCAGCGTCGACGTGGAGAGCGAATCGCTGATTCTCGCCTCGATCCGCGCGCTGGCCACGGCCGGCAAGACCGTGATCATGATCACCCATCGCATGGCCAATGCCGTCGACGCCGACATCGTCGTGGTGTTCGACCATGGCGAGGTCGTGCAGAGCGGCAAGCACGGCGGCCTCATCGGTGTCGACGGCGCATACGCGCGGCTGTTCCGCGCGCAGAGCGCGATCGAACGGGTCGGGCGGCGCTCTTCGGCCGATGACGGGGCGCAGGGGAGCGCCGTGCCGAGTGCCGTGGTGCCGGTCGACGGTTCCGCCGACTCTGATGGCCCGGCCGCTCCTGCCAAACCTGCTGATCCTGCCGCTCATGACGATTCCGCCGCTCCGTCCGATGATCCGGGTGTCTCCGCGCCGCATGAGGGCGCCGTCGCGGCCGGCGCGTCCACCTCCGCCGTCATCGCGCGGCTGCTGCGCGAGGCCAGGCCGCTCGCCGGCCTGATGACCGCCGCGTCCGTCGCCGGCACGATCGGCCATCTTGCCGCCACGTTCCTGCCGGTCTTCGGCGTGATGGCCGCGTTCGCGCTGGCCGGCAGTCCGGTGTGGGGCATGGGCACCGCACCGGTCGTGACCGTGATGGTCGTATGCGCGGTGATGCGCGGTCTCATGCGCTACGTCGAACAGTATCTCAACCACAACGTCGCTTTCCGCCTGCTTGCGCTCTTCCGCTCCAAGTCCTTCGCCGCGCTGCGCCGGCTCGCCCCGGCGAAGCTGGCCGGCAAGGGCAAGGGCGACCTGATCGCGCTGATCACCACCGATGTGGAGCTGCTGGAGATCTTCTTCGCGCATACCATCTCGCCGGTCGTGATCGCCGTGATCACCAGCGTGGTGTATGCCTGCCTGCTGCTGGCGCTGAGCCCGGCGCTCGCCGGGCTGCTGGTCGTTGCACATCTGGTCATCGGCGTGGTCGTACCGAGGTTCTTCGCCACCGGCGTGCAGAACCTCGGGCCGACGATCCGCCGCCAAGCCTCCGAGCTCGACGACGTGATGCTCGACGACATGCGCGGTCTGGGGGAGATCATCGGGTTCGGGCGCGGCGAGGACCGGGTGCGCGTCATCGTCGAGCGCACCAAGTCGCTGTGGGCCGAACACGCGCGTCTGAGCCGCGTCAACGGCGGCTTCGCCGGCATCGGCACGGTGCTGGTCATGACGCTGACCATCGCGTCGGCGGCGCTCGCCATGGCGTTGGCGGTCGTTTCGCCGTCCGGTATCCCCGCATTGGTGACCGGCGTGGTGCTGATCGCCAGTTCGTTCGGTCCGACGCTGGCACTGAGCGCGCTGCCGGCGAATTTGACGCAGACCTTCGCCTCCGCGCGGCGCTTGTTCGCGCTGATGGACGAGCGTCCGGCCGTCGTGGAGACCGGCACTGCGGCGCCGGCATACCGCGGCATGGCGCTCGACCATGTGACGTTCGCCTACGGGGACGATGAGCCGGTGCTGGGCGATCTGTCGCTCGACGTGCCCCGTTCCGGCATCCTCGGCGTGCAGGGGCCGTCCGGCCGCGGCAAGTCCACGGTGCTGAAGCTGCTGATGCGCTACTGGGACCCGCAGCATGGCGCCGTGCTGTTCTCCGGCGAGCCGCTGCCCGGCGTCGACGCGCATCACCGCCGCCGCGTGCAGACGATGATGAGACAGGAGACCGCCCTGTTCGACGGCACGATACGCGAGAATCTGATGATCGCGCTGCCTGCGGAATCCGCCGCCGCGACCGGTTCCGACGCCGATGCGCTGCTGCGCGAGGCGTGCCGCAAGGCGTCGGTGCTGGATCTGATCGATACGCTGCCGGACGGCCTGGATACGCAGGTAGGGGAGCTTGGCGACCGGCTATCCGAGGGAGAGCGCCAGCGAATCGGCTTGGCGCGCGTCTTCCTGCGCAATGCGGATCTGGTGCTGTTCGACGAACCGACCAGTCGTCTTGACGCGTTGAACGAGGCCGTGATCCTTCAGTCGATCAACGCGTTGGCCGACGAGCGCGATGCCGCCATCGTGCTCGTGTCCCATCGCGCGTCCACCATGCGCATCGCCGATCGCGTGCTGCGCATGTAGGCGTGCCGGATGTGGGCGGATGGCGTGCGTCTCGCCATCCACGCACCGACAACTCGGGGGTTTGAGGCATAAATGTGCTTCAAACCCCCGAGTTGTCGGTGCGTGGCTTCCGAGACCATGCCGGTATATCGCCGGAACCGGCCCGTACGGACCGGCGGTAATCGAAGTGTCGGATGCGGTCTCGGCCGGGGCAGGCGTTTCACGGCGTGTTCCCCGTTTTTTCAAGCGACCGAGCGTTGTGGTCCCCGCCGATTTGACCTGCTGGTACACGGGTGTATCAAAGAAAACACCCCCAAAAAACAAGAACAAACAGTCAGAGGAGAGCGTCGCGGTACGGACCCCGCCCAATGTCGCAGTTGGTTTCCGTAGCGCGCAGCAAGCCCGCCGATGGCTCGGGAGGAGACAACATGCGTAACACCAAGAAGGTCATCGCGGCAACGGCTGCCGTAGCAACGCTCGTCGGGCTTGCGGCCTGCGGCAGCGGCAGCGGCGACAACGCCGACAACAGCGCCAATAAGGGCGATGCCGAGAACGCCAACATCACCGTCTGGGGCTGGGCTCGGGCGATTCCACGCAGCAGCTTGTCGATGCTTTCGAGAAGGCCAATCCCGGGATCAAGGTCAAGTTCAACAACACCGGCACCGCCGAGAAGACATCCACCGCGCTGACCAATGCGATCGCGGCCGGCAACGGCGCTCCCGACGCCGTGATGCTCGAGGATCCGACCGTCACCCAGTTCGCCGTCACCGGTGATGTGATCGATCTGAGCGCGTATGGCGCCGATAATCTCTCCGACGACTTCACTGCCGGCCCGTGGAACAAGCTGCAGTACAACGGCAAGCCGTATGCGCTGCCGATCGATGCGGGTCCCGAGATGTTCTTCTACAACAAGGCGGTGTTCGACAAGGCCGGCGTCGACGGTGAGTCCATCAAGACCTGGGACGACTACTACGAGGCCGCCAAAAAGATCCGTGCCACCGGATCCTACATCACCAACATCGCCGGCACGTCGAACGACTACCAGCCCTTCACCGCGCAGATCTGTCAGGCCGGCGCCAAGCCGTGGGCCGTCGATGGCGAGAAGATCACCATCAATATGAAGGATGAGGGCATGCAGCGCTACATCAAGTTCGTGCAGAAGCTCATCGACGAGGACCTGGTTGATACCAAGACCCCGAACTGGTCCGACGACTGGAACCGCGAGCTCAATGACGGCACCCTCGCCTCGCTGACCATCGGTGCGTGGATGCCGATCAACCTGATGACCGGTGCTCCGGACCAGGCCGGCAACTGGCGCGCCGCCATGCTGCCGCAGTGGAATGCGGGAGATGAAGTCTCCTCCGAGGACGGCGGTTCCGCATGGGCCATTGCCAAGCAGAGCAAGAATCAGGATGCCGCCTGGAAGTGGATCGAGTTCGTCACCTACGGCGACGGCGCGCAGCTGTCCGCCGACACCGGCACGTTCTCGGCCCTCAAGTCGATCCTGAATTCCGATTCCTTCACCGATCCGACCACTGAGGCCAACAAGAAGACCAACGACTACTTCGGCGGCCAGAACGTGAACAAGATCCTCGCCGAGGCCGCCCAGCGTCCCACCGAGAAGTTCCAGTACCTGCCGTACAACCCCTTCGCGCAGACCGCGTACGGCGATGAGGTGTCCAAGGCCTACACCAAGGAGATCACCCTCGAAAAGGCCATCGAGAACTACGCCAAGAAACTGGCCGATCAGGGCGAGCAGCAGGGCTACACCGTCACGCTCAAGTAACAGGCCTTCCGCCGAGGTCCCTTGCCGCAGCCAGTAACCCAGTAGGAGCGGGGATGCCCCGGTATCCCCGCTCCTGCCATGCCCGGGCTCGGCGGCTCCCAATCATCCACAAGCATCGACAAGAAAGCAGTGATCATGTCTGAACCAACAGTGTCCGCTGCCGCCGTGGCGTCGCCGGGCACGCAGTCCGAGATGGCGAACCAGCATTCGGCGACGGTCAGAATCAACAAGCACAAAGCCGACTGGCGCGGCTGGAAGTTCATGTGGCCGTTCGCGGTGGTGTTCGTCTTCGTGTTCATCATCCCGATCGTCTACGCCATCTACATCATCTTCTTCCAGAAGAAGATGATCGGCGGCAACCAGTTCGTCGGATTCGCGAACTATCTGCGCCTCTTCGGCGACGGGCAGTTCTGGAGCTCGGTCGGGCGCGTCGCGGCCTTCACGGTGGTGCAGGTGCCGATCATGCTGTTCCTGGCCGCGGCGATGGCGTTGGCCTTGGATTCCATGAAGCTGCACGGCACGAAGTTCTTCCGCATCTCCACCTTCCTGCCCTACGCGGTGCCCGCCGTGGTCTCGACGATGATCTGGGGCTTCGTGTACGGCGCGAAATACGGATTGGTCGGCTCGCTCAACGACCTGCTGGGCACGCATATCGACGTGCTGGACCCGAGCGTGCTGCTGGTGTCGATCGGCAACATCAACACATGGGAGTTCACGGGCTACAACATGCTGATCTTCTATTCCTCCCTGTCGACGATCCCGCATTCGCTGCACGAGGCCGCGTCGATCGACGGCGCGTCGGAGTGGCAGATCGTCAAGTCGATCAAGCTGCCGGAACTCAAGGGCAGCTTGGCGATCACGGTGATCTTCTCGATCATCGGTTCGTTCCAGTTGTTCAACGAGCCTTCGATTCTGCAGAACATGGTGCCGGGCAACGCGATCACGACGTACTACACCCCGAACATGTACGCATACAACCTGAGTTTCACCGGCAACCAGTCGAATTACGCGGCCGCGCTGGCGATCGTGATGGCCGTGATCACCATGGTGATCGCCTACGTCGTCCAGCTGCGCAGCATGAAGGAGCAGATGAAGTGAGTGCCGTAACGACTTCCCATACCGCAACCGACGCCGTCGATCTCAAGGCGCGTGAAAAGGCCGCGAAGCAGGCCGAAAAGGAACGCCAGAAGCGCATCGCCGCCGACGAGAAGGCCGAGCGCAAACGTGCGGCGAAGACCGGATTCTCCAATCCGGCGAACCCGACCCGGTCCATCGTGATGACCGTGGTGTGCGCGATCTTCGCGGTCTACTGCCTGTTCCCGTTCGTATACCTGCTGATCAACGCCACCAAGACGCAGGCCGACTTCACCTCGACCTTCGGCCTCGGCTTCGGCAAGACCTTCGCCCTGTGGGACAATTTGGTCACCGTGTTCACCTATCAGGGCGGGATCTTCGGCCGCTGGCTCATCAACACGATCCTCTACGTGGTGGCCGGCGCCGGTGGCGCCACCCTGCTGGCGATCATGGGCGGCTACGCGCTGGCCAAGTTCCGCTTTCCCGGCCGCAAGGCCGTGTTCGCGGTGCTGATCGGATCGATCTCGGTGCCTGGCATCGCCTTGGCGGTCCCGCAGTTCCTGCTGTTCGCCAAGCTGAACCTGACGAACACCCCGGCGGCCATGATCATTCCTTCGCTGATCTCCCCCTTTGGCCTGTACCTGATGTGGATCTTCAGCGAGCAGGCCGTGCCCGACGAGCTGCTGGAAGCCGCCCGCGTGGACGGCGCCGGCGAGTTCCGCACCTTCTTCCAGATCTCGCTGCCACTGCTGGCGCCGGGTATCGTGACGACGGCCCTGTTCGCGATCGTGGCGACGTGGAACAACTACTTCCTGCCCTTGATCATGCTGAAGGATTCCAATTGGTACCCGCTGACGATCGGCTTGAACCAGTGGAAGGACCAGGCGTCCACCGCCGGTGGCCAGGCGGTCCAGAACCTGGTGATCACCGGCTCCCTGGTCACGATCATCCCGTTGGTGATCGCGTTCCTGTGTTTGCAGAAGTACTGGCAGTCCGGCCTGGCAGCCGGCGCCGTCAAGGAATAACCGCCGGGACGCCACCGGCGTAGAGAGAGGTTGGGCGACACCCTGCTTCTCGGACGGTTTCTACGCTGGGAGCCCCGTCAGCGTAGAGAATGGTTGGGTAACAGGTTGGTTCTCGGACATTTTCTACGCGGAGAGGTTATCTGGCGTAGAAACCGGTTGAGTAACAACTTAGTTCTCGGACATTTTCTACGGTGAAAGGCTGTTTGGCGTAGAGAACGTTTGGGTAACAACTCGCTTCTCGGACACTTTTTACGCGGGAAGCTCGTTCAGCGTAGAAACCGGTTGGGTAACAATCCGGTTCTCGGACGTTTTCTACGCTGCAGGACTCTACGGCGTCGGAGATGCGCAGCAAAATAGATGCCATCATATATCACAAGGAGTATCCCATGTCGTTGTCACAGACCAAAGCGCTCGGTCGGGCCGCCGACGCGGCGCGCAGACCCTTCCGGTGGCCTGCCCTGCGGACGCCGGATGGGCACGGCATCGCCTACGGCGGCGACTACAACCCTGATCAATGGCCCGAATCCGTCTGGGACGACGACATTCGCCTGATGACCAAGGCCGGCGTCAACACGGTCGCCCTGGCGATCTTCAGCTGGGACAGGATCCAGCCGGCCGAGGACGAATGGGACTTCGACTGGCTGGACCGCATCATCGGCAAGCTCGGCGCGGCCGGCATCGCCGTCGATCTCGCCTCCGCGACCGCGGCCGCGCCCCTGTGGCTGTATCAGGCGCATCCTGAGGTGTTGCCGATCGACCGGTACGGCCATACGATCAACCCCGGTTCGCGCCAGTCGTGGAGCCCGACCAGCCCCCGTGTTCAAGGACTACGCGCTGGAGATGTGCCGCCGCCTCGCCGAGCGGTACGGCGACAGCCCGGCCGTCACCGCGTGGCATGTCGGCAACGAGTACGGCTGGAACAACCGGTACGACTACTCGGACAACACTCTGCGCGCGTTCCGGCGCTGGTGCGAACGGGAGTACGGCACGGTGGGCGCGCTCAACGAGGCGTGGGGCACCGCCTTCTGGTCGCAGGCGGTCACCAGCTTCGACCAGGTGATCATCCCGCGCCATATGGGCGGCGACGCGATGGTCAACCCGTCGCAGCAGCTCGATTTCGAGCGTTTCGGCTCCGAATGCCTCAAGGAGTTCTACAAGGCCGAACGCGACGCGATCGCCGAGATCTGCCCGGATAAGCCGATCACCACGAACTTCATGGTCTCCACCGATCAGTGCACGATGGACTACGCCGACTGGAGCGACGACGTGGATTTCGTCTCCAACGACCACTACTTCCATGAGGGCGAGTCGCATCTCGACGAGCTGGCCTGCTCCGACGCGCTGATGAACGGTCTGGCGCTGGGCAAGCCGTGGTATCTGATGGAGCATTCCACCTCGGCGGTGCAGTGGAAGCCTCTCAACTCGCGCAAGCGCGGCGGCGAACTCGTACGCGACGCCCTCGCCCATGTGGCGTTGGGCGCCGATGCGATCAATTTCTTCCAGTGGCGGCAGTCGCGCTCCGGTGCCGAATGCTTCCACTCCGCGATGTTGCCGCATGCGGGGGAGGATTCGAAGGTCTTCCGCGAGACCTGCGAGCTGGGCGGCCTGCTGCGCCGTCTGTCCGCAGCCGGGCTGCAGGGGTCCGCGTTGCGTCCCTCGCGCACCGCCATCCTGTTCGACGCCGACTGCGAGTGGATGACCCGCAGCGAGACGTTGCCGAGCATGAAGCTGAGCCACTGGCACGACGTGCGCGACTGGTACCGCGCGTTCCTCGACGCGTCCGCGCGAGCTGACGTGGTGCCGCTGCGCGCCGATTGGACGGACTACGACGCCGTCGTGCTGCCGACCATGTTCATTCTGTCCGAGTCCGACGCCGGGCGCGTCAGGGCGTTTGCGCGGTCGGGCGGCCGCGTGATCGTGGGGCACGCCACCGGCATCGCCGACGAGCACACGCACGTGGCCTTGGGCGGGTACCCGGGCATGCTGCGCGACATGCTCGGCGTGCGCGGCGAGGAATTCAACATCCTGAGCGGTGCGGACGACGGCGCGAGTACCGCTGCGGATGGCGCCGGTCTCGGCGATCCCGGGACGGTCACGCTGTCCAACGGCTCCGTCAGCCGTCTCTGGGCGAATGTCGTCACGTCGGTTGCGCCGGACGCGACCGTGCTCGCCACCTACGAGGGTGCGGACGCCGCCGCGTGGGAGCTGGACGGCGTTCCGGCGATCGTGCGCCATCCGTACGGCGAGGGCGAGACGTATTACATCGGCTGCGATCTGGACCGCGCCGATATCGCGCGGTTCCTGCGTGACGAGTTCTCCGGCGCGCTACCGGCGGAACGGCAGAGCGCGGATGCGTCGGCAGCGCTGGTCGGACTGGAAAGCGAGAGCCACACGGACGCCAGCCTGATCCGCACCCGCCGCAGCACCGATACCGCCGATTTCGATTTCGTCATCAACCGCTCCGGTCAAACCGTGTCGGTGCCGGCCGTGGCGGGTGAGATGGTCGTCGCCTACCGCTGTGACGCCGCGGAATCGGGATCGCCGGCATACGCCCTGCGCCCCAACGGCATCCTCATCACCAAAACCGCTCACTAGCGCCCAGCCGCAAGTCCGTCGATAATTGCAGGGCGAGCTGGCCGCGATCTGATGGACGTTTGGCTCCTCTCGGAGGGGAACCGAAAGGAGCTGTCCCCCCAACAGGATCCCGCACGCATTCCATTCGTAACCGCGGATGAACCGTCGGCGAGGCTCAGGGTATGATGATGCTCTGTCCCCTCAGCGGCGAAAACGGTTGGTGAAGTGTCGAAGGAGCGTGCCGTGGGCGATACCAAGGCGAGCAAAAAGCGCGTCACGCTGCGCGACGTGGCGCAGGCGGCCGGCGTGTCCCTGAAAACCGCCTCGAACGTGATCAACGGCAACGGCCGCATGACCGAGCAAACGCGGGCCAAGGTCGAGGCGGTGATCCAGCAGACCGGATACCGCGTGAACATCGCCGCGCGCAATCTGAACCGCGACCATACCGGGTTCATCACGCTCGCCGTCCCCTCGCTCACCCCGCCGTATCTGGCCGAGCTGGCCAACCGTACCATCGACGCGGCCCGTCAGCGCGGATACTCCGTCTACGTCACCACCTACGCGGAAGGGTCCGCGAAGGGGGCTCGCGACATTCTCGAGAACTTCAACTCCACGGTGTCCGATGGCATGATCCTGTCGATGAGCGAGGTCGAGGACATCACCCCCGAGGATCTGGACGTGGATTTTCCCCTGGTGGTGGTCGGCGCGCGCACCACATGGGGCGTCGCCGACCATGTGACCCCGGATGACGTGTCGGCCGCCGCGACAGCGGCCGGCTATCTGCTCGACCATGGCTCCACAGCGCTCGCCGTGGTCGGAGCCCGCGGTGCGTACGACGAGGACGCGTTGCTGCATGCGGTGGAAGGCAACGCGCAGCTGCGCCTGCGCGGCATCATCGAGGAGTGCCGGCGCCGGGGGATCGCGTTGGATCCCCGGCTGGTCGGCAACACCGATCAGGACTGGACGATCGGCTTGGGGACGTCCGTGACGCAGCGGTTGCTGGATCAGGGGGTGCCCTTCGACGGCGTGGTGGCGCTCAACGACCAACTGGCGATCGGATCGCTGGTCGCCTTGCGCACACACGGTTTTGACGTGCCGGGGCAGGTGCAGGTGATCGGCTTCGACAACATCGAGGAGTCCGCCTATCTGCAGATCCCGCTGACCACGATGGACTCGAGGTTGGAATGGACCGCGCCGACCGCGGTCGAGCGCATTCTGCGCCGGATCGGCGGGGAAACCGTGGAACCCGAGCTGCTGATGACCGAATCGCGCGTCATAGCCCGGTCCAGTACGCGCTGACTGCGAGTTGTCGGTGCGTGTGTGCCGAGATCGGGTCGAAATAGGGCCAAAATAAGCCGAAAAATCGGGTGACAACCGGTTTCACTACTTGCCCTCGCACCGACAACTCGACTTTTGCATGCACAACGTCATGCATGCTGCCCGATATGGCGCCCTTTCATGCGATTTTGACGCGGTTGTGGTGCGACGCCGTTGTAAGTTCCATGTATGACCGATCCGTCCGATTCGTCCCCCACCGCACAATCCCCTTGCGCGCCGCGATTTTCGGGCCAAGTAGGGACGCGTTGAGTGTTATTGTGTGTTGAGGAGAAGAAAAAGTTTCCAGGAGGTTTTGTTATGACGGAAACCAGTGATCTTGTCATTGCGGCTGCCGCGGACAGCGTTCCGAATATCGCCCTGAATGATGGCAATGCAATTCCTCAGATCGGCCTCGGACTGCTGCGCATCGACGATGATGCCGTGGCTCCGGTCGTCGAGTCGGCGCTCGCCTCCGGCTACCGCCACATCGACGGCGCCGCCGGCTACAACAACGAGGGAGGCATCGGGCGCGCCCTCGCCGCGACCGGCTACAACACGGGGGAACAGCGCGCATCCCTGTGGGTGACGACCAAACTGCGGGATTCCGAGCAGGGCTACGATTCCGCGCTCAAGGCCTTCGACCGCCAGGCCGGCCTGCTGCAGGTCGACTACGTGGACATGTATATGCTGCATTGGCCGACCCCGTTCGACTGGCGCAGCGGCGAGACTTGGAAGGCCTTCGTCAAGCTGCGCGACGAGGGGCGGGTCAAGACTCTCGGCGTGTGCAACTTCCTGCCCGAGCATCTGGAGCGTCTGCATGACGAAACCGGCGAATGGCCGGCCGTGGACCAGATCGAGCTGCACCCCACATGGCAGCAGCGCGAGGTCGTCGCGTTCTGCAAGGAACACGGCATCGCCGTCGAAGCGTATTCGCCGATGGCCCGCGGCGCCGATCTGAAGGCCGGCGACGGCACGATCGAGCGCATCGCCGCCGCGCATCAGGTGACGCCGGCACAGGTGATCCTGCGCTGGCACATCGAGAACGGCACGATCATCATCCCCAAGTCCGTGCATGCCGAGCGCCAGCGGGAAAACCTCGATCTGTTCGGCTTCGCGCTCACGCTGGAGGAGCATGCCGCCATCGACGCGCTCGACGGTCCGACCCGCGCCGGGCACGACCCGATGACCTTCTCGTACGCGTGATCGCGGTGCAGGGCGCGCACGCGAGAGATCGATCATGAGCAGACGCGGATATTCCGGGCGTTCCGGGAGGGGTGGCTCCTCCCGGAACGCCGGCTATTCCCGTTATTCCTCGGGAGGCCGTGCCCATTTCCGCAAGCGTCGGTTCAATGCGAGCAGCCCGCTGGAGCGCGTGCTGATCCTGCTGGTCATCGCGGTGGTGATCGGCATCAGCGTCGGCATCGGACTGCCCAAAGTCAGCCCGGACGTCGGCAAACTGACCGGCGAGTACGCGGCGAGCGGCCCGGCCGCGGACGCGCTGAACCGGCTGACGGTCAATGACAGCCCGGTCACGACCGGCTACGACCGCGATCTGTTCGGCTATCGCAAAACTGATGATGACGGCAACGGCTGCGACGCGCGCGACGATGTGCTCGCCCGCGACATGACGGATGTGACCTATACCCATGCGGGCGGATGCACGGTGAAAACCGGCGTGCTCGACGACCCGTACACCGGCGAGACCATTCACTTCGTACGCGGGCAGAAGACCAGCAGCGCCGTGCAGATCGACCATGTGGTGGCGTTGGAGAACGCCTGGCAGTCCGGTGCCAGTATGTGGGACAGCGCCAAGCGGTACCGGTACGGCAATGACATGTACAACCTGCTCGCCGTGGATGGCACGGCCAACCAGGAAAAGGGGTCGTCGTCGGCCGCGTACTGGCTGCCCACGAACGGCGCCTTCCGCTGCGACTACGTGGCCCGCCAGATCGGTGTGAAGGCCAAGTACGAGCTGAGCGTCACCACCGCGGAGAAGCGGGCTATGCTCTCCGTGCTGCGGTCCTGCCCCAACGAACAGCTGCCCTGACATGGGGTGATTTCGTGTAGCCGACCCACCCGTGTCCGCGGATATTCGCGCGACGGGCGGCGGACACGCCGCAAATGGTGAACGGGGTATTGCGTCTCGTCATAAAGGTGGCGTATAACTCTGAGCGGTTGTACAGATGGTTGGGAGAGGTTGCACCGCAATATGAGCGTTGAGACAGGTCAGACGGACACGACAAGCATGACGGATACAACGGATACCGGGTCGGTCGATCGGGCGGAGGCCTTTGAGAACAGGGAAAGGCCCGTCAGCGAGTTGGATATCGAGCGTGATCGGGCGGCTCACGAAGGAGGCAAGGCCAAGCACCCGCATGCGCTCGCCAGCATTCTCGGACCGGCGTTCGTGGCTGCGGTGACGTATGTGGATCCGGGCAACGTGGCGGCCAATATCACGTCAGGCGCGCGCTACGGATACCTGCTGGTGTGGGTGCTGGTGCTTGCCAATGCGATGAGCGTGCTCATCCAATACCAGTCCGCCAAACTGGGCATCGTGACTAACAAATCGCTGCCGGAGCTGCTGGGCAGCCGCATGAGCGACGCCGGGCGGTTCATGTTCTTCATGCAGGCTGAGGTCATCGCCATCGCCACTGATCTGGCCGAGGTGATCGGCGGCGCCATCGCGCTGAACCTGCTGTTCGGGTTGCCGCTGTTCATCGGCGGCCTGATCATCGGGGCGGTGTCCACGGTGGTGCTGTGGTTCCAGGGCGAGACGCAGACCATGTTCGAGCGCATCATCATCGTGATGCTGCTGGTCATCACCTTCGGGTTCATCGCCGGCCTGTTCGTGGCGCCGCCCGATCTGGGCGAGGTGGCCGGCGGACTGGTTCCGCGGTTCGAGGGCACGGATTCGGTGCTGATGGCCGCCTCGATCCTGGGCGCCACGGTGATGCCGCACGCGATCTACCTGCATTCCACGCTGGTCAACGACCACTACGAGGGCGGCGTGAAGCCGACGATCAAGCGCCAGCTCAAAGGATCCAAGATCGATGTGGCCTGGGCGCTGCTGCTGGCTGGTACGGTGAACCTGGCGATGCTCGTGCTCGCCGCCAACTCGCTGCACGGCATGACCGGCACGGATTCCATCGACGGCGCGCAGCGCGCGATTTCGCAGGTACTTGGCCCCGTGATCGGCACGATCTTCTCCATCGGTTTGCTGGCGTCGTCCCTGAGCTCCACCTCGGTCGGCACGTATGCCGGCTCGGAGATCATGCACGGACTGCTACGCATCAAGGCTCCGATGTGGGCGTGCCGCGTGGTGACCCTGGTACCGGCGCTGATCGTGCTGTGGTTCGCCAAGGATCCGACCGAGGCGCTGGTGATCGGCCAGGTGGTGCTGTCGATCGGCATCCCGTTCGCCGTGATCCCGCTGATGCGGTACACGCATGACAAGCAGCTGATGGGGGAGTACGTGGACGGCACGTTCAAGCATGTGCTGTTCCTGATCGTGGTGGCGCTGATCATCGCGCTCAACGTGCTGCTGGTCTTCCTGACGCTTACCGGCCGGGCGTAGGTGGGCATGTCCGGACGTAGCCGGACGGAGGGGTGCGGCCGGCGCGGGAGATTCGGTACGCTTGGGGTTTCTGGCGTATGGGGTTTCTTTTGCGCGGATTGCGTGTACGCGGAGCGCCAGCGTGGTGTTGTTTCTTGTCTCTAGTATCCCGCACCGTTCATTCGTTGAGTAATTCTGGCTCCCCTCTCTGAGGGGAGCTGTCGGCGTAGCCGACTGAGGGGAGACCATGCGAATCGGCTTGATTCAGGCGTTCATGGCAATGCTCCCCTCAGGCCGCTTCGCGGCCAGCTCGTCCGTAATCAAGGACGGCCTTACGGCCGCAGTTTTATCTGCTCACTGTCGTTCGCCTTCGCCTACAAACGCCTCCGGCGTTTGCTTCACGGCTCAGCCTCCAAGAGGGGAGCCAAATATAGTGCACAAACTTACGACGCAGGATACTAGATGCTTTGCTCCGCTGAGGAGGGTGCCAGCGAGACGGTTCGTTTAGAGAGTGATGGACTTGCCGTGGCGGATTGCGGTGTGCGCGGTGGTGCTTCTATAGAGTCGGTGTTTTGCCCCGTTGAGGAGCTTCTCCGCGGGGCGCTGTTGCTATAGGATATTGGATCCACGTCAATTTTAAAGGAGCGGCGGGGCATGATGTCCAGCCTCTGGGCGGTTTAGCGCGCTGGGAATGCCGTCAGTGGGGTGAACCGTCCAGAGGATGTTCGTTCTACCACATCTCGGAGAGATAGTGTGCCGTTGCTTCTAACCTCTCGAAGGTTTGCACTGAGGAGAGCGTTGTCAGCGGGGTGATGCGCTTAAAGGATAATGGGCTTGCCGCGATAGAACACGGTGGGCAAGTCAATACTCCTGAGAACAGGAGATCTGCCGCGCTAAGGAGTCTTCTCGCGAGGTGGCGTTTCTACAGGGTAGAAGATTTACCTCGCTGAAGAGACTGTCAGCGAGGCAAATCTTCGAGGCGGTAACGAATCAGCTCTACCAAGGTCAGCACTGGCATGCTCCCGCTGGCGGGGGCTGGCTCGCGAAGCGAGACTGAGGGTGGTAGCAGAACGGGGGTAATAGAACCGCCTTACTTCTCCCGAGCCGCGCGCAGACGCGCCACGGCCCGCTGCGCCACGTCGCGCGAGGATCCGGCCCCGTCGCCCTTCACACCGAAGAGCACGAGCATCAGCTGCAGGAACACCAGAAATGCACTGAACCGCAGCGTCCACTCGATGCCGAAGATGTTGGCGGGGATCCGGTTCGCCGCCCCGCCGCCGAGCGCCGCTTGGCGCAATGCGGTCAGGGTCTCCATGATGATCACCAGCACCGGTGCGCCGATGGCGCCGGCGATCTGGCGAGCCGTGTTGGTCACGGCCGATCCGGCGGAAACCTCGGAGGGCTTCAGGCAGTTGAGCGACCATGTTGTGATGGGCATCAGCACGAAGCCCATGCCGACCTGGCGCACGAACTGCCAGATGGAGATCCACCAGATCCAGGTGGTCGGACCGATCAGGCTCATCATGATCGTGCCGAACAGCAGCGTGGCCGATCCGACGATGGCGACGGGTCGGGCGCCCAAGCGGTCGAGCAGCTTGCCGCCGCAGAACTGTGAGATGCACTGGCCGAAGGCGCCTGGAAGCATGATCAGGCCGCTCATCGTGGCCGAATAGCCGCGATCGTCCTGGATATACAACGGCATGATGACCATGATCGAGCTGAAGGCGAAGAAGCTGAGCGCCGCGCAGATCGTGCCGACAGTGAAGCTGCGGTTCTTCAGTACGCCCAGATCGAGCAGCGGCGGCTGGGGGAACGCCTTCACCGCGGCATTCTCAGCGACATTTTTGGCGGCGCCCCTAGCCGTATCTTCCGCTTCCGCATCCGCGGAATCGCCCGCCTGTTCCGACTCATTCGCCTGCGAAGCGCGGTACGCCGCCTTGGCCGCGTTGAACCGGCGTGCCCCATGCACCTGCCGCAGAACGAACCACACGATGCCGGCCAGGCCGATCAGCATGGCGGCCCACACCATCGGATGCGTGAACGGATACGATTCGATGTTCGTGAAGCCGAACATCAGACCGCCGAAGCCGATGACCGACAGTCCGACGGAGAAGAAATCGGCGCGCGCGCTCGGGTCGTTCACGCCGAAATTGCGCAGGCCGAAGATGGCGAGCAGCAGCGAAATCACGCCGATGACGGTCAGGGTCAGAAAGATGGAGCGCCAGCCGTTCGCATCGGTCTGCCATCCGCCGATGGTCGGTCCGACCGCGGGCGCCACGCTCATGGCCATGCCGACCGTGCCCATGGCCATGCCGCGGCGGGACAACGGATAGATGGAGAACACGGTGATCTGCAGCACCGGCCACATCACGCCGGTGCCGATGGCCTCGAGCAGTCGGCCGACCAGGACGAGCAGGAAGGTGGGGCCGAGCCAGGCGAACAGTGATCCGATCGTGAACACCACCATCGAGACGATGACGATCTGCCGCGTGGAGAACCGCCGGGTGAGGAAGGCTGTCAGCGGCACCATCACGCCCATGACCAGCTGGAAGATGGAGGTGAGCCACTGACCGGTGGTGACGGAAATGCCGAACTCCGAAACGATGGTGGGCAATGCGGCACTCAGCTGCAGCTGGGTGAAATTGCCCACGAAGGTGATGAAGGTGAGGATGGCGATGGAGATGAATGCGGTGCGGGTCAGATGCCCGTTGACGTATGATTCCTCGCTGGTGAGTGCCTGTGTGCGTTTCGTTGCCGTCATTCCGAGTCTAGTCATATACCACTTCTTTCCTGTACCTTAGTGCCGTAGACCGCGCCCGCATCGCGCAAGATTCACCAAAGTGACCAGAACACACTACGCCTATGGCTGTACCGAGGGCTCTTGTAAGGGGAGTGTGCATGTGCTGTTACACAACAAAGAACCGGGGTGGGCTGTGCACGTTGATGCACAACACACCCCGGTTTCTCATGTATCGATCCTCCCGCTGGATGGATAGCCCGGTGGACTATCCATAGCAGTGCACGAAGTACACGTCGCATGTAACGCCAGGAGGTGGCGGATGTCGCAGCGCCGAATCATCCCTCGACAGCTCGCATCCTCCGCCCAAACGGAATCAGTACGACCCCGTCCCCTTGAACACCGCGGCGACGGTCTTGAACAGAATTGCGATGTCGCCGGTGATGGACCAGTTCTGGATGTAGGAGACGTCGGCAAATTCGGACTGCTCCTGCGAGAGGTCACTACGCCCGGAGATCTGCCACGGGCCGGTGATGCCGGGCTTGACGAGCAGGCGGGTGGAGTAGAGCGACGAGTACTGGTCCACTTCGTACTGGCGCTGTGGGCGGGGGCCGACCATCGACATATCGCCCTTGAAGACGTTGAAGAACTGGGGGATCTCGTCAATCGAGGTCTTGCGGATGAAATGCCCGATCTTTGTGACGCGCGGGTCTTCCTTGAGCTTGAACGTGGTGCCGAGCTCCACGCCGGCCTGGGCCGCCACGGCGGCATCCATCTTGTCGGCGTCGATACGCATGGAACGGAACTTGTACATGGTGAACGGGCGGCCATACATGCCGATGCGCGACTGGGAGTACAGCGCGGGACCGCCGTCCTCCTTGTGCACCTTGTACGCGGCCCACAGCATGAGCGGCGAGCTGAGCACGATCGCGATGGAGGAAAGCACGATGTCGCACACGCGCTTGAGGATGCGTGTAAAGGTGGAGTACTGGGTAAGCTGCGCGGTGAGCACCGGCATCAGCGGATCGTTGCGCAGATGTAGGGTAGCGCCGCTGATATCGGCGACGGACGCGGTGGTGGCCAGCTCGATGCCCATGGATTCGACAGCAAGTGACAGGGTGCGCGTCGTTTCGGAGTCGCGGGTCAGCACGTCCGCGATCAGCACGGTGCGGGCGTTGAGCCGCTTGGCGGTCAGGGGCAGGTGGGAGTTGAGGGCCAGTACCTTGAGCTTCGCCTCGTCGTCATTGGCCGGAGTGAATGGCACCGAAACCAGATACTGGGCTTCGGTCGGATCATCCTCGTTGCGTACGGAAGCGACCGGGCACACGGCGATGGGCGCGTATCCGAGGCTGGTGCTTTCCCTCAACTGCCGCAGGATCTTGTGGATACCCTCGGGAGAGCCGATCACGATGGTTGGGTAGTTGAACTCTCCCTTGCGGCGGTTGCGGTGAAGCGCCCGTCGCATGAGCCAGCGCTCAACGAGCACCAGCACGAGCGACACGATGGGAATGCAGATGTTCAGCGAGCGGGGAATGCTGAGATGGAACAGGTATCCCAGCGTGCACAGCATGATGAAGTCGACGAAGGCCGCGTTGAGCAGCTTGGAGTACAGAGAGTAGTCCTCGCCCATCGTGTGGCGTTCGTAGGTGTGCGTGCAGCACAGGCTGATGATCCATGACGCGCAGACCAGCGCGAGCAGTGCCGTGACCCCTTGATTGTCCGGAGCCATGTTCATGACTGCCTGACGCTGTGCCGGCAACAACGCGAACATGATGCCGGTGGCGATCAGCGTCATCAGCAGATCGAGTACCACCAGGGTGGCGTTGTATATGTAACGCCAGCGCGGAATAGAGTAGTCGAAAAGAGGCGGTTTCGTCTCGGATTCGCTGTGCAGCAGGGTACCGTCGTTGCTCAAGGAAAAGTATGATCCGTCAAAGAACGTTGGCGCGGCAGACTGTCCTTCGTTTTGGCTGTTCAACTTAATTGCCTTCCCCCCCCCTATTGTTTTTAGAGGGACTTCTCTTTCGTATCGCACGAAACGCGTTACACGTAACATGAAACACGCTCACTCTACCCGATGGTGAGTATAACGTAAAGAAGTCTGACCATATATTTCGCCATGTTCTACAGTGGTAACTTATTGTTCATTTTTGCGCTGTTTTATCTTGTTGTGTGCGTATCGGTTTGGGGGTGGTTCGTAGCATACCCCCGCTCTGTGTTCCGGACCATCGAATAGGATGTTTCCACGAGCGAGGGTAGGATGATGCCTTAGGCTAAGATATGGGCATGCCCACAAGGTTGTGTTCAAGGAAGTGAATGAGGACTGGCTATGCATATCATGTTCGTCTGCACAGGCAATATCTGTCGCTCGCCTATGGGCGAACTGTTGCTGACCCATTATCTTGAAGGAACCACGGTGCGTGTATCGAGCGCCGGAACGCATGGTCTGCCTATGCATCAGATCGATCCGTCCAGTGCCCGGATGATGGACAGCGTGGGCATCGAGTCGAGTGGATTCCGCTCGCGGCGTCTGACCAGCCAAATGGCCTCGGACGCCGATCTGATCCTGTGCTTTGAAAAGAGCCAACGCAAGGATATCGTGACGTTGGCTCCGACGGCGGTGCGGTACACTTTCCTGCTGCCGGATTTTGCGAATATGTGCAAGTACTGTGCAGAGAACGGCATGGTCAAGGGACTGACGATCCAGGAACGGCTGCAGTCAGTGATCGATATGTCGTCGATCATCCGCCCGATGCTGCCGGAGGCTCAAGACATTGAGGATCCGCATGGCAAGGAGTTCCCCAAGTTCCGGCTCGCCGCCGAGCAGACGAACCGAGCTCTGCTCACCATGCTCACCAGCATGCGCAAGCACTACCGGGTGCAAGAGGCGCCGGTGCGGCCGCAGATCACGCGGCAGTATGTGTCGGCGTGGTGAGAGTGGCTTGCCAGAGGTGTATCTGATTCTGAGCGAATCCAAAATCGACGTTGTGAAATACTCGCGCTGAGGGGAATTTGCGGTCGGGGAAACGGCAAGGTTGGTTACGATGATACTTCCTCGTGACAGATGTAGTCGGGTAACCGGTTTTGAACGAAGATAGACGTGAGGAAGATCCCGCGCGTCATAAGGATGACTTTTGAGTATCGACATATTCTCGCTCATCCAATTCGAGATGGGATGGCACAATCCCGGAGTACCGCGTTGCATAGAAGATATCGGAATAAGACGTTGAGAGCTTTGTTCCGGAATATTATTCTGTATCCCGAATCCGGTGGGGGAAGTGTCGAACAAAATAAACTACATCAAACTATGACAGGATACCCCTAGAGGTAATCTTCTTTTCACATATAATTTTAAGGAGTATGTGCCCTAGATGGAGGGGGAAGAGTTTTGAATGGTGGTCTATTGCTTGGCGGGAGTTCGCTATGCTCTTTCCGGGGTATAACAAGTGATGGTACCCATGCCTGATATGTCTGCGTCCAGTTTCCCTCCTTACAGTGTGCTTATGAGTGTGTATGCAGGTGAGCGTGCGACATTCTTAGAAGAGTCTCTGGCGAGTTTGATGGCGCAGACTGTAACTCCGCAAGAAATTGTGTTGGTTGAGGATGGACCGCTGACTCCAGAATTGGATGCGTCAATTACACGTTTCGACATGAGTCATCCCGGTCTATTGACAGTGGTGTCTTATCCAGAAAATCGTGGATTGGGTTTCGCGTTGGGATATGGTTTACGAGTTTGCCATAACGAAATCGTGGCTCGCATGGATACCGATGATTATGCATTCCCCACGCGTATGGAGGAACAGCTAAGAGTTATGCAAGAGCACGATCTCGACATGGTCGGGTCGCAAATTATTGAGTTCATAAAAGATCCTCGCACTCCAGTAGCAACTTCCACGCTCCCCGTATCTTCGGAGGAGATCATCGCATATTCGAAGAGGCGTAATCCTTTCCGCCATCCTTCTATGATGTATAAGAAGAGCATGGTTATGAAAGCTGGAAATTACAGTAAGGATTTCCTATATTTTGAGGATTGGGATTTGTTCAATCGAATGCTTGCCATTGGATGCAAAGCCTGGAATATCGACCATCCACTGGTGGCCATGCGCGTGAGCGCCGACTTTTACGGTCGCCGTGGTGGACCGGCCTATCTGCCACATATCTGGAAGTTCAAGACCGCCCAGCTCAAGCGTGGATATTTTACTTTTGGCGAGTTCTTGGTCTCCACTGTGCCTCATGTGGCGGTGTGCTTGGTTCCCAATTCAGTACGTTCATTCATCTATACACATCTTTTGAGAAAAGGAGCCAAGCAATGACGGCCCCCAATAACAGCAATCCGACTATTGCAGTCGTAACCCTGCATAATTCCCCGAACTATGGCTCCTGTCTACAGACCTATGCCACGCAGAAAGTGCTTGCTAGCGTGGGCGCATCCCCAACAATCGTGGATTATTACCGTGCGGATGCCATCCCGGCTAACGAGACCGATCGTGCATTGAACGGTCAGGTGGCCAAGAAAATGCCTATTTTCAAGATTCCTGGCGTTAAGGCGTTGGCACGTATCCCGGTGAGCCGCATGGTCAAGCGACGCGCAGCTCCTCTGAACGCGTTTCGTCACAGCAAGCTGAACCTGACCCCGCGCCCGTACTATTCCATTGACGAGCTGGAGCAGGATCCGCCCAAGGCAGATATCTACTGCACCGGTAGCGATCAGGTGTGGAACAGCATGTGGAACAAGGGTTTTGAAAAGGCCTTCTACTTGACATTTGCGCCTGAAGGCGCGAAGCGCATTGCATACGCTGCCAGCATCGGCAAATCCAAACTCGATGACTGGGAGATTGAACCAATGCGTGAGGAGCTGCTGAAGTACTCACATATCTCCGTGCGCGAGGCTGAGGCAGCTGATCTGCTGGATTCTATCGGTGTGCATGGCGCGGTTCCTGTAATCGATCCGACTCTTATGCTCACACGGGATGATTGGGCTGAGCTGCATAGCGACGATGTGCCGAAAGAGCCGTTCATTCTGATTTACCAGCTCAATCGCAATCATGAGTTTGACGAGTATGCCAAGCGCTTGTCTGAGAAGCTTGGCTTGCCTCTCTATCGCATTGCGTATGGCGTGAACGAACGCCGTGCAGGCGTACACACCATTGTGTGCCCCACTGTGGAGCAGTTCGTTTCATTGTTCATGAGCGCTGAATATGTGGTCACTGACTCGTTCCACGGCACCGCATTTTCGATGAATCTTTCGAAGAAATTTGTTTCGATTAGTCCGGGCCGTTTCAGCGGGCGCATCATGAATCTGCTGGAAATGACCGGTGAAACCGGCCAGTACCTGCAGGATTATCGAGATTTGAGCGTGGTCGATAATCCGATTGATTACCAACACGTGCATCAGGTATTTGAAACCAAACGTGGGGAAGCTCTTACCTTCCTCAATACCGCAATCCACGACTGAGACGATTTGGATTTAGGAGAGAGCAATCATGAATCCAGCCACCAAGCAATACCTGAAAGAGCATGGACCGGTGAAACTAATCGCCTTGTATCGGGCCTTTGCCAATAGCTATCCGGCTTTGCGCCATGCAGCTCTGAAACAGGCTAGGAGGTTTGAAAAAACTTACTCTAAACCGTCATCAAAAGGTGCTGAGCAGGTGCAAGCTCGTATGATTTTTTTCACGCATCAGATCGAAAAAGGTCTGAGCCATATGCATTTCCGCTATGGATTTGGTAAACGTCCTCTCGCTTCGCTCGCCAAAAAAATGAAAATGTATCGTGCCATTGTTCCTGACTATCGTTCTAGCCAAAGCTATCACGGTGCTCTAGCTGCACTACATGAGTATGTTGTACGCCATGAAGGTCATGAAGAAGCTTTGCAATATGTAAAGAGTCTTTTCTCCGAGGAAACATGGCATGAGATTCAGACCGAACAATCTAATTTGGGTGGTAGCATCGTAATTTCGCGTGATTCGAAACAGGATAACAAGAATCTTCCATTCAAAGAATTGTCTGAGAGTCGTCACTCTATTCGAGAATATGCTGATCAGCCGGTGACCTACGAGGAATTGTTCCCCGCAGTTCAATTGGCAATGCGGACTCCCACGGTGTGCAACCGACAGCCTGCTCGCCTGCGCATTATTCTTAACTCGGGGATTATCGGGAAAGCGCTGGATTATCAGGGTGGTTTCAATGGATATAAGTTGCCTCCGGCATTGCTCCTTGTAACTGCAGACAATGCGGTTTTTATGGCACCGCAGGAACGCAATGAAGGCTTCACAGATGGTGGACTTTTTGGGATGTCGTTACTTTTATCCTTAGAGCGTGAGGGGCTGGCTGCGTGTCCGTTGAACACCATGATGAAGGAAGGACCTGAAAAGGCGACTAGGAAACTATTGAATATTCCTGAAAATGAAAACATGGTGATGTATATCGCTGTTGGCCATTTCCCCGATGAAGTCAAAACTTGTGTGTCGCATCGGTTCGATGCTGCGGATATCATCACAATACTCCGATAGAGGAGCGTACGATAATGTCTAAGCCTATCCGAGTCCTACAAGTTGTTCCATCACTAAATCGCGCAGCCGGAGTTGCACGCTTCGTATACAATATGGATCTTTATCATGATGAGAATAGAGTGCATTTCGACTATCTGCACCATTCGAGTATCGATGGCGTGCTGATGCATGACAAAACGTACGATGATAATCTACGAGAAAAAGGTTCCCGCGTTTATACTGTTAACTATGCTAGTCGAGGTTTATCTCGGTTTGTTAAAGAGGTGGATTCCTTCTTTGAGAAGCATGGAGCCGAATATGACATTGTGCATTGTCAAATGCCAAACTCGGCGTTCTGTGTTTTACGTGACGCAAAACATACCGGTGTGAAGCACAGGATTTTGCATAGTCATCTGAACAATAGTTCGGATCAGTTCTTGCACCGACTGCGTAATGCACCATTGAATGCCATCGGCAAGATGTATGCCACGGATAGACTGGCCTGTTCTGAAGATGCAGGTAAGTTTTTATTCGGGAATAAGCCATTTACTGTGATTCGTAACGGTATTCCGATTGAGCAGTTTGCATACGATGATGGCATCAATAATCGTTTGCGCGCTGAGTTTGGTATTCCGTTAAATGCTCCCGTGATTGGATGTGTGGGACGTATAGTTAAGCAAAAGAATTATCCATTTGCCGTGAAAGTGTTTGCACAGTTTTTACGGAGGTATTCCAATGCCAAATTAGTATTCATTGGTGATGGAACTGATCGTGCTGAGTTGGAACAAACGATACGAGATGAAGGCGTAACTAGTTCTGTATTGATGCTTGGTGTGCGTGAGGATATTAATGAGCTGTATTCTATGCTGGATATATTTTTCATGCCCTCATTGTATGAGGGTCTTCCTGTTTCGTGTGTAGAAGCTCAAGCGGCGGGATTGCATTGCGTATACTCCACTGATGTGCCGAGAGAATCAGATATTACAGGGACTGGTATTTTTGTTGACCGCACCGCAGATTATGAGGCTTGGAGCAATGTATTGGAAAAGATGTACATTAGAGGTCGCCTTGCGCAGAACCCTGAACTTCTGGCATCAAAGGGATACTCTGCCAAAGAGAATGCTGAAGTACTGACTCAGTATTATGAGAGAATCGTCATCGAGTAATTTTTTAGGCGGAACAGCAGATGAATATCTTAAACAAAAAGATAGAGCCCTTATCTCTTTTTTATCTGTGCTTTGTAATGTATGCCATTTCAAATGCTTTAACACTAACAAATTTTCGTAATAATGAGAGTTTATTCATATATCCTATATATCTATATATACGTGTAATTTGTGCTATTATATTAGCGACAATAATAATTTTGGATAAGCGAATACGTGTCAAACTAATTTTTTTGTTCCCGTTGATCATATTTTTGGGAATGTCTACATATTTTTCGGGAAGTTGGAATCTTGCCCTACTGGTTTTGTTCGCAATTGCATCCGATGGAGTTGATGTAAAAAAAATAGCGAAGATACTGATCATAATATATAGCAGCATATTGTTGTTAACATCATTGAGTGCAAGACTCGGTATAATCCCATCTTATCCGATAAAAGGAGATGGTGGGCTTGTCCGTGATCCTATGGGGTTTACCCACCCTAATACTTTCTCTTCTTTTGTAGTAGTTGTTTGCTGTGCCTTTGCCATAGTGCGATTTAAAAAATTCAATTTAATGGATTTGTTCGTGTATTCATTCGGGTTTTTTCTCTGTTGGAGCATCGCATATTCGAGAACATCGTCAATTTGCATAGCTTTTATTCTTGTCGTATCGATGGTATTCTCGTTGATAAAATCAAAGAATATTCATAAAGCCATGTATACTTTAATAGCATTTTTATTCTTAATCGAATGCATCTTTTCACTATATTTAATGATGCATTATACATCGAGTTCGCCCTGGATGACTAACCTGAATCGTCTTCTTTCTGGGCGATTAGAATTAGCAAATTATTTCTATCTGAATTTCGGTACCAATCCCTTCGGATTTGATTATTCAAAAATTCAGATTTTCTATAATGGATACACCTCTTTTGTCGTGGATAATGCGTTTTGTCATATTATCCTTGAATCAGGATATATTGTTGCGACAATATTTTATGTTGTATATTTTTTGGCCATCATTCGTGCCCGTAAGAATGGTTTATACAGTCTAAACGCTTACGGCTTAATACTATATGTTCCGGTGGCTTTCTGCGAGATGTCTGCTTTTTTGGTTTGTTTTAATTTTGCGTTGATATCTGTATTCAAATTAGCAGGTAGAAATATCCAATATAGTGACGACCATGTTTTGAAAGCATAGTATTATGAACGATAATGCAGACATCATTTTAACTCTAATTATACCCGTATATAACACACCTTCTAATCTATTGCATAAATGCCTTGTTCCTTTTACTCAATTTAATGACTCCAGAATTGAAGTAATTATTGTTGATGATGGATCTGATATCAAGACAGCTAATTTACTTGACGAAATGAAGTTTGCGGTATCTAGTAGGGTCATCCATAAAAAAAACGAAGGTCAGAATAGGGCCAGAAATACTGGAATTTCAGTAGCGAGAGGCAGATATGTGGGTTTCGTGGACAGTGATGATATGATTGATGTCGCTGTTTTGCGTAAAATGTTAGATGCTGACTTGTGGAACAACGATCTCATCCTTTATGAGGCTTCTATCGTAGATGACAAAGGGACATTCATAAAAAAAATATGTAAGACATCCGCTTGTTCGAAAAAAGAATATGTGCGTAACTGCGCAGAATTGTGGTTGCAGTTTATAAATAAGGATTTTCTGAATCGTCATGGTGGTTTATTCCTTCCGGATGGACAATATATAGGTGAAGATCTTGCCTCGATACTTCCTCTAGTGATAGATTCGGAACGTATTGCTTATACGCATTTTTCGCTTTATAATTATACCATTCATAAGAATAGTATCATTCATACGTTAAATAATAATGGGCATTTATCTATACTAAAATCTTTTGATTATTTGTTGTTATCCATCGATGGAGACAGATTCAAAGATTATTACAGTGAAATCGAATGGCAAGCAATTAATCACATTCTTAACTTTGAATCTCGGTTCCAACTCTCTTCTGGATTCGATGGACTTAGAAATGTTCATGTGTTACATTCTTGGGTTGACAGTCATTTCCCTCATTGGCAAAAGAACCCATATTTGATTTCAGGATTTAAAACACAAGACTTCAAATTCAAGCTTGTCTTGAAACAGCATTATTTGTTGTTAATTTTACTGAAAAAAATTAATTATCTTCTGTTGAAACTTCACAGTTAGGATCAGATTATGGCTTTCCGAACCAAACGGTCAGATGTAATTTGGAATTATGTAGGAACAGTTGTGTCGATGGCAAGTGGCTTTGTTCTTTTGCCTTTGCTCATGCGTTTCTTGTCGGGTGATGAACTTGGGTTGTGGTATGTATACATTGCTGTAGCCAATTTGGCCATGCTTTTTGAATTCGGATTCACTCCCACTTTTGCGCGTAACATAGTCTATGTGGTCAGTGGCGCGAGACATTTGACCGCTACAGGTCATGATTTGGGCTCAAAAGAGGATGGTGTCGATTGGCATTTGCTGAATACGGTTATTCGCACATCTAAGCTCATTTATGCTGCTATCGCCGGTTTAACGTTTATTCTTTTGTCCAGTATCGGAACCGTATATATCTCTTATATCACTTCAGATTTGAATGATGGACTGCATTGGGCATCATGGATTTTATTCTGCATATCAATTGTTCTCAATTTATATTTTCTATATTCCATTACTACCTTACGTGGCTACGGAGATGTGGCTGGAGAAAATCAAGCTAAGACGATTGCTAAGATTTCTCAGCTTATTATTAGCGGGCTTTTACTCATTTTGGGTTTTGGGCTTTTGGGTGCTTCTATTGGCTATTTCGTTAACTCGGTAGTTCTACGAGGTTATTCCCTCGTACGTATGAGACATCATAAAAATCTGGAGCAAGGCCGTGCCGGCGATCTGAGACCGATTACTTTTGGCGAGATTCGAACAATTCTTGCTACTATTTCACATTTGGCATGGAGGGATGGCATCGTCCAATTAGCCCTTTATGTGTCTACGCAAGCTACTTCTATTCTTTGCTCATTATTCCTTACTCTCGAGCAGACCGGCACTTATTCTGTGATTCTTCAGTTAGCGACCGCCGCATCAAACTTTGCTGCCGCCTATCCTAGATCCTTTTTCCCTGCAATGCAGTCTGCATATGCTGAAAACGATGTAAAGCAACAGAGATATATTATTTCTACAGGAATTGTTGCATATTGGAGTTTGTACCTACTGGGAACAATAGGTGTTGCTGTTGTAATCTTACCCTTACTTCCCCTTCTTAAACCGGGAACGCAGGTCGATTACGCATTATATCTTATGCTGTCTTTATATATGGCGCTATTGCAGCAACATTCCATATGTTGCAATTATATAATAAGTATGAATGAAATTCCTTATCTGCGGGGTTATCTATTTGCTGCGGTATTTGGTTGTTCATTAGTCGCCTTTTTGTGTGGGGTATTACATATTGGAGCCTGGGGAATTATTTTGGGACAAGCAATTTCTCAGATTATATACAATAATTGGCGATGGCCACAATATCTGAGCCATAAGCTAGGTACCACGTATATTTCTTTATTCGAAATTGGAGTAGATGCATGGCAAGGCAAATTGATGAATCGATTTAAATAATAGATTGTCGTTAAATAATTATGTTAGGTTCAAAATAATGATATGCCTAGCAGTCTTGCCAACATATGGAGATTATAGTGGAGAATCTAATTCGATACAGAAACCTGTTCGGGAACAAACTCGCAGTTCGGAAATTCATGTCAAAGGTGTCATTCCATGCCTTGAAAAAATATAAACAGGGTTTGGATTCTTTTCTTGAATCTTTCAGTAAAAATGTGGAATATGAGAAATTCTCAAATATCAGAGATGACGATATGGATACATGTCCCATCTGGATTATGTGGTGGCAAGGTGAAGACGCAATGCCAGATATTGTCCGTATTGCCTTTGAATCTGTTAAATTCTACGCAGGTAAGCATCCTGTAATACTCATTACAAAAAATAACTATGAGTATTATACAAAGAGATCGTGTTCCTTTTATGATTTTGTAGAAAAAAAAATTATTTCATTAACCCATTTTTCTGATTTTTTGAGATTTGAACTTCTATACTTACATGGAGGCCTCTGGGTTGATGCAACAGTAATTATGACTTCGAAATTTGAAAGTGATTTTTTTAGTGGGCGTTTCTTCTCCGTAAAGGCAGACACCAAATCGGTTGATACAATAAAGTGGGATCCTAGGTGGTCAAGATTGTGGTCGATATATTGTATAGGCGGGCACAAAGGTGATCCTCTCTTTAAATATATTGATGATTTTTGGTTTTTATATTTGAGCACATATGATTTATTGATAGATTATTTCTTTACAGATTGTGTCATCGATAACGCGTATCACCGATTTGAGGATGTACGGAAGGGTTTCGATGGTATTCCTGATAGTAATGCCAATGCTTTGGCTCTGAGCTCAATACTCAATGCAGATAAGTCATCTTATCAGCCTGACTCTTCCACTTATATTCATAAGTGTACGTGGAAAGCTGATTTTAAAATGTGGGATTTCAATGGGAATGAAACACTGTATTCCAGTCTCTATAAGAAATATATTCGTCGATAGTCGAATCACATTTCAAGGATAAATGAATATTTGATTTGGGGATCGGCGCTATTGAGGTTCGGGGTCATTGCGGAAGCCGGGCTACGGTTCTGGGCCGTGGATATTGCCGTTAGACCGGTGGTGGTTAGCCCCTTTCATCATGTGAGAAACGTGTGGTGAAAGGAGCACCCATCATGGTAAAAAATCAAGGCGGGTAGTAACCGAGTTTTGTGCACTTGGTCTTCGCTCGTCTTTGTGACGGTGATCAGAGTATGCACTCGTTTTCAATCGCGATTTGTTTGGCTCTGTTAAAACAAAATTGACATTACTTATAACAAGATGGCTTCACAAGGGGGTGTTCCTATGTTTTTGTCAACTTTGTAGGGTTGATGCGCCGGGGTTCTGGTGGGGTGTTTTCGGGCGTGCTTCGTCCCGCTG
>OKQJ01000118.1_pt1 | contig 42095 bp, 36 predicted proteins | sample 1614171 | NCBI WGS metagenome assembly OKQJ01 (sample SAMN04436911, study PRJEB24849) | human gut metagenome | biome: human gut; feature: NICU; material: stool | host: Homo sapiens | place: USA: Saint Louis, MO | collected 2012-05-30 | reverse complement strand
TCTCGGACGGTTTCAACGCGGGAAGGCTGTCTGGCGTAGAGAACGTTTGGGTAACAGGTTGGTTCTCGGACACTCTCTACGCGGGAAGCTCATTCGGCGTAGAGAACGTTTGGGTAACAACCTGCTTCTCGAACACTCTCTACGTCAAACCGCTCCACCGCAGAAGAGACCCGGCCGCGGTGGAGCGCGCTTACGACAGAAAGCAGCCAGCCCTTGCCGAACGAAGAATCCCCGCAACTCACCGTTGCGGGGATTCGTCATATATACGCGAATTCACATGACTCGGTCACGAGATGTAGGCGTGAGGGTCGGTGATCGGCTCGTGGTCATCGGGGATCTCGCGATGCGTGAAGCCCTCATAGGAATCGTCCCAGTGCATGGAGGCGGTGCCGTCGGCGATGGAGATCGGCAATTGGACCAGCGGCGAGTTGCCGAGATCGTTCTTGTACCACCGGTCGCCGATGAACAGGAACCTGCTGCTGTGGTACTGGTCGTCGTCAAGCGGAATCACGATGTCCACCTGGGAATCGTAGGTCTGGATGCCGATCGGCGCGAAGGCGCGCCACTCGCTCCAAGGGCCGTGCAGGTCGGTGGCGGTGGTGTACATATTGTCGTTGGTGAACCATCCGGTCAGGCGCGATCCGAACCAGTAGTACAGGCCGTCTTTCTTGACGATGGTGGGTGATTCCAGTCCGTATTCGTAATCGGTGGCCCGTTCGCAGGCCACATCCTCGACGATGGTCAGGTAGTCGTTCGACAGGCGGTAGATATGCGTGCCGTGGTCGCGGTCCTCGCTCATGATGTAGCCGCTGCCGTCCTCGTCCTGGAACACGCCGATGTCGCGGCTCAGATACCCGCGCCATGTCATCGTGGTCTGGAACGTGAACGGCCCGAGCGGGTTGTCGGCCACGGCCACGCCGATGTGCGCGTACTGGTAGTCGGGCGTTTCCGCGTGGATGTACATCACGTACTTGCCGGTTTCCGGGCAGCGGAGCACCTTCGGGCGTTCGCCGATGCGGTCCGCGGCCAGTGCGGAGCCGTCCTCCTGCACGTCCAGTACGATGCCGTGATCGGTCCAGTCGACGAAGTCGTCGGTGGTGTAGCAGTACACGCCCTGGAACAGGTTGCCGTTTGTCTTGTTCTCGCCGTAGGCGTACCAGGTGCCGTCGAATCGCTGTACGCCGATGCCGTGCAGTTGGGCTACGTTGCCCTCGGTGTCATGCGGCAGAAAAGAGCCGAATCTATCGGTCATTGATGATCCTTTCCATTTGGAGATGGGCATGCCCGGCCCAAGCGCGCCCGTTTGGCGTGCGATTGGGCCGGAATGCTCGCGGTGACGCGGCGCGCGGTGCGGGATTCGGCATGCCGTGCGATGGGGGGCTTGTGCCGTGTGGTCTTTTTTCCCTGCGGACTGTGCCGTCTCGTACGAGTCGTTTCCCGTTTTGTGACCGGTCACACGCTGTGATATAGCCAGTGTAATGCAATATGTGATCGCTCACAAAACTATCTGCGTGCCGTGATCCCCGTGTCCTGCGTTGTTCACTCGTTTTGCTCTGTCTGGTTTCCCTCGATGAGGGGGGTGGGCAGAGCCGGACGAGGGAGAAAACCGGATTGCTTTCGAGTGTTGCTCCGGTGTTGTTCCCCTCAGTCCGCTTCGCGGCTAGCTCCCCTCGTAGAGGGGAGCCAGATGCAGATGGTCCGCTTCGCGGCCGGCTCATCCCGCAATTGAGGGCGGCCTTGCGGTCGCGGGGTCATGCGGATTGGCGCTCGACGATGGTGGTCGGCAGCAGACGCACGTAATACTGCCGTACCGGCTCCCCCCTGAGCATGGTCAGCAGCAGCTCGGCCATCGCCCTGCCGTGCAGCATCGAGTCCTGGCGCACCGTGGTGAGCTTGGGATTGGACAGTATGGCCATGGGCGAGTCGTCGAAGCCGGTGACGGCGATGTCGTCGGGGACGCGATATCCGAAGCGATTGAGCTGGTTGATCACGCCGATGGCGAGATTGTCGTTGGCGCAGACGAACCCGTCGATGCCGCTGAGCATCGACTGGTATTCGAATACCGCCAGTTCGCCGCTGGTGATCTCCCAATCGTCGGCGAAATACACCTGCCGGTCGTCGAATCGGTCGCCGAGCGCCTCCTTGAAGCCGGCCAGTCGCTTGATGGACGCCGGCGAATAGCCGGGGCCGCAGACGTAGACGATATGGGATCGGCCCTTGTCGAGCATATAGCGTGTGATGTCGCGTTGTCCGTCGGCGTTGGTGAAGTCGACCGCCGGATACGTCAGGTCGCCGCGGTCGCTGACTTCGGAGCGCACCACGGGCCGATTGGTGGACAGGAACGCGTTGGCGAGGGAGTCGTCCTCGCTTAGGGAGAACAGCAGGTAGCCGTCGGCGAAGTCGCTGTTGACCAGCTGTTCGATGCGCTTGGTGGAGTCCTCGCTGTTGGCGATGAGCGTGACCATCTGGTACCCGGCGTCGCCGAGCGTCGTGTTCGCGCCCGACATGGCCTCGGACACGCTGTATTGCACGACCGTCTCGCTGGCTTCGACCTGGATGATCAGAGCGACGGTGGATGTGCGCTGCTGGGCGAGGGAACGGGCCGCCTTGTTCGGCGTGTACTTGGACTCCTTGATGGCTGCGGCGATGCGTTCGGAGGCGTCCTTGGAGACGTGTTCGCTGCCGTTGAGAAAGCGCGACACCGTGCCGTAGGATACGTTGGCCAGCCGGGCCACGTCCCGGATGGTCACCTTCTTATGTTCCGTCGTCATGAACACCATCGTATTCGGTTCCGTCATGTTTTGCTCCCCATTGACGCGACACACGATTTGTAACCGGTCACACAACAGTGTATAGTATACGAATGTAACCGGTCACACGGAGTGTTGCGTGGCCAAGAACTCAAGGAAGAGAAAGGTAAGACATGCGCTTCCCTATCAAGAAGTCGGTGGCATTGCTTGGCGCTGCAGCCATGATGGTCTCTGTCGCGGCCTGCGGGTCCGATAACGCGTCCACCAGCGACAACTCCGGGTCCAAGGACGGCAAGTCCACCGTGACCGTGTGGAGCTGGGACACTACCATCAACGACGCCGCGGAGGCCTTCATGAAGGCCAACCCGAACATCACCGTCAAGGTGACCAACGTCGGCACCTCCGCGCAGACCCAGGTCTCGCTGAACAACGCCATTTCCGCCGGCTCCGGCGCCCCGGACATCTCGCTGATGGAATACCACTCCATCGCGCAGTTCGCCCTGTCCGGCGCCATCGAGGACCTGACCGACAAGACCAGCGGCTTCGAGTCCGACTACCCCGAAGGCATCTGGAAGGGCGTGCAGGTGAACGGCAAGGTCTACGGCCTGCCGGTCGATTCCGGCCCGAACGCCCTGTTCTACAACAAGGCCACCTTCGACAAGGCCGGCATCACCGAGGCGCCGAAGACCTGGGAGGAGTACTACCAGGACGCCAAGAAGATCCGCGCCCTCGGCGGCGACTACTACATCACCTCCGACGCCGGCGACAACAACCAGTCCACGGTGTTCATGTCCCTGATCGCCCAGGCCGGCGGCACCCCGTTCAAGGTGGACGGCGAGAAGGTCTCCATCGACCTGACCGGCGACGAGGGCACCAAGAAGGCCGTCGAGTACTGGCAGCGCATGATCGACGAGGACCTGATCAACACCAAGGTCACCAGCTGGTCCGATGAATGGAACAAGGGTCTCGGCGACGGCACCATCGCCTCGCTGGTCACCGGCGCATGGATGCCGGGCAACCTGCTCTCCGGCGCCGCCCAGGCCTCCGGCAACTTCCGCGTGGCCACCGTGCCGCAGTGGAACGAGGGCGACGACCTGAACTCCTTCAACGGCGGTTCCTCGCTGACCCTGATCAAGGGCACCAAGAACGCCGACGCTGCCTTCAAGTTCATGGAGTACGTGACCCACGACAAGGAAGGCATCAAGAACCGCGTCGCCTCCGGCGCGTTCCCGGCGGACACCACCTCCTTCAAGTCCGACTACTACCTGAACGGCACCGACGACCTCAACAAGTACTTCGGCGGCCAGAAGTACACCGAAGTGCTCGCCCAGGCGGCCGAGCAGAATGTCGGCGACTTCGAGTTCCTGCCCTTCTGGAGCCAGGTGCAGAACACCTTCGGCGACTACGCCGGCAAGGCCTACCGCAAGGAAGAGAAGCTCTCCAAGTCGATGGAGGACTTCCAGAAGTCCCTGATCGACTACGCCAAGGGCCAAGGCTTCACCGTCGAGTAATTCCATAAACCGGTCGGTACGTGATCCCACCCGAGAGCCCGGGCATCGGGTTCCCGGATGGGACGCCGACAGCGCGGCCGACACCGCGCGTAGCTAGAACTTCATCTGAGTTCTCCTCCTCGGCCGGGATCTTCCGCTGCGGAAGATCCCGGCCTTTCGCATATCACCAGCGTCCGCGACGCGATGCGTTGTTCGGTTGTGTGCATGGCGGCGCACGGATCATAACAAAAACCATTGGATGCAGTATCCACACAAGAAAAGGATCGAATCAATGAAGATACGACAAGCACTTGCCGGTCTCGCCGCCGCGGCGACGATGATTGGCGGTCTGGCGATCGGCGCCGGTTCGGCGCAGGCTGTCGAAGCCGATCCAGCGCCAGCCGCCGAGGTGACGAGCGGCGGCATCACCGTGAACAACTCGCAGGCCGGGCACACGTACACGGCCTACCGGTTCGCCACGCTGAACCCGCAGTTGGACGCGGACGGCAATCTGTCCGACGTCGAGATCAAGGTCGCTGATGGGCCCTATGGCGCGGTGCAGCTTGGAGGATATCGCCAGACCGTGCGCGACGCGGTCACGGAAGCCAATGGCGGCACCCTGCCCGAGCAGTACGCCGACACGGATAACTGGAACGCGGCCGCGGCGGTCGCCGGTTTCGACCAGGCCAAGCTGCGCGCGTTCGCCGATGCCTTCACCAAGGCGGTGCAGAACGATAAGAATATCTCATCTACCGCTTCGGTCGAAGGCAACGGATCGTCCGTGCAGATCGATGTGACACAGGGCTGGTATCTGGTGACCGATACCGTCGACGGCGCGGCCGCCGAAGCCGGCACCTCGGCCATCGTCGCCACGCCGCTGCTGATCAACGGCACCACGTACACCACCCTGCCCGTGACCTCCAGCGACCCGACGCAGGCCGGCATCGACGCCACCGGCGTGTTCAACTCCAAGCACCAGGTCGCGCTCGAAGCGCCGACGACCACGTCGAATTCGGATACCAGGGGTACGGTCGCCGTCGGCAATACCGTGACCTACACCACGCTTGAAAAGCTGGATGGATCGGTGACGGATCTGTATGTCAAGATCGTGACCTCCAAGGGTCTCAAGGCTCCCACGTCATTCGTGGCGTTCAGTGATGTGGATGGTAACGGACGCCCCAGCGGCAGCGATCCGCGTCCGGCGTATACCGTCGTCTCGCAAACCGGCGACGCGGCCAACGGCACGGTCACGGTCCTCAAGGTCACCGGCCTGCAGGATGTCACCTCGCTCGGCGTGCAGTACAACGCCACGGTGACTCCCGACGTGGAGAACCACGCATTCTCGGTCACCGCGTCGGTTGGATTGGACAACGCGACCTGGGTCGAAGGCAACACGGACACGCTGCGCACGGCGGACGTCGCCTTCCAGAAGGTCGGCGTCGATGCCGATGCCAACGGCCTGAACGGCGCGCAGTTCATGCTGCGCTATGCCAATGACTCCGACTGCACAATTGTCGGCAGCTTTGGCGCCAAGCTCTGCTACTTCCAGTACGGGTCGACCAATGGCTCTGACGGCTGGAGCGTCGTCGCCAAGAGCAAGGGAACCACGTTCACCAGCGCCGCCGTGGACGGCAAGAACGGCGTCGTGCAGCTCAACGGCCTCGGTGCCGGTACCTATACGGTCGAAGAGGTGACGCCCGCCGCCGGTTACTCCACCCAGTTCCTGCCGAAGTTCAATGTGACCATTGCCGCGGACGGCACGGTCAGTGTGGAATCCACGGCTGACAGCTTCGGCCTGGTCACCGCGAATGCGGATGCCAGCGGCGTGACGGTGAAGAACGTCAAGGCGATCACGCAGCTGCCGCTCACCGGTTCCGTCGGCGCGGCCGCGCTGAGCGTCGTCGGCGTGCTGGCGCTGACTGGTCTCGCCGTGCTGGGCATCAAGTCCCGCAAGGAAGAGAATCTGCAGTAACGGCTGACCGGCATGAGTGTTCCCTGCACAGAGGGGGAACGCTCATGCCGTAACACGAACGAGGGGAGCATGCGGAGCTGAATCCGCTGCTCCCCTCGGCCCGCTTCCCGCGCATCCTCTGTCGGAGATGACCGGGGCGCGGCGCGGCATAATGGGCGATCGAAGGAGGTGCGGCCATCGTGTCGTTCGAGGACATCCTGGATATTCCGGGCCTGCACGCGCAGTATCGTCGTCGGCGATCCCGTGCGCTGGCCAGGCGGATCGGCATGGCGATTCTGTCGCTGATCGCCGTTGCGGCCATCGGATTCCCCATCGTCGCGCAGTACCGGACCGCACAGGACCTGGAAACGGTGGCGTCGCACGCTGCCACGCCGGTGGCGGGATGGTCCGAGGAGCGCATCGACGCCGCCTTTGCCGCGGCCCGGGCATATAACCGGCGTCTTGCCGGGCAGGCGTCGGCCGAGCCCGACGTATCGGATCTGGTGGGGGCGTCGGAGACGGCGCTGCCCGGCGATTCGTCGGGAGTCATCCCGTCTGCTGCCGGCTCGTCTGCTGCCAGCCCGTCGTCCGGCGCCTCGTCGGCAGGCGCCGACAAGGACTACGATTCGCTGCTGAACACCGGCAACGGGGTGATGGGCGCGATCAGCATCCCTTCGATCTCCGCGAATCTGCCGATCTATCACGGCACTTCCGCCACGGCGCTCGAGTCGGGCATCGGGCATCTGCAGGGCAGCTCGCTGCCGATCGGCGGGGCCTCCACCCATGCGGTGCTGACCGGCCACCGGGGGCTCGTCAAAGCCGCGATGTTTACCCGTCTCGATGAGGTCAAGCGGGGCGACACCTTCTCGATCATGGTGCTGGGCAGGACCATGGAATATCGGGTCGATCGCATCGCGGTGATCGAGCCGGACGACACCTCGCAGCTGGGCATCACGCCGGGAGAGGATCGGGTGACGTTGATGACATGCACGCCATACGGCGTGAACACGCACCGGCTGCTGGTATCCGGCACGCGGGTTGCCGTCGACGCCGGCAAGCCGGCTGCCGATGTGTGGCAGGCCGTGCGATGGAGCGCCGGAGGCGTGCTGATGGCCGGCCTGGCGCTGCTCTGGATCCGGCGGGGATCCGCGCCGCAGCCGCGGCTGGTCAGGCACCGTGCGTGACAATCCGCCGTTCTCCTGCGATATGTAGCATTTGCCCCGCGTTCAATCATGGCGAATCCCCAGCACCCCGCTGTACATTTAAGGGTGACCTCGGGGGTGAATATGAGCGAAACGCAGCAGTCAGGGCGCCAAACGCGATCCGGAGCGCCGGATGGCCGATCAGCGGCGGTCGCACCGCAGCAGGGTGCGCCGGTGCCGCCCGCATCGCCGTCGCGGGATTCGTTGTCATCCCGTCAGGCGGGCGACCGTCATGCGGGCGATTCGCTGCATACGGTGTACGCCGCACGCCCGCAGGTGGACGAATGGGTTCCTGACCATGTGCTGGAGGGGTACCAGCAGGCCACGGTCCATCTCGGCCACGACGACGAGGGCGAGGTCGTCGCCACCTTCGTGCGCAAGGATCCGAAGACGCTTCCGTTCGCCGCGCGCATGCAGCGGTGGCGGTTCGGCGCCCTTGGCCACCGGCTGGCCGTCATGTACGTGCACGGCTGGAACGACTATTTCTATCGGCGGCATGAATCGGAGTACTGGGAGTCGCTTGGCATCCCGTTCTACGCGGTCGATCTGCGCAAATTCGGCCGTTCGCTGCGCGACGGCCAGACGCCGGGATATATCGAGAATCTGCATGAATACGCAGCAGAGTGCAACGCATTGCGCGATCTGATCGTCGACGAGCAGGGCGAGCGCGTGCGTATCCTGCTGGTCGCCCACTCGCAGGGCGGGCTGAGCTCGGCGCTCTGGGTCAACAGCGAGCAGCCGCACCATATCGAAGGGCTGGCGCTCAACTCGCCGTGGCTGGAATTGCAGGGGAACCGCATGCTGCGGCTGCTGTCGACGCCTCTGGTGCAGGCGTTTCGGTTGGGTGGGGGCAAAACCGTGCTGCCGATACGCGATCCGGGATTCTACGGCCGTTGCATCAGCCACGCCACCGGCGGCGAATGGGACTACCTCGATCATCCGATCTGCGATTCGGCGGCGTTCGTGCCGCGTGCCGGTTGGATGCAGGCGATCTACAACGGGCAAGGCGAAATCGCGAGGCATCTCGACATACGCATTCCGGTGCTGGTATGCACCTCCGACAAGACCATGCTGCAGACCACATGGGATGAGGGCATGCGGCGCGCCGATTCGGTATTGGACATCGTCGCGATACGCCAGGCGGCGATCAATCTCGGCGATATGGTGACGCTGGCCACCATCCGCGGTGGGCTGCACGACCTGAGCCTGTCGTATCCCGACGCCCGCCGCCAGTATTTCGGCATCGTCACGCGATGGGCGGCGTTGATGGCGTGGCGGCGGATCATTCCTCCCCCGCGCGTCACTTCAGCGCTCAACGCGCTGTGACGGTCATGCGCCCGTTGGCGGGAGCTATCGGTGAAGCCGACTGAAGGTGGTGCCAGGCGGTATCGTGTCAACCACCCTCAGTCTCGCTTCGCGAGCCAGCTCCCGCCAGCGGGCGCATGACCAAACCAGGCCCTCAGCAGGGCGAAACGAATACGGCCTCTTGGAATGCCCGCAGGCAATCCAAGAGGCCGTATTCGTTCGGTCAATCAGCCGGATCAGAGCACGCCCTGAGCGACCATCGCGTTGGCAACCTTGACGAAGCCGGCGGCGTTGGCGCCGAGCATCAGGTCACCCTCGTGGCCGTATTCCTTGGCGGCGGCCAGCGAGTTGGCGACGATGGTCTCCATGATGTTCTTGAGCTTGGCGTCGACCTCCTCGAAGGACCAGCTCAGGCGGTAGCTGTTCTGGCTCATCTCCAGGCCGGAGACGGCCACGCCACCCGCGTTGGCGGCCTTGGCCGGGCCGTAGAGCAGGCCGTTCTTCTGGTAGACGGCGATGGCCTCAGGGGTGGACGGCATGTTCGCGCCTTCGACGACCGCCTTGCAGCCGTTGGCCACGAGCGCCTTGGCGGACTCCTCGTTGACCTCGTTCTGGGTGGCGCACGGCAGCGCGATGTCGCACGGCACGGTCCACACGCCGGAGCAGCCCTCGTGGTACTCGGCGGACGGCACGCGCTCGGCGTACTCCTTGATGCGGCCGCGCTCGACTTCCTTGATCTGCTTGACGACCTCGACGTCGATGCCGTTCGGATCGTAGACGTAGCCGTTGGAATCGGAGACGGTGACGACCTTGGCGCCCAGTTCCTCGGCCTTCTGCACGGCGTAGGTCGCCACGTTGCCGGAACCGGAGACCACGACGGTCTTGCCCTCGAAGGAGTCGTTCTTCAGCACGCGCAGGGCTTCCTGGGTGTAGTAGCAGACGCCGTAGCCGGTGGCCTCGGTGCGGGCGAGCGAGCCGCCGAACTCCAGGCCCTTGCCGGTCAGCACGCCGGAGTACTCGTCGCGGATGCGCTTGTACTGGCCGAACAGGTAGCCGATCTCACGGCCGCCGACGTTGATGTCGCCGGCGGGAACATCGGTGAACTGGCCGATGTGGCGGCACAGCTCGGTCATGAAGGCCTGGCAGAAGCGCATGACCTCGGCGTCGGACTTGCCCTTCGGGTTGAAGTCGGAGCCGCCCTTGCCGCCGCCCATCGGCAGCGTAGTCAGGCTGTTCTTGAGGATCTGCTCGAAGCCGAGGAACTTGACGACGCCCTCGTTCACGGTCGGGTGGAAGCGCAGACCGCCCTTGTACGGGCCGATCGCGGAGTTGAACTGCACGCGGTAGCCGCGGTTCACCTGCACCTTGCCCTCGTCGTCGGTCCAGGCGACGCGGAACTTGACCACGCGCTCCGGTTCGACGATGCGCTCGAGCACGCCAGCCTTCTCGTATTCCGGGTGCTTGGCGACAACCGGCTCAAGGCTCTCGAAGACTTCCTTGACGGCCTGCAGGAACTCGGGCTGGTCGCCGTCGCGCTGCTCGACCTGAGCGTAGACGCGCTTGATGTACTCGTTGGTGAACATGGACGACTCCCCTTTGGGTTTCGGGTTATCAATAAGACGGCTTCATTTTATGCGTGACGGGTATGCCGCTACAAGAGGTTGACCAAGATTCGGGCGGGGGTCTCGCGGTGGGCGTAACGGCGGCCTTGCGTGCGCCGTTACGGCGTCGCGGCTTGCCGAGAACGGGGAAAATCAGGTCAGATCGAGGGAGTCGGCGACCTCTCCGACGATGAGGCGCATGGCCTCGCGCGCCTTGTCCGGATTGCCTTGCCAGATTCCTTCGGCGACGGCGTCATGCGCGTCGAGCGCGGCCGGCTTGGGCTTCTGCGGGTACATGCCCAGTTCCACGCGGCCCTTGAGCACGGTGGCGATGATGTCGGACAGCGACGAGAACAGCTCGTTGCCGCTGCTGCGCAGCAGCATGGAATGGAAGCGGATGTCGAGGTCGTGGAAGGAGTCAAGATCGCCGCTCTCGCCGGTTTTGCGCAGCTCCGCGGCCAGCACGGGGAACATGGCCTTGGTCTCCATCGAGGCGTACCGTGCCGCGGCGGCCGCGGCCGCCGGCTCGATCGCCAGGCGCAGCTCGGTCAGGGAGCGCAGCTGCTCCTTGCGGTGCGAGGACATGAGCTTCCAGCGAATCACCTGCGTATTGAGCGCGGCCCATTCGCCGATCGGCCGGGCCACCAGGCCGACCCGGCGGCGGATGGTGACGGCCTGCATCGATTCCAGGTACTTGGCGACCTCTCGCGCCACCGTGCGGGACACGGAGAAGCGGTCCTGGATGGTCTCCAGCGTGATCGCCTGGCCGGCGGGCCAGCGGCCTTCGATGATGTCGATGGCGAGTTCGTCCGAGGCGGCCGCGTGCATGGGATCGGAGGCCGTGGTGGCCGTGCCGTCGGTCATTGGATCGCTCATGGTGCCCTCGCTTCATGGTCGCTGCGCCGCTTGACGCGTCTTGAATCATCTTAATTCAGGAAATGGTCAACTATTTTTTCTAAAAGTAGTATTTTTAACTTGACAGATATTATTATTATGATTTATCATCATATTAAAGATCAACATCGTGGTTGAAAGGAGAATTGCGGATGAGCACGCACATTGTGGTGATGGGTGTTGCCGGATGCGGCAAGTCCACGGTATCCGAAGCGATTCGGGACAAGATGGGCTTCGTGATGGCGGAAGGCGACGATTTTCACCCTCAGGCCAATATCGACAAGATGAGCGCCGGCATTCCGCTGACCGACGAGGACCGTTGGCCGTGGCTGCGCGTGATCAACACCTGGATGGTGGCCCGTGAGGCGCTCGGCCAGGACACCGTCGTGTCCAGCTCGGCGCTCAAGCATTCCTACCGTGACCTGCTGCGCGAGAACGTGGACGTGTTCTTCGTGCATCTGGTCGGCTCCCAGGAGGAGATCCTGGAGCGGATGAAGGCGCGCACCCACTTCATGCCGCCGTCGCTGCTGGCCAGCCAGTTCGCCACGCTGGAGCCGCTCGGTCCCGATGAGAACGGCGTGGAGATTTCCGTGGACGATCCGGTCGACGTCGTCGTCGACAAGGCCATCGCTGCGGTCCGGCAGTATCAGGAATCCCGGGCCTGAGCCCCTTTCCGTTGTTCTTTTTTCCTTTCCCCCTGCTCTTTCATTTTCGTTCTGTGCGGATCATACGGGTCCCATCGCGTCCATTAAGGAATTTCGAATACCATGAACCTCATCATCGCGGCAATCATCGGCATCGCGGCCATTGTGCTGCTGATCGCCGTCGTCAAGATCCATCCCTTCCTCTCCCTGATGATCGGCTCGTTCGTCATGGCCGTCTGCGCGGGCGTCCCGTTCGACGAATCGTGGGATAGCTTCACCTCCGGCGTCGGATCGACCGTGTCCAATGTCGGTCTGCTCATCGCGCTCGGTTCGATCGTCGGCACGCTGCTGTTCGCCTCGGGCGGCGCCGACGTGATCGTCGATACGATCATGTCGAAGACGCCGCTGCAGATGCTGCCGTGGGCGATGGCGCTCATCGCCTTTGTCGTCGGCATCCCCATGTTCTTCGAGGTCGGCGTCGTCATCCTGATCCCCGTGGTGCTCTTCGCCGCCCGCCGCGCCAAGATGCCGGTCGTGCTGCTCGGCATCCCCGCCCTTGCCGGCCTGTCCACGCTGCACGCCTTCGTGCCGCCGCACCCTGGGCCGCTCGTCGCGATTTCGGCGCTCAACGCGAACCTCGGCGTCACGCTTGGCCTTGGCCTGCTGGTCGCCATCCCGACCGTCATCATCTCCGGCCCGCTGATGGGGCGCCTCATGGCCAAGTGGGTCCCGATCCAGGCTCCCGAGCAGGAAGCCGAAAAGGACGCCAAGAAGGACGCCTCGCAGCGCCCCTCCTTCGCGCAGGCCCTGACCGTGATCCTGCTGCCGGTCGTGCTCATGCTCGCCGCCTCCGTGGTCGATCTGACCGGTCAGGCGAAAACCCTGTGGGGCCGCGTGATCGTGTTCATCGGCACCCCGCTGACCGCGTTGTTCATCACCGCCGTCGTCGCGATGATCCTGCTCGGCTTCATGCAGCACCGCACCCGTGAATTCATCAACGGCGAGGTCGGCAAGTCCTTCGGCTCGGTGGCCGGCATCCTGCTGATCGTGGGCGCCGGCGGCGGCTTCAAGCAGACGCTGGTCGACTCCGGCATCGGCGATGTGATCGCCAACGGCATCACCGAATCCGCGATGAACCCGCTGTTCGCCGGCTGGCTCGTGGCCGTGCTCATCCGACTGGCCACCGGTTCCGCCACCGTCGCCACCGTGACCGCGTCCGGCATCATGGTGCCGCTGGCCGCCGGCATGAGCCCCACCCATCTGGCGCTGCTCGTGCTCGCCATCGGCGCGGGATCGGTGTTCTTCTCCCACCTCAACGACGCCGGCTTCTGGCTGGTCAAGGAATACTTCGGCATGAGCGTCTCCCAGACCATCAAGACGTGGTCGCTGATGGAAACCATGGTCTCCGTGGTCGGACTCGGCTGCGTGATGCTGCTCTCCTTGGTGTTGTGACCCAGCACGGTGCCATTCGTCTAGCCAAATGCCATAGATGCCATAGGAAAGGAACGACAATGCATATCGGAATGATCGGATTGGGCCGCATGGGCGGCAACATGGCCAAGCGGCTCATTGCCGGAGGCCATCAGGTGGTCGGCTACGACATGTCCCCGGAATCCGGGCGCGACGTCGACTCGCTGGAGGCCCTGGTCGCCGCGCTCGACGCGCCTCGCATCGTGTGGGTCATGGTTCCCGCCGGGAAACCGACCGACGATACGATTGACCGCCTCGGCGAACTGCTCGGGCCCGGCGACATGGTCGTGGACGGCGGCAATACCAAGTACGCGGATGATGCCCGCCATGCGGCGCAGCTCGCCGAGCTCGGCATCCATTTCATGGATTGCGGCGTCTCCGGAGGCGTATGGGGCATCGAGCGCGGCTACGCGCTGATGGTCGGCGGCTCGGCCGAGGATTTCGAACGCATGCGTCCGATCTACGAGACGCTCAAGCCTGAAGGTGAGAACGGCCTGGTGCTGGCCGGCCCGATTGGTGGAGGGCACTTCGCCAAGATGGTGCACAATGGCATCGAATACGGCATGATGCAGGCCTTCGGCGAGGGATTCGCCACCATGGTGCGCTCCGATCTGGTGGCCGATCCGGCTGCGGTGATGACCTCGTGGAAGTCCGGCTCGGTCGTGGGGTCCTGGCTCCTCGATCTGCTGGCCGACGCCTTCACAACCGATCCGACGCTGCACAACATGCCGCCGGTCGCCAACGAATCCGGTGAGGCCAAGTGGATGGTGGAGGCCGCGCTCGAGCTCGGCGTGCCGACGCCGGCCACCGCCGCTGCCCTCTACGCGCGCCAGACCTCGCGCGGCGGCGGAGACGACACCCTGCGTGTCGTGTCCACGATGCGCGCGCAGTTCGGCGGGCATGTGACCAAGGCGTGATTGTCGGCCCGGTTATCGGCCTGATCGGTACGGTACATGCGAGTTGTCGGTGCGCGAGTGTGAAGCAACGCTGTTTTAGAACGTTCAATATGGCCATTAAGGCTATGGACAACCGGTTTCACTACTTGGCGTCGCACCGACAACTCGCAGTTATGCAGCACGGCACCCCATCGTAGGGGGTCGAAGTATCGTGCGGTGCGCTGATACGCTTGATACGTCGGCCATAATCGCAAACCCGATAAAGGAGACGGCATGATCGACGGTTTCAAGAAGTTCATTTCCCGCGGCAATGTGATCGATATGGCGGTAGGCGTCGTCATGGGCGCGGCGGTCACCGCCGTGGTCAATTCGATCGTGGACAACCTCATCAACCCGCTGATCGCGATGATCTTCGGCAAGCCCAATATGGACGGGCTGCTCGCATTCACCTTCAACGGGGCCACGGTGTCGTTCGGCGCGATTCTCGGGGCTCTGCTCAACTTCCTGATCATTGCGGTGGCCGTGTACTTCGTGATCCTCGTGCCGATCAACAAGTTCCGGGACATGTCCGAGGCGCTGCTCGTCAAGACCAAGCTCAAGGAATCAGACGACGCCGGGGCGGAAGAGGCGCAAAAACCCGAGTTGTCCCCCGAACAGCAGACGGTGCTGCTGCTCCAGGAGATCCGCGATCAGCTGGCTGAGGCGAATCCGCACCAGTGACCGGCGTACGCAGTGAGGGTCCGCGGTTCAGGCACATCCGGTGTAACGTGCAACAGAGCGCCACAGGCATCCGAATAAGCAAAAACCCTTGAAAACGCTGTTTTCAAGGGTGATCCGTGGAGCATGCCGGGTTCGAACCGGCGACCCTCTGCTTGCAAAGCAGATGCGCTACCAGCTGCGCCAATGCCCCGAATTCATTTATCTGAGAAAAAAAGAGCGGCCCAAGTAGCCGCTGAATTTTCCTGTGGGCCCGGGAGGACTTGAACCTCCGACCTCATCCTTATCAGGGATGCGCTCTAACCACCTGAGCTACGGGCCCGATCCATACGCTTCAAAAGCGCACAAGTAGCTATAGTACCCGTATCCTCGCATATGTCAACTTGAATGTGCATATTCGTGCTTCGGCGTGTCGCGAGAAGTGCCACATAGGGGGGCGTGCATGCGAATATGGCGCGACGGGCCTTGCGATAAGACGGGCTTGCTCGGCTGGAAATGCGCCCGTCAGGGGCCACGGGCTGCCGTGATGAGACAATGGCCCCTATGACCCATCGTCCCCTGCCCCGTCCCTATGATCTGTCCATCGACGGCCTGACGGTCACGATCGCGCACAAGCCCATCAAAAACCTGTACCTGCGCGTCAAGCCCCCGTATGGCAATGTTGAGATTTCCGCGCCCCTGCGCATGAGCGAAGAACGCATCCTCGGGTTTGTCAGGGAACGCCGGTCATGGATACTGCGGCAACGCCAGCGCATGGAAGATGCCCTCCACCGCAGCGTCGATTCCCTTCAGCAGGCCGGTGGCGCCCCTGCTACGGAGGAAAACTCGCGGGGGCACGGGCAGTCCGGATCCGGCGATCGGCGCCCGCTGGAGGGTCCGGCGAACCCGGCTCCGGTCTTCGACCGTTCGGCGGTCTGGACCGAGGAGCGCAAGCGGCAGGCCGGAGAGGCGATCGATGCGGCGCTGCCGTCGCTGCTGGCCGCCTGGGGGCCGGTTATCGGACGCACGCCAACGCATGTCACGCTTCGGCTGATGACGTCGCGTTGGGGGTCATGCACGCCCAGAACCGGCCGTATCCGGCTCAATCTGCAATTGGGATTGATGGAACCGAGGTTTCTGGAATATGTGCTGGTCCACGAGATGACCCATCTGTGGGTCGGCGGCCACGGTGCCGAGTTTCAGCGCCGTATGAGCGCGTACCTGCCGAACTGGCGGCAACTGCGGCGGGAGCTCAACCGGCGCGTGGTGCTGTGAGGCTTTGCCGCGGGATGACAGTATCTCGCGCTTCTGCTTGGCTCCCCTCAGACCGCTTCGCGGCCAGCTCCCCTCAGGGAGGGGAGCCAGACACGGTAATCAGGGCACTGGCGGCAGGTATAACCAGCGTCGATGACGGGCCCCGCGCGCCGGATACGCCCTACGCGTAGGCTGCATGGTAACCGTGCGCAACCCGTATGATGGTCGCATCCGATCAGCGGATCGGCGCGGCGGTCAGCTGTCGCATACGACGAATTACGACGAATACGGAAGGGGTGACATGTTCACTCGTGGACTCATGAAGAAGACGATCGCCGGCGTGGCCGCGATCCTCGCCGCAGGATTGGTGTTGGCGGGCTGTGGCGCCGGCGGCGCCAATGGCACGGCCGATACGGCGGGTGAATCGGGCTCATCCTCGAAGTCGGTGGTCACGGTCAACAACGTCGAGCCGGCGGCAGGGCTGATTCCCTCCAACACGAACGATATGGCCGGATGGAAGGTCGTCACGCAGCTGTTCGAAGGCCTGGTGACGTTCAGCGACACCGGCGAACTGGTCTACGCGGATGCGAAGTCGATCACGCCGAACGACGATGCATCGCAGTACACGATCACGCTGCGCAGCGGGTTGAAGTTCTCCAACGGCGAGAAGATCACCGCGCAGACCTATGCGAAGTCCTGGTCCTTCGCGGCCAACGCGGCCAACGGCCAGATGGGCGCCGCGATCTTCGCGACGATCAAGGGATACGACGGCCTGCAGGACGAGCACGGCGACAAGGACGCCCAGCTCTCCGGTCTGGAAGCGGTGAACGACACGACGCTCAAGGTCACGCTTGCCGCTCCGGACTCGTCCTTCGCCTACAAGGTCGGCGACGTGGCGTTCCTGCCGCTGCCGGACGAGGCCTACAAGGACATCGACCAGTTCGGCGAGCAGCCGATCGGCAACGGCCCGTACAAGCTCGATAGCTGGCAGCACGATCATTCGATCAAGCTGGTGCCGAATCCCGAATACGACGGGCCGAGGAAAGCCAAGAACGCCGGCGTGACGTACACGCTGTACACGAACCTCGATTCGGCGTACGCGGATCTGGTGGCCGGCAACCTCGACGTGCTGGATTCGATCCCGAGTTCGGCGTTGGTCACCTATCGCGGCGAGAAGGCCATCCAGCCGTTCAGCAAGGCCGGTCCGGGATTCAAGTCGTTCACCATACCGCAGAATCTCAAGCACTTTACGGGCGAGGAGGGGCGTCTGCGCCGCGCGGCCATCTCCATGGCCATCAACAGAAACAACATCGTGGAGAAGGTGCTGCGCGGCGCGGCCGCCGCCGCCACCGATTTCACCGCGCCGGTCATCGCCGGGTACGCGAAGGATCTGGACAAGGACGGCGTGCTCGGGTACAGCGCCGATCAGGCCAAGCAGCTGTGGGCGCAGGCCGATGCGATCAATCCGTGGGACGGCACGTTCCGTCTGGCGTACAGCACGGACAGCGGCAGCAAGCAGTGGGTGGACGCGATCGTCAACTCGATCAAGAACGTGCTCGGGATCGATGCGCAGTCGTATCCGTTCCCCACGCAGAAGGACTTCAGCGGGGCCGTGCATGACCGCACGATCGATGCCGCGTTCGTACAGGGGCTGCAGTCCGATTATCCGCATCCCGAAGGTTATCTGGTGCAGGCGTACGACTCGTCGGCGGCTGACGGCAAGGGCCTGAACAACGGCGATTACAAGAGCGGCGAGTTCGACGCCCTGATCGACCAGGCCGCTAGGCAGACCACGTTGGACGGTGCCGTGGAATACTACCATCAGGCCGAACAGGTGCTGCTGAAGGATCTGCCGGTGATCCCGCTGTGGTACGGCAACGTGACGGCCGCCGCCGGCAAGCAGGTCAAGAACGTGAGCTTCAACTACATGGGTCTGCCCGAGTACCAGAACCTGACGAAATAGCGGCGATCCGCGCCGGCGCTCTCGCTGCCCGGCGCGGGCGTGCTGTCGGCATGTGCCGGCCCCGAGCCGTTTGGGGCCGACACATACGAAATGGTTCCACCGAGTTATCGGAATTATGCCGGTATCTCGGTCTGATCTATTACCTATTCATTGCTGAATATGCCGGCCATGTATATGGGCAGGTAAGTTATGCGGTCTTCAACTGAAACGTTGCACGGGCCGAATACGAATCCATTGCTGAGGTGATATTCGGTGTGCGCAAGCACGTTGTTCATTGCGCGATGACGTTTATAGGATTTCCCGGATTTGACCTCGATGGGCAGCACGGTATCGTTACGGTCCTGAATCAGAAAATCAAGCTCACCGAGTTTTTGCTGTTGTAGTAATACAGGTTGAACCCATGGGCGTGCAATTCCTGGGCCACTGCGTTCTCATAGATTGATCCGTAATTGATATCCGGGTTGCCATCGAGCACGTCCAGTGCGGTTTTTTTGAGGAACGATCCGGTCAACAAGCCGACGTCGTTATAGAAAAGCTTGAAGAGATTGCGTTCCTTGCTCATTTCCAATGGAGTGCACGGCTCGTCTACGTTATATGCGGCGATGGCAACATCCGCGCTGACCAGCCAGTCGAAATCGGCGGCGACTGATTGGAATCGCATGTTCTTCTCGATCTTGGCAAAAGTAAATCTCTTGTTCGGATTGTTGAGCTCACTGGGCACCAAATTGTAAATACCGCGGATATGCAGTCGGTCTTCCCTGCGGGCGTACTGGCTGATATCGCGGCGATATTCGCGCTTGATGTTCTCTTGAATGACGCGTACGTCCGCCACGCTATTGTTTGCCGCGAAAGAGTCGACTGCGGCGGGCATGCCGCCGATGACCAGATACTTGGCATACAGCTCCATGAGCTGCTGGTGAATGAAGCCGTCCACTGCCTGTTGCTCGGTGAGACACGCGGAAAGCATGTCGAACACATCGTCGCCGATATGCTGCGACCAGCAAAACTCTTGAAAATCCAACGGATGCATGTTCAGTTCGGTCAGATAGCCGACGGGCACGGAACGTATGTCCTCCAGTTCGACGCCAAGCAGCGACCCGGAAAGCGCATAATCGAAGCGGCCATCGTCCACAAGGAATTTGATGGCGGTGACCAGCTCCTTGCACCGCTGGACTTCATCGAAGAAGATCAGCGTCTTGCCTGGTACCAGCGGGGTATTTACCGCCAGCTCCAGGCGCATTAATAAGTTCTTCACGTCGCGCGGATGATCGAACAGTGTGACCAAATCTGGATTCTCGATGAAGTTCAGTTCGGCGACATGATCGTAATGCCGCTGGGCGAAATGTCTGATGATATAGGTCTTGCCGGTCTGTCTGGCGCCGGTGACCAGCACGGCGGTGCGTTTCGGTGCGGACGCCCAAGATTCGAGCTTTGCTTCGATTTTTCTCCGCAGCATGGCAAACTCCAATCACGAGAAGGCCTCATCTCTTATATGACTACATTTTCCAACCACTGGTAGACTGATATTTTACACTTTTCCAACCATAAAATCATGTTTTTCTTACGTTTTCCAACCTGAATAGAAGTTGTTTCATACACTTTCCCAACTTGTAGGACGGAAGGGCGGTGTTTTCGGTCTTATGGCATCGGCATCGACCTCGGGGACGTGCCTCGGTTACGGCGGTGTTTTGTAATAGGCGGTCCCCGCATGGCTTGGCGTGCCGCGTGTCACACGGGATTCGACGCTTGCGGATGACAGGTGACTCTCGATTGAGCAAGCGGCTCGCCGAACCGTTTTTTCCTGAGCGGGAAGGAATACTGCCACTGCCGTATAAGTCTTACTGCTCCTAAATAATAAACGTATAGGGTATTTTTGGGAATAAGTTGACAAATAAAATAAGCGTGTGTTATGGTTTTCGTATACTAAACGATTAGCAAAGGAGCACATCGTGGTTTCGAGACCGACATTGAAGGACGTGGGTGCAGCCGCCGGCGTATCCGTGTATGTCGCGTCCCGCGCCCTCCGGGGGGAGAGCGGGGTGGCGCAATCCACCCGGGCCCGCGTGCTCGAGGCGGCATCGCAACTGGGCTACGTGCGTAATGAGATGGCTGCCAGTCTGAAGATGAAGTCCAGTCACACGGTGGGCATTCTCACTGCCTCCGGCCGCAACCAGTATTACTCAATGCTTGCTCAGGCAATCGATAACACATTGCACGAGTACGGCTATTTCGCCGTCACCACGGATATGATCAAGGACCGCACCAATACGCAGGAATCCGAAGGTGAGTCCGTGCGCCTGCTGCTTGAACAGCGCCCGGCGGCCATCATCGCCACCTATGCGCTGCGTCCCGAATCGCTGGAGATCATCGAATCCATGCGCATCCCGGTGGTGTTCGTGGATTCCCCGCCCGCCAAAGCCGGCGTCTATCCTTTCGTCGGCAGCGATAACTATCAGGCGGGCCGCTTGGCCGGTGATTACTTGGGGCGGCTGGGGCACAAGCATGCCACGATTCTTGCTTTCCCGAAAACCTGGCAGACCTTTGAAGCCCGCGTACGCGGATTCAAGGATGCGGCCAAAGAATGGGACATGGATGTTCAGGTGCGTGAAACTCAGGGTAATGATCCCGAGTCGGCATATATCGAGCTTGGCGATCTGCTTGGTAACCATGCCAAAGCGCAATGGCCGGACGCCGTGTTTGCGCTCAATACGATGATGGTGCTCGGCGCTTTCCGGGCCATGAAGGAACGGAATGTAGCGATCGGGCAGGATGTCTCCCTGATTGCCATTGACGACTTTGATTGGGCTCCGATGCTGGATCCACCGCTGACCGTGATTGCGCAGAATATGGAGGAAATCGGCCGCCAGGCCGGGCGCTTCGTGGTCGACGCGATCAAGGGAAATTCTTTGAATGGACAGCAGCTGACGATTGCCGTGAAGCTGATTGAACGGGAATCGTGCCGCGACCGCAATCTCCCTTTGGCTGAGAGGGGGAGAAACCAGTAGCAATAATGGGTTTTCGGGCCCCTGCTTCGGGTCCATTTTTAATAACTTAAAAATAAACGTTTAGCATACAGGATGCCAAACGAGTCAATGGATTGTCGTCGAGATGATCCAGTCAGTACACATCAACCAAATTTCATCCCAATAAAAATTCACATCAGAGCAAAGGAGCTTCCCATGCCATACGCAATCGGTCTCAACAGCGGTTCTTCCTTCGATGGCGTTGACGCCGTCCTCATCGAAATCAACCAGGCCGAAGACGGCAGCGTGCTGCCGCCCAAGTACATTGACGCCCTGTCCATCGATTGGCCCGAGGACATCCAGAAGGAAGTGCTTGCCGCCTTTGACGACACCCTTGGCATATTCAAGCTGACCCGCCTCAACTACGTGTGCGGCGCTGTGTTCGCGCAAGCGGCCACCGAACTCATGAAGAAGCACAACCTGACCGGTACGGACATCGACGTCATCGGTTATGACGGCCAGACCATCTATCAGGAGCCGCCGGAGCACGCGCAGATGCAGAAGTACACCGCCGACAAGCCGTTCTATGAGATGTGGACCAAGTACGGCTATCCGTGCGGTCTGCAGATCGGTGAACCCGGCGTGGTTTCCGTACTTACCGATGCTCCGGTCGTCACCCAGTTCCGCAGCGTCGACCACACTCTGCAAGGTACGGGTGCCCCGTTGATGCAGTACTTCGACTATGTGCTGTTCCGCAATGTCGGCCCCACCGCCACGCTGAACATCGGCGGCATCTCCAACCTGCACCTTGCGTGCGCTGACCGTTCAAAGATGCGCGCTTTCGACTGCGGCCCCGGCAACGTGATGATCGACCAGGCCATGCGCGTGCTGTACGGCAAGGAATACGATGCCAACGGTGAAACCGCGGCTCGCGGTACCATCTATCAGCCGATGCTCGATGAAATGCTGGAACATCCGTTCTTCAAGCGTGAAATCCCGCGTTGCGCCTGGCGTCTGGACTTCGGCGCCGAATACACGCAGCAGATGCTCGACAAGTACGCCGAACTGAGCAACGAGGACAAGCTTGCCACCATCACCGCGTTCACCGCCGAAGCCATCGTCCGCGCCTTCAACGAGTTCGTGGTGCCGGCGGGGCTGGGCGTGAACCGACTGATTGCCAGCGGCGGCGGCGTGCGCAATGACACCCTGATGAAGATGATCGCCGAGCGTTTGCCGGAAGGCGTCGCTCTGGAGACCTCGGATGCCATCGGTGTGCCTCCGCAGTACAAGGAAGCCATCAAGTTCGCCACCATCGCGTTCTCCACCAAGCGCAGCATCGCCGACAATATTCCGGCCGCCTGCGGCGCCGTCAAGTTCGGTATTCTCGGCAAGCTTGTGCTGCCGCCGAGCCAGGCCAAGCTGACTGACTGATTTCCTGATCCTCTTACTGAGAATCCTCGTGTGAGTGAGGCGCGTGGAGCTGGTCTTGCATTCGATCGCTCTGCGCGCCCATACCCACGCCATACCCTACAGGTACAACGTTTTGGAGTAACCATGACAGAATCGGCATCGCAGGAGCGACTGCTGTTGGAAGCGAAGGGCATCACCAAGCGCTTCCCCGGCGTCCTCGCCCTCAGTGGCGTCTCGCTGGGCATCCGGCCTGGCGAGGTTCACGCCTTGATGGGAGAGAACGGCGCCGGCAAATCCACTCTGATGAAGATCATCGGAGGCATTTATCAGCCCGACGGCGGCGAACTGCTGCTCAACGGCGACCCCTACACGCCCAAAGGTCCCGCCGATGCACAAAGCAAAGGCGTCAGCCTTATTCATCAGGAGCTTAACCTTGTTCCCGATCTGACCGTGGCACAGAACATCTTCCTCGGCCGTGAGCCCATGGGTGCAGGCAAGGCGCTGCTGAGTGAAGACAAGGCCGTGAAGAAGGCCACGGAACTGTTGCATCGTATCGGTGTCACATTCGACGCCCGCACCCTTGTGCGCGATCTGCCTGTGGCCAGCCAGCAGATGGTGGAAATCGCCAAAGCCATTTCCTTTGACTCTCAGCTGCTGGTGATGGACGAGCCGACGGCGGCTCTGACCGACCGAGAAGTCGATGCCCTGTTCGCGTTGATTCGCGACTTCGTCTCCCCAACCACGGCGGTGATCTACATCTCGCATCGTATGGAAGAGCTTATGCAGATTTCCGACCGTATCACGGTGTTCCGCGATGGTCGTTTTGTGCAGGAGCTTGCCACTGAGCAGACCAGCCGTGACGAAATAGTTCGCCTTATGGTCGGCCGCAAAATCACCGCCTATGACAGGCCCGAAAAAACGCGTGATGCCCAGGCGGCGCCCACCTTGGAGGTGCGGCACGTCACCAACGCCATGGTCAAGGATGCGTCATTCAGCGTGTACCCCGGCGAGATCCTCGGATTCGGTGGACTGGCCGGTGCCGGACGGACCGAGCTGGCCCGCGCCATTATCGGCGCCGATCCGAAGTCCTCCGGTGAAATCATCGTGGAAGGCAAGTCGGTGACGATTCGCCGTCCGTCCGACGCCGTGGACGCCGGCATCGCCTACCTGTCCGAGGATCGTAAGCAGTATGGCCTGGTCCTTGACAAAACCATCAACGACAATGTCGCTCTTGCCTCGCTGAAAAACTTCACCGACAGAATCGGACTGATCAAGGATGGCAGCATCGCCAAAACCGCGAAAAACTACATCGACGCGTTAAGTATCAAGACTCCCAGCGCCATGCAGCAGGTCAAGAACCTTTCCGGCGGCAACCAGCAAAAGGTCGTCATTGCGAAATGGCTGGCTCGAGACAGCAAGGTGCTGATCTTTGACGAGCCTACTCGAGGCATCGATGTGGGCGCCAAGCAGGAGATCTACACACTGCTCGATCAGCTCGTGCAGGAGGGCCATTGCGTGGTGGTCATCTCTTCTGAGCTGGAAGAGCTGATTCGCGTATCCGACCGAATTCTCGTGATGTGCAACGGCACTATCACCGGCGAACTGAGCCACAAGGAAGCGACTCAGGAACGCATTATGGAGCTTGCCACTACATTCCGCAAATAGCTTACGCGGCGCAGGGTGCGCCCATCCCGCCTTCCTTCCTCTTCCTCCTTTCTTTTCCATTATCCTCTCCCGTCCCCTTACACCAAAGGATTCATTATGTCCAACGACGCACAGGCCGTGAACTCGCCGGTGAAGAAGCCGACGTTGCTCCGCCACTTCTCATCCTCCTCGCTGCAGCAGCTGCTCATTTTCGGTACATGGATCGTGCTGCTGATCGGTTTCTCCATCGCTGATCCGCACTTCATGCGTATGGGCAATATCGTGGCGTTGCTGCTTGCCTCCGCGGTCACCGGTATTCAGGCACTTGGCGTCACCTTCGCCATTGCTACCGGCGGCATTGATATCACGCCTGGTCTGGGTATGGCCATGACCGGTGTCATCACTGCGCTATGCATGGTCACATTCCACCTGCCGATCTGGCTGGCGGTTATTGTCGGCATCCTATCCGGTGCGGTGCTTGGCTGGATCAACGGTCTGCTCATCGCAGGCTTCAATATGCAGCCGATGATTGCCACTCTGGCCATGATGCTGGTGGCCCAGGGCGCGGCTCTGGTGCTGTCCGGATCCAAGCCGGTGTACACCACCGACGAAGTCGGGTTCGACCAGATTGCCCGTGGCACCCAGCTGTTCGGCATTCCGAACGCCGTGTGGATTTTCCTGGTGCTTGCCATCATCTCGTGGGTCATCCTCAACAAGACCCGCCTTGGCCGTTACGCGCTGTCCATGGGTTCCAACGAGGAAGCCACGCGCATGTCCGGCGTGAACGTCCGCCGTTGGAAGTGGGCCATCTATGTGCTCGCCGGTTCGTATACGGGCTTGTCCGGTGTGGTGATGACCTCTCGACTGAGCGCCGCGCAGCCGGCTACCGGTTCCGGCTATGAGATGTATGCCATCGCCGCGGCCGTGATCGGTGGCGCATCCCTGGCTGGTGGCCGTGCGTCCATTGTCGGCACCGTGATTGGCGCACTGATCATCACCACTATCAACAATGGCCTGCAGATCCTGTCCGTGCCCGATCCGTGGCAGAAGATCTTCCTCGGCATCGTGGTGATCGCCGCTGTGCTGGTTGATCTGTATCGCCAGCACAACCAGAAGAAAGTGAAGTAACTAGCCGTTGATCGGCGGAGGCTCGGCAAGCCGTCTCTCTTTCCTGGCGGCTTGCCGGCCCGACCCGGCTTCTTTCCGCACAGCTGTTTCACGGGCTGTTTCATGACTTGAGTTCATAACTGCATATCCATAACTACATATGGTTCAGTGGCATTGCGCTGCTGATACCAACCATTACATCCCTTCTTGAAAGGAAACTTCAATGATGAAGAATAAGGCATTCGCTGCCATCGCTGTTGCCGCACTGTCGCTTATGCCGCTCGCCGCATGCGGATCTGGTTCCGGTGCCGGCGGATATGAGATCGCCATGGTGGCCAAGGGCTTTAGCCAGAGCTTCTGGGTGTCTGTCCACAAGGGGGCCGATGACGCCGCCTCGAAGTATGGCGCCACGGTCACGTTCAACGGCCCCGACAACGATAGCCAGGTCGATAAGCAGGCCGAAATGGTGCAGAACGCGATTAACAAGTCCCCTGATGCGGTGGCGGTCGCTCCACTGGACGAGGCTGCGCTCACTCCGGCTCTGCAGAGCGCCAAGAGCGCGAACATTCCGTTGTTCGCCTTCGACACCGCTTTCGATAAGAACGCGGATCTCATCACCGCCTCGGTGAAGACCAGCAACACGGAGGTCGGCAAGGTTGCTGCCGAGAACTTCATCAAACTGCTCGGAGGCAAGGGCAAGTATGCGGTTATCGCACACAGCCAGACCGATGCCACTTCCACTGAGCGTCGTGATGGATTCCTCGACTATATGAAGGAAAATGCGCCTGACATGGAAATGGTTGGCGATGTGCAGTACAGCAACGCCGATCAGGCCAAGGCTCAGGATATTGCCAGTGCCATTCTGCAGGCGAACCCTGATCTGGACGGTATTTTCACCACCAATGAGGCGACTGTTGTGGGTGCCGCGACGCCGGTGGAATCCGCGAAGAAGTCCGGTCATGACGTGGTGCTTGTCGGCGTTGACTCGGGTAAGGCGCAGCAGCAGTACATTCGTGATGGAGTGATCGCCGGTTCGGTTTCTCAGAATCCATACCAAATTGGCTATAAGACCATCGAGGTCGCCGTGAAGAGTCTCAAGGGTGAGAAGGTCGATAAGTCCATCGACTCTGGCTGCTTCTGGTACGATGCGAGCAACATTGATGACGCCGATGTGCAGCAAGCCATGTATGACTGATAATCGGTAACTGCGTTTCCTTTCTATGAAGGAAGATGTCGTCGCAGACGACTGAGGGGAGCCACCGGCGGAAAACGCTGGGGGCTCCCCTCAGTCAGCTTCGCGTATGGCTCCCCTCACAGAGGGGAGCCATACGCATATGTGGCTTATGCCACGCTACGCAAGGTGGCTACGCATGAACCACTGGAACTTTTCGAGCTCCTGAACGTGGTCCTGGATGATGTTGGAGCTGACGACGTCCAGCTCGTCCAGCTCGGCGATGGCCTTGCGGTCGTCGGCGATGAACGCGTCGTAGTACTCGATCAGCGCCTCGAGATACTTCTCGGTGGACTGGCGGCCCTCGACGTCGAACTGCTTCCAGGTGCGGTTGCGGGTGATCGCGTCGGCGCGGCCGTCCGGGGTGCCGCCCAGCGTGGCGATGCGTTCGGCGGTCTCATCGGCCTGAGCCAGCACGGCTTCGACCTCGGGATCGAGCATCTCGTGCACGGCGATGAAATTCGTGCCGGTCACGTTCCAGTGGGCGTGCTTGAGCACTAGAGCGGCTTCCTGCTCCTGGCTCAGGCGGTTCTGCAGAATGGCGATGGCCTTCTCGGAGGCGGCTTCATCCAGACCCGGGACAATAAAGGCAAGTGACATGGTGACATCCTTCCTCATTGGATTGGTATGACCAATATTACGGCTCGGCAGGGCTTCCGCATTCCACCGTAGGCTTAGAATTCAGCTCGATGTTCCCCGTTCTTTCCCCGTCGTTGCCGCCGCCGGCCGGCGAACGCCGGCACCGCAACGGTCAGGCTTCGGCCTTGCGCACCTCGAGGGTTTCTATGCGCCGGCCGTCGACCTTGGTCACCACCATGTCATAGCCGTCGTCGGAGTGCAGCACGTCGCCGACCTCGCCCATTTTGCCGGTCTTCGCGAGGAAATACCCGGCGACCGTCTCGTACGGGCCGTCCTCCAGCTCGATGCCGGTCAGATCGTCGAAGTCCTCGATGGTCATGCCGCCGTCGATGGTGGCCACGCCGTTGACGAACGCGGTGCGCTGCTGGCGCGCCCCGCCGGGCTCGTCGGGCAGGTCGTACTCGTCGCGGATGTCGCCGACCAGCTCCTCGGTCATGTCCTCGAGCGTGACGATGCCGTCGGTGCCGCCGTACTCGTCGATCACCACGGCCAGGTGGATGCCGCGCTTGCGCAGCAGCTCCAGGCTCGGCAGCAGCTTCGAGGTGCCGGGGAGCGAAATGCCTTCGCGGGTCACGTCGGCCACGGTCTCCGCCTTGGGGTCGCGCACGTCGAGCAGGTCGCGCACGTGCACGAAGCCGAGCACGTCGTCGAAATCCTTGCCGGTCACCGGGTAACGGGAGTACGGCATCTCGCGCACGTAGGCGGCGGCCTCGGCGATGGTCTGCGAGCCGTCCAGGAACACCACGTCGGCGCGCGGGCGCATCACTTCGGCGACGATCGTCTCCGAAGCGTCGAACACGTCGTCCAGAATCGTGCGTTCGTCCTTGCTCAACGACGGGTTCGTGGTGACCAGCATGCGCAGCTCATCATCGGACACTTCGCTTTCGGTCTCATTCGGGTCAAAGCCGAGCAGACGCACGATGCCGTTCGTGTTCTTGCCGATCAGCCAGATGATCGGACGGCAGATCTTCGCGAAGATGTCGATCGCCGGCACCACGGCCCGGGCGATCTGTTCGGTGCGCTGCATGGCGATGCGCTTGGGCACCATTTCGGAGATCACGATCGAGCAGTAGGAGATGATCAGCGTCAGGGAGATGGTGGTCAGCGGCGCGGCGATATGCGCCGGGACACCCCAGCTCTTCACCACCGGCACGAGATACGGCGCAATCGACGATTCGCCGAACGACGCGGACAGGAAGCCGGACAGGGTCACGCCGATCTGTACGGTGGACAGGAAGGTGTTCGGATCGCGCGCGATCTTCGCTACGCGCGCGCCGCGCGCATCCTCCTGCTCCATTTGGTCGATCTGCGATCCGCGCAGGGAGACCAAGGCCAATTCGGTGCCGGAGAATATGGATCCGAGTACAAGGAACACGAAAATCAGGAGGATGTTCAAACCAAGTGACATAACCCCCACTTTAGGGGAGTGGCACGTCAATCCGCGTTAGGGGTACGTAACGGTACACATTGGTACGCATTCGTGTCATAGTGCGCATTGACGCCGATGAAGCGGCTGCGACTACCGTGATCAGGCGGAGACGGTGCTGGTGAGGCACCCGCACGATTCCCTCGGTATCAGCGAGGCCCGGACGAGTTGAAGATCAGGGGTGTTTTCGGAGTCTATCGCCGCGTGGAACAGGCATGTGCCGATGGTCTGGGCGTTTTGCTGCACGACGGTGAGTGATGGCCAGGTGTACTGGGAATCGATGGTGCCATCGAACGAGACGATCGCTATGTCTTCCGGCACCCGCACTTGGCGTTCGTGCAGCGCCCGCAGCGCTCCGATGGCTTCCAGGTCGGAATCGACGAAGATGGCGTCCAGCTGCTTGCCGCTGTCGAGGAGCGCCATCATGGCCTCGTAGCCTCCGGCCCGGGTGAAATGGGCCTGCTTGATCGGGCCGATGGGAAGCGTGCTGTTGTCGAACGCCTGATACCATCCCTGGATGCGCTTGTCGCCGAGCCCCTCGTCGGCCTTGCCGGACAGCATGGCGATGTTCGTGCGTCCATGGTCGATAAGGTGCTGCACGGCGGTCTGCACGGCTGCTCGAAAATCCGTCGATACGCATTTTGCCCCGGGGATAGCCTGGGTCTGATCGAGAAAGACGAACGGGCATTCCTTTCTCGGCACGCTGGCCAGCGCCGATGTCGGTTGCGCCGATGCGATGAGGATGGTGTCGACGTCGCGGGCGATGAGCTTCTCGACGCCGTCCATCTCCCTTTCCGGATTTTGGTGGGAGGCTACGAACATGGCGGAGTATCCGCGGCTGGTCGCGATATTCTCCAAAGCGTTGTACACGTCGGAAAAGAACGGGTTGGACAGGTCCGGCACGATGATGCCGATGGTTTTCGACGATCCGGTGCGCAGCGCCTTGGCCATTGAATTCGGGCGGTAATTGAGTTTCTGCGCCGCGTCCCGCACCCGTTCGGCGGTCTCGGGCGCCACGTTCCGAGGGCCGTTGTTGAACACGTAACTTACGACCGCGGTGGAGACGTTCGCCAGCCGGGCCACATCGGCGCGCGTGGCGCGGTCCCGCTTGTTCCTGAAAGTATCCATGTCAGCATTCTCCCGGTATGTGTGGAAGATGACTTCCTTGTCCATGTCTATGAATCGTACACCAACTGTAGCATAGATCTACTCGAATGAATCAACGGGGTTGATTACAAGATGCTTCATTCTGGTTTCACTAGTTGCGGTGAAGGTGTTGTGGGTATAAAAACGTTGGAATAGTAGTATTTCATGAAGATATTGCATAGTGTACGCTCGGGCGACACGCCGTTTTTCAAAATGTATCTACTCGTGCTGAATCTCAATCAGCGCACAGAGAGAAGGCCCACTAGGGCGCAGCGGTTCGCGCCTCATGCCTCTCCGTCGAATGCGAGGCTCCCGGCGCACGCCGGGAATCGGACGATGAAGTTCTATCGTGAGGAGGAAGTGCAATGAGCGGCACATTGGAGTCGTTGCTTCCGTTGTTTACCGCGGATGATGTTCCCTGCACCGGTCCCGAGGAGATCCCGTCACCGCGCTTCGAGCCGGTCCTTGACGAGCGGGCGCTTCGGGCGACCAGACCCGGCGGCGGCCTGTCCAGATATCCCATGCTGTATATCGGCGAGGGATGCAACACCATGTTCCTGCTGAACCAGGGGAAGGTCATCTGGTCGTACTCCACCGGCGAAGGCTGGGAATACGACGACATCTGGATGCTCTCCGACGGCAATATCGTCTTCTCCCGCCAGAGCTGGGCCGGCATGGTCACCCCGACCAAACGGCTGATATGGCGGTATGAGATCGGCGGCCCATGGGCTGCGATCCGTCTGCGCAACGGCAATACGCTCATCACCGCCGAAGCGGAACGGCGCACCGTCGAAGTCGACCGCAAGGGAAACATCGTATGGCAATGCACGCTCGACGAGATCCCCGAGCCGTACCGGCTGGCCGACAGCCAAAGCTGCGTGCGCCTGCGCAACGGGAACACGATCCTGTGCTCCCGCGGCGATGGAGGCCGCGCCCCGCAGCTGTTGGAGATCACCCCCGACAAAGAGGTGGTCTGGAGCGTATACGACTGGGACGTCCTCGGGTCGGCCTCGGCCGTGCAGATCCTCAGCGATCCGGGAGTCCCGGAGGTTCCCGGGGACTGCGAACGATAGCGCATCGTGATCTGGCATCCATGCAGAAGGGAGAATCGTCAGGCATCATTCATCAATCCATCCGACGCGATTCGCGATGATCGGTTCGCGCCGGCATTCCACCACCATTTGCCTATACCTTTCACAGTGAGGAATAACAATGAGGTTATCGATTAAGAAGTTGCTGGTCGCGGTCGCCGCGTGCTCCATGGTGCTGCCGCTGGTGGCATGCGGGCAGAGCGGCGATTCCGGTGCCAAGGACGCCAACGGAAAGCCGATCGTCAAAATCGCCGTGTCCAAGCACTCCCTGACCAAGAAGATGTCCGAGATGAAGTGGCCCAAGGAGTTGGAGGCCGCCTGCGACTGCACCATCGAGTGGCAGGAGGTCAGCTCGGACTGGGATCAGAAGAAGCAGGCCATGTTCACCGCCGGCGAGATCCCCGACATGATCCTCAAGGGCGTGTACCTGAACGATATGGCCACCTATGGCTCCCTGTTCGAGGACCTCACCGACGATATCGGCAAGATCCAGGTGCTGCCCTCCGACAAGAAGGGATACTGGCCCAAGACCGTCTCCCGCAGGTACATCAACAAACAGTGGCTGGACAAGCTGGGCCTGAGCGTCCCCACGAACTGGGACGAGCTGTACAACGTGCTCAAGGCCTTCAAGACGCAGGACCCGAACGGCAACGGTCAGGCCGATGAGATCCCGATGGACTTCATTTCCCCCGGGACCGGCGGTTTCGGCGACTTCCAGCCGGTGATCCTGCTCGGCAGCCTGGGTCTGTCCTACACCACCTCGGACGGCTACGGCGGGTCCGGATACTACGTGCAGGACGGCAAGGTCGGCACCTTCCTGACCGACGACCGGTACAAGACCCTGGTCGAGTTCCTGAATAAGCTGTGGTCCGACGGTCTGATCAACAAGGAAGCGTTCACCCACGACTACTCGCAGTCCCAGGCCACGACCCGCGGCGACGGCGACACCGCCAAGGTCGGGTTCACCTGGGGATATTCCGCATCGGACCGCTTCGGCGTCAAGCTGGCGGACCAGTACGTGTCGATGGGGCAGATCAAGCACGACGCCAACCAGACGGAGAAGCTGTACTACGATTACGCGAACGACCGTACCGTCTACTCGCAGAGCGCATTGGCCATTCCGCGAACACCAAGTATCTGGATCAGTGCCTGAAGATCGCCAACCAGTTCTACGACCAGGACACCTCCATCGAGGTGCTGTGGGGCGATCTGGGCATCGACACCAAGAAGACCGGCGACAAGTCCTATGAGGTGCTGCCTCCGGCCGACTCCTCCAAGGACCCGGGCACCTGGAAGTGGACCGAGACGCTGGCCGACGACTCCCCGTACTGGATTCGCCCTGATCTGGACATCAAGCTGCCGTCCGACCTCATCGAGGTGCAGGAGCAGGAGAAGGTGCTGGAGCCGGTGCTCAGCCAGATGGACGTGAAGAAGGACATCATCCCGCGTTCGCTGAAATTCACCCCGGAGGATCAGGACACGCTCTCGATGAACAACACCAACATCCTGAACACGGCGATGACCAAGTTCTCGTCGTGGATCACCAAGGGCGGCGTGGATGCCGAGTGGAAGTCCTACGTGGACACGCTTGACAAGGCCGGCATCAACGACAACGTCAAGATCTACCAGAAGTCGTACGACGACTTCTACAAGTGACGGGCATGATGCCGCCGCAAGGGGCACTGCACCCCTGCGGCGGCATCACGTCCCCTCCGCATGAATTATCGAATGTACGCCAGGCAAAGGCTGGATGTTATGAGTGAAGCAATATCAGACAAATTCGCTGTGGCGCCCTCCGGCGTCACGCATGACGCGAGTCGGGGCGCGGCGAAACCGTCAAAGACCGCCGGTGCCAAACGGTCCGCGGCGCACAGGAGCACGCTGCCGTTCGGGGCGTATCTCAAGCGCACATGGCAGCTGTACGCGATGATCATACCCGCGATGGTCATCGTGGCGATCTTCTCATACGGCCCGATGTGGGGCATCCAGCTGGCGTTCCGGGACTACAGCTTCAGCAAGGGGATCGCCGGCGGGCGCATCGACGCCGGGCGGCAAGCCGGCCCAGTCGCTGGACGTCGACTGCGGCATCGTGACCGGCGACGTGTATGGCGGGGCGAACGACGATACGCGCATTGGAGCGGGCATTCCGGTTGCGGTGCGCATACACGGCATCGACCGGGGCCTGTTCGGCGACATGCTGGACATCGCCGTATGGGAGACCGTGTATACGGGTCCGGATGGCGTGGCGGCCTCGCCGCGTGTGGTGGCTGCGAGGCATGCCGTGACAGTGACGGACGGAACGGTCGAGATCACCGTCCCCAGCGCGGACCGTTATGCGGGGTACCGTCTGGTGTCCACGCCGTGCACCGACAACCCCATCGGAGCCGACGGGGTGACGACCGGCCGTGCGCTGCTCGCCGTCGAGGCCGAGGACACGGTGATCGGCGGCGGGGCGAACATCCAGCTGCACGGCGACGACACCGGATCGTGGGGAGACTTCATGTTCTCCGGCAATGCCGATGTCGTCGATTTCAGGACCGGCGCGTTCCTCACCTGGCGTGTGGCCGTTCCGTCCAGCGGTTCGTATCGACTGCAGCTCATTACGGCGGCCCCCGGCCAACCCGGCACCAACCGGGTGATCCTTGACGGCGAGTGCGTCGGCACGCTCCGCGTGCCTGCCGAGCTGGCGCTGAAGGACACCGCAAAATGGAAATACCGTGGCAGTGCGGAACTGGTGATCGATGGAATGACCGCCGGAGAGCACGACATCACCATTGAGGCGTCCGGTGCGGATAATGCGTGCGACAAAATACTGCTGTATCAGGTTTCCGGTGACGCCGGCGCGGCGGACCGTGTGACGTATCCGGCAGTGGATTTCCGCCTCCATGGTCACGCGGCGCTGCGGTATGACGGTAAGAGGACCCTTCGGTGATTCGTCTCGAAGCCGAGAGCCTGGTGCTGGGCGGCGAAGCGGCGGTACAGGCCGCCGGCCCCTCGTCGAATGCCGGGAACGGCCATTTCGTCACCGGGCTGGGCTGTCGGTTCGAAACCGCGGAGCACGGCGCCGAGGGCTATGGCGACAGGACTCGCGCCGTGGCCGATGAGCATCATGTGCCGGTCGTGCGCTCGCAGAACCGCGGCACGATGACGATTCCTAAGGGAACCGTGCCGGCCGGTACGTACGTCATGTCCGTGAGCTTTTCCAACAACGCGTTCATCGGGCAGCATTCCTACAACCCGCAGGTCGCGGATCTGGGGCTGCAGGTGCGTACGGGGTCCGGCCATGGCGCGGAGATCGCCCGCGGATCATTCCGATACGCCTATACCGACCAGTATTTCATGAATCGTTCCATGGTCCTGACCACGGACGGCTCGGCGCTGGTACTGGGCAATTGGGATCCGGTCGGCACCGGCCGGGGTGCGGTCTCCTGGGGCGTGGCGCCGAATGCGGATGCGATCGTGTTCTACCCGGTGCTGGCGGCACGGTGAGCGGCCGCCGGTCTGCAGGCCGAGGCGCCGGCCGCCGGTCGCTCAGAAGCTCAGCACCTCGACCTTGCCGTTGCTGAGCTGGTAGCGTGCGCCGACGATCATCAGGCGGTCGTGGGCCAGGGCGTTCTGGATCACTTCCGAACGGGAGACCAGATCCTCGATGGTGTGTGCGACATGCACCCGCTCGATGTCCGCCGGGTCGTCGACCTCGGCCTCGCGCGCCTGCCAGATCGACATGCCGACCGAGCGCAGGATGATCGACTCGGATTCGGCGATGCGTTCGTCGAGATCGTCCATCGCGTCGGCCGCCTCCAGCGAGCTGGCGGGATCGGTGGTGGCCGCGTCGATCATCGAGTCGAGTTCGTGCGTCGCCAGATCGATCGCGCCGCATCCCTCATGGCCCATCACGATCAACAGGCTGACGTGAAGTGAGTCGACGGCATATTCCAGCGAGGCGAGCACCGCGTCGTCGATGACCTGCCCGGCCGTGCGAATCGTGAACAGGTCGCCCAGACCGGCGTCGAAGACGATTTCGGGAGGGACGCGCGAATCGGAGCACGACAGCACCGCGGCGTCCGGATTCTGCCGGTCGATCAGCGATTCGCGGGTCTGCGGGTCCTGCCACGGATGCTCGTTCTTGCCTTCGGCGAAACGGCGATTGCCCGCCAGCAGACGGCTCCATGTCGCGTTCGCCGTCGATTCCTTCTCGAAGTCCGCCTGTGCCATGAAAACCTCCGTTGTCAGCTGACTGCTGACTTCCATACTAGCGGGGTGAATCGGCGTAGCAGTCACGGGGATGGATCGCTTACTCAGCTCTAAGCGTAATGAGAGCGTTCACTGCGGTGCGACGTGCGCTTGTGGATGGACGCCGCGCCTACGCGCGCAAGGGTTTGGCATCGGTGTGACGAGTCTCATACGCGGGCCGGCCCGCGGCGCGGCCGATGTCGTTACGATGAGGAAGGTAACCCAGAGGAATCCCGAAAGGAACGATGATGACTCTTCTGCAGCACGAATTGACCGATTTCAAGGTGCAGGCCTTCCAGAACAACGCCTTCCGCGAGGTGACCAAGAGCGATGTGCTCGGCCACTGGTCCGTGTTCTTCTTCTACCCCGCCGATTTCACCTTCGTGTGCCCGACTGAGCTCGAGGACCTTGCCGACAAGTACGAGGACTTCAAGAAGATCGGCTGCGAGATCTACTCCGTCTCCTGCGACACCCACTTCGTGCACAAGGCCTGGCACGACGCCAACGAGAAGATCGCTAAGATCCAGTACCCGATGCTGGCCGATCCGACCGCACTGCTCGCCAAGGATCTCGACACCTACAACGAGGCCGATGGCGTGGCCGAGCGCGGCGACTTCATCGTGAACCCCGAAGGCAAGGTCGTGGCCTACGAGGTCATCTCCTCCAACGTCGGCCGCAACGCCGACGAGCTGCTGCGCCGCGTGCAGGCCTCCCAGTTCGTCTACGAGCACGGCGATCAGGTGTGCCCGGCCAAGTGGACCCCGGGCGAGGAGACCATCGAGCCGAGCCTCGATCTGGTCGGCCAGCTGTGATCGGCGTTTGACGGACAGTACCTTGGCTCCCCTCTATGAGGGGAGCTGTCGAACGGAGTGAGACTGAGGGGAGCCCAGCGAATTGATTGACTCGCGATACTCCCCTCAGTCGCTTTCGGCGACAGCTCCCCTCAGGGAGGGGAGCCTCTGTATATGCAAGGAGTTTCTATGACCCAGACCAACAATGACCTGTATGACGTCGTCGTCATCGGCGGCGGTCCGGCGGGGCTCACCGCGGGCCTGTACCTGGCCCGTGCGCGCTACCGCGTGCTGATTCTCGAGAAGGATGATTTCGGCGGGCAGATCACCATCACCAACGAGGTCGTCAACTACCCCGGCGTGGGTCGCACCTCGGGGCGCGCGCTCACGCAGACCATGCGCCAGCAGGCCAAGGACTTCGGCGCCGAATTCCTGTCCGCCGAAGCGACCGGTCTCGATGTCGAAGGCGACATCAAAACCGTGCACACCTCGCGAGGCGACCTCAAGACCTTCGGCATTCTCATCGCTACCGGCGCCAGCCCGCGCAAACTGGGCTTCGAGGGCGAGGCCGAGTACGCCGGCCGCGGCGTGGCCTATTGCGCCACCTGCGACGGCGAATTCTTCACCGGCAAGGAGGTGCTGGTGATCGGCGGCGGATTCGCCGCGGCCGAGGAATCGGTGTTCCTGACCAAGTACGCCTCCAAGGTCACGCTGCTCGTGCGCGAGGAGGACTTCACCTGCGACGCCGCCGTGGCGGCCGAGGCCAAGAACAATCCCAAGATCGACGTGCGCTATCGGGTCGAGCTCAAGGGCGTCACCGCCGGGCAAGGCGGCCTGCGCGAGGCCTCGATCCTGAACCTGGCCACGGGTCAAACCGAAACGTGGAAGCCGGCCGACACCGGTACCTTCGGCGTCTTCGTATTCGCCGGCTACGTGCCCGCCACCGATCTGGTGCGTGGGGTGGTGGAGTTGGATGACCACGGCTACGTGGTTACGCACGGCTATCTCGAAACCTCGGTGCCGGGTGTGTACGCGGCCGGCGATCTGCGCGTGAAGAACCTGCGCCAGGTGGTCACCGCCACGGCCGACGGCGCGATCGCCGCCGTGGAACTGGAGCGCTACGCCAAGCAGCTGAGCGAGAAAACCGGATTGGTGCCGCCGCGCCCGACCGCCTCCGCCTACGAGGAGTCCGAGGCCGCCGCTGCCGCGAACTCAGCCGCCTCGGCCGCCGGTACTACTCCCGCCCCGGCTCCCGTCAAGCGCAGCGCCGATGCCGCGGCCGCGGCCAGCGCCGCCAAGAAGCCCGGCGAGCTGTTCTCCGCCGCCATCAAGCAGCAGCTTGGCGTGGTGTTCGGCCGCATGACCCAGCCTGTCACACTGGCCCTCGAGTTGGACGATACGCCGCTTTCGGCGGAATTGCAGGGATTCATCGGCGAAATGGTCGCCCTGTCCAATGGCAAGCTGAACTCGGTCGCGGTCGATGCCGCGGGGCTGATCACGGCCGTGGACGGCTCCGATGCGCCGACTTCGCTGGTGGTCGGCGAGCCGCTGGCGGTCGTTTTGTCGGATGGCACCGAGCTACCCACTTATGGTTCGCTGGATGATTCCGGCCGTGCCGAATTCGATGTCGCCGGCGCCCTGCCGGTCGCGCGCCCGGCCGTGCGCATCTGCGTGCCCGGTGAGGATGGGTCGGCCGGTGCCGGCAAGCTGGTCTTTACCGGACTCGCCTTCCACGGCGTGCCCTCCGGCCATGAGTTCAACTCCTTCGTGCTCGGCCTGTATAACGCGGCCGGCCCCGGTCAGCCGCTGGACGACGATCTGTCGGCTCGGGCGAAGGCCATCACGGACCCGCTGAACATCATGATCCTCGTCTCGCTCACCTGCACGATGTGCCCGGAGACCGTGCTCGCCTCCCAGCGCATCGCCTCCCTGAGCCCGGCCGTGCGCGCCGAAGCCTACGACGTCTCGCATTTCCCCGAACTCAAGGACCAGTACGGCGCGATGAGCGTGCCGTGCATCGTCGTCACGCACGCCGACGGCACCCAGCAGGTCGAATTCGGCAAGAAGAGCATCCCTCAGATGCTCACGCTGATCGGCGCGTAAGCGTCTGATCGCCAGCAGTACTCAATAGCAAAACAACGATTCTGCCGCGATCTCCCATATTTTCCAATATGTTCTAGTCGCTGCAGAATCGTTGTCTGCTAGCGTTTATGCTGAACCTCCTGTACAAAGAGGTCGAAATCCGAAAGCTGAGCGTCATTAAACTTGCGGAATTCCGCCACTGCTTTGGCATCTGCCTGTTTCTTGCTTATGTTGCCTCGTCCTTGTAGTGACTGACCACCGGTGAACAGTATGTATTGATTGCAGAGTTCGGCACACTGTGCCATCGTAGTGGTCTGATGATTACGTACGCGTAGCTCCACAGCATCCAAGAACCCGGAGACTAACTGGTTCAGATGGCTGAGCTCGTCTTCATTGAGATAGTTTTTAGCTATGGTCACATCCGAGGAGTGGATTCTGCTTTCTGGCGCCCCTTTCCATGTCATCAAGCCCATATGCGGTTTTCGGCATCGACTCGTTCGTCAATAATTTCCGCTGCGGTGCGACCGCTGACAGCGTAGTGGAACCGATTCTGTACATTGGCGAAGAAGTCTCGTGCTTCTTGGCTTTTTGAGTCATAGTCCACACTGATGTCCTGAAACAGATCTGTGATTTTATGAGAAAAACGGCGTTCGCTCGCGCGGATGTCACGGATGCGGCTTAACAGCTCATCAAAATAATCTTTGCCGAACGGGCGACCGTTCTTGAGTATATCATCATTAAGCACAAATCCTTTAATGATGTATTCACGTAGGGTTTGTGTGGCCCACTGGCGAAAACGGGTCGCCTTTATGCTATTGACGCGATATCCTACGGCGATAATGACATCGAGATTGTAGAACGTGACTGTGCGAGAAACCTGTCGAGTGCCCTCTCGCCGAACTATTAAAGAATCTTGAATAGTTCGTTCTCGCTCCAATTCGCCTGATTCGTAAATGCCTTGTAAGTGGTATGAAATATTGGGCACGGTAACGTCGAATAGTTCCGCCATTGCCTTCTGCGTCAGCCAGAATGTCTCATCTTTGTACCGCACTTGAACTGGCACATTGTGCCCATCAGCTTGGTACAGGATGACAGGCGTCCCAGTCGAGTCTTCGGCTGGTATGTTGTTTTCGTCATTGATGGTGCCCATTCCGATCATCTCCTTCCGAGAAAAAAGTTGTCTCGTGTTCCAGTTCGCGGAGCACATCGGCAGGGTCTTTGTTGAAGAATCGGCATAGCAGCATGAATTCCAACAGCGTTGGCGTACCATTTTTCTGCCGGAATATGTTCATAATGCGGCTGTGCGTCATGCCGGTATCGGCGCCGATGCGCCGATATGACGGCGTCTTGTCAGACGTATTCCGCAACTGTGTGAAATACTCCGCCATTGCCTGTTCGAGATCGCTCCACTGCCTACCTTTGATCGCCATAACAATACGATATCAAAATGTATGAATATTCATCCAATGCTAGGTGTCGGGGCGTGATTACAAATAGTCGATAATACGGCAAATGCGGGTGAGGATTCTCACCCGCTTTGTGCTGGTATTACGACAGGCTTGGCCTCAGGCCCTGACGGCCTTCGTACCGTTCTTATCGCCTAGGTACTTGACCAGGCTGATGCTGATCAGAGCCACGGCGAACAGGCCGGTGAGCACCGGGATGAGCGCGGCGTAGCGGTGGGCCTGATCGGGCGCGTGGGTGACCACGAACGAGGCCAGCTGGTTGCCGGACAGACCGGCGAACGCCCAGGCGCTCAGCGTCAGGCCGTGCGTGGTGGAGACGGTCTTGGTGCCGAAGTGTTGGTCAAGCAGCACGGGCAGCGTCGAGAAGCCGCCGCCGTAACCCGCGTTGACGAGGAACAGCAGGGTCAGCACAGCCCACAGCAGGGCGTTGTTGAGACTGTTGGTGAAGATCTGCAGCAGACACACGGCGATCGACATGATGAAGATCACCTGATAGACGGTCTCGCGGCGCTTCAAGTGGTCGGAGAGCGTGGAGAAGCCCACGCGGCCGGCCGTGTTGAACACGGAGTCCACGGCGAGCACCAGCCCGATGATGCCGGCGATGGCTGCGGCGAACTTGGCGGGGCTCAGGCCGGCATACTGCGGGAAGGCCTCGAGCACATCGTGAAGGATGTCCTTCTCCTGGCTGATAAGGGCCAGGCCGCAGGTGATGTTGATGTAGAAGGCGATCCAGATGCCCCAGAACACGGGCTTCCTGAGGATCGTATTGCGGCTGACGTGCGAGGTCGCGGGATCGTAGACCCAACCGGCCGGGCGCCTGATGAGCAGGAATCCGACGAACATCATCACCGCGTAGACCGCGGCGAGGATGAAGAACATGCTGACCAGACCAACCGTGCCGATGAGATATTCCATCAGCGGGCTGGCGATGGCCTTGGCCAGGCCGAAACCGGCGACGGCGATGCCGGTGGCGAGGCCTTTGTTATCGGCGAACCAGAGCATCAGGTTCTTGACGGGGGTCAAGTAGCCGACGCCCAGGCCGACACCCATGATCGCGCCGTAGCAGATGAACACACCCGGCAGGAAGGTCAGGGCGATGCTCGCGCCCGTGCCGGCGAAGCCGACCACGAAGCAGACCATGGAGACGAGTGCGGATTTCTTGATGTTCTTTTCCACCATCGGCCCGGCGAACGCGGCGGACATGCCGAGGAAGAAGATGGCGAGCGAAAAGCCCCATTCCACGGAAGTGGGGCTGGCGTGGAGGCGATCGGCGATAAGCTGCTTGAACACGCTCCAGCAATAGACGGTACCGATCGGGATATGAATCAGCAGTGCGGGGATGATTGCGTTGGTCCAACGATTCTCGGTAAACCTTGCCATGCAGGCGGATCCTTTCGTAACTGGCGTACGATGACCTGCCGGCTTGCTCAAGAGATGCCGCGCCCGCATAAACGCACATCATGCGGCGTGCCCTGCGGGTTGTTCGGGACGCACGAATCGAATCAGATCGTGCGAACTGCGAACAATTCGCTGAACATCCTTGGCGTGCTTTTCATCGGCGCTGCTGGCTCTTGTCAACGCCGACAAGCAGTACTATAACGCCGCTACGGCAGTGAATCGGCCGGTTTCTGCGGTTGAATGCCGTGAGATTATTCACATCGAAAACGGTTATAGGACGGTATCGATGTGAGTGATGGAGTGTGGAGGCAGGCACTGATAGTACGGGGCCTAATGACATGGTCTGCGCCTTAGCGCAGACCCTAAGCCAGCAGTATTGATTCAGCATTGATTCGCCCGGTAATGAGAAAGCCTCCGCGGCGAAGCGGAGGCTTTCTCATTACCGGCGTTGTGGTGTCGGCGCACAGGACTTTATGCACGCCGACACCACAACACCTTGATGCGGGGAAAATCAGCCCGTGTTCTGCAGGCCGGCGGCGACTCCCGAAACGGTGCAGAGAATCAGATAGATGAACTCGGCCTGTTGGCTCTGGCTGAGTTCTTCCTTGTCCACCTTCTTGCGCAGCGACTTGAGCGCGAGCACCTGGGTGACGGACAGCGCGTCGACATACGGCGAGCGGATGCGGATGGCCTGGCCGAGCACGTGGCGGTGCTGCAGCGGCCACTCGTCGCCGACGATCTTGAGCACCCACTCGGTGGTGAGCTCCATCTCGTCGAGCACCTTCTTGGCCAGTTCGTCGTCGTCGCCCAGCGCCAGGTACATCTTGGCGATACGCTCGTCGGTCTTGGCCAGCGACATCTCGATGTTGTCGATGAACGTGGAGAACAGCGGCCATTCCTCGTACGCCTCACGCAGCGTATCCAGATCGCCGAACTTCTCGCACGCGGTGCCCAGGCCGTACCATGCGGCCAGGTTGATGCGCGCCTGCGCCCACGAGAACACCCACGGGATCGTGCGCAGATCGTCGAGCGACTTCGCGCCGAGGCCGCGCTTGGCCGGGCGGGATCCGATCGGCAGCAGGCCGACTTCGGTCAGCGGGGTCACGGTGGAGAACCACGGTGCGAAATCAGGCGTGTTGAGCAGATCGAGGAAGCGTTCGTGCGAGGCGTCGTCGAGCTCCTTGGTCATCTCCGCGTACTTCTCGGTCATCTCCGTGTTGGTCTTCTCGACGCTCGGAGCGGACTGCAGCAGCGTGGCCGCCGCCACCGACTCGACGTGGCGGATGGCCAGCACCGGGTTGCCGTAGCGGGCGAAGATCACCTCGCCCTGTTCGGTGAGCTTGAAGCGGCAG
>OKQJ01000117.1_pt1 | contig 42613 bp, 39 predicted proteins | sample 1614171 | NCBI WGS metagenome assembly OKQJ01 (sample SAMN04436911, study PRJEB24849) | human gut metagenome | biome: human gut; feature: NICU; material: stool | host: Homo sapiens | place: USA: Saint Louis, MO | collected 2012-05-30 | reverse complement strand
GTACCGACGCCGGCCTTCCCCGCCGCCCGCGTCACCACAGCGGCAAGCGGGGCCCGACCGGGGTCCGTCACGGGAACGCGTCGGGTATGGTTTGCCCTAAGCTCAGTTGGGCAACTGCACACCCATGACGATTGACGGCAAGGCGATGAACGAAGCGAAAGTTCCCGGAAACCCCGAAGAAAAAGTCGAGAAGATGTTCGAGTACGGATACCGCAAGTCGAATTACGGCCCGGACGAGCTGGTGACCGACGCGCACGGCAATCCGATCTCCGTGGTCGATGCGATGCTCTCCGCCGAGAAAGCCGCCGCCACCGAAACGGTGACGCCGCATCTGTGCTATTACTCCCCCCGCATCCCCGGCAACACCGGGTCGGCGATCCGCCTGTGCGCGGTGACCGGCACGATCCTCCATCTGGTGGAGCCGCTCGGTTTCAACCTGCGCGACACCAAGCTCCGCCGTGCCGGCCTGGACTACCACGACATGGCCCATGTGGTGCTGCACCCGAATTTCGACAATCTGGTGGAATCGATGCCGAACTCGCGCATCATCGCGTTCACGGCGCACGCCACCAAGCTGTACACCGAAGTCGAGTACAAGCCGACCGATATTCTGCTCTTCGGCCCGGAACCGGGCGACATTCCCGATCCCATGGATATCATGGCAGGCCCGCACGTCGCCGAACAGGTCCGCCTGCCCATGCGCCCGAGCCTGCGTTCCCTCAACCTCACCAACTGCGCCTCCATCGCGATCTATGAGGCGTGGCGCCAGCTCGACTTCCAAGGCGGCCGCTGATTCGGCTGCCGGCGGCCGAACCCGGAAAGGAGCACTCCCCCTCATGGATCATGGCCAGCCCATATGACGACGGAAACAACGAAATCGGGATATGTGCCATTTCTTAGGCAGATTATTCACTTCTTAGGCGGGTACCCGCCGATACGCGGTGTTGAAGTCGCACCGTTTCAACACCGCCCATCGGGGTGCGCATGCCTACGAAGTGAATAATCTGCCTAAGAAGTACGCATAAACACATAAACACAGGTTTGAGGGGCTGGAGCCGACGATAGGTCGGCTCCAGCCCCTCAAACACCCGGGAAACGGACCCGTCAGTTCTTGAACGAGTGGATCGGCGCGGGGATGCGGCCGCCGCGCGTCACGAACGCCTCACAGCTGGTCTGGTTGACCGGCATGATCGGCGCGTAGCCCATCAAGCCGCCGAAGTTCGCCATCTCGCCGACGCCCTTGCCCGCCACCGGGATCACGCGCACGGCGGTGGTCTTCTGGTTGACCATGCCGATGGCCGCCTCGTCGGCGATGATGCCGGAAATCGTGGCGGCGCTGGTGTCGCCGGGGATCGCGATCATGTCGAGGCCGACCGAGCACACGCAGGTCATCGCCTCGAGCTTCTCGATCGTCAGGCAGCCGGATGCGGCCGCGTCGATCATGTTCTTGTCCTCGGACACCGGGATGAACGCGCCGGACAGGCCGCCGACATACGAGGACGCCATGATGCCGCCCTTCTTCACCTGATCGTTGAGCATGGCCAGAGCGGCCGTGGTGCCGGGGGCGCCGACCTGCTCCAGGCCGATCTTCTCAAGCACCTCGCCGACCGAATCGCCGACGGCCGGGGTCGGGGCCAGCGACAGGTCGATGATGCCGAACGGCACGCCGAGGCGGCGCGAGGCCTCCTGCGCGACGAGCTGTCCGACGCGCGTGATCTTGAACGCGGTGCGCTTGATCGTCTCGCACAGGAATTCGAAATCCTTGCCCTTGGCCGCATCGAGCGCGCGGGAGACCACGCCCGGGCCGGACACGCCGACGTTGATGACGGCGTCGCCCTCGGTCACGCCGTGGAAGCCGCCGGCCATGAACGGATTGTCGTCGGGCACGTTGCAGAACGCGACGAACTTGACGCAGCCGTAGGAATCGTTGTCGGCGGTGCGCTCGGCGATGTCCTTGACGATATGGCCGAGCAGCTCGACCGCGTCCATGTCGATGCCGGTCTTGGTCGACCCGACGTTCACCGACGAGCAGACGATGTCGGTCTCGCTCAACGCCTGCGGCAGGGAGCGGATGAGCAGTTCCTCGGCCGGGGTCATCGACTTGGAGACGAGCGCCGAGTAGCCGCCGATGAGGTCGACACCGACCTCCTTGGCCGCCTTGTCGAGCGCGTGGGCGATCTTGACGAAATCCTCGCTCGTCTTGCAGGAGCTGGCGCCGACCAGCGAGATCGGGGTGACGGTGATGCGCTTGTTGACGATCGGGATGCCGTAGTCGCGTTCGATGGCCTGGCCGGTCGACACGAGGTCCTTGGCATACGTGGTGATCTTGCGGTAGATGTTGTCGCAGGTCTCGTCCACGGACGCGCTCGCGCAGTCGAGCAGCGAGATGCCCATGGTGATGGTGCGCACGTCGAGCTTCTCCTGCTCGATCATCTGGTTGGTCTCGTGGACCTCCATGATATTCAGCACGGTGTGTTCCTTTCGAGACTCAGATGCGGTGCATCTTGGTGAAGATCTCTTCGCGCTGGCAGCGGATGCGCACGCCGATGTCGTCGCCGAGATCCTCGAGGTTGCCGACCATCGCGCCGAAGTCCTTGTCCGCGTTGGCGTAGTCGACGATCATCATCATGTTGAAATAGCCGTCGATGATGGTCTGCGAGATGTCGAGCACGTTGACGTTGTGCTGGGACAGGTAGGTGCAGACGCGCGCGATGATGCCGACGGTGTCCTGTCCGACGACGGTGATGATTGCCTTGTTCATGACTCTCCCTGATCGAATGCGAAAAAGCGGGTGACTCCCCAAGTATAGGGGAGTCACCCGCCATTGACCGATGCCAGCCGATCGCCGGTGCGCCGCCCGGCCGTCACCGGGCGTGGCCAGGGCTCATGCGCCCCGGCCGCCATGAACCGGAGGACTGCGCCGACTGCTGGATGAACGGGATGCCGACCATGACGATGACGTGCGCGGCCAGGAACAGCGCGACGGCCAAGCCGACGCCGATGGCGAAGAACAGCGCGCCGCCGATGGCGGTCATCGCCACGCCGATCCACACGAGCGTTCTGGCGCCGTGGCGGTCGAACAGGCGGCCGGCCATCAGCGTGCACACCGCGTTGACGACGCCGCCCGGCAGCATGAGCATGCCGGCGAGCGTGGAGCTCATGCCCAGCCCGCGCTGCAGTTCCTGCGGCACCAGATACATGAACGCCAGGGTGCAGGCGAACGAGCAGCTCACCATGAGGGCCGGCGTGCGGAACGCCGCGATGCCCAGGGCACGCAGGTCGAGCAGCGGATCGGCGATGTGCAGCTGGCGATAGGCGTAGAACGCGAGCACCGCCACGCCGACCACGAGCAGGCCGATCACCGCCGGGGAGGAGCCCATGTCGCTGATCAGGCTCACGCCGGCCACCAGGCAGCCGAAGCCGAGGGCGGAGGCGACGATGGACGGGACGTCGACCGCCGGGCGCGTGCGCTCGATCGGGGTGACGAAGAACGCGGCCGTGCAAGCCAGGGCGATGACGGAGACGACGGCGAACAGCGCGAAGATCGCGCGCCAGCTCAGCGCGCCGATCAGCGCGCCGGCAAGGGTCGGGCCGATGACCGGAGCGAACATGACCACCAGTCCGGCCACGCCGTTGGCGGCGCCGATGCTGCGGGGCGGAAAGACGCGCATGATCGCCGCGTACATGGTCGGCAGCACGATGCCGGTGCTGACGCCCTGCACGATGCGCCCGGCGAGCAGCACGGGGAAACTCGCGGCCGCGGTGCACACCACGGCGCCGACGAGGAAGCAGGCCAACGCGAACAGCACAAGGGTTTTGGCCTTGACCTACTTAAGCAGGAAGCCGGCGCACGGCAGCACGACGCCGATGGCCAGCATATAGCCGACGACCATCCACTGGGCGGTGCCGGAGGAGACGGAGAACTCGTCCATCAGGTCGGGCAGGGCGATGTTCATGGACGTTTCGGACAGCATGCCGAGGAACGCGCCGGCGTACAGGCCGAGCATCACCCGGTGCGGGTGCGCGAAGCGCCGGGCCGCGTCATCGTTGCGGGGGTCGGGGGAATTATGGGGGGTTGCGGGGATTACGGGAATCGTAGATGCCGGATTCGCCGGCGGGCATGGTGTTTTCGGGGGTTGTCTGGATATCGGACAACGGGACCTCTCTTGGATTGCCTTTGCAGATTGCCGTCGCGCGAAAAATGTCGTTACGCCCCTAACGTCCGGGCCTACGGCGGCAACAAAAAACGCATGGCACTCACCAGATGATTCCGGCGAATGCCATGCGATTTTCAAAACAATCCGTCACCGTAATACGATTCGGGATTCTTCGTAAGTCGGTCCCGCGTGTCGTGGGACAAGTCAGGGCTCCCGCTGGCGGGAGCTGTCAGCGAAGCTGACTGAGGGGAGCCGCATCGTGTGCGTACTCCCCTCAGTCGCCTATGGCGACAGCTCCCCTCAGAGAGGGGAGCCACGATGAAGCGGATCAGGCCTCGCGGCTGGCGCTCGGCGCCGCAACCGCAATCCCGCAATTACGGACGGCCTGCGGCCGACTCAGCATTGCCTCGGGTTCGCATATCGGATCACCCTCGGCTGCAGTTGCCGGACAGCCCACAGGGCTGTCCTCGGCGAAATCCGTTCACGCTTCGCGCGAAGCGGATTTCGCCGCAACCGCAGCAAGCGCACGCGGCGCGTGGAAGCCTTGCTTGTCGAACTCGTCGGCGATCTTCTGGGCGACTTCCTGGCTGTGGCCCTTGTCGACGAGTGCGATGATGGAACCGCCGAAGCCGCCGCCGGTCATGCGCGCACCGTAGGCGCCGTTCTTGCGGGCCACGTCCACGGCGATGTCGAGCTCGGGTACGGTGACCTCGTAATCCGCGGCGAGCGAATCGTGGGAGGCGTTGAACAGACGGCCGGCAGCCTCGATGTCGCCCTTGGCGAAGGCGCGTACGAAGGAGCGCACGCGCTCGATCTCGGTGACGACGTGGCGCACGCGCTTCTTCATGGTCTCGTCGGGCAGCGCGTCGAGCGTCTCCTTCAGGGCCTGGAACTGGTCGTCGGCCTTGGAGATGCCGTCGGCGGTGACGCGCAGGTTCGCCACGCCGAGGATCTTCGCGGCCTCCTCGCAGGTGGCGCGGCGCTGGGCGTACTGGCCGTCGTTGAGCTGGTGGGGGGCCTGGGTGTCGACCACGAGCAGCTCGAGGTTGTACTTGTCGAGGTCGAACTCCTGCTGGGAGACGTTCTCGAGCGGGGTGAGCTCGGGACGGCAGTCGAGCAGCAGCGCGTGGCCTTCGGTGCAGCGCATCGAGGCGTTCTGGTCGAGGCCGCCGGTGGAGGCGCCGGCCATCTCGTTCTCGGACTTGATGGCGGCGTTGATCAGGGTCACGCGGCCGGCGTCGGAATCGCCGTAGCCGAGGCCGTACACGTCGTCCAAGGCCAACGCGGTCGAGCAGGTCATGGCGGCGGAGGAGCTCAGGCCGGAGCCGAGCGGCACGCAGGAGACGAACGCGGCGTCGAAGCCCTTGACCTTGCTGAAGCCGGCCTCGCGCAGCGCCCAGGCCACGCCGGTCGGGTAGGCGGACCAGCCGTCCACGCCGCGGGCCTTGAGACCGTCGAGATCGGCCTCGGCGACCTTGTCGGGGGCCACGTCGGAGACGACGCGAACCTTGGTGTCCTCGCGCGGCTTCAGCGCGATGAAGGTGCGGTGCGGCAGCGCGATCGGCAGGCACAGGCCCGCGTTGTAGTCGGTGTGCTCGCCGATCAGGTTCACGCGGCCCGGAGCGGCCCACACGCCTTCGGGCGCGGTCTCATAAGTATCGACGAACAGCTTGGTGGCTTGCGAGACGCCTTCCTCATGGGTCAGCGGCTCAATGAATTCAACAGCAGTCATTGATGTTTTTCTTTCTGTGAAGTAGTTTCTTGGCTCCCCTCCTTGAGGGGAGCCGGCTGCGAAGCGGACCGAGGGGAGCATTGGAGCGTACCGTCATACTCCCCTCAGTCGCCTATGGCGACGGCTCCCCTCACAGAGGGGAGCCACCATAATGCGATCAGTCGGCGATGTCGACCGCGCCCAGCTCGTGGAAGCGCTTGGCGATGAGCTCCGGCGTGGTGTCGGAGATCCAGGCGGCCATGCCGGACTCGGAGCCGGCGAGGTACTTGATCTTGTTGGCGGCGCGGCGGAAGGAGAAGAACTGCAGGTTCAGGCGGTAGTTCTCGCGGCGGACGTCGTGGATCGGGGCCTGGTGCCAGGCGGCGATGTACGGCAGGTCCATGCCCTTGCCGTCGCCCTTGTCGAAGAAGGCGTTGCCGCGCTTGAGCAGGTGGGAGTACATGGAGGCGAGGTCCCAGCGCTCGTCGTCGTTGAGCTGGTCGAGGGTGAGCACGTCGCGCACCGGGGCGACGTGGACCTCGAGGGGCCAACGGGCGGCGGCCGGCACGTAGGCGACCCAGCTGTGGTTGCGCATCACGACGCGCTCCTCGGCCTCCAGCTCGGCGTTCATGAGGTCCTTGAGCAGGTTGCCGCCGGTCTTCTCGTGGTAGGCCTCGGTGTGCTGCAGCTCCTTCTCCATCTTCGGGGCGATGAACGGGTAGCAGTAGACCTGGCCGTGCGGGTGGGCCAGCGAGACGCCGATTTCCTGGCCATGGTTCTCGAACGGGAAGATCTGCTCGATGCCCTCCATCTTGGAGATCTCGGCGGTGCGGAAGGCCCAGGCCTCGACGACCGTGCGCAGACGGGACACCGGCAGATCGGCCGGCAGGCCGTCCTCGTTCGGGTCGAAGCAGATGACCTCGCAGCGGCCCGCGGCGAGCTTCTTCTCCCACAGCGGGTTGCCGTCGACGTAGCTCACGTCCTCGGAGACGCCGGGCACGCGCACCATCGACGGGAAGCGGTTCTCGAACACGACGACGTTGTAGTCGGTGTCCGGCACCTCGCCGTCCTGGTACGGGTCGCCGGGCTTGCGGGCGGCCAACGGGTTGCCCTTGGCGGTGGCGCCGGGGCCGGCGGTGATCGGGCGGTTCATGCGCGCGGTCGCCATCGGGATCCAGTCGCCGGTCAGCGGGTCGCGGCGCATCTGCGGGGCGGCGTACGGCACCTCGTTGCCGTCGGCGTCGAGATGCGGCGCGAAGCGGTAGTCCAGCGGGCGCGGGTCCTTGAGCTCGCGGGTCTTGGCGCCGGAAACGTACTCCGGATCGTCGTCGAGGTAGAAGAAATCACGGCCGTCGGCCAACGTGGTCGGCGTGATCCGAATGTGCTTCTTCGCGTATTCTCCAGGCGTGTAGCTGGTGAATGTCATATTCTACTCACTTTCTTCTTCCCGCTCATGCTGATGGGCCAGCACGAGCTCTTTGACCAAATCCTTGGTTTTGGCGGCGGAATCGGAATCGAGCCCGTCGTCGGTGATCACCGTGTCCACCTGATCGAAGCGCGCGAACAGCGACAGCGACGTGCAGCTCCATTTGGTGTGATCGGTGAGGATAATCGTCCGATCGGCGATGTCCATCATCGCCATATCGGTTGCGGCCTCCAGCGAGTTGGGCATGAGGAAGCCGCGCGGCACGGACACGGAGTGGGTGCCGAGGAATACGGTGTTGACGCGCAGCGACGCGACAACCTTGTCGGCGATGGGCCCGACGAGGGAATTCGACCGGGTGATCACGCCGCCGGTGACGATCACCTCCACGTCCTTCGATTCGAGGGCCTGCACAAGCTCGGCCACGGGGATCGAATTGGTCAGGATGGTGATGCCGCTGGACTGTTGGGATTCGAGCAGGTGCTGCGCGAACACGTAGGCGGTCGTGCCGCCGCCGATGGCGATCACGTCGCCCGGGGCCACGTATTTGACGGCTTCCTGCGCGATGGCGTCCTTGAGTCCGATGTCCATCTGCGACTTTACGGAGAACAACGGCTCGGACAGGAGGGTGCTGGTGGTAACCGCGCCGCCATGGACGCGCTTGAGCAGCCCCTTGTCGGACAATTCGGCGATATCGCGGCGAATGGTCATCGCGGAAACGCCGAGTTCCTTGGACAGCGCGGTGATGCGCACCGCACCGCGGGTACGCAACCTGCTCAGTATCAGATGCTGACGTTGTGAGGATATCATTCGAACATTATCGCACACATATGCGCATAAAACAAACTGATATGAGCGTTTCCTGAGGAAACAAGCAAGCAATCACACATAATTCTGTGAAAAGCGCACAAAATCTCACTTTTACAAGATACCAAGCATCACGCACTGCACACGAATCGCGAGTTGTCGGTGCATGCCCCGGTATAGCAACCGGTTGCCCAGCGTCGAATACCGCGTTTGGAACGTTACAAACAGGGATCTTCCGACACCCGCGCACCGACAACTCGCGATCGGCGCGCAGCGGGCGCCCCGCGCCCCGCATCCCGCGCCCCATACGCCGGCATTCCCGCGCACCGGCATTCCTCACACTGGCATTCCTCCCGCGAAGGTGACACAATAAGGGCATGACCTACGTTTCTGACAGCTTCTGGCACGACGCCGTGAACAAAGCCACCACCGACCTGTTCTCCTTCGGGTACAAGCACATCATCAAGCCTCATTTCGTGTTCAACCACACGCCCGACGTGGCGCACGACCAGATGATCGACTTCTGCCGCGTCACCAAGAACATCCCCCCGCTCATGTGGCTGCTGCGCGAGATGCTCGACTACACCGATCCGGTGCTGGAGACCGACGTGATGGGCGTGCACTTCGCCAACCCCTTCGGCCTGTCCGCCGGATTGGACAAGAACTGCGACATGCCCGTGCTCATGGACAACGTCGGATTCGGCTTCGAGACGGTCGGGTCGACCACCGCGCGCCCCTGCGCCGGCAACCCGAAGCCGTGGTTCCACCGTCTGCCCGAATACGATTCGATGATGGTGCACGTCGGCCTGGCCAACGACGGCTCCGACAAGGTCATCGAACGCGCCGAACACGCCTGGACGAAGGCCAGAACCCTGCAGGTGTCCGTGTCGATCGCGCGCACCAACGACGGCAACACCGGCGACCTCGCCGAGGGCATCGAGGACTACTGCACGTCGATGCGCCGCGCGGCCGGGCGCTCCGCCATGGTTGAGGTGAACATCTCCTGCCCGAACACGATGGCCGGCGAGCCGTTCAACGAAAGCCCCGAGGCGCTTGACCGGCTGTTCACCGAACTGGACAAGATCGACCGCCCGCAGCCGACGCTGGTCAAGATGCCGCTCAACAAGAGCTGGGGCGAGTTCAAGGCGCTGCTCGACGTGCTCGCGGAGCACAACGTGCAGGCACTGAGCATCGCGAACCTGCAGAAGGACCGCACCGGGCTGGAGATTCCGCGCGACTGGGAGGGCGGCCTGTCCGGAGGCCCGACCTACCGCGCCAGCAACGCGATGATCCGCCAAGTGTACCGCGAGTACGGCGAACGGTTCGCCATCGCCGGCATCGGCGGCGTATTCACGCCGAAGCAGGCGTACGAGAAGATCCGCAGCGGCTCGAGCCTGGTCATGTTCATCTCCGCGCTGATGTACCGCGGACCACAGCAGATCACCGTGCTCAAGCGCGGACTGGCCGAACTGCTCAAGCGCGACGGCTTCGAGCACGTGGCCGACGCGGTCGGTGTGGACGCCTGACCTACGATTATGGCTCCCCTCAAAGAGGGGAGCCATAATTATTCGTCAGCGACTTATGCAATGACGCAGGATACCGACGATACCGGCGCGCCGCATTCGCATCAGTAGGCGCCGCGCACGTACTGCGGCTGGTACGGGGCCTCGGCGACCGGCACGCCCAGCTTGCTGGCGGCGCGCAGCGGCCAGTACGGGTCACGCAGCGAGGCGCGGCCGATCTCGACCGCGTCGGCCTCGCCCTTGGCCACGATCTTGGCCGCCTGCTTCGGCTTGGTGATCAGGCCGACCGCCGTGGTCGGCATATCCGCGGCGAGGCGCACCTGCGTGGCGAACGGCACCTGGTAGTTGGGCTGCACGGGAACGGTCACGTTCGGCACCATGCCGCCGGTGGACACGTCCATCAGATCGACGCCGTGCTCCTTGAGCACCTTCGACACCTCGATCGTCTGATCGAGGTCCCATCCGCCGGCCGCCCAATCGGTCGCGGAAATGCGCGTCAGCAGCGGCATGTCCTCGGGGATCACCGAACGCACCGCGTCGGCGATCTCGACCAGCAGGCGCATGCGGCCGGCCAAGTCGCCGCCGTACTCGTCGGTGCGCTCGTTGCTGAGCGGATCGAGGAACTGCGAGATCAGGTATCCGTGGGCGGCGTGCAGCTCGATGGCCTGGAAGCCGGCGGCCACGGCGCGGCCGGCGGCATCGCGGAACTGGTTCACGATGCCGTGGATCTCCTCGACGCTCAGCTCGCGCGGCATCGCATAATGGCCGTACGCGATGGGGCTCGGCGCCACGGTCTGCCATCCGCCCTCCTCGACGGGCACGCTCTGGTCGGCGTATCCGACGCCGAAGCACCCGGTCGAGCCCTTGCGCCCGGAGTGGTTGAGCTGCACGGCGGCGACCGCGCCGGCGGCCTTCACGCCGTCCACGATCCAACGCCACGCCTCGACCTGGTCGTCGTTCCACAGGCCGACGTCGCACGGCGAAATGCGCCCTTCCGGCGAGACGGCAGTCGCCTCGGCGATGATCATGCCGAAGCCGCCCATCGCGCGGGACACGTAGTGCTGGTAGTGGAACGTCGTGGGCTTGCCGTCGCGGGCCGTCGCCGAATAGGTGTCCATCGGCGGCATCCAGATGCGGTTGCGCACGGTGAGGCCGCGCAGCGTCATCGGCGTGAACAGCGTGGCCTGGGGCTCCTTGTTCTTCTTGCCCTTCTTGGCCTTCTTGCCGCCATCGGTCTTATTCGTCGTATCGCTCATACGACCCCTCCGTTCATGTCTTCCGTTGCTGCGGAGCGTCCGGCCCGGCGGCGACCCGCCGCCCTGCGCCCGGTGCGTTCCGCGCGATCCGCCGGCGCCTCTGGAGCGGCGCATCGCCATATCGGCGAACCACTAGGCCATTGTATGACGAACGCCCGCCGTTTCGGGCGGGCGTTCGTCATGACGGCGGCGCGTTCACCGTGCCGTATCCGCGCGTTCACCATGCCGTCACTGGAACGGCTCTGCGGGACGCGGCGGAACCGCCGTCAGTGGTTGTTCGAATTGTTATTCGAATTGTTGTTGTTCGTGTTGTTGCCGTTCTGCTGGTTATTCGAATTGTTCTGCTGATTGTTCGAATTGCTGTTCGAGTTCGACGAACGCTGCTGCAGCGTGCTGGTCACGCCCTGGATCGAGGTGACCGTATTGCTGGTCGCCGTGTACTTCGACGACGGTTGCCCGTAATCGTTGTCGATCGGCAACTGCTTGCGCTCGGCGTAGGCGTTGTTGAACGCCTTCCACGCGGGTGCCGCGATCATCGAACCATCCCACATGGTGCGGTACACGCCGTTGATCGCGACGTTCGCCATACGGTTCGCGTTCGGGTTCTGCACATCGCCGACCAGCACGAAGGTGGCGATCTGGTTGGGGATGAACCCGCCCGTCGACACGTACGTATCGCCGTTGGTACCGGTCTTTGCGAAGGTCTTGCGCCCGTTGTCGAGCTGCGCGGAGCCGCCGGCGCCGTCCGGCCGCGTCACGCCCTGGTTGAGCGTGTAGGCGAGCGTCTGGATGATCTCCGGATCGACGGCCTGGTGGCAGTTGGCCTTCGGCACCTCGAGCTCGGTGCCGTCGTCCTTGGTGACCTTGGTCATCGCGATCGGCGTGCATGCGACGCCGTTGGCCGCATAGGTGGCGTAGATGTTCGCCATGGTCAGCGGGGAGACGTTCACCGAGCCGATGGTCATCGACGGCGTGTACGACGCGGTCTTGTCGATGGTCTCGCCGGAGTGCGCGTCGTGGTATCCGACCTCGGTCGCCGCCTTGGCGATCTTGCACAGGCCGATGATCGCGCCGATCGACGCCTGCGTGGTGTTGTGCGAGCGCACCAAGCCGAGGAAGGGGCTCTCCGGGTTGACCGTGCCCGAGGTCAACGCGTTCTGCACGTCCCACGAGTCGCTGCCGCCGACGTAGTCGTTCACGCCGTCCGCGGCGCCGGAGCAGTTGAACTCGGTGGTCGGGTATCTGGTGGTGGTCTGCAGGTTCTCGTTGATCGAATGACCGGCCTGCATCCACGCGATCAGGTTGATCGGCTTCCACGAGGAACCGATCGAGAAGCCGGCGCCGCCGCCGTCTATCTCGTCGACCGCGTAGTTCTGGGCCGACTTCGTCGGGTCCGTGTCGGCGGCCGACGTCGTGTCGTAGGTTCGGTTCAGGCCGAAGCCGAGCACCTCGCCGGTGCCCGGTTTCACCGAGGCCATCATGATCTCCATGCCGCTCGGGTCGTCGGGGGGAATCGTGTTGCGCGCGGTTTCCATCAGCAGGCTGTTGGCGTCCACGTCGAGCGTGGTGATGATGGTCAGGCCGCCCTCCTTGAGCAGCTGGTCGCGCTCCGCCTGCGTCTTGCCGAAGGCCTCGGAGTTGAGGATCTGCTTGGTCACGTACGAGCAGAAGAAGCCGTAGTCGCCGGCGTACTGGCACCCGGAGTTCATCTGCTGGATGTTCAGCGTGTCCTGGATCGGCGTGTCATGGGCCTCGTCATGCTCCTTCTGGGTGATGTACCCCTCCTGCAGCATCAGGTCGAGCACGATGTTGCGCTGCTTCTGCGCTTCCTTCTGGTTCGCCTCGATCGACGGGTCGTAGTTCTGCGGGTTCTTGGTGATGGCCGCGATCGTGGCCGACTGCACGATGTTGAGATCCTTCGCCGACACGTTGAAATAGCGGCGTGCGGCGGTTTCCACGCCATAGAGGCGGTTGGAGCCGAACTGCGCCACGTTGAGGTAGCCCTGCAGGATCTCCAGCTTGGAGTACTTCTTCTCCATCTGCACGGAGATCAGCATCTCGCGCAGCTTGCGCGCGATGGTGTCCTCGGTGGCGTGGTACTGGGCTATGGGGTCGTTGCTCTCCTCGGCCTGCACCACCAGCACGTTCTTGACGTACTGCTGGGTCAGCGACGAGCCGCCCTGCATGTCGCGCTTGAGGATGTAGGTCTGCACGAACGCGCGCAGCACGCCCTGCACGTCCACGCCGGAATGGTCGAAGAAACGGCGGTCCTCACGGGCCACCACGGCCTGGCGCATGTACTTGGACACGTCCTTGATCGGCACGACGATGCGGTTGTCCTCGTAGAATTCGGTGAGTTTGGTCTTGCCGTCGGACGCGTACATGGTGGACTTCTGCGGCAGGCTGGTCACGTCGAAATCGATGCCCTCGACCTGCAGAGAAGGCATGACCGCCTGCGCGACCTTGTTCACGCCGAGCACACCGGGCAGGAACAGCAGACTGGTGACGGCACCACCGGAGACGCACAGCGTCAGGTAGGCCAGAATCAGGGTAAACACGCGTGATACGGTCAGGGACTTCTTCTTGGGCATGCTGCCCATTCTAAGGGGGCGGGTCTACCTAGCCGCCATGGCGGCGCATCACGTGGAATTTCGTTACAAAACCCCCGCGACCATAAGAACGCCTGAACGGAGCCTTGACGCTCGGGCGTGAACGAGGCACGGTACCGCCCCGCGGGAGATGCGCCGGCGCGTGTTCCCGGCCGGTCCGCGGCCGTTCCGACCGGCCACCCGACCGCCTGGCCGAGTGCCGAACGCCGCTACCGGCGGGAGCGGCGAATCAGCATGCCGGGCTGGTAGATCACGATCGAACGGCCCCTGCGCGTGATCCATCCGCGGTTCGAAAAATCGGTGAGGGCCTTGTTCACGGTCTCACGTGAGGAGCCGACCAGCTGCGCCATCTCCTCCTGCGTAAGGTCGTGCGGCACCAGCAGCCCCTCCTCGACCGGCTCGCCGAACCGGCTGGCCAGGTTCAGCAGCGTCTTCGCCAGACGCGCCGGGACGTCCATGAACACCAGGTCGGCGATCTGCTCGTTGTTGCCGCGCATGCGCGCCGCCAGCACCTGCAGCATGTCCACGGCCACGCGCGGGTGCTTGTCCAGCCAGGCGAACAGCGCGTCGTGCTCCAGCCACACCACGTTGGTGCCGTTCACCATGGCCACGGCCGAGGCGGTGCGGGGCCCGCCGTGCGGGTCGAACACCGGGATCTCCCCCAGCACCTCGCCGCGCGCGTGGATCGACAGCAGCTGCACGCGGCGGTCCGACGACTCCCGGATCAGCTTGACCTTGCCGTCCTCCAGCAGGTACATGCGGTGGTCGGTGTCCCCCTCGCTGAAGATGTAATCGCCCTTGTCATACGTCGCACGGCGCAGATGCGGCAGCAGCTCCTCGGCCTGATCGGGCGACACCTGCGCGAACAGGGCCGTGTGCAACAGCGTGTTGCCGTCATCGTGTATCGCATTCGGTGTGACTGCGCTCATCCACCCCTCCTTGCCACTTGCCGCAGACGCGTTCCTCATTAGACACGTTTTTCGTTGGCTGGTCACATTGTAGTCGGTTTGCCTCGCCCCCGCGGGTTCCTCTCACCGTTTCCTCAAATATCCGACCAGACGGTCGACGATCTGACCGCGGCTCAGCCCGGTCTGCGAGCGCAGCGGATCGACCCTTTTGCGCGCCGACCGGACCGCCTTGTCCGACATCTTCTCCGCGGATACGTTGAGGATCCGGCCCATCTTCTCGGCGTCGATGTCGTAGGCCATCGTCACGTGGTGCAGCACCGCGCCGACCGGACCGGCGAACCGACGCTGCGCCGCTCCGCCGATCTTGCCGTGCGACGAGGCGATGTCGTTGATCCCCGCGAACCGGGCGTCGACGCCGAGCCCGCGCAGGGCGTCAATCAGCCACTGGTCGCACAGGCGGTAGGATGCCTCGACGCCGACCCCCTCCACGAAGGACCGCGGCGCGTACAGCGAATAGGTGATGGTGTTGCCCGGTTCGATGAACATGGCCCCGCCGCCCGTGCACCGGCGGACCACCACAAAGCCTTCGCTCGCCGCGCGGTCCTCGTGCACCTCGTCGGGCAGGGACTGGAACCGGCCGATGACCACGGCCGGTGCCGCCCACTGCCAGAATCGGACCGTCGGGCCGCGGCGCCCCTGCGCCACGTCGCGCGACCACTGTTCGTCAATGCGCATCTGCTCTTCGGGGCCACGCGGTTCATCCACGACGACCGTGGGATGCAGCGCCGCCCAGCGCCGGCGCCATTCGGCCTCCTCGCCGTCATCGTCGCGCGTCCCGTTCTTCATGGGTGCCGGGGCAGGGCTCGCCGCGGGATGCGCCACTGCCCCCGGAGCCGCGGCCGGAGCCGGGTCCAGGGCTTCACGCCGACCGCTCCAGCCCGACCATGCGCGCGCGAACGCCGCATCGATCGCGGCCGCGTCCGCCCCGACCAACCGCACCTCCGGATGGCGCGCGATCGCGTACCGTGCCGACTGCCCGCCGAGCAGCGTGCGCTCGATGTCGGCGATCAGCGCGGACGCCGCGTCGGCATGGTTGCCGGCTGCTTCGTCGCCGCCGGGGTTGTCGGCGTCGTCGACGAAGAAATCGCCGTCCAAACGGCATAATACGGCCGCGTTGCCGTCGCCACCCTCACCTGCCGCGGCCTCGGCATTGCGCAGGATGGTGACGCCAACCAGCTTGCCGCCCGGCGTCTTGTATTCGCCGCGGCTCGAATGGCTCCCAGCTGCCGCGCCGTTCCCGGCCCCGGGACGTGCCATATCGGCCGCCGTCGGCTCGCCGGCCACACCGACGGGATCCACCGTGGCGTGCTCGCCGTCGTTCACGTTCGTCATCTCGTTCACATCGCTTATGGTAGGCGCACCCACACGCCACACTCGATATTCGCTCCCGGCGTGACGGGCAGCCCGGCACCCGGCGACGCCCAGTCAAGCCACCTGTACGACGCGTCCATCCGCATGCCGCCCATACGGCGGCGTCTCCGCAGCGGCAGGGTGGCCCTCGCGCCAGTGCTCGTTCCGCCCTGTCACGCCGGCGTGACAGGGCGGAACGCTCATCGTGTCAGTCGCGCAACTCCACGCCGTGGGCATCGCGATGCCACGGCGACCCGTAGTTCGAGCACAGGATCAGCACGCCTTCCACCAAGGACCAGATCACGGAGATGGCGGGACCGACGATGACCAGCCAGCCGACCAAGGACAGTAGCAGCTGGGCGATGGCCTTTCCGGTGTGGCCCAGATAGAAATTATGGATGCCAAGCCCGCCCAGAAAGATGCCGAGCAGCCCGGCGACCAGTTTCTGGCGCGGCACATAGCCCGGCGGCACATCGGATCCGTACGGCGCGTATTGCTGGCCGTATGCGGGCTGCTGCCCATATTGCTGGTCATATTGCGGCTGCGCGTACTGCTGACCGTACGGGGGCTGGCCCTGCTGGCCATATTGCGGCTGGCCCTGCTGGCCGCCGGACTGGGCATACTGGTCCTGGTACGGGACCTGCCCGTATGCCTGCTGATCGTAGGCGCTCTGCTGATACGGCTGCTGCCCCTCTGCTGGCTGGCCTTCCGCCGGCTGATCGTATGCGGACTGGCCGTATTGCGGCTGCCCGTACGACTGATCCGCTGCCGGCTGATCGGTCGGTTGCTGCCCCGGCTGCTGACTTGGCCGCTGCGGATCGGACTGCTGGTACGACCCCGGCTGGCCCGTATCGGGACCACCCTGACCGTATCCGTACTGCTGATATGACTGCTGGTACGCACCGGGCTGCTGCCCGGACTGCGCGTATGGCAACTGCGCATCGTACGATGCGTTCTCGTCCGGCTGCTGCGGACCGCTGTTATTGTGCTCGTTCATGGCTCCACACTATCCGGCATCGCACTCGGCACTCGCGTATGGACACCCTGAAAAATCCCCGAGGATACCCCTACTCGAATTGGACCGCCCACCCGAACGACGCACCGGACCGACAATGCGGCGCAGAGGCGAGGACTTGCCCGAATTCGGGCCGGGCACCCGTCGAATCCGAACGAACAAGCAGCTCGATGACCAGCATGTGGACGGAAGGCACGCGGCCCAGCCGCAGCGAGGGAACCGGACGCGACGATCCATGCCATGATGCGGGCTACCGGTATCCAGCATCGTACGTTCATACGCCATACCTGGCTCCCCTCTCTGAGGGGAGCCAGAATTAATCAACGAATGCAACGGCGCGGACCACTGGCGGTCCGTCCCGTACATGGTTGGCTGGTTGCTCCATCCAACGGAGGCATGCATCACGTATTCGCGGGACGGGCCACCGAGCATAACGGCCGCCGTATCGTTCGATGACGATACGGCAGCCGTATGACGATACACACGGGTCGGACCGCGGCGCGACTGCCGCTTCGGGCCCGACCGGACGGCGCTACATGCGCGCGAGGATATCCTTGCCGACCTGTTCGGTGGAGCGCACGGTGGAGCCCAGCTCCTCGATGTCCGCCTCCACGGCGGCGTCGATGCGGGCGGCGGCCTCGTCGAAGCCGAGGTGGCGCAGCAGCATCGCGGCGGACAGGATGGCGGCGGTCGGGTTCGCCTTGCCCTGGCCGGCGATGTCGGGCGCGGAGCCGTGGATCGGCTCGAACATCGACGGATACTCGTTGGAGGCGTTGATGCAGCCGGACGCGGAATAGCCCACGCCGCCGACCACGGCGCCCGCCTCGTCGGTGAGGATGTCGCCGAAGAGGTTGTCGGTGAGGATCACGTCGAACCGGCTCGGGTTGGACACCAGGAAGATCGTGGCCGCGTCGATGTGCTGGTAGTCGTGCGTGACTTCCGGGTATTCCTCGCCGACGCGGTCGACGATGCGCTGCCACATGTCGCCGGCGTTGACCAGCACGTTCTTCTTGTGCACGAGCGTGATGTGCTTGCGACGCTTCATGGCCAGCTCATAGGCGTACCGGACCACGCGCTCCACGCCGTATGCGGTGTTGATCGACACCTCGGTGGCGACCTCGGCCGGGGTATCGCGGCGGACCGCTCCGCCGGCGCCGCAATACAGGCCCTCGGTGCCCTCGCGCACCACCACGAAGTCAATGTCGCCCGGGTTGGCGAGCGGCGACGTGACGCCCTTGTACAGCTTGGACGGGCGCAGGTTCACGTACTGGTCGAGCGCGAAGCGCAGCTTGAGCAGCAGGCCGCGCTCGAGGATGCCGGCCTTGATGCGCGGGTCGCCGACGGCGCCCAGCAGGATCGCATCGGTCTTCTTGATGCGCTCCAGTTCGTCGTCGGGCAGGATCGCGCCGTCGCGCAGATAGCGCTCCGCACCGAGGTCGAAGTTCTCGTACGTGAAGTCCGCAACGCCTTCGGCGGCCTTTTCCAGCGCCTGCTGAGCCCACGGAGTGACTTCCTTGCCAATGCCGTCGCCGGGAATCACGGCGATGTTATATGTCTTGCTCATAGCACGCGAGACTACTCGCGCGCCACGGCCGCGGTGTCCCCCCGCTCAGCAGGTGGACACCGCAGAGCTAGTGCGCGATGCCCATCTGGCTCAGGCACCACGCGTTCTCGTAGGAGACCTCCTCCCACACTTTGTAGCGCCCGGTCGTGCCGCCGTGCCCGGCCTCGACCTCGACCTTGATCACCGCGTCCACGCCGGCGCGCTGCAGCCGGGCGGCCCATTTGAGCGGTTCGACGTAGAGCACTCGCGTATCGTTCATCGAGGTGGTGATGAACATGTGCGGGAACCGCGGGGCGGGCGCCGAAGCCTCGGCGTCGCTGCCCTCCGGCAGGTCCGGCGCGTTCTCGTACGGCGTGTAGCCCTTCATGTACCGGTACACGTCCGCGTCGTGCAGCGGATCGCCCCACTCGTCCCATTCGGTGACGGTCAGGGGCAGCGAGGGGTCGAGGATCGAGGTCAGCGCGTCCACGAACGGCACGTCCGCCTCGACCCCCGCGTAGCGGTCCGGCGCCATATTCGCCACAGCCCCCATGAGCAGGCCGCCAGCGGAACCGCCTTCCGCCACGGTCCGGCGCCGATCGGCGAGCCCGGCGTCCTGCAGCGCGGCGGTCGCGTCGACGAAGTCCTCGAAGGTATGCCGCTTGTTCAGGCGCCTGCCCTGCTCGTACCAGGCGCGCCCCATCTCGCCGCCGCCGCGGACGTGCGGCACCGCATAGAGCACGCCGCGGTCGAGCATGCTCAGCCGCGCGACGGAGAACCCCGGGTCGGAGCTGATCTCGTATGCGCCGTACCCGATGATGAACATGGCCGAACCAGACACGGGGATGTCGCGCCGCCAGACCAGCGAGACGGGGATCTGCTCGCCGTCGCGCGCGGTAATCCACACGCGACGCTCCATATAGTCGCGCGGGTCGAAATCACCGAGCACCGCCGCTTTCTTGAGCAGCACGTCCCTGCCGGTGGCCGGATCGAGCTCATGCAGTTCGCCCGGCCGCGTATAGCTCGAGAAGGAGTAGCGCATCCGGGGCACCTCGTACGACGCGTTGCCGCCGATGCCGATCGAATACAGCCGCCGCGTCTCGCCGGGCAGCAGATCGTCCGCGGCCCCGTCCCAGGTCGTCACCATCACGGGGGCGTCCGCGACATCGCCACCGTCATCGCCGGTCCTGTCGCCACCGTCGGCGACGGCGTCGTGCGGATGGGGACCGGCCGCGTCGTCGCCGGTCATCGACGCCGCGGTCTCGGCGTCATCGGCCTCGAGGTCGGCATCCCAATCGTGCTCCAGCGCGGGCGGCACCAGCTCGCGGAACGACCACGGCCGCCCGGCGAGAAAGTCGGCGACCGCCTGCTCCTTGGTCATCACGGCCACATGCGGCAGGCTGTCGGTACGGTACGACAGCGCGACGAAATGGCGGTACACCGACAGGCCCTCGACCGCCAGGCCATGCGCGCCCTGCAGGATCACGGGATTGGCCGGGTTGACGTAGCCGGCCCCGATCGGCTTCGCGCTCGCGCCGGGCTCCACGGCGTCGCCGCGCTCGCAGCCGTACGGGGAGCCGACCGCGACGCGCATGCCCTCGCCGAGCCGGTAAGGCGGCTGATGGGACCGCATGTCGATCACGTCGATCTCGAAATTCGGGTTGTTCGCGTTGTGGCACACCAGAGCGATCGGAATGTCCTCGCCCCGCTCCCCCGCGCCTTCGAAGCAGGCGAAGCTCACATCGTATTCGATGTCGGGTTCGCGCGGGATGAAGACGCTGAACTCGCCTTCGGGGTCGCTGACGGGCATCATCCACACCTCGCATGAGGTCTTCGATCCCGTGCCGATCACGATGTTGCGCTCGTCGAAACTCAGCCCGGCGCCCACCCAGAAGCGTTCGTCCGACTCGCGGAACACCTCGACGTCCGAGGAGACCGGCGTGCCGACGCGGTGCCGGCGCACCGCGCACGGGCGCCACGCGTCGTCCAGCACGGTGTAGAACGCCCACTGCCCGTCGGGCGTGAGGAACGCCCCGCTGATGCCTTCTAGCGTTTCGGGCGATTCGTCGCCGGTGTCGAGGTCGCGGATGCGGAAATCGTACCGTTCGTCGCCGGCGGTGTCCACGCCGTACAGCATCCGCCGTCCGTCATGGCTCAGGCTCATCCCTCCCAGACGGAAGAAGTCGTGGCCGGCCGATTCCCTGTTCGAGTCGAACACGATCTGCTCTCCCGGCATCGAGCCGGGCTCGGATGCCGGGTCGATGACGGGCGGGTCCCAATCGTCCTCGGCGCGGATCGGCATGCGGCAGCTGATCGGGTATTGCAGGCTCTCGACGGTGCGCGTGAAGTACCAGTAGCCGTTCACGCGGGTCGGCACGGACAGGTCGGTCTCCTGCACGCGCGACTTGATCTCGTCGAACAGGGTCCTGCGCAGGCCGCCCAACGGTGCCATGCGCGCGTCGCAATACCGGTTCTGCGCGGCGACGTAGTCGCGCACCTCGGGCGAGGACTTGTCGCGCATCCATTCGTACGGGTCGATGAAGGTGTCGCCGTGGAAGGTGCGCTCATACGGCACCCGTTTGGCCCGCGGGGGCTCGGCCGCGGGCGCCGTGCGGCCTGGTGCCGGAGCCGCAGCCGCGGCCGTCTGTGTCATATCGTCGGTCATGCACGCGATTATACGGCCCGCGTGCTCCTACCGCACATGCTCCTTGAGGTACGGCAGCATGGTCTTCATCAGGTTCGACCCGGTGGTGCCGGTGAACACCGGCACGTCGGTCACCGGCACGGGCTGCGTGGAGGTGATGCCGGCCATCGACGAGAACGCCGACGATTCGCGCGGGCTCAGCTGGCGGATGCCGATCGCGAGCACGCGGCCCGGATAGCGCCGCGCGATGGTGGCGTACGTGGTCGGGTCCTTCTGCCCGTCGTCGCCGACCAGGATGAACTTCATGTCCGGGAAATCGGCCATGAGCTGTTCGGCGAACTCCAGCTTGTGCTGCACGCCGGAGGGGACGAAGGTCTTCGGCCGGGGGTCGAGGTCGCGCAGCAACAGCGGGCCCTCCGGGAAGCCGTGGTCGATGATGAAGTGGCGGATCGAGCTCTCCACGTTCCACGGCGAGGTCGACAGGTAGAAGAAAGGCGCATCGGGGAACAGATCGGCGATCTTGGTGAACAGCACGCTCATGCCCGGCACGGAGGCCTTCTTCTTGGGGTCGAGCAGCAGCAGGTTGTAGGCGGCCTTCCACAGGGTCGGCGCCTGCGTGATCATGATGGTGTCGTCCACGTCGGAGATGACGCCGACGCGCGCGCTGTCGGGGATGGTGAACAGGTTCGCGGTGACCGGCTTGCGGCGCTCGACCTGATACGACACCTTGTGGATGCCCGGTTCGAGGCGGTGCTCGGCCACCAGGTCGAGATAGCCGCTGGTGTCGGAGATCGCGTACTCGCTGCCGGTGTCCTTGGTGCGGTCCACCCGGTCGTACGCCTCGGACAGGCCGACCTGCACGGTTTCCAGAGGCATGTCGTCGATGGAGATGCGCACCTGCCGGCGCGCCGCGGGCACGGTGAGCATGCCGTGGATGCCGCGTGTCAGCTTGCCGGCCTGCGCGCGCTGGGGCGCGTAGATCGTGCGGCAGATCAGGCGGGAGTAGTCATCGGTGCCGTAGCCGACGTAGGGCTCGACGTTCGGGTACCAGCCCCACCGCTTCACCACGCTGGTGGAGAAGCGCACCCACAGGCCGAACCCCTTGGTGATGGCGCGGCGCGTCGCCTGCACGTGCAGCGGCTTGTTCTCGATGCGCTCGTGCTTCGAGGCGGCGTCGAACGTGGTGACGACCTTGCGCGCCGGGATCGGCACGGTCGCCATCTCGTCGTCCTCGTCCATCGGCGGCGTGTGTTGCTTGACCCTGCTCATAATCTCACTATACGGTCATTAACCGACCGGTTGTTATGAGCGGCGAAACCGCGTGCCGGGCCCCGGCCCGGCGGCCGCTAGCGGATCAGCTTCGCGTATTCGCCCGCGGTGAGCAGATCCGGCTCGTCGTCGTCGAGTTCGATCTTCAGGATCCAGCCCTCGCCGTACGGATCGTTGGTGATCACGCTCGGGTCGTCGGAGGCGTCGCGGTTCACGTAGCTGATCGTGCCGGACACCGGGCTGATGAACGGCTGGACCGCCTTGGCCGACTCAAGCTCGACGATCTCGTCGCCGGCCTCGACGCGAATCCCCGGCTCGGGCAGATCGACGAACACGAGCTCGCCGAGCTCGTTGGCCGCGTATTCGGTGATGCCGACGATCGCCGGCGACGCGGATTCGTCCACCCACGCATGCTCCTCCGAATACGAGAGGTGATCGGGAATGTCAAGGTTCAGCGGCTGTGCCTCGTTGTTTTCGCTCATAGCCCTCCACTCTAGCCCATGGCGCCCGCAACCACTAGTGGTCCGCGTCATGGGTTCGTTTCCGATATCTGGCTCCCCTCGCTGAGGGGAGCCAAGGAACGGTCGCTTCACGGCTCAGCTTCACCGAGGGGAGCCGGAAGTACGAAATGCGGAGCGACGAAGCGGCAAACCGCACGCGCTAGAGCTCGCGGCCGTACCACTCCTCGATCATGTACCGGGCGATGGTCGCCTTGCCCGGCGCAACCATGCGCCCGGCGACGAGTTCGGCCGTGTACTCGTCGCGCGTGACCCACCTCGCGGTCATCGTCTCCGCGCCGTCCACGGTGATGTCGGTGGTCAGCGCATGCGCCTTGAACGCCATCATCAGCGACGCGGGGAACGGCCACGGCTGCGACCCGAGGTACTTGACCTCGCCGAGCGTGATGCCGGTCTCCTCCTTGGCCTCGCGGCGGGCGGCGTGCTCCAAGTTCTCCCCGGCCTCGACGAATCCGGCCGACACCGAATACAGCCTGGCGTCCCGCCATGCGCTGTTGTGCTGCAGCAGCAGACGGTCCTCGCTGTCCACGATCGCGGTGATCACGGCCGGTTCGATGCGCGGGAACAGCAGACGGCGGCCGTCGGCCTCGTTCGTGCAGCGCTGCGCCCACCCGGCGAGCGCCGCCGTGACCGGCGCGCCGCAGGTCGGGCAGAACCGCTGACGGTTATGCCAGATGCTCAGCGGGATCGCGCTGGTGGCCTGCCCCGCCTCGCGGGCCGAGGCGTGCGGCGCGAACCCGCGCAGATCCACCCAGTCGAACCGCGTCACCGCCTGCTCCAACAGGCTCGGCTTCGGCGCGCCGCCGTTCCCGGCGCCGTTGTCATGCTCGTCGAAGGCGTCGTCGGCTCCGGTGCTGGCCGAATCCGGCACCGTCACCTCGGCCGGCGCCGGCGTATCCGCGATCCGAGTGATGTCGACGGCGACCACCCGTTCGCCGCGCTCGCCAGAATACCGGCCCAGGTACATGGCCACGGCCTGCGGATGGGATGCCAGTTCGGCGCTCACATACGACCCGGGCAGCGTGGCCAGCCGCATGGACACGTTCTCGTAGTCGACGATGTTGGCCTGGCCCTTGGGCACGGCGATGCGACCGTCGCGCGTGAGGATCACCTTGGCGGCCGGGTCGGCCAGCACCGTGCCGATCAGCCCCTCCTCGCCGCGCAGGTCGGTCTGATAGTCGATATCACCTTGCGCGAGCGGCAGGAAAGGCAGCGCTTGCGTCAGTGCCAGTGGTGAGAACATCGTGTTTTCCTTTGTGTTGTTGGACGTTATGTCGGGGCTGATACCGGGCGTCGGCGATTCCGCGTAGCTGTGGCTCCCCTCCCCGAGGGGAGCCAGTGCTCAACAGACCATCAACGCGGACCGCCGGCCGGCGCGCCGCACCAGATCCACGAGCGCCCGCGCGACCGCGTCCGGGTGCTCGACCGCGCTGAAATGACCGCAGTCGGCGATTTCGGTGTATGCGGCCGTGGTGCCGGTCATCGCCGTGACGATCGGCTTCATGGCGGACGGCGGGCTGAACGGGTCCTTGTCGCCGCAGATCACGGCGGCCGGGGCGCTGATCAGCGGCAGCTGGTCGTTGAGGTCGGGCCGGCCGGCGGCCATGCGCTGGCGCCATGCCACGCCCTCCGGGCGCTGTTCGCGGATCCACCGGGTAAAGAGCGCCTCGCCCTCCGCCGACTGTTTGAAGCTCGAATCCCGCTCGTTCGCCTCGGCGAAGTGCATCACCGGTTCGACCGTGTGCCCGCTCGCGCAGGCGCTGGCGACGCGCAAACGGTTCGCCCGCTGCTGCGGGCTGTCGGCATCTGCCTTCGTGTCGCACATGGCGAAACCGGCCACGGCATCGGGATGCCGCCGCTGGATGTCGAGGATCACGTAGCCGCCCATCGACAGCCCGGCCCAGACCGCCGAGCGGTAACCGGCCGCATGCATCAAGTCCACATAGGCGTCGGCCAGCAGGTCCAGAGCCCGTTCGTACGCACCGTCCGCGGCGCTGCCGCCGGAGGCCTCGGCGATCGCGGCCTCCCTCGCCGCATCGGCTGCTTCATCGGCCGTGTCACCGGGTTCGTCGCCGGGGATCGGCCCTTCGCCGGCACCCGGCATATCGGGCGCCCAGATGGGGAACGGAGACAGCCCCTCCTCGTCCGCAAGGCGCGCGACGGCTGCCGCGCAGTCGTCCCACATGCGGTGGTCCACCGGGAACGCGTGCACCAGTATCAGCGGCGTGCCCTGCCCACCGCGATAGACCGTGTTGTTCAATGTGATTGGCATGTTCATCGCTTTCCAAAAATCATCGGGCGATCACTGATCGATCGTCAACGCCCGGCGTGGCCGGGCCGCGGCCCGTTGTTCGGGCGCCGCCGGCGGCTTGTCTGTCAGACCCCGGCCCAGGCGAGCGCCTTGCGCACGATGTCGCCGTGACCGTTGGTCATCTGGGCGAGGAAGGTCTCCATGAGATCGCCGTGCGGGTCCACCCATTCCACGTCGAGCGTCTCGTCCTGGGGCTTGCAGTCGCCCGCTATCGTCACCACGTAGCACAGCGCGATCGCGTGCTGGCGCGGATCGTAGTATTCGGACATGCCCGGGGTCGGGAAGAACTCCGCCACGGTGAACGGCTGCAGGCTCTGCGGCAGCACCGGCAGGGCGATGTCGCCCAGGTCCTTGGCCACATTGCGGGCGATCGCCTCGCGCAGCGTCTCGTGGAAGAGCACGCGGCCGGTGATCAGCGTGCGTTCGATCGACCCGTCGTCGGCCACGCGCAGCAGCGAGCCGATCTGTGCGATGCGGCCGAGGTCGTCGGTGCGCACGGGGACAATCTCCACGTATGCGATCGGCATCTGGCTGCGGGCGCGGTCGATGTCCGCCGGGCCGAGCCATCCGGGAGGATTGCCCCGGCCGGTGCCGTGGATGAAATCCTCAGGCGTGATGTTGTCGAATTCCCCGCGGCGACGGCCCGCGTCGAAGTCGCCCTCGTCGGGCACCTCATCATTCATGACTGCCATAGCATCAATTATCGCCCACCCCGTGCGACCTCCGTGTTTCCCCGCGCTCAGCGAACACGCGCGGGGGCGGTTCGCCGGGAGACCGGCCGCGCGAACGCGGCGAGCGATCCGCGCGATTCGGCTGGAGGATGAAGTTTGTTGAGTGGTGCTGCGATATTGGTGCTGACCACGCAGGCGGGCGGCCATATGGGGCCAACGCCCGGAGAGGCGCATGACATGCGCAAAAGGAGATGATGGCTATGGCGACCGTTGCGGTAACCACGCAGGATTTTGAGAAGACGATCACCGACAATGACCTGGTGCTGGTGGATTTCTGGGCGACCTGGTGCGGCCCGTGCCGCGCGTTCGGCCCCATTTTCGAGAAGGCGAGCGAGGCGAATCCCGACATCGTGTTCGCCAAGGTCGACATCGACGCCAATCAGGAACTGGCGCAGGCCGCCGGCATCCAGGCCGTGCCGACGCTGATGATCGCCAAGAAGGGCCAGGTCATCTTCAAGCAGGCCGGCGCCCTGCGCGCCCCGGATCTGGACGACCTGATCGCCCAGGCCAAGGCGCTCGATCTGGATGCCGCAGCCAAGGAGGAGCCCAAGAAGCCTGAGGAGTAAAACCTATCCCGACGCGGGGCCGGTATCCCGCGTCATAAGTTCGTGTACTACATCTGGCTCCCCTCGCTGAGGGGAGCTGGCCGTGAAGCGGCCTGAGGGGAGCACTGCCACGAACACTTGAAATCAAGCCGATTCGCATGCGTTCCCCTCGGGTCTCAGCGACGACGAGGATGTCGGAAACGGCCTTCCGTGCACATGCGGAAGGCCGTTTTCGGCTCCGGTGAACCAGAGTTGGTATGCTCCCGTTGACGGGCCGAGCCGTGTAGCGGACGCCGGAGGCGTCCGTAGGCGAGGACGCGACGACAGTCGCGCAAGAATATGCGGCCGCAGGCCGTCCTTGATTGCAGGGCCCGGAGGGCTGGCTCGCAAAGCGAGACTGAGGGTGGTCCATACGGTATCGACGGCACCGTTCCCCGTCTTCACCGCAAACCGTTTTCCCATCGATATTCACGATTTCACTACTTCGCGGCCAGACGCTAAACTAAGGAATCGTGTGTGCCGCCCGGCTGCACAGGTCAGCCGGCGACGGGTCGATCGAGCAAGGAGCATAATGGCCAATCACAGCAAGCGAGTGCCCACGCTGAGGTCTTTGAGCAAGCGCCAGTGGATGAAGATCACGGCGGTTGTCGCGGCCACGGGCATGCTTGCGGGTGCGGGCATCGTCTCCCGCAATTTCTATGCGGCCAGCCAGCATGCCGCCCAGTCGCAGGTCACGTCGTATTCGGCCACCGACGCCGATGCGCTGCAGGTGTCCCGTGGCGAGGCCCGTGAGTCGATGCGCGGCGCCGACAAGAACACGACCTATGTGACGGTGAAGATCAACGGCGAATCCCGCACCGTCCTCGGCTCCGATTTCACCGACGTCAAGTCCGTGCTCGACGCGGGCAACATCACGCTTGAACCCGACGATTCGGTCAGCCCGCAGCTCACCGATCCGGTGAGCGAGTCGACGGTGATCACCATCCAGCGCGCAGGCACGCAGGTGGAGACCAACGAGGAGCCGATCGCGTTCAACACCGTCAAGAAGGAGACCGATTCCCTGCCGCAGGGGCAGGAGAAGGTCGAGAACGAAGGCGAGGAAGGCGTGATGGAGACCACGAGTCTGGTCACGCGCTCCGGCGACAAGATCGTCTCCTCCAATGTGTTCACCTCATACGTGAAGAAGGCTCCGGTCGACAAGGTCATCCTCGTGGGCACCGGCAGCACGACGCCCACCGCCGCAGCGGCCAATATCGGCACGACGGTCCCGGCCGGCGACATGCAGTCGTGGGCGCACGACTATCTGCTGGCGAACGGTTATTCGGAGGCGGATTTCACCGCCACCGTCTACATCATCAACCATGAATCCGGATGGCGTGTGAACGCCACCAACGCCAGCTCCGGCGCGTATGGCCTGGCCCAGGCGCTCCCCGGCAGCAAGATGGCCTCCGTCGGCGCCGACTGGGCGACCAACTACCAGACGCAGCTCAAGTGGTTCTGGAATTACTGCGCCAGCCGCTACGGGTCGATTCAGGGCGCGTACAGCTTCTGGACGACGCATCACTGGTACTGATCCACTGTCCGGCTTTCCACTTGCGTGTGGGGTGTGCTTCCTTGTGGGGCACACCCCACACGCGTATGAGGGCTAGGGGCTATGCTTCATCAGCGCGTTTCCTTGTCTGGCTCCCCTCCATGAGGGGAGCTGGCCGCGAAGCGGTCTGAGGGGAGCATCACCGCGAACTCCCGAAATCAGGCCAATTCGCGCTGCCTCCCCTCAGTCGGCTTCGCCGACAGCTCCCCTCATGGAGGGGAGCCAGCTAAGGAAACGAATTAATGACGCAAGATACTACCAATCCTTTTCTCCCATAATTTGGATTTTGCCCCCATTGTTTTAGGGTGATTTCATTACATTTCTACCCCCACCATATTCATGGCATATTTCATAAATCGCTCTTAGTATTTATTCAGCAAAATCATGTTATATTTATTATGAATTACGACATATATGTTTTTGCATATCCATAATCGAGGAGTGAAATTATGCCGTCATTATTGCAGGGATTCGAAGAAGTCAGCCTGATCAAGCCGGTCGGAAAGACCGTGATGACCGTCACCGCAACGGCCGTGAAGTTCAACAAGGCGACCGCGGCCATTCTGGGATACCCGGCATACGCCAAGGTGCTCATCAACGACAAGACCCGGCAGATCGCGCTCACCCCGGCGACGCAGAAGGATCCCAACGCCGTCAAGTTCAGCAAGCCCGAAGACAAGCAGACCACGTCGGTCAGCGTCAAGGACGCCACGCTGGTCGAAGCCGTCCTGAAGTATTTCGAGCTGGCGGAGGTCCCCGAGGACGAGGTGTCGTACCAGTCCGTCAACGGCACTGCATACCCGGACGACAAGGCCGTGATCTTCGACGCCGCCAAGGCCACCGCCGGCACCATGAAGCGCCGCGGCCGCAAAAAGGCCGCCTGACCTTCATCTCTCCATGATCTGTGCATAGATAGGAATGCCTAATGGATAATTCAGCTGATTACATGCTTCAGTTCTTTAACTGCGAGACGCGGGAGGAGGGGTTCAACGACAATATCTCGACCGCCTTCCTGCATATGCATGAAACCGAGGCATGCCTTAAGGACCTGATCCGTATGCAGATCAAGCATCTGGACACGGCGGAGACGCTTATGCCCGGCATCTGGGAGAAACAGATCAAAAACATAGCCGCGCCAATGCTGACCGCACTGGTCACAGGAGGAATCGAGCAACTCGGAGGCACTGCGTTTACGACCCTGCTGTCGTCGTGATCCGGTGTGGTTCTTTCTCCTCAGTCGGTTGAGGAGAAAGAACCACACCGTTCTGTGCTCGCATAAAGGTTTCTTAGGCAGATTATTCACTTCGTAGGCAGGTCATCCCCGAAACCCTATCCGCGGAGACCAGTATTTCAGCCCTCGCGAACGATGGTCATTCAGGAGACCTGCCTACGAAGTGAATAATCTGCCTAAGAAACGGGCCGATTCCCGTTTCAGCTCTGCAGGCCTGTCACTCCGGGAACGCGAAGTATTCCAGTACCTTACCGCTGAGGTACTGCGTGCGGCGCACGATGTCGTCGATGGTCCACGAGGTCTTGTTCATGATCGTCTCGCCCTCTTCGACATCGGGAATGCTGGCGTTCAGTCAGGACGATTGGCGCAAACCCACAAAGTGGCCCTCGTCGGCGAAATCACGCTTCGACTCGCGGTAGGACAGCTGTCCGGTGTAGGGCTTCTCATCATTGACGAACGGCCGCTGGCTCAGATCCGAGTTGTATGGAGTCAACGTCAGGTTGCCGAGCATATGCGTATACTGATCCCGCAACACAGCGGCCTGTTCCGGATCTTCCGGCGAGATCTCGTGCTTCCAGTAGTCGGTCAGATCACCTTCGGGCAGAATATGCTCGATCGACCAGAACGGCTGCTTGTTCTTCGGATTGATCTCATCCAGATTGTCCGGATGCCCTTTGTCGAACAGCTGCGGACCATCCATATTGCGTTCCAAAGCGATGAGTATGTAACGGGTCGTCTTCGCGTTCTTGTCGTACACACCTTCGCTGTTCAACGCGTTGAGGAACACGTCATCCGTGGAGCTGATGCTCTTCAGCATCGCGAGAATGGCGGAGACAATGGCTGCGCCCTTCAGATCATCATTCTTGATCGTACGGGTCATGCCCAGCATCTTCGCGCGGATATTCGAGGACTTCGGCACCAGCGTGATGTTGCGGCGCACATAGAAGCAGATCAGAGCCTGCAGCAGCGTGTGCAGCTGATCGTCGTCAAGCTCCAGTTCCCGCCGCCCGACGAACAGGGACAGCAGCAGCGGATATGCCTGGGACGATTCCAACCGCTTGAGTGCGTCGAATTGATCATCGAACGGAGTGGTCTCGACGCTCTTTCCCGGGAACTGCGCGATCTGTGCAAATATACGCGCCCGATCGATGAGTACGCGTAGATAATCGTTGCCGTCGCGGTATTCGTCATGGATGACATCGTCATACCGCTGCAGCGCACGCCCCTTGGTGATCGACGACGTGCCGTTGTCATGGAAGGCATCGTAGTTGTTCAGCAGGAACTGCGTGGTGACATTGACATCGAAATCCTCGCCGTCCGGCGAGAAAATGCCGACCAGCGACGCCCACTCCTCCAAGGTACCTTACTGCCAGCTCGAAACGCCACCCGTCATATGCTTTCCGATAGTACGCGCAGACACCGCTGACACGCTATGCGGATGGTGCTTGGCGGGTGATCGGCATACCCTCGATACCGTCCTAGTCCCCTCCCGGGGAGAACTAAAGAGAGAACGGACATGAAGAAAGCGCGGTACCCGCTTCACAAGAAGCAGATACCGCGCTTTCTGAGGATTCGGTCTCTACCGATCAGTATTCGTACGTAATCGCGGGATCGCCAATGGTCGGCGTCTGGTCCAGCTTGAGGTTGGCGGAACCGGCCGCCGTGGTCACGTCGTATTCGACGGTCACCGTGGTCTCCGGAGCCAGGGAGAGATCGTCCATGTACGTCATATGGTCCTTGGCCTGCACCTGCGCGAACGAGCTGCCGTTCGACGCCGACACATTGCTGATCTCACCGCCGGCCGGCGTGTAGAGAATCACGCGATTGAGCGCCACACCGCCCTTGGCATTCGCCGTGATGTATTCCGGCAGCGAGCCAGCCTCGGACGCCGGCAGGGTGTTGGTGAACGAATACGTGATGTGGTAGGTGTTGTCGCCGGTCTTCTTCACCGTCGACTTGCGCTGGATGTACCAGTCCATCTTCGAAGCCTGCATCTCGTTGAGATAGACGCCGGCCACCGGGTTCTGCGCGTCGTTGGCGATCTCGCCGGTCACGCCGGCGGTGCGCAGCACGGCCTGGTCCTCCTCGTGGAACGACCAGAAGTACAGATGACGCTGTTCGGCCATCTTGAGCATCGTCTTGGCGACGGTCATGAGCTTCTGCGTGTTCATGTCGCTGAACAGGTGGTCGACGGCCTGCGCCGCGGTCTCGCTGAAGTACTGGTCCTGAGCCGCCGGCGTCAGCTCCTTGTACGCACCGTTGAGCAGGAACTCGGCGGTGTTCGAGCCGTTGAGCACACGGCCGTCGGACAGGGTCACGTCGCCGGTGGCGCCGATCATCGCCTGCAGGGCGACCGGGTCAAGCGACATGACGCCATCGGACGAACCGCCGAACGGCGCCGCCTGCCAGAACTTCTGCGCCATGCTTGCGACGCGAGGGAAATCCGGCGTGGATGAGATGTTGTGGACGAATTGGCCGAAGTACATGCCGCTGTAGAGTGTGCCGTCGCCTTCCTCATTGACGTCGTCCAGCGCGACGTTCGAGGGGAACTCGGCATCGGCATGGAACTCCCCCACCGTGATCTTGCCGTTGTCCGCGCTGAAGGAGCCGGCCGAGCCGACCAGACCGCCGGTGGCGCGGATCTCGGAATTCGTCTGGGCCAGCAGCACGTAGTTGCGGGCGCCGTTCGCGCCAAGGAAGTTGGGCAGCATGTTGAGCATGCCGGTCAGATTCTCGGTCATCTGCGCCAAGGCGGCCATCTGCGATTTGCCGCTCTGCAGCGCATTGTTCACCAAGCCGATCTTGGCATCGGGAAGATCCTGGATGGTCTTTGCCTGCGACTGCACGGACTGGTTGACCGTGGTGAGCTGCTGCGCCGCGGAGATGATCGGCTCCATATTGAGCTGGCCGTCGCCGCTGGAGAGGCTGGCGCTGGTCAGCGTGGTGACGACCTTGCCCAGCTGGGGCAGCGTGGTCTGCGCAAAGTCGTCGATGGTGTCGATGGCGACCCGTGCCGTCTTCACGTCGCTGCCGACCACCGGCACCTTCTCCGCCAGCGTCCACAGACCGCCGCTGACATCCTGCTTGGCGGCGGCGGCCTCGCTCTGGATGTAGCTCACATCGGACAGCGCCTTGATCATATCGTCGGTGGAGCCGTCCTTGATGACCTTGGCCGAGTTGATGACGTTGTTGAGGTGCGTCTTGGCGCTCATCGCCGACTTGTAGAGCTTGAATCCGCAGAAACCGGCCGCAGCGGCGCACACGACCAGCAACAGCAGCACGACGAGCAGCGTGTTGCGGACGCGATGGGTTTTCCTGGTGATCGTACGTGCGTGTGACGGCATAGGTTACTTCCTTACATTGTTATGCATATCAATACTGGCTGGTTGACCGGTCATGCCTCCACTGGACAGGCGGTCCAGTGGACCGCCCGTAGCAGTGCACGAAGTGCGCGTTGCATATGTGCCGGGAGCTGTCGACGCAGCTGACCACTGTGAGTTTTGGTTTATGACCATCCTAGAGGTATAACGCCCCGGCGTTGGATAGGTCCATTCAGCGGGAGGCCCCACTGAAGATGCAGCAACTACCAGCTATCGGCTATTCAGTTTTATTGGTACCTGCTCCAGAACCAGCACCCGCATTGATCCCAGTTCCAGCGTCAGAGCTGCCCCCAACGTCACCAGTTCCAGTACCACTACCATTACTACCATTGCCGCCATTATTTGGCTGGCTATTACCGTTACCGTTGTCGTCAGAATTCCCTTGGTTGCCAGTATTATTACCAAGTTGAGAACCGTCCTGGTTGCCGGATTGATCCAGGTTGGTCCCACTCTGATTTTGTGAATTATCTACTGGAGGATTTTCGTTACCGCCATTACCCGGAACAATATTCGTATCGGTATACGTCGGAGCAGGCGTCGGCGTCACCGTGGTCTGTTGCTGCTGGGTCGCAGCCTGCTGCTGCGCGGTCAGTTCGGCGATCGACGCATTGACGTTGTCGATCGCGGTCTGCAATGTCGTGACGGCGGTCTGCAGCGACTTCTGGTCCGGATCATTCTGCTGCAGCAGCGTGTTCGCGCTGTCGATCGCGGTCTGCAGCGCGTCGCGGGTCGTCTCGTCGGCGACCATGCCCAAGCTGTTGTCAAGCGTGGTCTGCGCCTCAGTCACCTTGTCCTGCAGCGACTGCTTGGATGCGGCCTCGGTCTTGGCGGACTTGCTGTCATTGACGGACTTGACGGCCGATGTGATGGTCGAGGTGGCGCTCTTCGCCGTCTTGGCAGCCTCCTTGGCGGCCTTGGCATTGGTGGTCAGCTGTGCTGCGGCCAGTGATTCCTTGCACTCGGCGGGAGCCTGCAGCGCGTTCGCGTCGGAGATCGCCTGTTTGAGGGTATTGACCGTGGCGGCATCGGCTACCTGATCGGAGGTCACGGACTGTGCGGTCTTGGAATCGCTCAAAGCCTTGTCCAGCGCCTTTTTCGCGTCGGTGTACTGCGTGTAGGCCTTGTTGCAGGAGGACAGCGCGCTGCTGTACAGCTGCTGATCCTCGCGGTTCGACCTGATGCGCCACACGAACATGCCGCATGCCACGAACACCGCAATGGCGAGAATCACCGCCAACGTGACGACAACGGTCTTGGGGATCCAGCCACGCTCCACGGAACGGGTCGTGGACACCGGATCGGGGGCGCCGGGATCGTCCACCGGCACGGAGCTTTGCTCGATCGCGCTGAAATCGATATCGAATGGATCGGCGTCCTTGGCCTTCGTCGCCGTCGCGGTCGCGGGAACCGTCGGGAACAGCGGCTGCCCCTCGTAGGTCGGCATGACCTCGGTCTCGGACTGGGCGACGACCGGATCCGGCCCCGACACCGGCGCAGATCCAGCCGGCGCCGATCCCAGAGACTGCGTCTTGCGGTCCTGCAATGCGGGGAACGCCATGTCGATGGTCTGGGTGGCGGCCTGAGCCGCGACATTGCTTGCCGAATGGCGAGGACCGGAAGGCGCGCCGGCGTTCTCGCCGGCATCATACATTTCCGTAGGGAACGTGATCGGAGGAATATCCCAGAACGTATCGACGATATCGTGATTGGCAGCCGGGATCTCCGCGTTCACCGGCTTGCCGGGAGGCAGCGGAACACCGTTCATCGCCGTGGTGGGCTGATCGTCAGTGAATCGCGAATCGCTTTGCTGGGCGACCCCGGATACCGGAGACTGCACCATCGTGGGCTGATCCGCGACACTGTCATGCGACGACGGAACCGTTGGCGTCGTATTCTTTCCCGGCTGGTCACCCGTTACCATGAGCTGGCATGCACCTTTCAGCGAGTATTTCTCCTACCGCAAGCCAGTCTACTCATGCCCACGGGATAACCCAAAAGACCCCGGAAGAATACCGAATTCCTTTACCTTTGGTCCGGATCGCGAGCCGGCTCGGACTCGTCCAACCGGCTGATCCCCGGAGGCGGAACCAATGGAATCTTCGCGACCGGGAATTCGATCGTCCCCGCTTGCGCGATGACGGATGCGCGCAACGCCAGCCACAGGTACGAGACCAGCTGCTTATATGACTTTTTTGCATGCATGTGTACCAGATACGAGCACGTCACAGCCGCAATGGGATAATCATCCCAGCTAGGCTCCTCAGAGGAATCCGACGTACCAGCAAACGCTTCTATTGCCATCTCCACCAAGCAACTTGGCAGCTCACTCTCGCCAACGGCATCTGGAGTTTTGGTTCTTACCGTCACTCCAACCCGAATATGAGCATCTGACAAGTCTGAAACGGAATAATCATTGATCTCCGCGCGCGAGGCTACAAGCCTGACACTGACCACGTTCTCGTCCATGATCGCTCCTTGGCGTAATGTGGCACTAATCGTGTACCGTAACCGACATCGTATAGTCCTCAGCCATGGACTTCCCCACAGACGCCTGCGATGCAACCGTTGTGTCGGGATCATCCATATAGAAAGCCCATTGAGCACTTTCGGGTACAAAAACCTGGCAATCCGTATGCAGCCTCATCATCACGGCAAGTGCATATGCACGTATCTCCGAAGCCTTAGGATCATAGTAATACTGTTCGAATGCATTAATCCGCGCCTTCGTCGTCCCTAAGAAACGCGACACCTGTTCCTGAGTAAGACCCGATTCTTTACGCCTCGACACCAAAGCGTGCTTCATCCGGAGAAAATCATCATGTAACTCAAAAGCCACTTCGTCAAAATCGACAGAGGCAAAACGATCTTCGATCTCACGCTGATCCACCATTGAGCGCGCCTCCTTTCTCATGAAAACAATACCGGCACTTCACACTGCGATGACCCCAGTTGCTATACCGATATAGCGTAAAACGCTCCTGCGCTTCGCCCATCCGAGCGTTCTGCCGATCACGCTGCACGGCAGCCGAAAGATTCTCGGTCTCTTTGAGATGGAATAACAATGCAACCCCTCACCTCATCCTCCGCATAGTACATCCTGTACTGCCGAAGAGATCCTTTGTTGCCAGACAACGGCGCCTCATACGGATAACGCAATTCCCATACATCCGGCTGAGTAGCGACCGGTGACATAATATCCTCACCGGAATCCAGCTCTCCGCGAGCCGCCGCGCATGCCACTGCGGTGACATACTGCCGAAAATCATGGCGTAAACCAACTGGAAGTCCATTAGCCGCAACGCCGACTTCCTCATCGACAAAACATCGGGGTTGCTCCGAAATGGTAGTGCACTTGTGGAATGACCGAGATCCGGATGCTGCTTTTCGGAAGCACAATGAATCGGCAACTCTCCTATCCGCCATCATCAGCCTCCTTTCCAAGCGAGGTGCGGCCACTCTACCGGGTCGCGGGCAAGACATCAAGAGAGCCGGCAGCGAGTGTCGCAGTGTGTACGGCATCCCAGACTTGTCGAGGAGCCCCGCCTTCACTTCAACGGGCACCACCCAAAATCAGGCGGACTTTTTGAACTATGATCTACAAAATCAGGCGGACTTTTGACGCTCCAGTACACGAAATCAGTCATATGACGACGGGACCAGGACCATCCCTTGGCCGACGGATACCAATCACCAATCACCATCGGATTCGCGGATGCCGGATCACGGTTGGGCATGGTCCGTCCCGGGCGTCGCCCACCCCATAACAGCGATGACAACACGAACCAAGCCATATCAGCATCCTCGTCATCGTTGCGACGAATCGTGACCGGCATGTGCATAGCGTGGAATCGCTGCGCCGCTCGGCCGTGTGAGCAGCGCAGACAGGTGGCATCCCAGCGGAACCCCTGATTGGAACGGCAGTCGCCGCGCTTGCCCCCGCCAGCGCGTCCCCTGCCGGTATCACCGCCATAGCGGATATGGGAATACGGATCATACTGAGATTCATAAGGCGACCTCCCCCCGATTCGGGTGTCATAGCACTGTGGACCGGCATACTCGCATTCAATCGGTCCATCGTTACGAACGTCACCCTAGTACAGTTCGCAACGCTTTTCGACCATGAAAACGTTTCCAAAAAGCAGGTAAATCCGCATGGCGAATCGCCGCATCCTACGCGCTCCTCAGTCCCCCATATCATGGGCAAATACATCATTTCATCACCATTCAAGCCCTCCGGGCAGGATATGGAAAAGAGCGATAGCACACGTATGTCATCGTTCCCAAGATAGTGGAAATCGGGTGTTGCACAGACTCGGCGACACCGATGAATGTCCATATGGCAAGCATCGCATATTCGACATGCGGCCACTCTGCTACACAGGACAGTGAGACCACGACTCGATGCCGCAATGATTCAGCAAGATGTGGGACCGGATCCTTTCGGAGCCGGTCCCACAGAGAGTCAGGGGATCAAGGCCCTTCCCATATCATCCATGCGTATCATCGGAGGAAATGGCACAGGAGCCTCGTATCACCGGTTTCAACCCATAGGGTAAGGGCGTCCATGAGCTTAGGCGAAAGCTCGTGCCCCTTACCCTTGGTCACCGATGTGAACGATCGCGAATGAGGTCCGTCGCGCATATCGTATCCGTATACGATGCCGTTCCGATCCACGATTTTGAAGATGCCGCCGACGGCGCAGTATGCGTTCGACGACGGGCCGGGACCATCTTCGCGCGCAATCGCCGGCTCGTCCAACAGCCTCCAGCGATATCCTCCAGCCACGCTGCCATCAACAAGAGCACGGCAAACCGAGCCACGCTCGTCACCTGCAGCGCCTGCGACGCTGAAAAACACCGCATCCGGATCCCCTGTATTCGGATCAATCCGCTCCACTGGATATCCCCTGCAGTCCGCATACCTCCACAGGAATCCGCAGCATGTCAATCCCGTATGCGCGGCGCGATACAGATCGGCGCCGGAATGCAGTCCAAACGCCCGAGCGGCACGGCAGACGCCCGTAAACGTACGGATGACACGTCCGCTGTCGGGGTCGATCTGCTCGATCGGTCGCGATGAATCCGGCATCGTAGCCGGAGCCACGCCGCTGCCGCTGAGATAACGCCAGCGGTATCCGTACGAGGTGCCGCCTCGCAGGATCGCATTCCTGATATTTGAAGCGTTCTTCCCGCCCAACGCGCGGGCAGCATGCTCGGTGCTGCCGAAGACACGCAGCACCTTGCCGGTATCCGGATCGATCTGCTGGACCCGTCGGGCCGCAGGGGAACGGCACTGCCCGGACTGCACGGGAATGGCGGAACCGCCCTTGGCGCCTCCTCGCGTGATCCCGAAATGAGAAGGGATGACTTCGCCGTCATTCATGGTATCTCCTTGTCTCCCCGCAGTATCGGTACGTGCGATCCCGTGACGCATCCGTATGACGAAGGCACCGTTCCATACTCTTATGCGAGCGATGAGATCTGTAGCGGTACAGTCGAGTCATACACGGCAGTGTGTGCTTGTACTTGCGCCGGTGCATGCGCGCGTTGGCACGGCACGCAGCAGCATACAGCCGAACGGCGTTACGGCAATCGCGAACACCGGCATGCCATGGCACGGCATATGCCGAGCAATGTTTTCTGGGTTCTATGGGATGCGGTGTCCACGGAATAATCAGCAGCATGATGACGTATATGGCATCGACCGACGGCGTAGCACTCTGACCCTATTCACGGCCAAGGTCAGACGACATCGCGACGCCGACACGCTTCTTGGAGGTATCGGACGCCGATGTACGCGTAACAGTCGAATGCGGCAGCATATGCATCATGCCGCTTGCAGAACGCGATGCATGCGGTCAGCGGGGATGTACCGCCATCTGCTGCTCTGCTCCGATGGGGCCCAGCATACCATCGGGGATGGCGGGTTGTCCATTATGATGGGCTGCTGGGCCGACACGTATGCCGGGATCTCAGCTGCGGTGGTAACGCTATGAACGTAATATGACATGATGCATGAGAAAACCATTCGATGCTTTTCTCAAAGAAGACCGCATCATACACTCATGGCACATTTATTTCACACGACAAACGACATACACGCGAGTGATCAATACAGTCTTTCCGCCGTCACAATAGCGTCGGCAATCTGACTCGAAGTAATATCAGGAACCGCGAGACGATAGCGCGACTTCTGTCCAACGGCAAAATCGGAGACGATTCGTATCGTATTGTCATTGAAGGGAATTCCAAGTTGACGAAATGTATGGGGAAGTCCTACGGATTGGTAAAAAGGCAGAAGACTCTTCACCTCCAAATTCTTACCTTCTGTGATGAGTTGGATAATAACGCCATACGCAACTTTCGCGCCGTGAGTCGTCAGCTTTGATTCGGGGATCAAGGTCAGACCATCATGAATGGTGTGAGCCCCAGAGGCTCGAGCCGGCACACCACCAAACGCACTTACGCTTCCTCCCAATGCAATGATGGTATCCACCAACGCATGAAAATGCTTGCCAACGAGGTTTTTGTCATATTCATTCAGCGCTGGAATGCTCTCTTTCAACAACGTGTCATGAATCAACACAGCAGCCGACTGGGCGAGTTTCGACAATGATCGTAATTCTCCGAGCCTTGCAAATACGGGAGCTGACTCGTAATATTTAGCCAATGTGTCGCCGATCCCGCCGAGTAAATACTTACGTGGCCCCGTTGCAATAAGCAATGGATCCACTAATACCAAATCCGAAGTTCGTTCGTGCAACACTGATGCTTCATAGGCATGATGTTCATCAGAGTTGATAGATACCGCTGAATAGGCAGCACAGGTGGCAGCAAGTGTCGGAATAATAATAAGATCACGATGAAGTATCGCAGCTACATTCTTGGCTGTGTCCGATACTCTACCCGCACCGATCGCGATAATAATATCCGACTTTTCGCTATTGGACTTTCTGAGAGTTCCTCGGCATTCCGTCGCGTAACCGAACCATCATATTGGATATACGGAAATGTTATTTCATGACCTGAGTATCGTGTGAATGCCTGTTTTGATAAATCGCCCGTAATCACAAGAGGCGATCCATATTCCGTGATATATGACTCAATATCTTTAGCCGCTCCAAGAAAACTGACATAGCGGTTGGGACTTCAGACGCATTTGCTTGCTCATCCTCAGGTATAACCTGGTCATGTTCGCCATACACCAGCAGTATCCGGGCATGCCGATCCGGATCAGGCAATGCATTGTCAGAAACGGTGTCAGGGAACGGAGGATTGAGCAGTATTGCTTGTCTGTAAAGTTCAGGAAAATCAGCAACCATCCGGAACGCCAGATACGCCCCTTGGGAGAATCCAACGACAACGAGGTCACGCGAATTCAGACCAGTGCTGCAAAGCCAATCAGTTATATACTTACCAGCGTCATGACATTCTTGCCTTCGCGTATCGAAATCCGAATCGGTGGACCACCACAAATATCCGGGGATGAAAGTGCGTCCATGAGGTGCCTGAAACGCAACATACTCGCACTGCGGCTGAAGTTGTTCGATAAATCGTGTCATTTCGTCAACGGAATCTCCACCACCGTGGAGCAACACGTATATCGGTTCCCGATTATCGTTCACAGTAAGGGAACAGATCGCTTGTAGTCTTATAGCGTCAGCTTCTTTACTCTTTTTTTTCGATAAGCCCTTGAACTCGTATTGGAATCAGCTAAGGAACTGTCTGGCTCGTTCCGTCTGTGGATGGTCAAAAAACTCTTTTGGATTGCCCTTTTCGATGATCAGCCCTTTATCGAGGAATACGATCTCATCCGCCACATCTCTCGCGAATGCCATCTCATGCGTAACGATGAGTATCGTCCTTCCAGTCCCGGTCAGCTGCTGAATGATATTCAGCACTTCTCCAACAAGTTCTGGATCCAACGCGGATGTAGGCTCATCGAACAAAATAACTTCTGGGCCAACAGCCAATGCGCGTGCAATGGCAACACGTTGCTGTTGTCCTCCAGATAACTGAGAAGGATAATTGTCGGCCCATTTCAGCATTCCCGCATTGTTCAGCTGTTCACGGGCTTTCTCTAAAGCCTTGTCTTTCGCCATGCCATGAACGATGATAAGAGCCTCGGCGACATTTTGTATGGCAGTTTTATTGGCAAACAGATTGAAACGCTGGAATACCATTGTACTTTTCTCGCGGATCTGTTTGATGGTGTCTTTGCCAATCCGATCCGAAGAAAAAGACGTGCCCTCTATACTTACCGTTCCGGAGTCCGGGCGCTCCAATAAATTCAGGATTCTCAGTAATGTTGATTTACCAGAACCACTCGATCCGATCAATGCTACAGTACTGCCATCCTGAACAGTTAAGTCAAGTCCGTCAAGAACGACTCTTTCGCCATAGCTTTTCCTCAAATCCTTGATTTCGATCATAAGGCCGCAATTCTTTTCTCGTCACGTCTCACCAATATTTCAAAGCGGTGGCACACCAGCTCAGCTACGGTGCAAAGCACCCAATACACGATCGCTGCCGCAATATAGGCTTCAAAGAACATAGACGTACGTCCGCCGAAGATCTTAGCCTGTCCCAGAATCTCCGGGACCGCAGCGGTGAACGCGAGAGAAGTATTCTTCAACAAGATCATGAACTGATTGACCACATTCGGTAAAGCGGCTTTCATGGCTTGCGGAAGAATAATGCGTCTCATAGCTTAGGCATCATTCATCCCCATAGTGCGTGCAGCTTCCATTTGTCCCGGATCAACGGATAGTATCGCCGATCTGAAGATTTCGGTCATGAACGCCCCCATGTTCAACGAGAACGATACAAAACAGAACAGGAGGGCAGGAATCATGGAAATATCATACGTCGTTCCAAATCGCTCGTTAATACCTTCAATAAAGATCGGTAGACCATAGTAAGCCAGAAAAATCTGAACCAACAATGGAGTTCCACGAATAATCGACAGATAAATTGTGACGACTTGCTTAGCAATAGGTAGATTCTGTAATCTTACTAAAGCGCAGGCGAACCCGATAAGCGATCCTATGATGAATGCAATAACGGTTATCTCCAGCGTCAAAGGAATTCCTTTAATGATTTCCGGAAACGCCTGCCAGATATATTGTGGATTGATAAGCGTCATGACTTTGCAGCTTGAGTGTAGTCACCTTTGAACCATTCAACGCTAAGTTTGGATAGTTCTCCGTCATTCTTCAGCTCTTTAAGGTCACGGTACAAACGATCGCGCAATTCCTTGCCCTGAGTCGTCTTACGAAGGGTAAAGTAAACCGGAACCTGATTGATCACCTTGCCGACAGGGGTAACTGGAGTATGCTGTTTCTTCGCCTTATCCATGGAAGCGTCCGGTGAATTTACGGTACCGTCGATTCTGCCCGCCGCAATATCACGGCAGATCGTTGTGAAATCATCCTCATAATATTTGATCGTGAATGGATTTCCGTGTTTCTGGTTCCATTCCTCCATGAACTTCGTATGTTGATCACCGATAGTCCCGCCCCAGGTCTTTCCCTTGAGATCATCCATACTTTTGATTGGAGATCCGTCTTTGACGATAAGCTTCATGGGACGAAGCAAGTAACTCGTATCTGTAAGAGTATATTTTGCCTCTCGTTCTTTGGTTTTGGTGGTTTCGTTCGCAATGACCTGTATCTTATTGGCATCCAACGAAGAGAACAAGGAGTCAAATGGCATGGCCTGAAAATTAAATTTCAGTGTCTTATCGTCCTTTTCGATTAGTTTGAGTACTTCAATGTCGTACCCTGTAAAAGACCCGTCATCATTCTTGATGCTATATGGGCTGAATGTTCCCATTGTACCCACATTTACAACGGTTGTTTTCTCTCCGCTGGCTTTACTACTATTGTCGCTTGCATTTGAAGAGCCGCAAGCGCTTGCCCCCACCATTATTATTCCAACGATGACAGCAGACAATGCTTTCTTATATTTAAACATTTGATAACGCCCGAGATTTTGCGCACTTTGGTTTGGGCTTGAGATAGGGGCATGGCC
>OKQJ01000113.1_pt1 | contig 43049 bp, 32 predicted proteins | sample 1614171 | NCBI WGS metagenome assembly OKQJ01 (sample SAMN04436911, study PRJEB24849) | human gut metagenome | biome: human gut; feature: NICU; material: stool | host: Homo sapiens | place: USA: Saint Louis, MO | collected 2012-05-30 | reverse complement strand
AACCGGCCAATCCTATGACGAGATCGTGGTGACGGGCTTCCAGGGCGCGCTGCCCGAGTGGCTCGCCGCCATGCTCGATCCCTTCGTCCGGCAGAACATCCATACGGTCCTGCCGATACCGCTCAACATGACGGTCATCCTGTCGCTGCTGATCGGCGTGATCGCGCTGGTGGTGATGATCGTGCGCAGACGCTGGTGGCTGATCGGCCAAAGCGCGGCGATCGTGGCGCTCTGCTATGCGGCGTCGCGGCTGAAGGACACGCTGCCGCGTCCGTTCCTGATTAACACCGATACCCCGCACGCGAATTCCGCGCCCTCCGGCCACACGATTCTCGCGGCGACCGCCGTGACGATACTGCTGATCGCCGTACCGCGCGTCTGGCGCGCCGTGTGCGCGCTGATCGCGGCCGCGTACATGCTGGTGATCGGCCTGTCGGTGATCGCCGGAGGCTGGCATCGGCCGACCGACGTGGTCATGGCGATCCTGCTCGTCGGCGGCATCGCGCTGCTGGCGCTGGCCTGCACGCGCACCTCCGGCATGGACGACCCGGGCCGGCGCGTCTCGTCGATGAGCGTGCAGATCGTCGGCTCGGTGATGATCACCGCGGGGCTGCTGGCCTGCGCCTACGCGGCGTACGTCATCTGGCAGATCGAACCCGGACTGGAGCTGAGCGCGCAGTGGTCGCAGAGCGGATCTCACCTGTCCACGGTCGTCGGCGTGGCCGGGGTCGCGCTGCTGGTCGGCGGGCTGGCTCTCGCGATGCGCCAGCTGACCGCCTCGCCGTTGAGCCGGATCGGCCTGATCGGCGCCCCTCCGGCGCCGCCAAGACGGTAACACCACGGGCAGCGCCACACGGTATTTTGCAGTTTGGCCGCACTTCATGGGTAATATGACGTTCCGTAGGCAACTTTCGAAGGAGCAGTCATGGCAACCGGCAGCAAGCTCGTCATCGTGGAGTCTCCCACCAAGGCCAAGAAGATCGGCGGGTATCTCGGAGATGGGTACACCGTCATGGCATCGGTCGGTCACATCCGCGATCTGGCCCAGCCCAGCCAGGTGCCGGCCGCGGACAAGGCCAAGTTCGGCAAGTTCGGCGTGGACGTCGAGGACGGGTTCAAGCCCTACTACATCGTCGACGGCGACAAGAAGCGCACCGTCTCCGAACTCAAATCCGCGCTGAAGGGCGCCGACGAGCTGTACCTCGCCACTGATGAGGATCGCGAGGGAGAGGCCATCGCGTGGCACCTCGTGCAGACGCTCAAGCCGAAGGTTCCGGTCAAGCGCATGGTGTTCCACGAGATCACGCCCGAGGCGATCAAGGCGTCGCTGGGCAACACGCGCGATGTCGACGGAGACATGGTCGACGCGCAGGAGACGCGCCGCATCCTCGACCGTCTCTACGGCTACGAGCTGTCGCCGGTGCTGTGGCGCAAGGTCGGCCCGGGCCTGTCGGCCGGCCGCGTGCAGTCGGTGGCGACCCGTCTGATCGTCGAGCGCGAGCGCGAGCGCATGGCCTTCGTGCGCGCCTCCTACTGGGATGTGACCGCCACGCTCGCCGCGCCCGATGCGGAAGGCCAGCGGGCCGAATTCGACGCGCGCATGGTGTCGCTGGGCGGCAAGCGTCTCGCGGTATCCAAGGACTTCGGCGCCGATGGCAAGCTGACGCCGGCCGGTTTCGCGGACAATGTCTGCCAGCTGGACGAGTCGTCGGCGAATGCGATCGCCGAGGTGCTCGGCGACGCGCCGTTCACCGTGGTCTCCATGGAATCGAAGCCGTACCGCCGCCGCCCGCTGCCGCCGTTCACCACGTCGACGCTGCAGCAGACCGCCGGCAACCGGCTGTCGATGAGTTCCCGCCAGACCATGCGCGCCGCGCAGGGGCTGTACGAGAACGGTTACATCACGTATATGCGTACCGACTCGGTCACGCTGTCGCAGGAGGCGATCGCGGCCGCGCGCGGCGCCGTCGAATATCACTTCGGCAAGGCGTTCCTGTCCGACGCGCCCAAGCAGTACGCGACGAAGACCGCCGGCGCGCAGGAGGCCCACGAGTGCATCCGCCCGGCCGGCGCGCGCTTCCGCGACCCGGCCGAACTGGCGGCCAAGGTGCCGCCGGACCAGCTCAAGTTGTACACGCTGATCTGGCAGCGCACGCTCGCCTCGCAGATGTCCGACGCCACCGGCTCCACCGCGACTGTGCGCCTGTCGGCGCCCGTGGGGGAACGCGGTGAGGCGATCTTCCAGGCCTCCGGCACGGTCATCGAGTTCCCCGGCTTCATGAAGGCCACCGGCGAGGGGCGGCGTACGGCCGCCCGGCCCGCCGAGACGGCGGTTGCCGGCGGCGCGGCCGCGGGCAAGGGCTCCGATGAAGGTGCGGGCAAGGGCGCGAAGAACAGTGAGGAGAACGCCTCGCTGCCGCCGATGAGCACGGGGCAGCGGGTCGAGGCCTCCAACGTCTCCGCCGACGGGCACGAGACGCAGCCCCCGGCGCGCTACACCGAGGCGTCGCTGGTCAAGACGCTGGAGGCCAAGGAGATCGGCCGCCCGTCGACCTATGCGAGCATCATCTCGACGATCATCGACCGTGGCTACGTGTACGAGCGCGGCCGCGCGCTGATCCCCTCGTGGCTGGCCTTCTCCGTGATCAAGCTGCTGGAGACCAAGTTCCCCAAGTACGTCGACTACGAGTTCACCGCCGACATGGAAAACGGCCTCGACCAGATCGCGCACGGCAAGGAGACCGGCCGGGAATGGCTGACCCGCTTCTACTTCGGGTCCGGCACCGGCGCGGCGCAGTCCTCCGACGAGGCGCATGCCGGCCTGCAGCAGCAGGTCGCGCAGCTCGGCGAGATCGATGCGCGCGCGATCAACACGATCGACATCGGCGACGGGCTGCATGTGCGCGTCGGCCGGTACGGCCCGTATCTGGAGGACATGGAGCATCTGGACGCGGAAGGCAACCCGAAGCGCGCGTCCCTGCCCGACACCTTGGCCCCGGACGAGCTGACCGTCGAGGTCGGCCGCGACCTGATCGACAACCATTCGGGCGGCCCGCGCGAGCTCGGCGTCGATCCGGTCAGCGGCGGCACCGTCGAAGTGCGCAACGGCCGGTTCGGTCCGTATGTGGCGCTGGTCCCGGCGGCCTCGGGAGACGATGCCGATGCCGGTGCGGCGGGCGGTTCCTCGGGAGCTTCCACAGCCAAGCGCGGCTCGAAGAAGGCCGCCACGCCGAAGCCCAAGATGGCCTCGCTGTTCAAGACGATGAGCCCCGAGTCGCTGACGCTGGACGACGCGCTGCGCCTGCTCAGCCTGCCGCGCCTCGTCGGATCGTATGAGGAGACGAACGCCGACACCGGCGAAGTGAGCGAAGCCAAGGTCGAGGCGAACAACGGCCGGTATGGCCCGTACCTGACCAAGACCGCCGCCGACGGCAAGACCGAGACGCGGTCGCTCGGGTCGGAGGACGACATCTTCACCGTCGACATCGACAAGGCCAAGGAGCTGTTCGCCCAGCCGAAGTACGGCCGCGGCCGCGGACGCGGCGCCGCCAAGCCGCCGCTGCGCGAGCTCGGGCCGGACCCGGAGAACGGCAAGCCGGTGACCATCAAGGACGGGTTCTACGGCGCGTACATCACCGATGGCGAGACCAACCGGACGCTGCCCAAGCAGTATGCGCCCGAGACGATCGAGCCCGCGGAGGCCTTCCGCCTGCTTGCGGAGAAGCGCGCGGCCGGCCCGGCCAAGCGCCGCGGCCGCAAGACCGCCGCCACGGCGAAGAAGACCACGAAGGCCGCGAAATCGACTTCCGCGAAGACGCCGTCCAAGACCTCGGCGTCGAAGTCTTCCACGGCGAAGAAGACCACCACGCGCAAGACGGCCGCCAAGAAGACCGCCGAGTAGGTGTGGGCCTGTATCTTTTTTCTCCGGCTTCTTTGCTTCACGGCTCAGCCGTGAAGCAACCGCCGGAGGCGCTTGTAGATGAAGGCGGACGGCAGTGAGTGGACAAGGCCGTGGCTGCGAGGCCGTTCTTGATTGCGGATTGGGCGCTTGCGGTGTGCTCCCCTCAGTCCGCTTCGCGGCCAGCTCCCCTCAGGGAGGGGAGCCAGGCTCGGGGTCGGTTTGCTTGATCGCTCGGAGACTCGTTTCCGTCTGTAGATGGATGTTTTTGCTTGGTGGGCGTCCTGGGATTGCTCTTCGGGCGAGACTTGACTGGGCAACGTGCCCCGATACGGCGTGCATTGAGTCGCGGATGATGCGAAGATGCGAGTTGTCGGTGCGTGGGTGAGTAGTGGAACCGGTTGCAACGCGGCGATTCGTCCTGATAAATGGTTATATCATGGCTGGTCTTGAGACCGGCGCACCGACAACTCGAGGGTACGCTGCATTGCGGCAGATGAACCTCAGGCATTGAACGGCGGAGGCCGGGCCGACACCGCGAGCTCGCGCTGCATCTCGCCGGCAGGGCGGCCGCCCTGTTGGCGGATGCCGTTAAGGTGGAGGGCATGACCGGACTGTTTGTTTCGTTTGAGGGCGTCGACGGCGTTGGCAAGACCACGCAGGTCGAGAAACTGCGCGATTACTTGGCCTCGCGGGGTTATGAAGTGGTCGTGACCCGCGAGCCCGGCGGCACCGCGCTGGGCAAGGCGATCCGGCGCATGTTGCTGCACGGCGTCGCCGCCGGCTCCGCCGTTGCCGGCACTTCCGCAGATGCCGGAAACGCGGCCGCCGATATCGCCCCGCGCGCCGAGGCGCTGCTGTTCGCCGCCGATCGTGCACAGCACGTGGCCGAGGTGATTCGTCCGGCGCTTGACCGCGGCGCGGTGGTCATCACCGACCGCTACCTCGATTCGTCGCTCGCCTACCAGTCGGGTGGCAGGGAGCTGACAGCCGCCGACATCCGGAACCTGAGCCTGTGGGCGACCGACCGGCTGCTGCCCGACCGCACCTACCTGCTCGACATGGATCCGTCCGCCTCCCACGCCCGGTTGCGGCACAGCGCAGACCGCATGGAATCGGCCGGCGACGGGTTCCAGACGCGCACCCGCCAGGCCTTCCTCGACTTGGCCGCGGCGGAGCCGGGCCGTTTTTGCATGATCGATGCCGCCCGGCCGATCGAATCGGTGTGGGCGAGCATTCTGCACGACATCGATGGCGTGCTGCCGCAGGCCGCAGACGCGGCGGCGCCGGCCGGCAAAGCCGGCGTGGACGGCGGCCAGGGTGGTGCCCGATGAGCGTATGGGATGCGATTGTCGGCCAGCAGGCGGTCGTGGAGCAGCTGAAGGCGATCGCCGCGGGCGACCCGAAGGCCATCGCCCAGTCATGGCTGATCTGCGGGCCTCCCGGATCGGGGCGCTCGAACGTCGCCCGTGCGTTCGCGGCGGCGCTCGACACCCCGGACCATGGCCTGGCCGACGAGCCCGACAAGGCCCGCCAGCAGATCCTTGCCGGCACTCACCCTGACGTGACCGTCCTCGCCACGAACAAGGTGACCATCAGCATCGACGAGGTGCGCGAGCTGATCGGCATCAGCGAGCAGATGCCCAGCACCGCGCCGTGGCGCGTCATCATCATCGAGGACGTGGACCGCATGCTCGAGCGCACCACGAACGTGCTGCTCAAGGAGATCGAGGAGCCGAGCGAGCACACGATCTGGCTGTTGTGCGCGCCCAGCGCGCAGGACGTGCTGCCCACGATCCGCTCGCGCACGCGGATCGTGAACCTCGCCGTGCCCTCCAACCAGGCCGTTGCCGCGTTCCTGACAAGCACCGTGAACCCAACGCTGCCCGAGGACAAACGGTTCAGCGAGCATGTGGCGGCCCGTGCCGCACGCCTCGCCGAGGGGCATATCGGCGTGGCCCGCCTGTACGCCACCGACGAGAAGGTCATGTCCGACCGTGACGATCTCGTGGTCGGCGTGCTGGGGTTGGGACGCGCCTCCGACGCGGTGATCCTCGCCGGCGACCTCATCGACAACGCCAAGGCGCAGGCCGAAAGCGACGTGGAACAGCAGGCGAAGGCCTCCGAGGACGAGTTCCGCCGCATCAACGGCCTGGGGGAGCATGACCGCATCCCGCCGAAACTGCGCGGCGCCTACAATCAGATCGCCAAGAAGGACGAGCTCAAGCGGCAGGCGACCCGCCGCAGCCGCGACGTGCTCGACCGCGCGCTGAACTCCGTCTCCAGCGTCTACCGCGACGTGGCGGTGCTGCAGAACAACGCCGAGGACGCGGTCGGCCTGATCAATCTGGAAAACCGCACGGCCATCACCGAGTTGTCGGTGCGGCTGAGCCGGTCGGACACCGTGCGGCGGCTGGACGATGTCGCCACCGCACGCAAGCGCCTCGCCGGCAACGGCAATCCGCTGCTCGTCTTCGAAGCGCTGTTCTGCGCGCTGATCCCCGGTTGACGACTCCCGGCCGAGAAGCTAGTATCCTGCGTCATTAACTCGTCAGCAATGTCTGGCTCCCCTCTCTGAGGCTGAGCCGTGAAGCAAACGCCGGAGGCGTTTGCAGGCGAAGGCGAACGACAGTGAGCGGACAAGACTGCGGCCGTAAGGCCGTCCTTGATTGCGGTCGAGCCAGCCGTGCAGCGGCCTGAGTGGAGGATTTCCGAGAACGCCTAGATCCAGCCGGTATGCGTGTGCTCCCCTCAGCGAGGGGAGCTGGAATTACTAAACGAATTAACGGCGCGGGATACTAGCCGACGGTGGTCGAGCCGCGGACGACGAGCTGCGGCGGCAGCGTGATGTGGGCGGGGGATGCCGGCCCGGCCGCGATCAGGCGCAGCGCCTCGGCGGCGATCTGGCCGACCGGCGGGCGCAGCGAGGTTAGCTGCGGCATCGTCGTCGCGGCCAGCGGCGAATCGCCGTAGCCGACGATCCTCACGTCCTGCGGGATGCGCAGGCCGATCGTGTCGAGCGCGATCATCGCGCCGAACGCCACGGTGTCGTCGCAGCAGATCAGCGCGTCGGGCCGGGCCCGGAAATCGTCGGTGATCTCCTCGCGGCCATAGCCGAACAGCCGCATCGCGCAATGGAACCCGCGCTGCACGGTGCGTTCGCCGAACTGGTTCCAGTCGTTGGCGGTGGCCAGCGAATACGACCGCATCTGCGTGTGGAACATCGCGAACAGCTCCGCCGACTCGAACGACACCTCCTTGCCGGCGAGATAGGCGACCGACCGCACGCCGGACGACACCAGATGCCGCACGGTCATCTCCATCGCGGCGTTTTCGTCGATGCTCACCATCGAGGTGCGGAACGAGCGCTGCCGCCCGCCGACCTGCACGATCGGCGTCTGCTGCGCGAAGCGTCCGAGAGGGTCGGCCAGATCGGCCCCGGAGGCGGCGATGATGATCAGCCCGTCGACGTTGCGGGCCATCAGCGACTCCATGCGTTCGGTCTGCGTGGCCTGATCGCGCCCGATGCCGAGCAGCAGCTGCTGCGATTCCACGTCGACGAGCTGTTCGAGCTCGTCGAGCAGCTGGGCGCTGAGCGATTCGGTGGCCGAGGGGATGATCAGGCCGATGGTGTTGGTCACGTCGCTGCGCAGGGCGCTGGCCGCGTAGTTGACCGAATAGTTGAGCGCGGATGCGGCGGCGCGCACGCGGCGCGCGATGTCGTCGTCCTTGGCGCGCTTGCCGGACAGCACACGCGACACGGTCGCCGTGGAGACGTTGGCCAGGGCGGCGACGTTCGTGATGGAGGCGGACGATGTCCCCGCCGCTGGCGTCGCCATGGGTTTGGCTGGCATGCTGTCTCCTTCGTTGCTCGTGCCGGGGCCGTCGTCTCGGCCTTCGTCGTCTCGGGTGTCGAGGTATGTCGGGGCGCTTCGGGGCATATCGGGGTGTGGGTGCTCGATTCGCCCCCTGAACCTGCCCCTGAAAACAGAATACGGCCGCCCGGATACTGCGGGCGGCCGTCACAGGATAAGAAAGCGGAAGGCGCGGTGCTTACTCGGCCGCGGTGAGGGTGGCGATCAGGGAGTCGGCCACGGTCTCGGCGTTGTCGCCCTCGATGGTCAGCTCGACGGTGTCGCCCTGCTTGATGCCCAGGCCCATGATGGACAGGATCGAGCCGGCGGGGACCGGGTTGCCGCCCTGCTTGGCGATGGTGACCGTGCAGCCGGAGGCGGCGACGGCCTGCGCGAACTGCGCGGCCGGGCGGGCGTGGATGCCGACGGGATCGTTGATGGTGGTGGTGCGGGTAACCATAGGGGACACTCCTTTGCGTCAGTGATGTGGTCTGATTCACGACCGCTTACGTCACCGAGTATAACACGAAGCTGACGACTTTTTCAGAAAACGTTTACTGTTGTTGCGTTGCGCTTTCTTTCGTGTATACTAGCTTCAAACAGAAAATGATTTACCGGCGATGAAGTAGGTGGGTCATTGAGGACGGACGGTCCGCTGGCGGGCTGTCCGGCACCATCAGGCGGGCAGCCGCAACATAAGGAGATCACATGGAAATCAAGGGTGTTGGCATCGGTCGTGGCGTGGCGTTCGGCCCGGTCATTCGCATGGCGCCGCCGCTGGAGGAGCCGTCCGACGCGCCCCGCGCCGAAGCCGTGTCCGCCGAATCCGAAATCGAGCGTGTCGTCAAGTCGCTGGACGTGGTGAACGCCGATCTCAACCGCCGCGCCGAAGAGGCCGCCAATGGCGACGAGGGTGCCAAGCAGGCCGCCCCGATCCTGCAGGCCATCGCCATGTTCGCCTCCGACCCTTCGCTCGCCGAGAGCATCAAGGGCCTCATCAACCAGGGCAAGACCGCCGAACGCGCCGTGCTGGAGGGCTTTGGCGCCGTCGAGGAGATGTTCAAGGCGATCGGCGGCTATCAGGCCGAGCGCGCCGCCGACCTGCACGACGTCGGTCAGCGCGTGATCGCCGACCTCATGGGCGTGCCCGCTCCAGGCGTGCCGGTGTCCGACACCCCGTTCGTGCTCGTGGCCGAGGATCTGTCTCCCGCCGACACCGCCGGCCTGGACCTCGAGCGCACCCTCGCCATCGTCACCTCGCAGGGCGGTCCGACCTCGCACACCGCGATCCTGGCCCGCGCCCGCGGCATCGTCGCGGTCGTCTCCGCCGCCGAAGCCGAGGGGCTGGCCAACGGCACCGACGTGGTGGTCGACGCGGCCAAGGGCGTCGTCATCGCCGATCCGAGCGCCGACGAGATCGCCGCGGCCGAGGCCGCCAAGGCGCACGCCGCCAAGGCCAAGGAGCTGCGCGGCAAGCCCGGCTCGCTCAAGGACGGCACCCATATTCCGCTGCTCGCGAACGTCGGCAAGCCCGCCGACGCCGACCCGGCCCTCGAATACGGCGCCGAAGGCGTCGGTCTGTTCCGCTCCGAATTCCTCTTCATCGGCAACTCCGAGCCGCCGAGCGTCGAGGAGCAGACCAAGGCCTACGCCGAGCTGCTCTCGCGCTTCCCCGGCAAGAAGGTCGTGATCCGCATGCTGGACGCCGGCGCGGACAAGCCGCTGCCGTTCCTGACCCCCGAGGACGAACCGAATCCGGCCCTCGGCCTGCGCGGCCTGCGCACCCTGAAGGCGCACATGAGCGTGCTGGAGGGCCAGCTCAAGGCGCTCGCCGCCGCCGATGCCCAGACCGAGGCCGACCTGTGGGTCATGGCCCCGATGGTCGCCGACGAGCACGAGGCCGCCTACTTCGTCAAGCTCGGCAAGTCCTTCGGCCTGAAGAAGGTCGGCGTGATGGCCGAGGTGCCGTCCATCGCCCTCATGGCCGACAAGGTGGCCGAGGTCGCCGACTTCGTGTCGATCGGCACCAACGACCTGACCCAGTACACGCTGGCCGCCGACCGCACGCTCGGTTCGGTCGCCAACTACCAGACCGCATGGCACCCGGCCGTGCTGCGCGCGATCAAGCTGATCGCCGACGCGGGCAACGCCCACGGCATGCCGGTCGGCGTGTGCGGCGAGGCCGCGGCCGACCCGGATTTGGCCGTCGTGCTCGCCGGCATCGGCGTCAACTCGCTGTCGATGACCCCGGTCGCCCTCGACGACGTGCGCGCCGAACTCGCCAACTGGACGCTGGAGGAGGCCCGGGAGAAGGCCGCCAAGGCCCTCAACGGCGACTTCTACAACCCCGCCGAGTAAGGCCGGGCAAGGTTTCGGCGGTTTCCCCGGTGCGGTGCGTAGAGGGAGGTTGGTTAACGCGAGTTAACCAACCTGACGCCACGCAAAACGGGCTTCCGGCGTAGAGAGGGGTTGGTTAACGCTTGTTAACCAACCCCTCTCTACGTTCGGAGGGCAATGCGCGTAGAGAATGTCCGAGGAGCCGGTCGGCGATCGGGAGGAAACCGGGAGCTGCCCCGACACCCGGTCTTCGCCGGTCCGCCCGCCGGGCGCGACACCGCCGGCCCGGCACCGCGCCCCTAGTCAGTGCGATGCGCGATACTGGGCATATGAGAATTACAGCTGATTTCACCGTTGTGCCCGATGCGTTCGCCAAGGCAGCGCCGCCCGAGAACCGCATTGACGGCACGCCCATCGTCTCCTTCCCGTTCTACATCGACGATCTCGACCCCGCGGTGCGCTACCTGCACTGGGAGTTCGTCGATCCCGACTCCATCCCCGTGTGCGGATTCGAATGGATCCACTGGTCCGTGGCCAATCTGCCCGTCGACGCGCTGATGTACGACTTCAACGATTCGCACGCGCTGGCCATCCCGCCGGACTTCTCCCGCACCCTGCCGGCGATGATCCCCGAAACCGTGCAGGGACGCAACTCCTCGGCCTCCAAGTTCGTGGGGCGCGGCACCGACCCGGCGGTCATCATGCGTTACAACGGCCCGCAGCCGCCGGACAAGGACCACGAGTACTACCTGCACGTATGGGGCACCACCAAGCCGCTGCCGGGCCTCAATCAGGGATTCTGGCTCAACGAATTGCTGCACGCCGTGAGAAATTGCGGCGAAACGCCCGACCAAGGCGGTATCTTCGTAACCGGAAAAGCGTGACGCGCCGCGCCGGCCTTGCTCAGGGGAGTGAGTCCGGCGTCATGGAACGCCGCATACAGCAGCAGAGAAAGGAAGTAGCATCACCATGGCCTGCACCACGATTCTGATCGGCAAGGACGCAAGCTACGACGGCTCCACCATCATCGCTCGCAACGAGGATAGCGCGAACGGCGAGTTCAACCCGAAGCGTTTCATCGTCGTCAAGCCCGAGGACCAGCCGCGGCACTACCGCAGCGTGCTGAGCCACGTCGAGGTCGATCTGCCGGAGGAGCCGCTGCAGTACACCGCGGTGCCCAACGCGGATCCCAAGGAGGGCATCTGGGGCGAGGCCGGCGTCAACGAGGCGAATGTGGCGATGAGCGCCACCGAAACGCTGACGACCAACGAGCGCGTGCTCGGCGCCGATCCGTTCGTGGAGTTCCAGCCGGCTAAGGGCTGCGAGGGCGAGGAGGGCTACGTGCCCGAGGTGCCTGGCGGCATCGGCGAGGAGGACTTCGTCACGCTGGTGCTGCCGTACGCGCGCACCGCCCGCGAGGGCGTGGCCCGCCTCGGCGCGCTGCTCGAGGAGTTCGGCACGTACGAGATGAACGGCACCGCGTTCTCGGATTCCAACGAGATCTGGTGGATGGAGACCGTCGGCGGCCACCACTGGATCGCCAAGCGCGTGCCCGACGAGGCATACGTGACGATGCCGAACCAGTTGGGCATCGACGAGTTCGACCTGGAGGACGCGCTGGGCGACCAGGTGAACCACATGTGCTCCGCCGATCTGGGCGAGTTCATCGAGGAGAACCATCTCGACCTGTCCGTGGAGACGACCACGCCGTTCAACCCGCGCGACGCCTTCGGATCCCACTCCGACTCCGACCACGTCTACAACACGCCGCGCGCGTGGGTGATGCAGCGCTTCCTGAACCCGTACGACGAGGTGTGGGACGGTCCCGACGCCGACCACAGGCCGGAGAGCAACGACATCCCGTGGGCCCGCCAGCCCGAGCGCAAGGTGACGATCGAGGACATCAAGTACGTGCTGTCCAGCCACTATCAGGGCACGCCCTACGACCCGTACGGCAAGCTCGGCGACGAGCACACCCGCCACCTGTACCGCCCGATCGGCATCAACCGCCAGAGCCAGCTCTCCGTGATGCAGATCCGCCCGTACCGCCCGCAGGCGTACCGCGCGATCCAGTGGATCGCCTACGGCTCCAACCCGTTCAACACGCTGGTGCCGTTCTACCCGAACGTCAACGAGACGCCCGCGTATCTCGAGGACACCACCACGCGCGTGACCACCGAGAACTTCTACTGGGAGAGCCGCGTGATCGCGGCCCTGTGCGACGCCGCGTTCGCCGACACCTCGAACGCCGTCGAGCGCTACCAGCAGAAGACCGGCGCGATGGGACACCGTTTCGTGGCCGACACCGACGCGCTGGTCGCCGGCATCGACGGCGTGTGGAACATCGACGATGACGAGACCGTCGAGGCCGCGCCGGCCGGCGACGCTGCGGACGCCGATGCCGGTGCGCGGGGCGATATCTTCGGTCTGGACGACGAGGACGACGATGCCGACGTGCAGCCGATGGGCGATCCGGACGGCATCATCGCCGCGACCCGCAACGCCGGCGTGCGCGAGGCGCTGACCGCCGCCAACCAGCGGATGGCCGACGCGCTCAAGAAGGAAACCGACGATCTGCTCGATGCGGTGCTTTACACCACGAGCATGAAGATGAAGAACGGCTTCCATATGTCCGACTTCTAGTGGTTCGCCCCGCATATTCGCCGCGTGATCCCGGTTTTCCCCACGGAGGAGCCGGGATTACGCGATGAATGCCCGGTGTGGCACACTAGAACGGTCCCCGCAGCCCCTCGGCGGTATCGACCACCCGTTTCGTTTCACCGACCACCTGTTTCACCGATCATCCAAGGAAAGGAATCCGCAGTGACCACTATCGCAGACTTCACCAGCCAGTACGGTCTGGTTCAGAAAATCGACGCCTTCGGCTTCATGGAGTATTTGAAGGCGAATCCGGATGCGCCGCGCAAGCACGGCAAGATCGTGCTTGTCACCGCCGATACGCCGCTCAAGGCGAGCCGTGGCGAAGGCAAGACCACCACGACCATCGCCCTGATCGACGCGCTGCGCGCCCGTGGCATCGACGCGACCGCCGTGCTGCGCCAGCCGAGCATGGGTATCACCGCGGCCGGTTCCAAGGGCGGCGCGTCGGGCGGCGGCAAGGCCTCGCTGACCCACCCCGAGCTCATCGACTGGGGTCTGTGCGGCGAGATGGCCGCGATCGCCGCGGCGCAGAACCTGCTCGTCTCCTTCGCCGAGAAGGCGATCGACGAGGGCCGCATCGACACGATCCTCGTGCCGCGCGTCTCCGAGGTGCCGTCGCGCTCGCTGCGTTCGATCACCGTGGACGCCGGCAAGAACAACGTCGCCGAGCGTGTGGTGCTCACCCCGACCTGCGAGCTCATGCAGATCGTGGTGCTGTCGCGCTCGATGGACGAGATCGGCGACCGTGTGGCGAAGATGATCGCCGGCACCAAGGACGGCAAGCCCGTCACCTTCGGCGAATTCGTCGACCTGTGGCGCATCACCGACATGCTGGCCGATGCGGTCAAGCCGGCCCTGACCGAGACGGTCAACGGCTCGCCCGTGTACGTGCACGGCGGCCCGTTCGCCAACGTGTCGATCGGCATCCCGACGCTGGTCTCCGTGGAGATGGCGTGCGCGCTGCACGACGTGGTCATCGTCGAGGCCGGCTACGGCACCGACGCCGGCGCGCAGAAGTGGCTCGACATCGCCTGCCGCGAGTACGGCGCGCAGTGGCCATCCGCCGCGATCGTCGTGACCCGCGCCTCGACGTGGCGCGACGATCCCGACCTCTCGTGGCGCTACCCGTTCCACGTCGACCGCCTCGAAAAGCTCGACATCCCGGCGTTCCCGCTGGTCAACCTGTGGAACGGCGAGGACGATCAGATTCCCGAGCTGCGCGAGACCGCGGAGCGCCTGGAATTCCGCGAGCCGATCATCGGCAACCTGTACCGCGATGGCGGCGACGGCCTGGCCTCGCAGCTCGACGCCTTCGTCGATGTGCTGACGAACAGCTCGATGCCGCCCGCGCAGCACAGCCACAAGGGCATGCCGCTCATCGAAAACGTGAAGTGGGTCGCCGAGAACGCCTACGGCGTGCCGAACGATCGCGTGCTGTTCAAGGACGGCTTCCTCGATTCGGTCGGCGCGGCGAACACGCTGTGCTCCGAAGCGGGGATCTCGCTCGATGATCTCGCGCTGGTCGCGGTCAAGTCGCCGGCCACCATGACCGACAACGACCGCGCCCCGCAGGACGAGCGCACCGTGACGCTGAAGAAGGTCGAGGTGCACGCCGGCGCCGGACTGGCGCAGGTCAACCTCACCACCTCGCTGACCACCCCGATGCCGAAGATCGTGTGAGACCGGCGTTGACGGCCCGGTTTCCCGCAAGGTTTTGCGGAAAACCGGGCCGTTTGTTATGCGGCTGCACTCTTCCGCGGAGGGGCGCCGGACATGACGGACGAATCAGCAACGCAGGATATCGGATTAATGTTGATATGATAACATTAATCTAGATAACATTAATCTAGATAACATTAATCTGGACAACATTGTGGTTGGAGTGGCAGGATATGGGATTCGTAGGCAGGGATGAGGAACTTGGCGCGCTGAACTACCATTACTCGCTGGATGCATTCCAGATGATCGTGGTGTATGGCCGCCGCCGCGTGGGCAAGACCGCGCTTCTCGTCAAGTTCTGCGAAGAACGACCGACCTTGTGGTTCACTGCCAAGGAACAGAGCGCGGCGATGAACCTGCGCGACTTTTCAACGGAGGCTCGCCGGTTCTTTGGCGAGACCGAAGACAGCGGCGCATTCCGGACCTGGGATGATGCGTTCTCCTATGTGGCGCGAAAGGCCGAGGAGGAGCGGAGGCGGTTTGTCTTCGTGTTCGACGAGTTTCCCTATGCGGCCGCTGTGGAACCCAGCCTGCCGTCCGTGCTGCAGATAGCCATCGACCACCAGTTCAAGGGCACCCGGGTCATGATGGTCCTGTGCGGCAGCAATGAGGGATTCATGGAAAGCAAGGTGCTCGGCTACCATAGCCCCCTCTACGGCAGGCGCAACGCGCAGATTCAGCTCAAGCCCTTCGACCTGTTTGAGGCATGCCTCATGATGCCCGCAGAAGCGGACTGGAAGGACCGCATCCAGTACTATGCGGTGTTCGGTGGTACGCCCTACTACCTGGAACAGATCGATCACGCCGGGACATTCCAAGAGAATGTCATGTCACGCTGCTTCAGCCAGTCCGGGATTCTCTATCAGGAGCCCATGATGCTGCTTCGCCAGGAGTTGCGCGAGCCGGCCGTATACAACTCCATACTGGATGCCATCGGATCAGGCAGGACCAAACCGAAGGAAATCGCGGAATATGCCGGCATCGAGCAGAATGCGATCGGCGCCTACCTGCGTACGCTCGACCAGCTGAGGATCGTCGAACGGCAGATCCCGTTCGGGGAGGATCCCGTACGCTCCCGCAAGGGAATCTGGAAGCTGCGGGATCCTTTCTTCGCATACTGGTACAGGTTCATTGCGCCTGCGACCCAGATGATCGACGCTCAGCATGGCCGCGCGGCCGGCATGATCGGGACGCAGGGCCCGGCGTTCGACACGTATGTGGGCCAGCAGTTTGAAGCCATGTGCCTGCAATGGCTGCTGCGGCATTACGGGGACGGCCAGAGCGCATTCGTGCCGACGTCCATGGGCAAATGGTGGGGCAACGATCCGACGCGCCGCGAGCAGGCCGACATCGACATCGTCATGGCCGACTCATTCCATCGCACGGTGCTGTTGGGCGAATGCAAATGGCGTGAACGGGTCAATGAGACCGAGACCATAGACACGCTCAAAAGCAGGTCCTCTCTGATACAGGCTCAGGGGGATCGGATCTTCTACCTGTTCACCAAGCGCCCCGCGAGTGAGACGACCCGGCGCAAAGCCGATCTGGAGGACAACCTGCACCTGATCGACGCCGAACGCATGCTGCGCGAGACCGCCGGCTAGTGTCCTGCGTCATTAATTCGTTTTCTCTATGTCTAGCTTCCTTCTGTGGGCTGACCGGCAAAAGAAACACGCCGACGGGGCGAACGGGCCCGCCGAGGCCATCGGCGGCAGGTTCGAGACGCTACGCAGCATGGTCCTGGGCTTCCGCAGTCTCGACAACTACATCACCAGAAGCCTGCCCCACGCCGGCGGATTCAGGCAAGCCGTTCGAACCTACCTCTAACCACCCCTGCGCGCCAAAATACGAAGAGCCCCTTATCCGAGATAGGGATCCGTTCCCGTGTTCCCATATTCCCCGAACCGACTCAGGTGGTCAGTGGCATGAGAAGCCTTTCGTGCAGTGCGTGACGCACGACGCGTTCCCAGCCGTCGCCTTCCGGGCACTGAATGGCCACGACCAGACCCTGCTCGGGCAGCACGGTGCTGATCTGGCCATAGGCGCCATCCGCGCGGTATGCACTCGGATATGGAGAGAGCCACCACTGGTAGCCATACCCGCATGACCAGCCGTCGTCGTTGCTCGGCGGCGTATCGATTTGCCGTGATGTGGCCTCGGCAACCCATGCGGCATCGACGATGCGCCTGCCGGTCGGCGCCCATATGCCGCCATTGAGGAATACCTGCGCGATCTTCATCATTTCGGTCAAACGCATCTCGATGCTGCTGCCGCCGATGGCGTGCCCCTGCGGGTCGTGCTCCCAGACCGGCCAACCTTGGCCGAGCGGTTCGAATATGCGGCGCCACAGGTATTCGCCCAGTCGCATGCCTGTGACATGTTCGAGCATGCGTCCGGCTAGATATGTGTCGGCCGAAGAATAGCAAAAATCCTTTCCCGGCGTGACGGCGACTGGCTTGTGCAGCATGTAGCTCAGATAGTCCGGACATCCTTCGCCGGCGCGTCTGCCAGGGATCATCAGGAACCCGTCGCCGAACCCGCTGGACATGGTCAGCAGGTCCCGCAGCGTGATCTGCGCGATGCGCGGGTCGGCGTCTTCGGGCAGATCGCCGTCCACAACGTCGTCCAAAGTGTCGTCAAGGGTCAGCAACCCATCGCCGATGGCGATGCCGATGGCCGTCGACACATAGCTTTTCGTATGTGAGTAGATGCTGCGTGCGCGGTCGGACAGGAAATGATGCTCCGCGATTATGTGGGATTCGTCACCGATAGCCACGCCTTCGATCGGCAGTCCGCGGTCGTTCGAGTAATGCACGAAATCATCGAATAGAGCGACGGCAGTGCGATCATCCATGATGGCCTTCCCCCTGATTTTGTTAATGTTATATACCCATGCACTTCATCGTAGGGGCACAATTAATTACCAGATGGTATCTAGTTTTTGCTAGGTTGTCAAAATATTGAAATTGCAACACGCTGAAGGAGGGTTTGGTTTGCTTGCGAAACGCTGTGGGGCGAAAATATCGGGTCTATTGGGGGTCTTTTCTGGTGTTATAGTAAATCACGTATTCACTGGAGAATTCAGTGAACGCAATTGTGCGACGCAAGGTTGTGCATGGACAAAAACAGTAGTCAGGCGTTCTGAAAGACATTGTCGTCTTCATCGATTTGAAGGGTCGGTGGGAATGCTTGGACTTAAGGGGAGGAATCCTATGGGACATACATTCAAGAAGGTCGCCGCGGCGGCGATCGCGGTAGTGACTGCGCTTTCTCTCGCTGCTTGCGGGGGGGGGGTAATAAAAGCTCCGACGCCAGCGATGCCTCGCTGACCATCGCTCAAGCGAACGGTACCATCAGTTCCAAGCAGTTCAATCCGTTCCTTGTCAGCGGTCGTACGGTCCCGATGTCGGTCCCGGTCTATGAGCCGGTCGCAATCGTTGATTCCATTGATCCGTCCCGTGATCCGGAGCCTTGGCTGGCATCGAAGATTGAATGGTCGGAGGACTACAAGACGGTGAAGCTTACCGCTCGCGATGGTGTGAAATGGGCTGACGGCAAAGACTTCACCGCCGACGATATCGCCTATACTTACCAGTTGTTCAAGGACCATCCTGAGCTGGATCTCAATGCCATCGGCGTGGCCGGGACTTCGGTTGACGGCAATGTTGCCACGGTCGAGTTCGAGAAACCCATGTTCGTCAAGCAGGGGCTGGTGCTTACCAAGCCTATTGTCGCCAAGCACGTATGGGAGAAGATTGCAGATCCGACCGCTCAGGACATCGAATTAATGGGTACTGGCCCATTCGTACTTGAAGATTTCTCCACCGAAGCCGTGACGTTGAAGGCGCGTGACGACTACTGGAAGGGCACTCCGGCTGTCAAGAAGATTTACATGCAGTCGTATAACGACAACACGATGCTGCTCAATGCTTTGGGTAACGGCGAAGTCGACTGGGCACAGATCAGCCAGCCGCCGAACGTTGAGACCTCGTACATCAACAAGGACAAGGAGCACAACAAGAACTGGGCCCCGGCCACTATGGGCGCCGATATCATGTATTTGAATGTCACCCAGAAGCCGTTCAATAACGTCGCATTCCGCAAGGCCGTGAACATGGTTGTTGATCGTGCCAAGCATGCCCAGATCGCCCGTGAGGGCATCGTGGACCCGATCACGTCCGTGACCGGTCTTCCGACGCCAGCCGGTGATTCGTTCATCATCGACAAATACAAGGGGCAGGAGACCAAGGTCGATCTTGCTGGAGCCAAGAAGGTATTGACCGATGCCGGCTATACCTATCAGGGTGATACGCTTCTCGACCCGGACGGTCAGGCCGTGTCCTTCGAGATCTCCGTGCCGCAGGGCTGGACCGACTATGTGACCGGCATCTCGCTGATCGCCGACGAGGTCAAGGAGTTGGGTGCTGATGTGACAGTCAAGACTCCTGACTCCGATACTTGGACTGATAATGTCAACAACGGTAAGTTCGGCGCGATTCTCCACTGGATCGATACTGGTGATACGCCTTACGACTTCTACAGCGACGTGATGGATGGCCGCTGGCTCAAGCCGGTCGGCGAAGCCGCCTCCTACAACTTTGGCCGTTACGACAATGACAAGGCTACCGAGGCGCTCAACACCTACGCCAACACCACGGACGAGTCCGAGAGGCAAAAGGCGCTGGAAGAGCTTGAGACCATCTGGGTCGAGGACGTTCCAGCCATTTCGCTTGGCAACCGTCCCGATACCGCACAGTACAACACGCGCAAGTTCACGGGCTGGCCGGACGACAAGGACCCATACGTGTCGCCCAACCCGACTCTGTACACGATGACGTACATCCTCTCGAAGCTGAAGGCGGTCAAGTGACGGGCTTGCTCGTCCACTGAACCGTGATGCATGTGGCGGCCGTGCCTGGCCGGCGCGGCCGCCACATGCGTGCGGCATTCCCGTTTTCCTATGAAAGGCATACCGATGAGCGATGACGTTCTTCTTTCTATTTCCGATCTGAGTGTCGAATATGATGTTGATCCTCCAGTACAGGCTGTGCAGCATGTGTCATTGGAGTTGCATAAAGGCGAAGTGCTTGGCTTGGCGGGAGAATCCGGCTGCGGCAAAACCACATTGGCCTATGCGGTGCAGCGCCTGCTCAAGCCTCCGGCGGTGATCACGTCGGGTACGACGGTGCTCCATGAGCGGGATGGAGACGTTCTGATCAATGATCTCAACGTGGACCAAATGCGTGCATTCCGTTGGGACAAGGCCTCGATGGTGTTCCAGGGAGCGATGAACGCTCTCAATCCCGTCAGCAATATAGGCAAACAGCTGGCTGATGTGTTCACGACGCATCGACCTGACATGAGCAAGTCCGAAATCCGTAAAGAGTGCGGTGAGCTGCTCGATATCGTCGGGGTGGGAGCGGATCGAATCAGGTCGTTCCCCCACGAATTGTCCGGCGGCATGCGCCAGCGTGTGATGATCGCGATGGCATTGGCGCTCAAACCGACATTGATGATCATGGATGAGCCGACAACGGCGCTGGACGTGCTGGTACAGCGCGAGATCCTGACGCAGATCACCGAGCTACGGCATAAATTCGGATTCTCGGTCATCTTCATCACCCATGATCTACCACTGCTGTTGGAGATCTCTGATCGCATCGCCATCATGCGCCACGGACGGATCATCGAGACCAATACGGCCCGCAACATTTATTTCCATCCGCAGCAGGACTACACCAAGCGACTGCTCAGTTCGTTCCCGAGCTTGACCGGTGACCGCAGCGAATTTTCGTATGGCACGGCCGGTCTTGACAATGACAGTCCCGACGGGGAAGGAGGCGAGCGCGAATGAGCGAACTACACGATCGCGCCGACCGGGAGCATATCTGGAAGCTCGAGCTCCAGCATGTGTCCAAAAAATACCATGTGCGAGGGAAAGGCGATTTTCTGGCGCTTGACGACGTGAACTTCGAGCTGCAATCCGGTCAGATTATCGGGCTGGTAGGCCAGTCTGGTTCCGGGAAATCCACCATTGCGAAGATTCTGACACAGTTAGAGACGCCAACCTCCGGCAAGGTCCTGCTGGACGGCAAGCCGATACCCCGGTCCGGGAGGGATCTGCGCTCCTACCGACAGATCCTGCGTATGGTATTTCAGGACCCATTCGCTTCGCTGAATCCATATCATACGATTCGTCATCATCTGGAACGTCCTCTGCTGCTTGACCATGTCGTGCCCAAGGATGAGGTGGACGGTGAGGTCCGGCGTCTACTTGAGCGTGTGCGTCTTGACCCCGATGCGGTCATTGATCGGCGGCCGCATGAGTTGTCCGGTGGCCAGCGGCAGCGCGTGGCCATCGCCAGGGCTTTGGCGTCAAGGCCTCGTCTGCTCGTAGCCGACGAGCCGGTTTCCATGCTCGATGTGTCCCTGCGCCTCGGCGTGCTCAACCTGCTGGCGGATCTGCAGAAAGAGGACAATCTCGGCGTGCTGTATATCACGCATGATCTGGCGACCGCGAGGTACTTCAGTCAGGAGCTTATCGTGCTCAACCATGGTGTGATCGTTGAACGAGGCCCGTCGGATGATGTCATCCTCCATCCCAAGCAGGAGTACACCAGAAATCTTCGCGATGCGTCGCCGAATCCGAAACGGTTCTTCGAGCGTCTCGAGGCTGAGGAACGAGGCAAGGAAGGGGTACGATCATGAGGTACGCAATCAGGAAAACGATATTCTATATCTTTACCGCATGGGCGGCCATCACCGTCAACTTCTTCTTGCCGCGTATGCTCAAGGGCGACCCCGTCACCGCATATATCAACCAGCATCAGGGGCAGATCAGCCCGGACGCGATTGACTCGCTGAAGACGTTGTTCGGGTTGGACGAGAACAAGACTCTGCTGCAGCAATACGGCGACTACTGGGTGCTGTTGTTCAAGGGCGATCTTGGTGAATCCTTCTCGAAGGGTCTGGCTCCGGTCACCGAGGTCATCGGCAATGCGCTGCCGTGGACCATCGGATTGGTCGGCATCGCCACGATCATCTCCTTTGCCATCGGCACGCTCGGAGGCGCCTACATCGGTTGGAAGCGTGGCAGCAAGGCTGACGCAATCGTGCCGGTCACCACATTCCTGTCCGCAGTGCCGTACTTCTGGATGGGACTGATCATCGTGTCCGTCTTCTCCAATACGCTCGGATGGTTCCCGGCGTCGCACGCCTATGACAAGGGAACGGTGCCGAATCTGTCGCTGGACTTCATTGGGCAGATCATTTCCCATGGGTTCCTGCCCATCGTGACCATCGTGCTGTCCTCGCTGGGCGGATGGATCCTTGGCATGCGTAATCAGATGGTCACCGTGCTTGACGAGGACTACATCACTGTGGCCGAGGCGAAAGGTCTGGCTCCTAAACGCGTCATGCTGGCGTATGCGGCCCGTAATGCCGTATTGCCTCAGCTACAGAGCTTTGCGATGTCACTCGGCTTCATCGTCGGCGGCACGCTGGTCATGGAGCTGGTCTTTTCCTACCCCGGCGTCGGCAAGCTACTGCTCGACGCGACGAATGCGAAGGATTACCCGTTGATGCAAGGTCTGTTCCTGATCATTACCCTGACGGTGCTCGTCGCGAATATTCTCGCCGATGTGGCGTACGCCATCCTTGATCCTCGCACCAGGCAATCGGAGGAGTAACGATCATGAACAAGACCGCAACACACAAGTCCACCGATGCGCTAGCATCACGGCGCAATCGGCAACTCAAACACATCATGGGCCGATTGGTGCATTCCTTTGCGATGTTCCGCAATCCGAAATCGATCACCGGTCTGTGCATCATGCTGTTCTTTGCGCTGATCGCCATCTTCGCTCCGATCATCGCCCCCTACGATCCGCTGCAAAAGGATTACACGGCGCTGTTGCAACCGCCGAGTGGAAAGCACTGGCTCGGAACCACCCACATGGGCGAGGACGTCTTCTCCCAGATCGTCTGGGGCACCAGAGGCGTGCTGGTCGTCGGCTTGACCGTCGGAGTGCTGGCCACCTGCGTGTCGGTGCTGATCGGAGTCACCGCCGGGTATGTCGGCGGGTGGAAAGGCGATTCGTTGTCGGCTCTGAGCAACGTGTTCCTGGTGATCCCGCAGCTGCCGCTGCTCATCATCGTGGCGTCCCAGTTCGATAATCCGAGTATCCTCCTGATCGCCGCCGTACTGGCGGTTACCGGATGGGCATGGGGAGCGCGCGTTCTGCGGGCACAAACCTTGTCGCTGAAGAACCGCGATTTCGTCCAAGCGTCCAAGGCCAACGGCGAACCGATCTGGCGCATTATCTGTGTGGAGATGTTGCCGAATCTGATGTCGATCATCGCTTCGAGCTTTGTCGGCACCGTGAACGCGGCCATTCTCAACCTGACCACGTTGGCGTTCGTTGGCGTGATTCCCATCACCAATCTCAATTGGGGCACCGTGCTCTATTGGGCGCAGCAGAACGGTGCGTTCCCTAACTACTGGTGGTGGTATATCCCCGCCGGCCTATGCATCGCGGTTCTCGGTATGGCGTTGTCGCTTATCAACTTCGGCATCGACGAATACGTCAATCCGCGTTTGCGCAGTGCCGGTGAGCTCGCCCGCGCCATGCACAAGAAAGGCTTCAACCCGCGCTCCAGCGTGGCGAAGGTTGGCAGTCTGTCAAAAGCATGACAGCGCGATCGCGTCGTGCGATTCGGGCCGGCTCGGCGTTCCGTCGATGCCGGCCTTTTTGGAAACAAACATATACATGAATGCAAAGGAACGAAGATGATCCCTGATGACATGACTTTCCTGACCCTCGATTCCGGATGGACGCTCACTGCCGACAATCCCGAGTCGGCGCCGGAGGAGCTGAGGAAGCGACTGACGAACGGTATCCCCGCCACGGTCCCCGGCGAAGCCTCTGTGGACCTGTTGCGTGCGGGGCTGATCGCCGATCCGTTCGATGCGGACAACGAGGCGTCGACACTGTGGGTGGGCGACGTGGACTGGCGATATGAGTGCCGGTTCGACTGGCATGACAATGGACGCTCGCGCCATGATCTGGTCGCCTTGGGAGTGGATACGCTGGCTTCGGTCGTTCTGAATGGGCGGCGGGTTGATGCGGTGGGAAACGCCTTCCTCGCCTACCGCTGGGATGTGCGCAACCTGTTGGTCGAGGGGGAGAACATTCTGGTCGTGCAGTTCACCTCACCGGTTCGGGCCTCTGACGAGCTCGAACACCGGCGCGGATACTATCCGCATGCGGAGCGGTTCGCGTTCAACCAGATTCGCAAGCCGGCCTATGGCTTCGGCTGGGATTGGGGCATCGCCGTGCCCGGATCTGGTCTGTGGCGTCCGATTCGTATCGAATCTTGGTCGGTCGCGCGTGTGCATGAGGTCCGCCCGCTGGCGCGGGTCGACGATCAGGGTCGCGGCGTGCTGCAAGTGTTCGGGACTGTGGAGCGTGAAGGGGCAGGACGCGTCCGGGACATGCTTCACCCGCATGGCGGAGATCATGACATTACGTTGTCGGTTACCGTGACGCGCGGAGACCTGAGCCTCAGCCGCAATGTTGCCGTACCGTCGGATCGATCCGCGTTCGACGTCGAGATCACGGTGGAGCATCCCGAGTTGTGGTGGCCGGCCGGATATGGGGAGCACCCGTTGTACGACGTGGACGTGACTCCCGTGAACGGTGACGGCACTCCGGTTTTCGGTGGCATCGGATGGCATGGGCGGATCGGATTCCGCACCATCACCGCCGATACCGCGATCGATTCGGTCGGCCGGCCGTTCAGGCTGGTCGTCAACGGGCAGCCGATCCATGCGCGCGGCTACAACTGGATCCCCGCTTCCGCCTTTGTCTCCCAAGTGACTGACGGCGATTACCGGAGACTGATGCGTGATGTGGCGGAATCCAATTCGAACATGCTGCGTGTGTGGGGCGGCGGCATCTACGAGTCCGATACGTTGTATGATCTGGCCGATGAGCAGGGCATCCTCATCTGGCAGGATTTCATGTTCGCATGCGCCATGTATCCTCAGGAGCCCGACATGGTCGCTCAGGTGGAAGCCGAAGCGCGTGAACAGATCATCCGTCTGAGCCCGCATGCGAGCTTGGCGGTGTGGAACGGTTCCAATGAGAACTACGTCGCCTATGCGCAATGGGATGAATACCGATCCGGATTGCGCGACGATGACCGCGAACCCGACCGGTATGGCGGTCGCGAAAAGCCGTGGGGCGATCTGTACTATGACACGATCATTCCCGGTCTGCTGGAACGGCTCGACCCGACGAGGATCTATCTGCCCAGTTCTCCGATGAGTTTCAACAAACACGCCGCGCAGTCGTCGGACGTCGACGGCACCATCCATATCTGGGATGTGTGGAATAGCGCCGACTATCGCAAGTATGCCGACTATACCCCGCGATTTGCCGACGAGTTCGGCTATCAGGGCCCTCCGGCCTTCAGCACGCTGACGAGGGTGGTACATGACGTTCCAATGGATCCGTTCTCCCCTCAGATGCTCGCTCATCAGAAAGCGGTCTTGGGGAACATCAAAATCGCCCGAGGCATGCGGTCTCACCTGACTCCGGGCTCATTCGACGATATGACGCCAGATGAGCAGGGTTGGCGACGATGGCTCATCGATACCGATCAGTGGAATGACATCGAGGACTGGCACTGGGCGGCGCAGCTGCAGCAGGCGCAGGCCGTGCGGTTCGCCGTCGAACACATGCGTTCGCTGGAACCAGTGAATGACGGCATTCTGATCTGGCAGATCAATGATGACTGGCCCGTCATTTCATGGGCCGCAGTCGATTATGACGGACATCGCAAGCCGTTGTGGTATGTCTCCCGACAGACATTTGCCCCGCGCTTCGCCACCATCCGTCCGGGGGTGTCCGCCAGTCGGCGCGCTACCGCGTGGCCGGGCATCGTTCCCGGTCCGGATCGGCTGATACTGCACGTCATCAACGATGGCATGGCGGATTATGACACTGAATGGACGGTCCGGCGCATGAAACTGGACGGCAGCGTCTTGGCGGAGACAACGATGCGATGCTTGGTTTCCGCTCATCAGTCGGCGCATCTGGAATTGCCTGGCGAGATCGCCGATTTCGGTGACGCTGCAGATGAGATCATCGTCGCCGAGACTTCCGAAGGATTCTCTCGGGCGGTGTATAACCCGGTCGATGTCATCGGCCAGCGCCTGTGCGCGGATGCGTTTGATGCCCGTGTGGAATCCGGGGAACAGGGTTATCTGCTGCACGTAACGGCACGGTCCTACGTGCGTGACCTGTTTTGCATGGCAGATAAGGTGCACCCTGAAGCAGGCGTAAACGACGGAATGGTTGATCTGCTACCGGGCGAGAGCCTTGTCTGGCGCATCGATTCGCCGAAGGTGGATGAGCCCTCGCTCTTTGCCGCTGGCAATGTGCTGCGCAGCGCCAACGATCTGCGCCATCTCTGAGCTGTTTGAAGGGAATGGTTGGGGGTGTGCGCTGATGCGGGCGAATGCACACAGCGGCACACACCTGGATCGCATGGTGACTGGGGAGCGCCGTTCCGGATATCTGATAATCAAGATTTCTTCGTTCGGGCTCCCCTCAGTCCGCTGCGCGGACAGCCCGTCCGCAATCAAGGACGGTCTTACGGCCGCAGTCTTATCTGTTCGCTGTCGTTCGTCTTCACCTACAAACGACTCCGGCGTTTGCTTCACGGCTTAACCTCAGGGAGGGGAGCCTGATATGTATGCCAGATCACTGGATCCCGCTAGATCTCGCTGACCTTGAGCAGCGCTTTGACGGTGGTGCGCTGGTCCATCATCCGGTAGGCGTCCGGCGCGTTGGCGAGGCCGGTGGTCACGGTGAAGACGCGTTCGGGGTGGATCCGTCCGGACATCACCGCCGGGATCAGGTCCTTGGCATACCGGTGCGCCGGCGCGATGCCGCCGCGCACGCCGACATTGCGGAAGAACGTGCTCGCGGCCGTCAGCTCCGCGCCGTGGGGGAGCCCGACGCGGCCGACGGTCGATCCCGGTCTGGCCACGGCGAGCGCCGTTTCGGTGGACTGCTTGGATCCCACGCATTCCAGCACGGCGTCGGCTCCGACGCCGTCGGTCAGGGCCATGACGTCGCGGACGGCATTGCTCCCGCGGGACGCCACGATGTCGGTCGCGCCGAACGATACGGCCAGACGCTGCCGGTCCTCATGACCGCTGAGCGCGATGATGCGCGCGGCTCCCCGCATATCGCACGCCAGCACGCCCATCAATCCCACGGCGCCGTCGCCGACGACCACGACCGTGTCCCCTTGCCCGACCCCTGCGCTGACCGCCGCGTGGAACCCGGTGCTCATCACATCGCTCAGGGTGGTCAGTGCGGCGAGCAGCTCGTCCGGGTAATGCTCCCTTGTCGGCGATTCGGCGACCGTGACCAGCGTGCCATCGGCGTAGGGCACGCGGAGGTACTCGGCTTGGGCCGCCAATCCATCGGGGCCGCCGAAGCAGCCGCCTGCGCCGCAGTTCGATTCGAAGCCGTTGCGGCAGTTCGCGCATGCGCCGCAGCTGAACGAGAACGGGCAGATCACCAGTTCCCCTCCATGCACGGAGGCAACCGACGGCCCGACCTGTTCGACAATGCCGATGCACTCGTGCCCGAGACCGTCGCCCACCGTGTAGGGGGACAGCCCCCGGTAGCACCACAGGTCGGACCCGCAGACGCAGCTGCGGACGATGCGGATGATCGCATCGGTCGGCTGCGTGATCTCCGGCATCGGCCGGTCTTCGACGGCGACGTCGTAAGGGCCGCGGAATATGACGGTTTTCATAAGGGGATCACCTATCCTTGCCTGTGTCTGGCTCCCCTTGGCGAGGAGAGCCGGCCGAGAAGCGGTCTGAGGGGAGGAATACCGCGAACGCCTGATATCAAGCCGATTCGTGTGATCTCCCCTCAGTCGGCTTCGCCGACAGCTCCCCTCAGAGAGGGGAACCAGACAGAGTAAACAAATTGATGATGCGGGATGCCGGCCCGCCTTGCTCATCGCGCGCCCGCGCCCACGTACGCGCCCGTTATCCCACGCGGTGATTTCCTGACGGTTACGGGAAGAATACGGCGCATCACGCCGGTTTCCTTGAGGAAATGCGCCCGCAATCCACGATGGCGGGGAAGGAAACACGACGCGCATAGGTTGGCGGTCAACGCTGAAGGAAACCCGAAGCGATTCGGGCGGCATTCGCGTCGGGCCGTCAGGGCGCCGCCAAGGTGCGCGGGCGGCATGAGCAGAGGAGAGGGATTATGAGTCGCATATGGTTTGGCAACATCGCCAAAGCGATGAAAACGGCGGTTGGCGCCATCGCGGTATGCGCCATGCTGACCGGCACGGCGGCCTGCGGTTCGACGCAGGCCCAGGCGGTGCAGGACAACGTCATCAGCGTGAGCGGCTCGGAACCGCAGAAACCGCTCATCCCGGGCGACACCTATGAGCCGGGCGGTATGCCGATCATCTTCGAACTGTTCTCCGGACTGGTGTCGGCGAACGGCGCGGACCACAAGACCGTCAACGAGGTCGCCGAATCCATCACCCCCAATGCGGACGCCACGCAGTACACCGTGAAGCTCAAGGACGGGTGGAAATTCTCGGACGGCACGCCGGTGACGTCTGAGTCCTTCACCAAGGCGTGGAGCTACACGGCGAACGCGGCCAACGGCTTGGTCACGGCGTCCTTCTTCTCGAACATCAAGGGCTACGGCGATCTGCAGAACGAGAAGGGCGACCCGAACGCCCAGCTTTCCGGCCTTGAGGTCAAGGACGACCGCACCTTCGTGATCAACATGTCGTCCCCGGATTCCGTGTTCCCCTCGGAGCTGAGCTTCTGCGCGTTCATGCCGCTGCCGGAGTCGTTCTACAAGGACCCGAAGGCGTTCGGCGAAAAGCCGGTCGGCAACGGGCCATACAAGCTGGAATCGTGGAAGCACAACCAGAGCATCACGCTGGTGAAGAACCCGGAATACACGGGCGTGCGCAAGGTGAAGAACGACGGCATCGATTTCAGGGTCTACAGCCAGACCACCGCGGCGTATTCGGACGTGCAGGGCGGCAACCTCGACCTGCTGTCGAGCATCCCGGACGAGGCCATGGGCTCGTTCGAGAAAGTGAAGAGCATCAAGGCGTACAACAAGACCGGCTCCAACATCAGCACGCTGATCATTCCGCAGAGTATGAAGCACTTCGGCAATGACGAGGAGGGCCATCTGCGCCGCAAGGCCATCTCCATGGTGATCGACCGCAAGAACATCACCGAGAAGATCTACCACGGCACCGCCACGGTCGCCACCGACTTCCTGTCGCCGTCGGTGTCCGCGTACTCCAAGAACGTCAAGGGCAACGAGGTGCTGCAGTATAACCCCGGCGAAGCCAGGAAGCTGTGGGCCCAGGCCGACGCGATCTCCCCGTGGAGCGGCGAGTTCACCATCGCCTACAACGCGGACGGCAACTACCAGAATTGGGTCGACGCGGTCTGCAACAACATCAAGAACGCCTTGGGCATCGACGCGAAGGGCGCTCCGGTGCCGACCTCCAGCGAATTCGGCGAGGCGCGCGACCAGCGCAAGTTCACCGGCGCGTTCCGCGGCGGATGGGCTCCCGACTACCCGTCCTCGGCGAACTACCTGGCCCAGCTGTACGACTCCCAGTACGCCTTCGGCAAGGGCCGCAACGACGGCGACTACGTCAACCCGCAGTTCGACTCGCTGATCCAGCAGGCGTACGAGACCCCGGATACGGGCAAGGCCAACGAGCTGTACCGGCAGAGCGAGGAGATCCTGTTCCAGGATCTGCCGGCGATCCCGCTGTGGATGGCGAACGACACCGCGGTGACCACGCCGCAGGTCAAGGGCGTCGGCTTCACCTACGACGGCCGCCCGGTCTACGAGGATCTGACCAAGCGGTGAGCGGGGGCGCGCGGCTGGCGAATCCCGGCCGCGCGCGTCAGGCGCACCCACCCCTGCGCGGCGGTTCATCCCGCCGCGCGCAACGCATACGGACAACCGACAACGAACAAACAAACGGCAAAACCGAATAGAACTGAACAGATTGGAGTATTGGCAATGACGCGATTCACCACCGGTGGCGATGCCTTGGCGGAAGCGCTGATAGCGCAGGGCGTGACGACGATGTTCGGCATTCCGGGCATCCAGCTGGACGCCGCATGCGACGCGCTGTACTACCGCCGCGACCGCATCAGGTTCATCTGCGCGCGCAACGAGCAGGCCGTGACGTATATGGCCGACGGCTATGCGCGCAGCACCGGCAAGGAGGGCGTCGGCATGGTGGTGCCGGGCCCGGGGCTGCTCAACGCGCTCGCGGGGCTCGCCACGGCGTACGCGACGAATTCCCGCGTGCTGCTCATCGCGGGGCAAATCGCCACCGACAAGATCGGCAAAGGCGAGGGAGTGCTCCACGAGATCCCCGACCAGAGCGGTATCATCCACCATCTGAGCAAGTGGTCGGCCTGCGCCACGTCGGCCGAGCAGATCCCCTCGCTGGTGGAGGAGGCGTTCCGGCAGCTGCGTTCGGGTCGCCCGCGCCCAGTGGTGCTGGAGGTTCCGCCGGACGTGCTGGCCGCGCCGATCCCGCCGGATCTTGCCATTGCCCCGTATGTTTCGGGGGAGGCCGTCAAACCGGCCGAGGATACGCTGCGCCGCGCGGCCGATATGATCGCCGCCAGCGCGAGGCCGCTGCTCTACGCCGGGTCCGGCGTGCGCGGCGCCCACGCGAGCCAGGCGCTCACCGATCTGGCGCATCTGCTGAACGCCCCCGTGGTGGTCACCGAGGATGCGCGCGGCGCGATCGACGCGCGCGATCCGCTCGCGTTCGATCCGCTGGCCTTCCGCAAGCTGCGCGAATCCGCCGATCTGATCGTGTCGGTCGGCAGCCGGTGCCTCGGCAGTATCGGCGGGCCCTTGAACACGGCCGGCACGCCGTACATCTGCATCAACGTCGATGAAGCCGACCTCGGCGCGCCGCGCAAGCCGGCGCTCGCCGTGCACAGCGACGCGAAATACGCGCTCGAACGGCTCACCGCGCTGATGGAAGGATACCGCCCGGCGGCACGCGACGAGGAGTTCAAGGCCGCCCGCGATTTCGTGGCGGACTCGCTGGAGGCGGTCAGACCCCAACTGGCGTACATGAACGCGATCCGCGGCAACATCCCCGACGATGCCGTGTACGTGACGGAACTCACTCAGATCGGGTACGTGTCCGGCATCTGCTACCCGGCGTATGCTCCGGAAACCTACATCAACCCGGGATACGAGGGCACGCTCGGATACGGGTTCTCCACCGCGCTGGGCGCCCAGGCGGCGGATATGGACCGCACCGTGGTGTCGATCAGCGGCGACGGCGGGTTCGCATGGACGATGCAGGAACTGTCGACCATGGCGAAATACGAACTGCCGCTTATCGCCATCGTGTTCAACGACGGGTATTTCGGCAATGTGCACCGCATCCAGAAGAACACGTACGGCGGCCGGTTCTTCGCGTCGGACCTCAAGGACCCGGACTACATGACGCTCGCCGAAGCGTACGGCATCAAGGGACGCCGGGTGACCGGGGCCGACGAGTTGGCGGCCGTGATGCGCGAGGAGACCGCCGCGCACGAGCCGGTGCTCATCGAGGTCCGGGTCGGCGAGTTCCCGTCGCCGTGGGCGCTGATCCACGAGGGCATCTGATCGGGGGTCGCCGCCGTCCGCGCGGGCGGCCGATGGCGATCGGTTCGATCAATCCGTTCGGCGCGAAACCGAACGGGAATAACCGGAATACCAACAACAACGGAAGCAATAGTGCGCGGGGCGTCGAGCTGCCCCGCACCGGAAAGGGAATGATCATGGAATTCAGGCGCAGGGCTGATCTGGGCAGCATGAAGGTGTACAAGCAGGGCAAGCCGGCTCCCTCGCAGAGCCAGTCGCTGAAACTGTCCAGCAACGAGAACCCGTTCGGGCCGCTGCCGTCCGTCGTCAAGGCCATCGAGGAGCAGACGCTGGGCACGCTGAATCGGTACCCCGACATGCGCGGCTGGCGGATCGTGGAACGGATCGCCGACAAGTACGGCGTCGGCGCCGATAACGTGATTCTGGGCAACGGGTCGGGCGAGAACATCAAGCAGCTGATCGAGGCGCTCGCCGGGCCGGGCGACGAGGTGGTGTTCCCGTGGCCGTCGTTCCAGGGTTACCCGGTGATGACCGCGTGCGCCGGCGCCACGCCGGTGGAAGTGCCGCTGACGAAGGATCTGCGCCACGACATCGATGCGCTGATCGCCGCGGTGACGCCCAGAACGCGACTGATGATCGTCAACAACCCGAACAACCCGACGTCGACCAGCGTTTCCAAGGAGGAGGCCGAGCGCCTGATCGAGGGCGTGCCGGACGACCTGATCGTGCTGTTCGACGAGGCGTATTTCCAGTTCAACACCGATCCGGACGCCTCCGTGGCCATGGACCTGTTCGACGCGCACCCGAACGTCGCGGTGGCGCACACCTTCTCCAAGGCGTATGGATTGGCCGGACTGCGCATCGGATACTGCATCGCGCACGAGGACGTCATCTCGGAGATGATGAAGGCGCGTCTGCCGTTCAGTGTGACCGACATGGCGCAGGTCGCCGCAGTGGCGTCCATGGACGCGCAGGACGAGTTGGACGAGCGCGTGCGCGCCATAGTGGCCGAGCGTGGCCGGGTGGTCGATGCCATCCGCGCGATGGGCTGGTTCCTTCCGGAGCCGGAGGGCAATTTCTTCTGGGTGCCGCTGCGCGAACAGACGGCTCAGGCCGCACAGGCATTCGATGAGGCGAAGATCTCCGTGCGCGTGACGCCGGGGGAGGGTCTGCGCATCACCATCGGCAGCAAGGAGGCCAACGATGCGGTGATCGCCATATTCGAGGCCCTGAACGCGCAGGGCGTCCGCTCGGTGCGGTAGGTGTGGTGCACCGGTTGAGCGAATGATGGAGCTCCCCTCTCTGAGGGGAGCAGAGTACACGAACTCACGACGCGGGATACTGGCAACAAAAAACTGGGTATGGCCAAAGGCCATACCCAGCCAGAATTGCCGCTACGCGATCTACTTCTTGGTGATCGAAGTCATGATCGGGCCGCCCGAGTAATTGAATTTCACACCGGAAACATCAAGGGTGCTTGCCGAGGTGCCGTTCTCGTTCCACAGCGGAATCTGGGGCAGGTCCTGCATGAGCAGCGCCTCGCCCTGGTGGTAGTAGTCGTTGGCGGAATTCGAGGACGACGCCGACAGCGCCTTGTCCATCAGCGCGTCGAACGCCGGGTTCTTGTAGTTGACGATGTTGGCGCCCTTGCCGTCCGCGGAGCTGGAGGCGAACAGCTGCACAAGATAGTTGTCCGGCGACGGGTAATCGGGGCTCCAGCCGGAGCGGAAGGCGGTGGTCATCTTGCCGGCGTCGACATCCGAGGCGAACTCGGAGGCCGTGGCCATCGGCGAGCCTTGGGCGGAGATGCCCAGCGTGTTCTTGATCGAGTTGCTCACCGCGTCGACCCATGCCTTGTGCCCGCCGTCGGCGTTGTAGGCGATCCTGAAATCGCCGTCCCACGGGGAGATGGCGTTGGCCTTGGCCCACAGTTCCTTGGCCTTGGCGGCGTTGAAGCTGAGCACGCCGTTGCCTTTGATGTCGGTGGAATACCCGTTGATCGGCTTGGCCAGGAAGTCCACGGCCGGAGACACCGTGTCGTTGAAGATCTTCTTGGCGATGAGCTTGCGGTCGACGGCCATCGAGATCGCCTGCCTGCGCAGCGATCCTTCCTCGTTCTGCCCGAAATGCTTGAGATTCTCGGGGACGGCGATGGTCAGGGTGCCGCCGCCGGGCATGTTGTATGCCTTGATCGACTTGTCGGTCAGGAAACTGCCTCGCGAGGACGCCGGAATCATGGATGTGAAGTCGAGATTGCCGCTCTTGAGATCGGCGAACGCCGATTCCGGGGACGTGTAGATCTTGAAGGTCAGCCCGTCGTTCTTCGGGACCCGGTTGCCGTGGTAATCGGGGTTCTTCGTCAGACGATGCTGCTGTTATGGGTCCAGGACTCGAACTTATAGGGGCCGTTGCCGACCGGCTGCTCGCCGACGGCCAGGCGCATCTGTCGGATGACCGGCAGACCATCGTCTATGCCACGTGGCCGACCGTGCTCGGCGCGGCGCGCAGCCGCGACAACGCCGTCATCCGCGCCGATTTCCTGCGCTACATCGCCGACATCGCCACGCCGACCAGGTTCCGGATCCAATACAACTCCTGGCTTGACAACATGATGACGATCGACGACAGGAATATCCTCGCCTCGTTCCAAGCCGTCGCCGACCATCTGCGCAAGGCCGGCGAAAGGCCGCTTGACAGCTATGTGGTGGACGACGGGTGGAACAACTACAACGACACCGATGTTTCCGTGGACGAGGCCTGTTCCGGCACCGGCCGCAACACGTCCGGATTCTGGTCGTTCAACTCCAAGTTCCCGCAGGGGTTCGGGCCGGCCAGCGCCTTGGCGAGCCGGCTCGGCAGCCATTTCGGCGCATGGATCGGACCGCGCGGCGGCTACGATTTCTACGGGAACCTCGCGAACATCCTGACTGCCAGCGGCAAGGGGTCCTGCGCTGGCGGCTCCGTCGACGTCGCCGACCGCACGTACGCCGCGCACTTCTCGGATATGGTGCGGCGTTGGCAGTACGACTACCGGATCAATTACTGGAAGTGGGACGGTTTCGCCGACGAGGAGCAGTACGCCGCGTTCCCGGCGGCCGACGGCGTGCCCGGTTATGCGAACCGCCATATGACCGGCGGATTCCACCACATGTACCATGTGACCGATCTGTGGGAGGCGTGGATCGGCGTGATGCGCGAGGCCCGCGCCGATGCGGCCGATCTGGGCATCGATCTGTGGATCTCCCTGACCTGCTACCTCAATCCCAGCCCGTGGCTGCTGCAATGGGCGAATTCGGTATGGCTGCAATGCGGCTACGATCAGGCCGACGCGGGGGCGAGCCCCAGCAAGATGGATCGGCAGCTTACGTACCGGGACGCCGCATACTACGACTTCATCAGAAGGCACGAGTTCCAGTTCCCGCTGGAGCACCTGTACAACCACGACCCGATTTACGGCAAGCACGGCACCGGCATCACCGCCGATACGGCTGACGAGGCGCAGTTCAGGAACTATCTGATCACGCAGGCCAGCCGCGGCACCGCGTTCTGGGAGCTGTACCTGTCCGCAAGCCTCATGAGCGAGGCCAAGTGGCGGATCCTGGCTGAAGCGCTGCGGTGGGCGGAGGATAATCACCATATCCTGCGCCATGCGGTGATGTTCGGCGGGTCGCCGAACCGGGCGATCCGGCTCGACAGCCGCACCAACGGCGAGGATCTGGGCAGCCCGTACGGGTTCTCCGCATTCGATGGCACGGATGGGCTGGTGATGATGCGCAATCCCTCGACGCGCCCCGCCGATATCGCCTACCGGTTCGACGCGGGCAATGGCGCGCCGGCCGATCCTGGCGCCTATCGGGTCTCCGTCGAACACGCCTATAATCCGACTGATCCGGCCGAAACCAAGGACACGCCAAGCGATCCACGAGTGGCGGATGCGCAAGGCTTCGTCTACGGACGAACCTACACGTTCACGCTGCAGCCGGACGAGTCGGTCACGCTGCGCGTGCGGCACTGAGCGGGGTGCGCGATACTATGTCTGGCTCCCCTCCAAGAGGGGAGCCAGTGCTCGGGGACTAGAAGTTGCCGCCGTTCCAGCCCCAGTCGGTGGTGGCGGTGTAGCGGATGTACGTGCGGTCCTCGGGGATGCCGAGTTCGCTGCTGAGCGCGGCCATGATCGACTTGGTCAGCTTTTCCCAAGCCGAGCCGGGCACGGAGCGGCCGAACACGTTCACCTCGACGTATGCGGCGGGGGCGCTGTCGTCGCCGCCGAAGTAGATCGGCATATTGTCCTCGAACGGGCACATCAGCCAGCCTTCGGACTTGCCGGGAACCGCGGTGATCGCCTTGCCGTACGCGGCCTTCAGCGCCTCGCGCTGTTCGGGCGTGGTCTTGACCGAAACATGGGTGTGAATGACGGGCATGATTCCTCCTTGATTGGATGATGCCGATTGGGCTACACCACCATCCTAATCTCGCTCGGCGCTTTCGCGCAGGCAATATCCGAGGCGATATCCGGAAGCGGTGCCCGGTGCCCCGAGCCGCCGTCGCGGCAACGCGGCGACTCATATTGCGGAACGTGATACCCCCGTTGATATACACGTCGTACACTATTGCCTAACGGAGAAGGTATCAAGGGCAATCAAGGGGGCATAACATGCCGTTGCATCTCATTGACGTCATACGCTACACGGGCGAAAACACCAAAAATATTCTGGCGTGGAAAGAACCGAACGTCACGCTGAAGCCGGGCACCAAGCTCGAGGTGATGCCGAATCAGCTGGCGATTTTCGTCAAATCCGGCCGTGTGGCGGAGATGTACGAGCAAGGCAAACATGAGGTCGCCGGCCAAAGCACGCCGTTCCTGACCGGCGTGACCAAGATGTTCACCGGCGGCGTGGACCCCTACTCCGCCATACTGTACTTCATCAACAAGCCGGACCAGATCGGCATCCAATGGGGCACCGCCGATCCGATCCAGATCCCCGTGCCGGGAACGGTCAGCGCGCGTTCCGGCGGCCTGTCCCTCCCCGCCGGCGCCCATGGCCGCTATTCCGTAACGCTGGATTACGAGAAAAGCGATGACCCGCAGGTCGTCGAGCGCAACAAGCAGCGGGTGGAGGCGTTCTTCGGCCAGTTCGTCTCCGGGCATGATGTGGTCACGCGCAAGGATGTGTCCCGCCTGATCAGCCAACGGGCCAATAGCGTCATCCGCACGATGATCGCTCAGGCGTTCATCAAGCTCAACATCCCCATCAACCAGATCGACGCCAGCACCGCGCAGATCGGCGACGTCATCGCCAAGCAGCTTGAAGTCAACGGCGTGTTCAAGGAGTTTGAGGAACGCTACGGGCTGAAGCTGCTGGATTTCACGCTCGATGCCATTTCCATAGACAAGAGCAGTGCCGCGTATCTTACGTACAGCAAGCTTGCGAACAGGGTCGAGGAACGGGCCGCGACCGCGGAATCCAAGCTGTACGACGATCAGCTCGACGCCCAAGGCGCCATGGCGCACACCGACGCCGCCGCCTACGACCAGCAGCAGCGCGGGTACACCTATCAGCAGGCGCGCACGATGGACGTGCTGCAGGCCGCCGCCGAAAACACCGGCACCGGGTCCGACCTGATGAACGGCGCGATCGGCCTTGGCGTGGGTCTGCATGCCGGCGGCGCGATCGTCAACGGTCTGGGTGCGGCGCTCGCCTCCACCGGTACCCCCGACTTCGCGTCGCTGGTGACGCCGCCGATCTCCGGGCCGAATGCCGGTGCCGCGCCGACCGGTCAGCCGGCAGAAGCGGCTCCGACTGGCTCGGGCGCGGCTCCTGACGGAGCCGAGACGCCGGCCCCGGCGGCTTCGGAGGCTTCAGCCCCCGCTGATGCGGCCGTCGCTGCCCCGACCGGCAAGGATCAGGAGTCGCTGGCTCAGGCGGCCGCCCAGTTCGTGGCCGCGCATGGCGGGCAGCAACTGGATCCCGATCAGGTGCAGGCCGCGATTCAGGCATATCTTGCGCAGCAGGGTGCGGCTCAGCAGGGTTCCGGTACGGAACAGGCTGGTGCCGCCGGACAGTCGGGCGCGGATCAGCGGCCTACGGTGCCTCTGGCATCTCCGAATACGACCTTGGATCCCGCCGAGCGGCCTACGGTGCCGCTGCCGTCCCCGGATGCGGCTTCGGCTTCCTCGGCTTCCGCCGCTCAGCCGGCCCCTGCGGCCCCTGCGGCCGATCCGGTCGAGTCGCTCGGCAAGCTCAAGCAGCTGCACGATCTGGGGCTGATCACCGACGAGCAGTTCACCGCCAAGCAGCAGGAGATCCTCTCCCGTCTGTGATGAGCGGTCGGTGAGATGAGCGGTCGGGGCGCCGATGCGTCGGTCGAACCGGCCGGTGAACTGCCGATCGCGCCGCCGCGTCGCCCCCCCCGAGAGAAGCACTATCAAGAAGGAATCATTATGAAGAACAAGCAACCTGCCATTTTCGCCGTGCTGGCCACGGTGGTCATCGATATCATCATGCTGCTGATCCCGCACACGAACACGCTCGCGTTCTGGATCGCGTTCACGACGCTCACGCTCAGCGGCCTGCTGTTCCTGGTGCCGATGCTGGTCAAGCCGCCGAGCGACTACACCACACGTGTGCCGATCTTCGCTGCGCTGGGCGTGAACTACGTGATCCAGATCGTGCTCACCTTCGTCTCCAACACCGGACTGTGGCGCCTGACCGTGATCGTCGCGCTGCTGCTGTTCCTGGCACTCGCCGCCGTCGCGCTGCTGACTTCGCTCTCGGAGCAGAAGAACGATGAGGCGAACGCGCGGCTGGAGCAGGAATCCGCCAACCGCTTCGTGCCGAAGCAGGGCGGCTTCTGATGAAGGCGCTGTTCGCCAAGCGCCTGTTCGTCCATGTGATGTCGTGCATATGGATCGTCGTGGTTCTCAACATGGCCATAATGGCGCTGTCCTTGGCCACATTGTTCGGCGTGGACTGGTGGTCCCGGCAGCCGAGCGCGGCCCAAGAGATGACTGACCCCCAGACCCAGAAGATGCTGGGGGATCTACGTCTCGTCATGTCGGTGATCCGCCCTGCGCTCCTTCCCCTTGCCGTCCTCATGCTGGCCACGGTGCTGGGTGCGATCGTCACGATGACGATGTCGCAGGATGTCTTCGATACCTATAATTCGAGGACCTTCAGCCAGGCGTCCGGCCGCATCGCGACCGAGATGGGCTATGATCCGACGATGCAACGCACCGGTGCACGCCTGAACGAGACCTATGGCGCCCAGGGCGCCCACGGGGTCCACACCAGCCACACGGACCAGACCAGCTACGTCAATGCGGCTCCGTCAGGTGGTGCAGCGCCGGGCGGCACGTCGCCGCAGCGCGGAAACGGCGGTCAATGATGGAGCTGCTTAATCTTTTGGTCATGCTGGTGTTGGTGCTGGCCTTCCTTGCTCTGTTGATCGGCGTGCCGCTCGGCTTGGTGTGGCTGCTGGTCAAGGGGCTTGGCCGCTTGGCGGGGAACCGGAACAAAGTGGTGTATTTCCTGCAGCCACTTATCGGCATATTCTTCCTGTCCACCGGACTGGGCGGGCTGAGTGCAGTACCGTCGTCTCAGACCTCCTTCGACTCATTGGCCTTTTCCTTGGCTGTGGCGGTCGGTGGAGCTGTGGCGCTGATATACGCGGTCCGCGACGAGTGGAATCAATCGAAGCAGTTGTATGAGCTGCGCCTGAGCACGAACGCGCGCGTGCAGCGGCATATCGACATGGAAACGCAACATTCAGTGGATTGGCACGCCGCTTCGGGGATCACTTCGACGGGCATCAAACAGCTGCGTTGCCCGGCTTGCGGAAATATGTGCGTCCTGCCGATGGGGCATGCCGTGATATGTGCTTCGTGTTTGAACCCGGTTTCGATGACTGCCGACCTATATGTGGAGAACGGCAGTATCGCGCACGGCATCGCACCGGACGATATTGCGGGATCGTCGCAGCCTTCCGCGGCCCCTGCTCCCAAGGTTGCGGTGGCGACGGCAAGCGCTCCGGTCACGACTCCGGCGAATGCCGCCGCCGGTCCGCGTCCTCGGCAGGTGCACGCGATGGATGGTCGCGCGCTGTGGGGCGACAGCACGATCGTCAAGTTCCTGTGCCCGCATTGCGGCAAGCAAAGCATCGGCTTCGCCGGTCGGTCTCGCCGGTGCCTGGGGTGCGGCGGCCAGCTGGTCGCCAACGATATCGTAGCCGACAAGCTGGGAGCGAGCTGGAGCGCTGCGAGCAATGCGAACGGCGTGACCTATGCGCAATCCCAGCCGAAACGGGAAGGGGGACGCTGATGGCGCGGAATACGGGCAAGAAGTCCAAGGCCACCGATTTCGCGGTGCGCCCGGTCGATACGGTGCAACAGCGGGCGCATGCGCGCGACAAGCGGCTGATGATCATCTACGGCGTCGGTTCGGTGCTGTATGTGGTGCTGTTTGTCGCGGCGTTCTGGGGATTCTACCGGTTTCTCTTCCTCACCTCGTTTAGAACCGGGTTCACCAAGGCACTGAGCGTGGGCGACAGTGCTCGGATATCCGCTGCGGATCAGGCGTCCATTGCCAAGTTCGCGGCGGTCTGTTATCTCGTCATGTTCCTGATAATTATGGTCGTGCCTATGATCGTGACGATCATCAATTTCGTCACGCGTCTGAGGCGCTGGCGCCGTTATGTGTACTGCTCCTCGCCGCGGTATCTGCAGTCGCTGGTCGACGGGCAGGCCGATCAGGCCACCAAGGAGACGATGACGCGGATTGTCAAGGAGCTGTCGTATGTCAATCGGCAGTGCCCGAATGACCAGTCTTGGCTGTGGACTCCGGCTGAAGGCTTGGTCGAATGCCCGTACTGCCATCGGATGGTGTGATGCCACGAGCGTGGTCTGGGTGGAGCCGATAGGCATGGAGAGATAGGGATCATATGGTTCGGGGAATCATTGCGTTCATCATCGCCGAAGTAGTGCTGGGGATGCTGAACTTCAACGGATTGCTGGCGTTCATCATCGCCGTTGCGATCGGCGTGTTCGTGGCCAAGTCGGCGCCGGCGAAGGCGCCTAAGAGCGCGAATGGCAATGTGCGGAACAAAGCACGGAACGGTGCCGATGGCACGTCGGGGATGCCGTGGATGCCGGACGATGCGTCCGGTGCGGCGAGTGGGGCGCCGAGCGGTGCCGCGAGCGGCGCTGCGCGCATGCCGTATGGCTCGCAGAATGGTGCCTCCGACGCATATGCCGGTGATAACGCTGGTGGGCGTCGGGACGGGCAGCGCGGCGCGCGTGGCGGCGCGCAGGAGCCGGGTGCTTTCGGCGCAAGCGGCGTAGGTGTTGGGAAAAGTGCGCCCGCCGGGAATCGTCCCGCTGATACGAGCGTTCCCTTCGATCGCTCCACGGCGCCGAAACCCGAACCGGCCTCCAAGCCGATCGTCTTCGACGGTCCGGTGACGGTGCGATCCGACGGTTCTTCGATGCGTACCGCGGATGGTGCCGACTACGACAGTCCGGTCGGGTCGGATTATGACAATCCGCTGCCACAGACCGCGAACGCGACGGGCGCCGGCCCGGTAAATCCGTCGGAATACGTGTCTGGATATGACGCATCCGGCGATAACGGGAATCGGTATTCCGAGATCGTGCCGTGGCGCGAGTCGATCGATCCGGGCGAGTACGACCTTTTCTCCCTGACGCAGACGGTGCTGGAACACAATGATCATGTCCGTGGCGTCCCGTCCGACAAGACCTTGGCGCGGCTGCTGGTGCACGGCAATGTTCTGAATCGCGGCTATTCGTGGTGGTCGCTGCCGGTGCCCGGCATGCCGAACGTCACCGCGGACGGCGTGCTGCTGCTGGACGGCGTGCTGTGGGTGTTCGATACCCATGACTATCAGGCCGATGCGGATCATCTGTTCACGGGTGAGCCGGCCGGAGCTCAGGAGCTGGACTCGCTGGTGCTCAAGCGGCGTGGACAGGACAAGGTGGAGCGGATCTACCGCGATCTCGCCGAACCGGGGGATGTCGCTTCCGCGCTTGCCGAGGAATTCCCGATGCTGCAGGTGCGGCCGGTCGTGCTGCTGAACCCGTCCAAGGACGGTACGGCGGCCATCGTGTCTCCTATGACCTTGCCCGGCGGCGTGGCGTTCGACCAGGCGATTCTGTTCGTGCAGGAGACGCTGCGGCCTCTGATCGTGGATTCGGCCGGGACCAAGCGCCCGCCGCATCCGCTGGTCATGGAGCAGCTCGACTATCTGTTGAAGCGGTAGCGGCGGCGGGTGGTGCTGAGCGGGGCTTTCGTGCTATGGGGTAGAGGATTCGCTTCGGTTTTGTGGTTTTGCCGGGGTATTGCTTCTACGGAGTAGTGGTTTTGCCTCGCTGAGCTGCTTCTGAGCGGAGTATTCCTTCGACAGGCTCGTTGTTTCGGGTCGTTGACATGCTTGAGCGGGGTCGCTTGTACTACGGAGTAATAGGCGGGCTTCACGGAGCCGTTGCTATGCGGGGCATGTCTTCTGCAGGATAGGAGATCCGTTCGGCTATTAGGTTCAGCGGGACATTGCTTCTGCAGAGTAGTGGTTCTGCCTCGCTATGCTGCTGCTGGGCGGGTCGGTTGTACTACGGGGTAGTGGTCGGGCTTTGCTGAGGTGTTGCTGGGTGGGGCATGTCTTCTGCGGGGTAGGGGATTCGTTTCGCTTGCGTAGCTCGGCGGGGCATTGCTTCTGCAGAGTGGTTGCTTTGCCGCACTGAGATGGCAGTGAGCGTGGCTTTCGTGCTATGGGGTGGAGGATTCGTTTCGGTTTCTTGGTTTTGCGGGGGTATTACTTCTGCAAGATCGTTGTGTTGCCCCGTTGACGTGCCTCTGAGCAGGTTGTTGCTTCTGCAGGGTAGAAGATATGCCCCGCTGATGTGAGTTCAGTGCGGCGCATCTGGTATGGGCTAAGCGGAATGCCTCGGTGAGGGGACGAGGAGGTAATCATTCTCGCAATCATTCTTGCCGCTTCTTGCTGCTTCTCGCTCTTTTCCGCTTTTCCCGCCGCCCCTCACCATCCCAAAAATGCAAAGGTGCTGCGCGCTCCCCGGTATCCCAACGCCCGGCGCGGCGTGCAAGGGAACGGTGCAAATCGGCGTCATACCGCCCCGTGGGTCAACCATGCAGTGTTAAATGGGTTTCCGTGAAGAAACTGATTGCGCAGCTTATGAAATTCGGCATCGTCGGTGTGATTGCCTTTGTCATCGACTGGGGTATCCTCAACCTCCTGGTCGGGCTGTTCCACATGCACAATGTGGCCGCCGCCACCATCTCCTTCATCATCTCCCTGATCTTCAACTATCTGGCGAGCATGAAGTTCGTGTTCAAGCATCGCGAAGACATGGCCCGTTGGATGGAGATCGTCATCTTCGTGGCCGGGGCGGTGGTCGGCCTGCTCATGAACGACGCGATCATCTGGATCTCCACCTACGGCATGAACCATGACGCCTATGTGTCGCAGCACGCCGAATACCTGCTGCGCACGAACGTTGGCAAGCTGATCGCCACCGCCGTGGTGATGGTCTGGAACTTCCTGATCCGCAAATGGCTGCTCGACGATACGCACACCAATGCGATGAACCGGCTCAAAACGGCCGAGAACCGGCTGACTCCGGAACAGCTGGAAGCCAAGTGGCAGAACAGCTTCTCGCACAAGCTGGGCGTCTGGTCGCTGGAACACACACCCAAGGGCTGGCCGAAATAGGCCAAAGCCCGATCGTGGCGTAGTGGTTGATCGTGGTGCGCGAATGCCGTGATCGATTCGCTGTGACGGCCATATTGCACGGAAGCCGGCGTAAACAAGCTTGTTTACGCCGGCTTCCGTGCAATA
>OKQJ01000112.1_pt1 | contig 43098 bp, 31 predicted proteins | sample 1614171 | NCBI WGS metagenome assembly OKQJ01 (sample SAMN04436911, study PRJEB24849) | human gut metagenome | biome: human gut; feature: NICU; material: stool | host: Homo sapiens | place: USA: Saint Louis, MO | collected 2012-05-30 | reverse complement strand
GGCTTGGCTGCCGCCAGCGCCGCCAGCGGCACGGTGGCCAGCCAGAGCGGCAGCATGCCGCGTGAACGGTACAGTCCGCGCTTGAGATCCGCCATGTTGATGAACGGCGCCGCCACCTGCGCTCCACCGGGGGTGATGCCCATGACCGGCATCCCCGCAGGCGCGCTTCCGGGCGGAATCGCCGGGGGCAGGGGCGCGGCGGCGGTCGGGAGCGCCGATGTCGCGGCGCCCGTGGGCATGGGCGACGTGGCCTCCGGCAGCACGGCGGTTTCGGATGCCGTGGGTGCCGATGCCGGCGGCGGCGCCGTACCGTCATCGCCGCCGGCGAGACGCTGCACGGCTGGCCGCAGATCGGGATTCGCCATCGTCTCCTGCAGGTCGCGGTTCGCTGGCTCGTCATTCGTCGGTCCGTCATTCGCAGGCGCGTTGTTCTGGTCGGCCGTGGACATGGGCCGGGTCCGTTGGAGCGATGCCGTCGGCTGGCCCGGATCGATCCGCTGTGTCGGGGCTATCGGTGCCATGGCGGCCGTGTTCCCCGCCTCGGGAAAGGTCTGCGTGGCCAACTCGTCCGCGATGCGCGGGTCGAGCACGATCGGTTCGTGCCGCCACAGGACCCGGGGGTTGTCCGGGTCGGCATCGTCAAAAGGGCGCACCACCTCCGTTTCGCCGCTCTCCGTCTCCGCATCCTGCCAGGCGAAGGGATTCAACGCGTCCAATGCGATCGCGTGCAGCAGCTGGTCCGGCGTGCACCGCTTGCGCCGATCCGGGTCGAGCGCCGCCCGGAACGCCGCCATGGTGCGGGCCGGCAATCCAGTCAGGTTCGCATTGCCCGCGGCCGCGCGCTCCAGCACCGCCATCATCGGCTTCGTGCCGAACACCGGCGTCCCGGTGGCGGCGAAGGCCAGCACCGAAGCGGTCGACCACCAGTCGGTCGTCTCGTCGGACTCCTCGCCTTCGATGATCTCCGGCGCGATGAACCCCGGAGTGCCCATCACCAGTCCGGTGCGCGTCACATGGCTTTCCCCGCCGGACATCGCGATGCCGAAGTCCACCAATACCGGGCCGGACGCCGACACCATCACGTTCGTCGGCTTGATGTCGCGGTGCACGATGCCCGCCGCGTGCACGGCCTTCACCGCCTCGATCAGCTTGCGGGCCAGCCGTTCCAGATCGTCGCCGGTGTACCGGCCGTTCGCCTTGACGTCGTCGCGCAGGTTCTTGCCCTCGATCAGCTCGGTAACGATGAACGCGAGCGAGTCGTCCAGCTCCATATCCACGATGCCGCACACGCCCGGATGGTTGACCTTCTTCAGGGCCATGGCCTCGCGGCGCAGCCGTTCCCGGGCGGTGAGGCGCTCGCGCGCGTCCTCGTCCATTTCGGCACCGGCGCCATCCGCGCCGTTCTGGGCGGTGGCATTGTCGTCGGCCAGCGAGTCGCGCAGGATCTTCATGGCGTACACCTGGCCGCCGTCATCGCGCACGCGCCACACGGAACCCATCGCGCCGGCCCCCAGGCGCGAAACCAGCGTGTATCCGCCAACGATATTGCCCGGCTCCAGATTCAACGCGTTCAGATCGCTCATACCCACCATCCTAGCGTCGGGCGGCCATGCCGTACGGGGAAGCAGGTGAGGATCATGTGCGTGATGTATGGGATGGCGGCTGGACGGCGCGTGAGGAACGGCATGCCGTTCGCGTACGGAAAAGCGCCGTTCGCGTAATCGAGCTGGATTGTTCCATGCCGCTGTGGTAGCAGATTATGCGTCCGAAATGACAGGATGAGTGCAACCGGGAACGGGCCGGCATCAAATCTGGGAGTCTTGAATCATCGACATGAGGATGTGCCGTCGCGGCGACCCAACGGAGAGCTCGCGGATGCATTCCCTGCTGACACACGGTGCAAGGGCAGTACCGGGTGTCCGCGGTGCGAGGCCGGTATGCGGTATCGGCCCCACATGTCGCGGTTATCAATAAGGAGGAGAACGATGCTGAGCATCAATTGGAGCGACGTGTGGAACGTCGTTGCATCCATAGCGCCGCAGCTGATCGCGATCGGCGTTGTGCTGGTACTGGCGTTGGCGTTGACGATCGGGGTCAACAAGAAGACGGTGAAGAACGTCGGCACCCGCAAGCTTATCCATTCCGAGTCCTGGCTCGTCTTCATGGTCGCCGTCGTCGTGGCCGTGTCGATGATGCTGTTCGGGCCGCTGGCCTCGCTGCTCAACAGCGCCACCGCCACCAAGTACACGCTGTCCGAAACCACCATTTCCAACGCCAACAAGCTCGCCAAGGAGATCCAGTCCGAGGCGATCACCATGCTCAAGAACGAGGATTCCAACCTGCCGCTGGCCAACAAGAAGATCAACGTGTTCGGCTGGGGATCCACCAATCCGGTCTACGGCGGCACCGGCTCCGGATCGATGAACCAGTCCTACAAGACCACATCGCTCCTCGACGGTCTCAAGGAGGCCGGCATCGAGACCAACACCGCCCTGAGCAAGCTGTACACCGACTACCGCTCCGACCGCCCGGTCGTGGCGATGGCCAAGCAGGACTGGACGCTGCCCGAGGTTCCGGCCGCGGATTATTCCGATTCCCTGATCTCCGAGGCCAAGGCGTTCTCCGACGAGGCCATGATCGTGATCACCCGCGTGGGCGGCGAGGGCGCCGACCTGCCGAAGAACATGAAGGCCAAGGGCATCACCTACACCAACAACTCCGACTCCTATGAGGACTTCAAGGACGGCGAGAGCTTCCTGGAGCTGAGCCAGACCGAGAAGGACATGGTCGATCTGGTCACCAGGAACTTCGACAAGGTCACCGTGGTCTACAACGGCGCGAACACCTTCGAGCTCGGATTCGTCGACGAGCACCCGCAGATCAAGTCCGTGCTGTGGTGCCCGCCGGCCGGCCAGACCGGTTTCTCGGCGCTCGGCGACGTGCTCGCCGGCGAGACCAACCCGTCCGGCAAGACCTCCGACACCTTCGTCAAGGACCTGACCACCCAGCCGAGCTACAACAACGCCGGCGACTTCAAGTACGACAACATGAGCGAGTTCGGCACCGAGAACTTCGAGGAGGGCAAGACCTCCCCGGCGTTCGTCAACTACGCCGAGGGCATCTACGTCGGCTACAAGTACTGGGAGACCGCGGCCGACGAGGGTTCGATCAACTACTCCGACTACGTGCAGTACCCGTTCGGCTACGGCCTGAGCTACACCACCTTCGACCAGAAGATGGGCGACGTGACCTATTCGGGCGGCAAGGTGAGCTTCGACGTGACCGTGACCAACACCGGCGACAAGGCCGGCAAGGACGTCGTCGAGGTCTACTACAACCCGCCGTACACCAACGGCGGCATCGAAAAGGCCTCCGCCAACCTGGTCGCCTTCGAGAAGACCGACCTGCTCGACCCGGGCGCCTCGGCCACCGTGTCCATCAAGTTCGACGACGATGACATGGCCTCCTACGATTCCAAGAACGCCAAGGCGTACGTGCTGGAGCAGGGCGACTACGGCATCTCCGTCCGGTCCGACTCGCACACGACGATCGCCGAGAAGACGATCACCGTGAAGGACACCATCACCTACGACTCCAAGGACAACACGCACAACGGCGACGCCGTCGTGGCCACCAACGCGTTCGACGATACGGCCGGCAACGTGACCTACCTGTCCCGCGCCGACAAGTTCGCCAACTACGCCGAGGCCACCGCCGCGCCGACCAACTACACGCTGCCCGACGAGTACAAGGCGAAGTTCCGCAACCTGTCGAACTATGATCCCGCCGAGACGAACAACGACTCCGACAAGATGCCGACCACCGGCGCCAAGAACGGCGTGCGTCTGGCCGATCTGACCGGCAAGGACTACGACGACGAACTGTGGGACAAGCTGCTCGACCAGCTCACCTTCGACCAGATGGACAAGCTGATCGCGTTCGGCGGCTACGGCACCCAGGCCGTGAACTCCATCGGCAAGATCGCGCTGACCGACGTGGACGGCCCCGCCTCGCTCAACAACAACTTCACCGGCGTCGGTTCGATCGGCTTCCCGTCGTCCACATCCGTGGCCTGCACGTGGAACAAGGATCTGGCCCGCCAGTTCGGCGACGGCATCGGCGACATGGCCCATGACATGCACGTCGCCGGCTGGTACGCCCCCGCCATGAACATCCACCGCAACGCCTTCGCCGGCCGCACCTTCGAGTACTTCTCGGAGGACGGCTACCTGTCCGGCGTCATGGCCTCCCAGCAGGTCGCCGGCGCGCAGGCCAAGGGTGTGTACGCCTTCATGAAGCACTTCGCGCTCAACGACCAGGAGACCAACCGACTGAGCGAGCTCGCCACCTGGGCCAACGAGCAGTCGATCCGCGAGATCTACCTGAAGCCCTTCGAGATGAGCGTCAAGGAGGGCGGTGCCGGAGCGGTGATGAGCGCGTTCAACTACATCGGCATCGAATGGGCCGGATCGCACTCCGGGCTGCTCAACACCGTCCTGCGCGACGAGTGGGGCTTCCGCGGCATGGTCCTGACCGATTACTTCGGCGGCTACGGCTACCAGAGCGGCGACCGCGCCATCCGCGGCGGCAACGACCTGATGCTGGCCACCACCGACGTGTCCAACCACATCACCGACAAGTCCGCCACTTCGCTGCAGGCGATGCGCACGGCCTCGCACAACATCCTCTACACGGCCGCCAACAGCTGGCTGTACGAGAAGGGCGAGCCCGAGGTCGCCACCCCGATCTGGAAGACCATCACCTATGTGGTCTGGGGCGTGGCAGGCGTGCTGTTCGTCGGTCTCGAGGTCCTCGCCATCCAGCGCTACCTCAAGCGCCGCAAGGGCTGAGCAAAGGCGGGGCCGAGCCGCTCCAAGGCGGGCCGGTGACTGCTGGCTTGAGGCGCGGCCGTGGCCCGCGATAACCGAATAGTCGAGTGGCTCGCCCCTGACCCGGGCGCGCCCGCCCCGCCCCGGGGCCCCCCACTTCGCATATGCGAAACTGGGTGGAGAAGACCTTGGCGCCCCTCTGCGAGGGGAGCTGTCGCCGAAGGTGACTGAGGGGGAGCGGCTATCCGGCTTCCCGTAGCGTAGTCCCGTAGCGAAGAGGGGAGGATCCGATGATCCACATCGCCATCGTGGATGATGACGACACCGATGCCGCCAATACCGCGAACATGGTCGACCGCTATTACCAGTCCGACCGCAACGCCTACCGCATCACCCGTTTTGCGGACGGCGGCACCTTTCTCGGCGAGTACAAGGCCGGGTTCGACGCCCTGTTCCTCGACGTCGAGATGCCCGGCATCGACGGGCTGGAAACCGCCCACCGCCTGCGCGAAATCGACGATCACGTGGTGCTCGTCTTCACCACCAAAATGACCCAGTATGCGGCCGTGGGCTATGACGTGGACGCCATCGGGTACCTCGTCAAGCCGATCGATTATTTCGGTTTCGCACTCAAGATGCGCAAGGTGGAGGACTTGGTGGCCAAGCGCCAGGGCGTCACCATCCCGCTCACCGTGGGCACCGGCACGCAGTTCCTCTCCTCGCACGACGTGCGGTACGTCGAAGTGCTCGGCCACGAGGTCATCTATCACACGGCTGACACCGCCTACAAGGTCTGGAGCAGCCTCAAGGAGGCCGCGGCGCTGCTGGAACCCGTGCATTTCGCCGCCGCCAGCCGCTACTGCCTGGTCAACCTCGAATGGGTCAAAGCCGTGACCGGCGACACGGTCGTGGTGGACGGCCAGACCCTGCCCGTCTCCCGCTCCAAGCGCAAGCCCCTCATGCAGGCGCTCGCCGAATACTACGGAGGGTGAAGAGTCGATTATGCTGCACTTTGATATTCGCTTTGGCTTCTTCATGATCGAACTGTTGGCGGGAACGGTGCTGTTCTCGCGCCATTGCGGCTGGCGCAGGAGTTGGCGTCTGCTGGTGTTGCCTCTTGTCGTGGTGCTGGCTTGCCTTTCGACATCGGATATGCCGCAGCGACTGGTCGGATTCACGGCCTTTGACTATGCATCGAGTCTGCTGTATTACCTCATCCACGTGGTGGTCGTTGTTCTGCTGTTGAGGATCGTGACGAGAGCCTCATGGCTGGAGTCCTTGGTGGTTGTGGCGGCTGGGTATGCCACCCAGCACATCGCTTATGACATGATGAAACTCGTGATGATCGGCAGCGGTCATGGCGATTCGTCGTTTTATTTCACGCCGCCTTATTATGCGATGTACATTGCGGTGTATGCCGCGGTATATGGCGTGATATGGCTATGTTTCGCGCGTCGATTCGATATCGACGACGACAAGGTCCGGCATGCCGCCGCGTGGGTTGGCGGTGGCATGGCATTGCTGGTGCTGGTCATCGCGTTCAACCTGTTCTTTGTGTTGACGCTGCCTATTTCCTCCCAGATGGTGTGCTTTGTATATGATGCGATTTGTACGGTACTGGGTCTGCTGACGCTGACCTTTGCGTCATCGAACGACCGGCTGCAGAACGACTTGCGCATGATGCGCCAGATCAACCGGTTGCAGGAGAAACATTACGAATTGACCAAAGAAAACATTGATCTCATCAACATCAAATGCCACGATATCCGCAAGAATATCGCCACGCTGTATCGGGATACGAATGGACGTCCATCGGATGCATCGATACGCCAGGTGGAGGATTCCATTCGCATCTATGATTCCATCTTCCGCACCGGTAACGAGGCCATGGATGTGTTGCTGACGGAAAAGAGCCTGTACTGTTCCGCGAATGCCGTCACGCTGACCTGCATGGTGGACGGGAACGCCTTGGATTTCATGGAAGCGTCGGACTTGTACGCATTGTTCAGCAACATACTCGACAATGCGATTGAAAGCGCCGTCAAGCTTGATGACCCTGGCCGGCGCACGATCAGCCTGACCGTCAGGACGATCGGCAAACTGCTGATTTGCGAGGAGCAGAACTATTATGCCGGGGAGCTGACCATGCGTGACGGGTTGCCCGTCACCACCAAAAGCGACACGAGATTCCACGGTTTCGGCATGCGCTCCATCGCCTACCAGGTGCGCAAATACCAAGGCGAACTGCGAATCACCGGCAAGGATGGCGTGTTTTCCATGACGGTGATTCTCCCGCTTCCCGAATGATTCCTGAGTCTGCCATATGAATGAGAGGCCGATGCATTTCGTGCAATGAGCGCGACCTTCCATGCGTTTCCCGCCGTGCCTGCACCCGACTTTTCATACCGTGTGTGATGTCGGATAGATCGGAGCGACACATGCACGGCATAGTGGCTGTGCGGCTTGTCGCCTTGCAGACAGGAGAAGAGCATGACCTCGCAGAAGGCCCCGAAGCTCAGGATGAGCAATCGGACATTTCGCAGGATATGGATACCGATTATCTCGGTACTGACGGTGATCGCCGTGGCGCTTTCGGTGGCGGGCAGCATGTTTTCCAGCGTGCTGGACAGCTACCTCGGTGGCGGCACCATCCAAGTGAACCGGGCAAACGGCACCGAATCGTGGGATGCGACCTATAACGCCAAAGAGACCGGTTCGCTGAGCGAAGCCAAAGATGCCAGCGACAAGGTCTCCGAGCAAGTGGCGGATGAGGGCATCGTGCTATTGAAGAACAATGGCACGCTTCCATTGGCCGAAAAGAGCATGGTGACGCCGTTCGGTTACGGATATCTCAATCCGGTCTATTCGGGGACCGGTGCGGCCGCGACCACCGACAAGGATATGGTCACCATCGAACAGGGCCTGTCCGACCATTTCACGATCAACGACTCCTCCGTCGAGGCCATGAAGGCCGCTGAAGCGACCGCGCCGGATGCCGCAGCCGGCACACCCGCGTTGGACGCGGACAAGAACTCCCTGCAGGCGGTTATGGATAAAGGCGAATCCGCCCGTATCCGCGAATACGATCCATCGATCTATCAGAAGATCGCTGGAGCCGAAGGCACAACCGGACTTGTGTTCATTCGCCGCAACGGTTCCGAAGGCATTGACAAGCGCACCTATGCCTACGACGATGGGACGCCGCACTATCTGGCCTTGACCGCGAACGAGAAGAATACCATCCGTGCCGCCAAGGAACAGTGCGGCAAGGTTGTCGTGGTGCTGAACGCCGCTAATCCGATGGAGGTCTCGCCGCTGATGAGCGGTGAATTCGAAGCCGATGCCGTCGTTTGGATGGGAACCGCAGGGTCGCGCGGCTTTGCTTCTCTGGGCAAGGTGCTCAGCGGTGCGGTGAATCCGTCCGGCCGACTGACCGATATCTACGCTACGGACTTCACCAAAGATCCGACCTATGCGAACTTCGGCGAGTACCGGTACACCAACGCGCAGTTCGTCGACAACCAGTTGTTTGGCGACATCATCCCCGGCGCCGGCTTCGGCACTATCGACCGCCCGTACGTTGAGTACGAGGAAGGCATTTACGTCGGATACCGCTATTACGAGACCGCAGCCGTGGAGGATCCGCGGTTCGTGTACGGAGAACTGGATGGCAAAGGCGGCGTCAAAACCGCCGGAGCGGTCGCATACCCGTTCGGCTATGGCCTGAGCTACACGACCTTCGGCCAGACGCTCGACTCCCTCACGGAACGGGATGGCGATATCGAGTCGCAGGTCACGGTTACGAACACCGGAGATATGGCCGGCAAGGATGTGGTGCAGCTGTATTACACCGCACCTTACACTGACTATGACCGTGACAACGGGATCGAAAAGTCGGCCACCGTGCTTGCCGCATTTGATAAGACCGACGAGCTGCAGCCCGGTGAATCCGCCACGCTGACCCTGACGTTCCACAAGGACGACATGGCATCCTACGACTACCATCACGCCAATGAGGATGGCACCACCGGCGCATACGTGCTGGAAGCCGGCGACTATGCGGTCGAACTGAAGAACAATTCGCATGACGTCATCGACTCGCGCAACGTGTCCGTTACGAAGACCAAGTGGTTCGAAGGCCACGACCCGACCACTGCCGACAAGCAGGCGCAGTCCGCCATGGACGATGACGGCGCTCTTGCGGATGAGCCCGAATCCGGCGAATACGTGGCGGCAAGCAACGAATTCAATACCCTGAACGCCTATATGGATGACGATTCGGTGACCCAGCTCAGCCGTTCCGACTGGACCGGCACCTTCCCGACGGCGCCGGTGGATCGCAAGGGTGAGGCTCCGCAGGTGGCGCTTGACGAGTTCGAGTGGTGGGATAACTACGACCCGCAGACCGACTCCAAACTGGGCAATGTGGAAGGCAGCGAGGTCTATGCTGCCGAGCAGCCGACGTCCAACGCCGATAACGGACTGTCTTTGATTGATCTTCGCGGCTTGAGCTACGACGACCCGAAATGGGATCAGCTGCTCGACCAAATCGACTGGAATGGCGATAAGAGCGATATCCAGTCGCTGCTGTACATGGCCGCCTATCAGACCAAGGATGTGCTGTCGATCGGCAAGCCCGCCACCGTCGACAAGGATGGCGCCATGGGCTGGAGCATCGATGGTGCCTCCTCGTGGGCTGGAGCGAATGTGATGGCGGCGACTTGGAACGTGGATCTGCTGCACCAGGTCGGCGAATGCCTGGGTGAAGAGGCGCTGCAGGCCGGGCTCAACGGTTGGTACGCCCCTGCGGTGAACCTGCATCGCTCGCCGTTCTCCGGCCGTGTCTACGAGTATTATTCGGAGGATGGCCTGCTGTCGGGCAAGCTGGCCGCAGCCGCGATCGGTGGCGCCGGCGACAAGGGCGTGTTCAGCTATCTCAAACACTTTGCGCTCAACGATCAGGAGAGCTACCGTTCCGAAGGCCTTGCCACATGGGCCAACGAGCAGGCGGTGCGCGAACTGTGCCTCAAGCCTTTCCAGATCGCCGTCTCCGAGGCTCGCAGCACCGAAACGTATCTGGATGGCAACGGCAAGCGGCAGACCAAGACGATTCGCTCCGCGACGGCCATGATGTCGGCGCAGAACTTCATCGGCGGCGTGATGGGTTTTGCCCATCGAGGTCTGCTGATGGACGTGCTGCGCGGCGAGTGGAATTTCCATGGTGCGGTGGTGACTGATCTGTTCATGTCGAAGTCGAAGACCGAACGCGATATGATCATGCGTGCAGGGTCCGATATGTACATGATTCAGGCGCCCGGATACAACGCTTCGGATTATGACAGCGCGACCGCCCGGTCGGCCATGCGCACCGCCATCCACAACATCGCGTATATGACCGTCAACTCGAATGCCATGAACGGTATTACTCCGGGCTCCACGCTGCGTCTTACGCTGAGCCCTTGGAAGAAGTTGCTGATCGGCGCGGATGCGATCGTGGCGTTGGTGGTGGTGCTGATGATCGCGTGCATGGTGTTGCGGTCCCGCGACGAAAAGCGCCATCCCGAGTCGTACCGCAAGCCGAAGCCGCGTAAGCGCAAGAGCTCCGTGAAGGCCTGACCGGGCCAGCCCCCCGCTGGTGGGGCTGTCGGCGAAGTCGACTGGGGGCGCGGCTACGCTCATCGGACTACCCGGCCGGGATCGTTCCTCCGTCTTCCCGGCCAGCCTGAGTAATCAACGCATCCGCCTGGAACCATCACTGCCCTATCGATGGTTCCAGGCGGATGCGTTTGTTCGTCTTCTGGCCAAAATCAAAAGCAGTGCTGGGAATGGCTTGCAGGGCGTGGCGGAAGACTTCGGCAACAACGATTCTGCCGCGGTCTGTGGTGGTGGCGGTCGGCACCGGGGCCGCCTGCCGGAACCGCCATTTCCGATCGGCCAGTCAGCGTCGTTCAAGCTCATCGCGCAGGCCGGCCACGATGTCGGTCAACTGGCGTATTTCCTCACGCAATAGCTCGATTTCAGGACTTGACGGAACGGCGGCGGGGGCGGCTGAATTCGGGGCGGCCGCATCCGCCACGATTGCCGCAACAGTCGCCTGCGCGGCCTCCTTGGCCACTTCCTTCTCCCGTTCATCCTCCCGGCGGTCGGCTTCCAGATTGACCTGATCCACGATCCACGAGGCCAGCGTGGCCGTCACGATACCGATCAACGCGATGCCGGTGAACATGAGCACCACCGCGATGATCTTGCCCTGGAAGGTGACCGGCGAGAAATCGCCGTACCCAACCGTCGTCACGGTCACGAACGCCCACCACAACGCCGTGCCGAAATCGGTGATCGTGGATCCGGACGCCCCGCGTTCCACGGAATACACGGCCAGAGCGCCCACGTACATGAGCATTCCGACCGCACCGACCGCATACACGGTGATGCGCCCGCGCACCGCCATGCCGGAGGTGCGGTTCAACACATGCAGCACGGTCAGCAAACGCAGTAGCCGCAAGGGCCTGAGCATCGGCAGCGCGATGGTCAGCAGCGTGAACAGGTTGTGCTTAAACCACTGCCAGCGGTCGTCGGCCAGCCACAGCGAGACCACGTAGTCGACGACGAACGCCACCCAGATCGCGTTGATGACGGTCTCGCACAGCGCGATATGCGTGCGGGAGAGAATCTCCCACGAATACACCACCAGGAACACCACAGACAGCACCATCAGCGGCCAGTCCGTCCACTTCTTCCACGCCTTCAGTCCCATATTCCGATTGTAGTGGCGGGTTCGCTGCGCCATTGCGGAATATGACTCCGGACGTCAGTGTTGTGTGCGTTCGTATGCATTTCGCGTTGTGTGCGAACGTATACAACGGTGTCGTTCATTCCTCATCTCCCTTGCGACTATCACTGTAGTGATATGATCGAAAACATGTAAGGCGAGAGATAAGGAGCCGGCCAATGGAGACCTCATCGATCGAACTGTGGCATGGCTCTTCGCATGTCATCAAACATCCCGAATACGGGATGGGCAAGCCGAACAACGACTATGGCCGCGGATTCTATTGCACGCGCAGCATCGAACTGGCCAAGGAATGGGCATGCGTGGGGCTGGATGACGGTTTCGCGAATCGGTACACGTTGACCACGGACGGGCTCCTCTTCCTGGACCTGTCCCAGCCGCCCTACACCATCCTGAACTGGCTGGCCATGCTGGTCGAAAACCGTCGTTTCCAGCCAACCACCGCCGTCGCCGCGCAAGGCATCGAGTACCTGAAGCAAGTGTTTCTGCCGGATACCAGTCAAGCCGACGCCATCATTGGCTACCGCGCCGACGATTCGTATTTTTCGTTCGCCCGCGCCTTCGTCAATAACGCGATTTCCCTCGACCAACTCGCCGAGGCGATGCGATTGGGCGAGCTCGGCAAGCAGATCGTACTCACCAGTCCTCGGGCGTTCGCGGCGCTGCGGTTCCAAGGCTGCGAAATCGCCCGCGCTTCGACCTACCACGTATTGCGCAACGAACGCGACCGCACGGCTCGTGAAGCCTACCGTCGCAACAGCGCTGAAGCCGATCTCGACGGCCTGTTCATGCGCGACATCATCCGCGAGAAAGTGACCAACGATGATCCCCGCCTACGATGAGACGTACCTGCCGGACGCCATGGCCAACTTGGCCGGCGCGTTCGATTATGCGCTGAACGATTGCGGGTTGCCGGCCGGCCTGTTCATGGACTTCTTCGTCGCCTCCGATGCGGCCGAGCTCTTCGGGTGGGGTGCGCCCAAATACGTGTGCGGCATGTCCGGCGAAGAACTGGTGGTCGAAATCATGCGGCAAACCGGCTGGACCTGCATTGTCGATATGCCGCCAGCCGCACTGCGCGCTGGCGCAACCCCCGAATACTGGGCCGGCTGGGTGCTCGCATACTGCCAATGGGCCAGGGGGGTGCGGTTCTCGGACATTCTCGACGTGCTGCCGTTCGGCGATATCGTGCGACTTTACCCGGCTTTGCACGAAGCCGATGAAAGCCGATTCGTCGACGTGTACGACGAACGGGCCGCCGGTAATCGCACCGAGGGCAGCGCCCGGCTGCACGCGATCCGCGTGCGCGCCGGACTCAGCCAATCCGAACTGGCCCGCCGCTCCGGCGTTACCCTGCGCTCCATCCAAATGTACGAGCAGCGCCGCAAAGACCTCAGTAGAGCCGCCGTCTCCACCGTGCTCGCGTTGGCCCGCACGCTCGGCTGCCGCATAGAAGATCTGCTGGAGCCATAGAGCGGCCGTATTGAATCATCCGTTTGCGGGTGATTGCGTCCGCAACGCCCACTTCCAGCCGGGCAGAACACGGATGGTGCCGGCGTAGGTGGCCTGCAACTTCTCAAAAAAAATTTGAGAAGTGATTTGGAACTGTCTGTCGGGGAGCGAGCGGCGATGTTACTTGCCGTTGACCGCATCCTTCCGACCAATCGTGCGCGTGAAACGACAGGTTGTGTAATCCGGGGGTTGAAGCCCCCCGGGACCTGATTCAATCAGACTAGCGATGAATCGTACGCCGCGGGTTCCCGCACCGGCCGCACCACTGCACAGACGCGGTGCCGGCGGTCCGGCGCCACGGATTCGTCAAGGTAAGTCAGTGCAAGGGAGAACGATATGGAACTTGAAGAACTGTCGGTCGCCGAGAAAGCCGCGATGCTGTCCGGCGGGTCCGAATGGGACTCGCGCGGCAACGACCGTGCCGGCATCCCCAGCTTCGTGATGAGCGACGGTCCCCACGGCGTGCGCCGCCAGCTCGGCGAGGGCGACCATCTGGGTCTCGGCGCGTCCAAACCCGCAACCTGCTTCCCCACGGCCGGCACGGTCGCCAATTCGTGGGATCCGGCGCTCGCCGAGGAGATGGGCGAGGCGCTCGGCCAGGAAGCCCACGATCTCGACGTGAACGTGCTGCTCGGACCGGGCATGAACATCAAGCGCAATCCACTGTGCGGCCGCAACTTCGAGTACTATTCCGAGGATCCGATCGTCGCGGGGCGCATGGCGTCCGGCCTGATCCGCGGCATCCAGTCCAACGGCGTATCCGCCTGCCCGAAGCACTTCGCGGTCAACAGCCAGGAACTGTGCCGGCAGGCCTCCAATTCCGTGATCGACGAACGCACGATGCGCGAGATCTATCTCACCGCGTTCGAGATAGCCGTGCGCGAGGCCGCGCCGATGACGATCATGACCTCCTACAACGAGATCAACGGCGTGTACGCGCACGAGAACAAGCACCTGCTGCAGGACATCCTGCGCGACGAATGGGGCTTCGACGGCATGGTCGTCTCCGACTGGGGCGGATCGAACTCCGCGGTCGCCGCGGTCAAGGCCGGCGGATCCCTTGAAATGCCCTCGCCCGGTTTCACTTCCGTGCGCGAGCTGGAGGGGGCCGTCAGGGCCGGCACCCTGTCCGAGGCGGATCTCAACGCCCGTGCCGCCGAGGTAGCGAAAATCGCCGCGGCGACCAGGCTTGCCGGCGTCGGCCGCGACGATCTGCTCAAGGACGGCGTCGCCGCGGCGCACCACGAGGTGGCCCGCAAGGTGGCCGAAAACTCGTCGGTGCTGCTCAAGAACGCCATCGTCGGCGAAGGCGACAACGCGTCCGCCACGCTGCCGCTCAAGGCCGGCGCCCGCGTCGCGGTGGTCGGTGACATGGCCAAGACCGCACGCTTCCAAGGTTCCGGATCGTCCAAGGTGAACGCCACGAGGGACGAGAACCTGCTTGACGAGCTCGCGGCCATGGGCGGAATCACCGTTGCCGGGTATCAGCAGGGATACGACCGCCATGGCGCCGAGAACCGCGTGCTCATTGAGGATGCGGTCGCTCTCGCCGCGCATGGCGACGTCGACGCGATCCTTGCCGTCGTCGGCCTTGACGAGCGCAGCGAATCCGAAGGGCTCGACCGCTCCACGATGGCGATCCCGAAGGTGCAGAACGATCTGATGGCCGCGCTGGCGAAGACCGGGAAGCCGGTCATCGCCGTGCTGGTCGCCGGCTCGCCGGTCGAGCTGCCGTGGTTCGACGACGTGGAAGCCGTGCTGTACATCGGCCTGTCCGGTCAGGCCGGAGCCTCCGCCGCGGCGCGCGTGCTGACCGGCGCGGTCAATCCGTCCGGGCATCTGGCCGAAACCTGGCCGATGCGCTACGACGACTGCCCGTCCTCCGGCTGGTATCCGGCCGTCGGCCGCGATGCGATCTACCGCGAGGGGCCGTTCGTCGGGTACCGCTACTACGGGACCGTGCAGGTGCCGGTCCGATTCCCGTTCGGCTACGGTCTGAGCTACAGCTCGTTCGCTTACGGCGGGCTGACGGCCGACGAGACCGGCGTGAGCTTCACCGTCACCAATGGTTCCGACGTCGCCGGAGCCACCGTGGCCCAGCTGTACGTGCGCGGGCCGGAGGGCGGCGTGCTGCGCCCGGACCGCGAGCTCAAGGGATTCGCGAAGGTCGCGCTTGCCGCCCATGAGACCGCAACCGTGCGCATCGCGTTCGACCGGTACACGTTCCGACACTTCGACGTGGCCGCCAACGGCTGGAAGACCGAATCCGGCGTATGGACGCTGATGGTCGGCGGCAATGCCGCCGATCTGCCGCTCAGCACGCCGTTCGCCGTCGCCGGCGACGTGGATGCCGTCCCCGCCGATCCGGCGCTCGGCCACTACCTGACCGGTGACGTGAAGAACGTGACCGACGCCGAGATGACCGTGCTGTTCAGGCGCGACGTCATCGCCCCGGGCAAGCCGACGACCTTCGGCGTGAACGATCCGATCTCCAGCTGGGTCGATTCGAAGGGCTTCGTGGCCAGGACGGTCGCCAAGACGCTTATCAAGAACGAGGCGAAGACCCGCCAGAAGACCGGGGCCCCGGACCTCAACACGCTGTTCATCCTGAACATGCCGCCGCGGGCCATGAGCAAGATGACGCAGGGCATGGTCGACGCGGCCATGGTCGATGCGATCGTCAAGATCGCGAACGGACACACCTTCCGCGGCCTCGGAGGCATCATCGCGGGCTACTTCCGCAACCAATCGGCAAACAAGCGCACTGAAAAGGAGCTGAATCATGACTGACGCCGCCAACACCCCCGATACCCCGGGCACGCCCGGCACCCCCGGTACTCCCGGTGCCAGGAAGGCCGGGCCGATCCGCCGCTGGATCAACGCGCACCCGAACATCTGGGAGTTCATCCTGTTCAACATCCTGTCGAACGTGTCGACGATCGCCCGCTTCGCGGTCACCTGGATCGGCACGGCGGTGTTCGTCTCCGCGATAGGCATCACCACCCCGTTCCACTTCCTGATCTTCAACTATCCGGAAAGCGGCAACGGCCTTGGCGGATTCCTCACCTTCCTGTGCGCCGAGGTCATCGCGCAGGTCGTGAACTTCTTCGTGCAGATGAAGTGGGTGTTCAAGTCCGATTCCAGTTTCAAGGACGCCGCGTGGAAGTATGCGATCCTCGCCGTGGTGATCGTGGTCGTGAACCTCGTGCTGCCGGGGCACGTCACCTCCCTGTGCCAGGGCTGGGGCATGGGCGCCGGCGTGGCCGGCACCATCGCCTCCGTGGTCAACACCGTGCTCGCCGTGATCGTGAGCTACCCGCTGCTCAAGTTCTGGATCATGCCCAAGAACAAGTAGGTTCCCGCGGCAATGCGTTCATGATGGCCGGGGCCTTTCCGCATGGTTTTTCGCATGCGGAAAGGCCCCGTTGTCGTGCGGGTGCGAGTTGTCGGTGCGTGGCTCCTGCGAAGGCGTCGGCTTTAACGTTTTACCTATGGGTTGTAACGTTCAAAAGCGCCTGTGCTGCCAAGGTGCGCACCGACAACTCGAGGGTACGATGCAATATGGTCCGTGTGATCCGGATATTCGGTCTTCTTTCACGGTCGCGCCCGATGTCGGCCGCGGCGAGAGCGAACGGATGCGGAATGTCGGAATCCCGGAATCCCAAGGCATGCCGTTATTGGCGCCGAATAATTACCGCGGCAGCAGCACGGTCAGCACGAACCAATGGTCTTCGGTGCGGATCGTGACCTCGCCGCCATACTGCGCGGCGATGTGCCGGATCGACTTGACGCCGAATCCGTGTCGTGAGGAATCCCGCTTGGTGGTGCGCAGGTTGCCGGCATTGTCCGTGCGCAGCGTGGCATCGTAGTAGTTCTCGACGCGTATCACCGTGAACCTGTCCTGCGCGTACAGCGCCAGACGGATCAGCCGCTGCTGCGGGTCGGGCAGCTTGCCGGTCGCTTCGATGGCGTTGTCGAGCGCGTTGCCGAACAGCGAGGCGATGTCCATCGACGACATGCCGGACAGCAGCTTGCCGTTCGCCACCGCGGTGAAGGTGATGCCGTGGTCCGCGCAGGTGCGGGTCTTGGCGGTCAGGATCACGTCGAGTACGGGGTTGCCGGAATGCTGCTGGGCGCTGTACTCGGCGACCGACGCCTCCAGCTGCTCGAATCCCGCCGCCGCGTGCTCCGGGTCGACCTCGGCGCGCAGCGCGGCGATCTGATGCTTGAGGTCGTGCGCGAGACGCCCGATCGATTCGATGTTCTCCTTCGAGGCGAGATATTCCTGGTGCTGGCTTTTCAACTGGGCGTTGATCGAGGCGAGTTCGGCGCTCGCCTCCAGGCGGCGCGCCTGCTCCTGCTGCGCGTACAGCAGCACGAAGCCGCACAGGTCCACCAGCGTGCGGATATAGAACACCTCCTGACCGACGCTGCCGGAGAACGGGGTGTTGGTCGAGACAAAGCTCAGATTGCTCATCGCAAAGGTCACGATGGTGATCGCCACGGTGGCGACCGCCAGCTGCGCGGTGACGCCGGTGGGCTCCTCCGAGCTGAAATTGCCTCGCTCCGCCATCCATGCCAGCGCAAAGCACGCCGCATAGGTAAGGGCAAGCGTCACCACCGACTGCCACTCGAACTGCGAGAGGCTGTCGCGCACGCCCATGAACGTCGCCAGTTGCCAGTGCAGCGACGCCACCAGCTCGGCGAGCACGAACGCGCGGGCCGCGATGTAGAGCCCCTCCCTTTTGCCGGTTCCCGCGCCGAACAGCACGATCAGATACATGACAAGGAATGCGAGTAGCATGCCGAAGGTCCACAGCCACAGGGGCATCATGCCGGCGAGGTACTGGATGCCGATCATGGCGAACAGGCCGATGGCCGATGCCGCGACCGTGCGATGCCTCGGCACGCGCCGGTAGATCACGGCGAGATACACGATGCAGGCGAGCCACTCGCAGATGGCGGTGTATGCGCGGGGAATATCGGGCAGCGCGTAGGCGATGGCGCTGCCGGCGGCGTATGCGATGCTCACTGCGCCGCCCCCGCGGAAGCGGTTGGGGAAGTGCCGGAAGGAGCCGTGCCGGGTGTCGCGCCGGAGCGCGGGCCGGCGGCCATGTAATCGGTCAGGGCCGCGAGGAACGCCTTCTTGCGAGGCCTGCTGACGCGCAGGCGCTCGCCGTTCGGCATCAGGCAGTCCTGGTCCTCCACGCCGGTCACATGGCGCAGGTTCACCAGGTAGCAGGAGTTGGAGCGGAAGAAGTCGTAGCCTGACAGCCGCGTCTCCAGGTCCTTGAGCGTTCCGGTGATCGACAGTTTGCCGCCGAACGTATGGATGATGATCGTGTGGCGGATCGATTCGATGTAAAGCACGTCGGCGAGCTCCAGGCGCATCTGCCGGGAACCGGTGTCGACCAGCATCGATTCGTCGGAACGGCGGCGCACCATGGCGATCGACCGTTTGATCTCCTGGCTGAACGCGAACCAGGGCACCGGCTTGAGCAGATACGACAGCGCCTGCACCTCATAGCCGTTGATCGCGTATTGCGGCGCCGCGGTGATGAAGATGATCACGACCGAGTCGTCGCGCTCACGGATGCGGCGTGCGGCCTCCATGCCGTCCATGTCCTTCATTTCGATGTCGAGCAGCAGGATGTCGTATGCCGGCGTGTACCGCTCCACGATCTTCGCGCCATCGTCGAACACGGATACCGTGAACTGCTCGCCGAATTCCGACTGGTATCGGTTGAGGTAGTCGAGCACGCGCTGGCAGGCTGCTGGATCGTCCTCGACCACGCCGATCCGAATACTGCGCATGGCGATACCTCCCTGCCTCCACGACCTTGTCTTGATTCTATCCCGTAGGCGCCGCAATGCGGCATCGCCGCGCAGCGCGGGCGCATCCGTCAAAAAACCGAATGGGGTCAGGAGCCCGAGGGCCACGGCGCCGGTGCTTGCGCGCAGCCATGGGCTGGGGGTGGATCGGGCCAATGGGCATGTGCGACACGCCGGTATGACAGTATGACGTTATGACGATATGATGACATTACGAATTTGGTTGCGGAACGGGCCGCGCCGAATCTCCCATAACGGACAAGCTGCAAGGAGGCACCGTGCTTACGTCGTATTTCCAGCCGGGCGGCATGCTGTACGCCGATCATGTTTCGGGATGGAGCGAGGCCGTCGATATGGTCGCACGTCCGCTGCTTGATGCGGGCACCATCACCGATGGATACGTCGATGCGATCAAGGCGTCGATCAGCGCCCCAGGCGGCACGTATATCGATTTGGGAGGGGGAGTGGCGTTGGCCCACGCGCGTCCGGAGACCGGCGTGGTCGCCACCTCGCTGTCCGTGCTGCATGTCGGCGAGCCGTTCCTGCTGGCCGATGACGAGGCCCATCCGATCGTCACCATGTTCTGCCTTGCCGCGCAGGACGCCAATGCGCATATCGATCTCATGCAGGCGCTGGCCAGCCTGCTCACCGATGCCGGCAGGCTCGCCGCGATGAACGCGGCCGGCGACGCCGACGAGTTGGCCGCCGCGCTGGCCTGAACCGGCCTGAACCGGCCTGAACTGGCCTGACCGCACCGGCCTGGCGCCGGTCTTACGCACGTCACCCCCTCCAATCAATAACCTCCATCAACAATCACCAAGTCGTTCGGATGCGTCCGAACGCACAGAGAAAGGCAACTCCCATGAAGATCATCACCGCGTGCAGCTCCGGCCTCGGCTCCAGCTTCATGACCCAGCTCAACATCGAGAAGGCGCTGAAGAATCTCGGCGTCGACGGCGTCGAGACCGACCACATGGACATCGCATCCGTGACGCCGACCTCCGCCGACGTGCTGTTCGTCGGCCGCGACATCGCCGAGGCGGCGGTCGGCCTGATGCCCGATGTGGTCGTGCTCGACAGCCTGATCGATATGGACAACATCACCAAGCAGGTGGCCGCCGCCCTGGAGCGTCACGGCGTCGAAGCGCCGAACAAGTAATCGGACCGGCGGATAGAGCATTCGACTCAAAGGAGAGAATATGAACGGCGCATTATCGGTTCTGCTTGACATTTTCCGTCAACCGTCCATCATCGTGGCCCTGATTTCGCTGATCGGCCTGGCCGTGCAGCGCAAGAAGGCCACCGACATCATGAAGGGCACCATCCGCACGCTCGTCGGATTCCTGGTGCTCGCCGCCGGAGCGTCGGTCGTCTCCGGCGCGCTCGACCCCTTCGGCAGCATGTTCCAGCACGCGTTCAACGTGCAGGGCGTCGTGCCGAACAATGAGGCCATCGTCGGTCCCGTACTCGTGAAGTACGGCTCCGAGGCGGCCCTGATCTTCTTCTTCGGCATGATCGTGAACATCCTGCTGTCGATGACGTCCCGTTTCAAGTACATCTACCTGTCGGGGCATGTGGCGTTCTACATGGCCACGATGGTCGCGGTGATCCTCGAGGTCGCCGGCATGCCGACCTGGGGCGTGATCCTGTGGGGCTCCATCGCGCAGGGCCTGATCGTCACGATCTCCCCGGCGCTCGTGCAGCCGTTCATGAAGGATGCGGCCGGCACGAACGACGTGGCGCTCGGCCACACCGGCGGCGCCGGCATCGCGCTGGGCGGCCTGGTCGCGCGCCTGACCCGTTCCAGGAAGCACCCGTCCAAGTCCACCGAGGACATCAAGTTCCCCTCCGGGCTGGGCTTCCTGCGCGACACCACCGTGATCATCGCCCTGTCGATGGCCGTTATCTACGTGATCGTCGCCCTGTTCGCCGGCGGCCCCTACATCGAGTCCAAGCTGAGCAATGGCCAGAACTTCATCGTCTTCGCCGTGCTGCAGGCCGCGACGTTCTCCGCCGGCGTGTTCATCATCCTCGCCGGCGTGCGCGTGGTGCTCGGCGAGATCGTCCCCGCCTTCAAAGGCATCAGCGAGAAGCTCGTGAAGAACTCCAAGCCCGCGCTCGATGTGCCGATGATCTTCACCTTCGCCCCGAACGCCGTGCTCATCGGCTTCATCTCCAGCTTCGTCGGCGGCATCGTCGGCATGGGCATCATGGCGTTGGCCGGCTCCACGATCATCATTCCCGGCATCGTGGCACACTTCATGACCGGCGGCGCGACCGGCGTGATCGGCAACGGCCAGGGAGGCGTGCGCGGCGCGGTGATCGGCTCGTTCGTCAACGGCCTGGCGATCACGTTCCTGCCGCTGTTCCTGCTGCCGGTGCTCGGCGACACGGGCCTGGCGAACGCCACGTACTCCGATGCCGACTTCGGCGTCGCCGGCATCCTGCTCGGATACATGAACCGCGCAGGCGGGCAGATCGCGCTGATCGTCGGCATCGTCGCCGCGGTGGTGATCTTCTATATTGCCTCGGCGCTGATGGGCCGCCGGGATGCCAGGAAGACCGCCGCCGACACGCAGTGACGGTCGGTGATCGCCCGTCTATGATGATGGGCGTGTGCCCAGTACGGGTGGACCATGGTCCCGATATCATTGGCCTATTGCCGGGAGTGCGCCGAAGTGCCGCTCCCGGCAATGGCATACTTGACGTCAGGGAATCATGCCGGATGTTCGGGGCCCTTGTGCGTCGCAACGTCGAGGGCAGTACAGTCGTACCGAGGAGGTAACCATGGCGGAGGGCGTTCCGAAATACGTGGCGGTCAGGGATAACCTGCGGCAGCGTATCCAGGCCATGCAACCCGGCGAAAAGCTGCCCGCGGAGCCCGAGCTGTGCGATCAGTACGGGGTCAGCCGCATCACCTTGCGCCACGCCATCGGCGACCTTATCTATGAGGGGCTGCTGGTCCGCGAACAGGGCCGCGGCACCTTCCGCACCGATGTCGGCCCCGCCGATTCGCCGTCGGGGAGCCGGCGGCGTTCGCTCGATGATCCCATTTTCGGCTTCTCCCCCCGGTCGGCCGATCCGGGCGGCACGGTAAAGACCAAAGTGCTCGACAACAGCATCGTGCGCAACGGCGGGGCGGCCGCGCAGCTGGGGCTCGATAAGGAGACGGAGCTGATCCGGATCGAGCGACTGCGGTACGTGGACGACGGCGTGCGCCAGCATTCGGTCATCTACGTGGCCGCGGCCCGGTTCCCCAGACTGCATGACGAGGGCTTCGCCTTCGATTCGTTGTACGAGTACCTTGAATCCACGTACGCGGTCAGGTTGGTGGAGAACGATGTGACCGCCCGCGTGCGCGTGCTGGACGGGCGGATGGCGTGGCATTTCGGCGTGGCGGACGGCGCTCCGGTGCTGGAGATCGATTCCACCGTGATCGACGAGTTCGGTTCGACGATCGCGTTCAGCACGACGCTGCATGCTCCGGATGACAGCGAGATATCATTCATCATCCATTCGCAGAGGGACGCCGGGCCGGTTCAGTCCTGAGCGGTGCATCGCCGGGTGGCCGCGTCGCCGGGTGGCCGCGGCGATGGGTGCGATGGACGGTTCGGCATGCGGCGGCGATGCGTCCGGATCGCGACACATATTTCGCGAAACGCGTTGACGAAACGATTTTGGCGTGTATAGTGGAATATGGCTCAGCGAAGAGAGTCTTCAACGAACCGAAGAAAATAAAAACGCCGATGTTTATGGCTTCGTCGAAGTTGTGAGCTGTGAACTGAAGCACCGAAACCTTCCACAACGGATCGTGAGGCACGTACCTGCCTCTGAAAGGATGAAACATTATGGCAGAAGTCGTTTTTGACCATGTCACTCGTATCTACCCGGGCAATGACAAGCCCTCTGTGGATGATCTGAATCTGGATATCAAGGACGGCGAGTTCCTGGTTCTGGTTGGCCCGTCTGGCTGTGGTAAGTCGACCACCCTGCGCATGCTCGCTGGCCTGGAAGAGGTCAACAAGGGCCGCATCCTCATCGGTGGCAAGGATGTCACTACGATGCAGCCGAAGGACCGCGACATCGCCATGGTGTTCCAGAACTACGCTCTGTACCCGCACATGACCGTCGCCGACAACATGGGCTTCGCTCTGAAGATCGCCGGCACCCCGAAGGACGAGATCCGCAAGCGCGTCGAGAAGGCCGCTGAGATCCTCGACCTGACCGAGTACCTCGATCGTAAGCCGAAGGCTCTGTCCGGTGGTCAGCGTCAGCGCGTGGCCATGGGCCGTGCAATCGTTCGTGAGCCGAAGGTCTTCCTCATGGATGAGCCTCTGTCCAACTTGGACGCCAAGCTCCGTGTCCAGACCCGTACCCAGATTGCTGCTCTGCAGCGCCAGCTGGGTGTCACCACCCTGTACGTGACCCACGATCAGACCGAGGCTCTGACGATGGGCGATCGCATCGCCGTCATTAAGCTCGGCATCCTGCAGCAGGTCGGCGCTCCGACCGAGCTGTACGATCGTCCGGCCAACGTCTTCGTCGCCGGCTTCATCGGCTCCCCGTCGATGAACATCAACACCCACCCGGTGGTGAACGGCAAGGCGAAGATCGGTGAGGATACCGTTGAGCTGCCGAAGGAAGCTGTTGACAAGCTGACCGCTGAGGACAACGGCCAGATCGTCGTCGGCTTCCGTCCCGAGGACGCCGGCTTGGCGACCCCGGACGATCCGAACGCCTTCTCCCTGAAGGTCGTCAACGTCGAGGATCTGGGCTCCGACGGCTACATCTACGGCAACATCATCACCGATGGTTCCGCGGCTGAGGCCTCGCAGGTCATGTCCGACCAGAACAAGCTCACCACGATTCGTGTGAATCCGCGTGCGCTGCCGAAGGTCGGCGAGACCGTCAAGATCAAGATCGATCCGTCCAAGATGCACCTGTTCTCTCCGTCGACCGAGCTGCGTCTGAACTAGTAGATACTTGGTATGGTCATTGATCATGCCAACCATTAAACGAGGCGTTCTCTTCCTCTCTTAAGCCTCGTTGGAAAAGCCCCGCGTAGTTGCGGGGCTTTTCTTTTTTGCGGGCCGGTTCCCGTTCCGTTTCCGCGTGGCGGGCGGTCCATCGCCGCGTTGCGTGACCACGTTCCCCAGTACCATGGAACCCATGGAATTGAATGATTTGCCCCAGCTGGATCCGCGCGCGCTCAAGGCCACATCCGTCAAAGCGGAGGATGCCTCGGCCGAGACCCCCGAGCCGCAGGCTCTGAAGATCACCGCGGCGAGCTCGAATCCCAAAATGTTCACGCTTCCCTGGGAGAAGCCGCTGGCGACGTGGCCCGCGGACCTGCTTGCCAATCTGCCGCGAGGCATTTCCCGGCATGTCGTGCGTTTCGTGCACGTCGGCGACGAGGTCTACGCCATGAAGGAGATCACCCGCCAGGTGGCGGAGCGGGAGTACGAGCTGCTGCGCCGGCTGCAGAAGCTCGATCTGCCGACCGTGCAGCCGATCGCCGTGGTCACCGGCCGCCACACCCGCGACGGCGAACCTCTGGAGGCGATCCTCGTCACCAAGCATCTGAAGTTCTCGCTGCCGTACCGCGCGCTGTTCGCCCGCAACCTGCGCCCGGACACCGCGGAGCGCCTGATCGACGCCCTGGCGGTGCTTATGGTGCGCCTGCACCTGGCCGGCTTCTACTGGGGCGACGTGTCCCTGTCGAACGTGCTGTTCCTGCGTGACGCCGACGCGTTCTCCGCGTTCCTGGTCGACGCCGAGACCGGTGATCTGCATGTGAGCCTGACCGAGGGCCAGCGCGAATACGACATCGATCTGGCGCGAACGAACATCATCGGCGAACTCATGGATCTGAGCTCCGGCATGCTGCTGCCCGGCGATGTGGACGAGATCGAGACGGGAAACCGGCTCGCCGACCGATACCATTCGCTGTGGAGCGCGCTCACCGACACCGACAAGTTCAACCCGGACGAGATGTGGAAGATCGAGAAGCGCGTCAACAAGCTCAACGATCTCGGCTTCGACGTGGACGAGCTGGAGATGAAGACCGCCGAGGACGGCAAGCGCGTGCTGGTGCGCCCGCGCGTGGTCGATGCCGGATACGCGTCGCGCAAGCTGCTGCGCCTGACCGGTCTGGATGTGCAGGAGAACCAGGCCCGCCGCCTGCTCAACGATCTGGACGCCTACCGCGCGTCCACGTGGCGTGAGGGCGAGGAACTGGAAATCGTCGCGACCGATTGGATGCGCGAGGTGTTCGAGCCCACCGTGCGCATGATTCCGCGCGAATACCGCTCGCAGATCCAGCCCGCGCAGTTCTTCCACGAGGTGCTCGACCACCGCTGGTTCCTCGCCGAAAAGGCCGGCCACGACGTGCCCATGGCCGAGGCGGTGAAGAGCTACGTCGAGAACGTGCTGCCGCAGTACAAGCTCGACAAGAAGGATGTGGACGCGCTCAACGCCGAAGCCGATTCCGGCGTGGTCGACGACGAGTACACCTACGGTGATGACGGCGACGGCTACAACCCGGACGACGACCCGGACGCGGCGGTGTGGAGCCACTGAGCCCCGGAATCGCTGGCGGCGGCCCCGATGGGCCGCCGCCAAGACAGAGCTGCATCGTAATAAACTTTCTTATAAGAAAGTTTATTACGATGCAGCTCTTTTCATACTGATGGTAAGGAGCGGACTGCGCGCTTTGGCCAGCTCTGGTCGGCCAACTCCAGCCGCGAATCCAGTGGTTATTGCTGAGCCGCGGCGGCGTCGCGCCTTGCGCGCGCGACCGCATACAGGCTGATGCCGGCCGCCACCGAGGCGTTGAGCGATTCGACCATGTTCGTGATCGGGATGCCGGCGATGGCGTCGCACGCCTCGCGCACGAGACGGCTCAGCCCCTTGCCTTCCGAACCGAGCACCACGACCAGCGGGTCGGCTTCGAACCCGGTCTCTCCGACCAGTTTGTCGCCGCCGCCGTCAAGGCCGACCGTGTAGTAGCCGCGCTCGCGCAGGCTCTCGATCGCCTTGGTCAGGTTCACCACGCGGGCCACCGGCATGTGCGCGGCCGCGCCGGCCGACACCTTCCATGCGGCCGCGGTCACCGATGCGGATCGGCGTTCCGGCAGAATCACGCCGTTGGCTCCGAACGCGGCCGCCGAGCGGATCACCGCGCCGAGGTTCTGCGGATCGGTCACGCCGTCGAGGGCGATGAACAGCGGGCGCGCGTTGATGCGGGCCGCGGCCGAATTGGCGGCCTCCATCGCGCGGGCCTTCTTTTCCGCACGGTCGGCCAGATCGGCCAGCGACGAGTACTGGTACGGCTGCACCTTGAGCACCACGCCCTGGTGGTTGGACGAACGCGCGATGCGGTCCATCTCCAGCCGATCCGCCTCCAGCAGGTGCAGCCCCTGCACGCCGGCGAGACGCACGATTTCGCGCGTGCGGTCGTCATGCTCGATGCGCGCGGCGATGTACAGCTGCGAGCTGGGCACATTCACGCGCAGCGCCTCGAGCACCGCGTTGCGGCCGATGACCAGATCGTCCGAATCCGACGTGAACTTGGCCGCGCGGCGGCGGGCCGCCAGACGAGGATCGGCCATCTTGCGCCGATCGGCGACCTTCTTTTCCTTGTATGCCTTGTGGTACACGCGATCCTCGGCCTTGGGGGTCGCCCCCTTGCCGCGAAGCGCGTTGCGATGCTTTCCACCCGACCCCTTGGTCGGTCCTTTCTTGATAACCATAGGTTTCATTGTCCCAGCACCCCGCGCCAAATCGTCGTGCGGACCATTGCGCGGCGACTGTTTTGTTAAGGTATGTCTCGTGGAGAAGCAGCGTAGGATTTTCGGATTGCCCCTGCTGTATTGGGGGCTGTGGCTGGCCATCCTGATCCTGTGGATGGGTCGGTTCGTCATCTCGTTCATGTCGATGTACCTGGTGTCGCAGCTGCATGTCGATGCGGGCGTCGCCGGCACGGTCGTGTCGATGTACGGATTCGGCGGCATTTTCGGGTGCCTGTTCGGAGGGGCGTTGTCCGATCGGTTCGGCAGACAGCCGATGATCGTCATCGGCGAGATCGGCGCGGCGGTCATGCTGGTGATACTGTCCTTCATCGACGATCCGACCGTCATGGGCGCGACGCTGCTCGTCTACGGCGCGATCTCCTCGATCCCGACGCCGGCCGTCGCCGCCTACATCGCGGATGTCGTGCCGATCCGCGACCAGAAGCGCGCCTATACCCTGCAGACGTGGGCGATCAACTTCGGGTTCGCGACCGGTCCGATCATCGCCAACCAGCTGGTCAAGGTGTCGTATGCGCTGATGTTCTACACGGAGGCTGCCGTCCTGGTCGCCGTCACCGTCATGCTGATCGTCTTCTTCCGCACGATGCATGTACCGATCCGGATGGGCGGCACGGCATCCGCGGATGCGGATGCGGTCGTTGGTACTGTTGCGGAGACCGATCCAGAGGTTGCGGGCGCTTCCCGCGTGTCCTTGGTCGATAACTATCGCCGCGCGCTTGCCGACTGGCCGCTCATGTCGATGGTGCTGCTCATGTTCGGCTACACGATCGCCTATTTCCAGTCGACGAGCGGTCTGCCGATCGCCATGACCCAGCTGGGACTCGGCACGGACGAATACTCGATGCTGCTCACCATCAACGGAGGCATTCTCTGTGTACTGCAGATTCCGGTCATCGCCGTGTTCAAACGCATGAGCAACACGCGCGTGCTGGTGCTCGGCATGCTCATGACCGCCGTGGGATACGCGTTCCAGATCGGTGCGACCTCGTGGGTCGGTTTTGCGGCCGCGACCGTGCTGTGGTCTCTTGGCGAGCTCGGCACGTTCCCGATCGCCGCCACCACGGTGGCGAATCTTGCGCCGGACGACTGCCGCGGCACCTATCAGGGCGTGTACAACCTTGTCTGGTCGATGTCGCACGGGGTGGCGCCATTGGTCGGAGGATGGGTCATCAGCAGTTTCGGCAGTCGATTCCTATGGGAGGCGTGCACCGCGATGTTCGTGCTGGTCGCATTCGGCCTGTGGGCCACCCGTGGCGCCCGCGAGCGTGCCGTGGTCCGCAATCTGCGCCGGCACGCGGTGGAGTCGTGATGGTGATGGCTGGGGCGTCTCCTGATTGCGGAGGGATAAGAGCGCTCCGCAATCAGGAGACGCCGTTAGGCTAGAAGAACGTGCGTAAGCAATCCAAGACGCGCGTCAGCTCCGGTTCTCCGAGTCGTTCGATGAATCGGGCATTGCGAATATTGAGATCCATGGCACGAGCTTGTTCGATGACGATCCATCCACTGGTCTGGCATCGGTCAGGAAGCCGGTCATGGAGATGAAAGCCATTGTCCTGACTGGTGATCGGACATACGATGGTCATGCTCGTGGATCGGTTGAACAGGTCATTGCTGACAACTAGCGCCGGCCTGATTTTCTGTAGCTCATGGCCAAGTGTCGGGTCAAAATCGACGCGGACGATGTCTCCCTGGTTGAAATACATCACCACATCTCCTTTCCGACGGGCGGACCCCAATCGATTTCGGGGGAGTGGTAACGTCCGCCCTTCCAGTTCTTGAGCCGATTCTCCAGCGTATATGGGCTGTCCATCGGCTCGATGACGATACGATCCTCCTCAAGGGTGATCCGCACCTCATCGCTGGCATGCAGACTGAGCTGTTCGCAGAATTCCTTGGGGATGCGCACCGCGAGGGCATTCCCCCATTTGTTGATCGTCGCTTTGACCATGTCGCCTCCTTGGCGGGATATACAAAGTATATCCCGCCAAGTGGGTCGCGGCGGTGCCGCTGTCGAGTCGCTCATGATGTTCCTTTCTGCGGTTTCGCTGCGGTTTTGCATACCAGTTCCGTAACTGGGATGCGTCGAGTATGCGGTCACTCCCGAACCCCGTGCAACCCGAACCGAGCGATGTGGTCGAAGGGGGCGCTGTAATTGACGCCGGAGGAGCGGATAGGGATTTCGTTATCTCGGCAGCACGCTGTGACAAGCCGATGAATGCGCGCCTCTGCTTGGTCAAAAGTCATTGGCTCTGCGGCGGTCCCTGCAGCCAGACGGCGGTAAGAGGTTTGTGCCCATTGCTTGGGAATGGCAAAGGTAAAGGGGAATGGGATCTTGCGCAGTGCGCATTCTCTCCGCAGGCCCTCGCGGAGAGAGTGCATATCGATCGGCTGTGTTTGCACAAGAATGACGAGATCCACGAGATCCTTCACCCGAGTGGAAGGCTGATTCCCGACGATCTCCATGATTGCGCATATCTTGTCCGCGCATTGCGATTCCACCGGATATAAGCGGTATGGCACTGTTTGCAGCCGGTCAATATGAAGTCGGTTTGCGGGTTCGCGGATCTCACCTTCTTGGGCAAGGCAAGGCGGCGTGGTCATATCGACGTGAATTGGTTCATATTCCTTGACGCCGAGTAGTGTTCGGAAAGATACCCGATATCCGTTCACATACGGTTGATTGTCGCCTTGCCCGATCGTTATGGCGCAACGAAAAATAAAGCGAAAATGATCGTGAAGATCAATGGCGGCCAAGTGTTTGAGTTCCTCGAGCGACTGCTCTTTGTCGAATCCCGACCGTACAAGATCTACGTCAAGCGTGCGCCGTGTGGAGGGTATTCGTGCCAGCATGGCGCTGCCGCCTTTGAGAACCCACTCGTTTGAGACATCGCCGCTGAAAACTCGGCAGAGAAATCTGTCGTAGTGGGTTTGCCGAATCAGATCATTGACGTGGCGAGATGGATTCCGCTGGTGCTCATTGATGGCGGCGGCTTTGATCGCCTGTTCTACCGCACGAGCGTCGGCGTAAGATTTGGCTGAAATGGGCATGATGATCACCGGGACGTATCTTGGGTACGGTCTGGAAGGGTGGAATGATCCGCGTCGGGAGTCTCGAATGCATTGAGCATGCCTTGCAAAGAGGAATGGCCGGTGAGGAGATTCCTCGCTTCGCGAGGGCTGATCAGCCGTTGCCCAAGGGCCGATCGTAGTGCATCGGCGATGAGGGATCGGTCGACCCCAGCGCCTAATAGGTCGGCAAAGGTTTGCTTGACGGAGGTAACGGGAATTCCCTCGCGGATGTCAACATTCCCGAGCGCATACGATTTGCGGTGTATAACGGTATCGGGGTGTTTCGTGCGCTGCCGCCAAGGAACGGCAAAGTGATAAGGTTCCGGTACGAAATCGCCGAATCCGTATAGCCATGCGGCGGTCTCCAGACATACCACGGCGTCGAATTGATTGTTTGTCAGCCGGACTTCGGCGGTCTGTTCCGGTTGCAGGGCCAGCCATGCGGCATGAATGTAATCAAAGCGGTTTGTCGGGACCGCTTCGTCGCGGTACACGCCTTGCATCATGCGGCTAAAAAGTTCGTGTTGTACAAGGCGGGTGAGGGTCATTCTGTTCACTCCGGCATGCTTCGCCTGGGCCGTGGTAACCATGCCCCATTGACTCGAGGTGATCGGTATTAGGCGACGTCGCACTTCATTCATTCGCATACCCCGTTTGTAACATTTAAATGTTACAAACTTGGATTTATTGACGGCCGGAATATCGAGGTTTGTCATGTTATCTATCCCTTAGTGATTGAAGCGTAAATATCGATGGCGCAAGTATGGGTGTGGGATTGCGATCCGCGCAACCCGAACCGGGCGATGTGGTCGAAGGCTGCATGGTTATCCACATCCGGCGTGTCTGTCCACAACATATGTGGATAGACACGGGTGCGGTGGATAACCGGGCGCGGTGGGTAGTCGAAAGCGCCGGATACCCGATTCCGCCGGTGCATGCGGCGCATTCACCCCAAAATCCGCAATATTCGAACAAAACGCCGTTACGCTGTACGCACACGCCGAAAAAGAGTTATGGAATAATGGCAAGGTATGCACCGGCAGCAGATGCGTCGGTGCCCATAACCGCGCAGCCTTACCGTGGCGCCCGGAGCCCCTGATGGGCCGGCCGTTGCGAGGGCTGACAACTCCGCGGCTATATCAAGGAGAGCAACATGGTTGATCGTGTTACAGATCAATCCACTGCAACGGACGCGCAGTCCGAAGAAACACGCGCTCAGATGGCGCTGTTGAACAATATGGATCCCAGCCTGACCGATGCGAACGACGTCGCCACAGCGCTTGATGTCGATCCGTCCGTCGGCCTGAGCGAATCCGAGGCCAAGCGGCGACTTGAGAAATTCGGTCCGAACCAGCTGGCCAGCGCGCCTCCGGTGCCCAAGTGGAAGAAGTTCCTGGCCCAGTTCCAAGATCCGCTGGTATACCTGCTGCTGGCGGCCACCGTCATCTCGCTGATCGCGTGGTTCATTGAAAAGGCCAACGCCGCGCCCGGCGCGGAAGGCGGCGAAGTGCTGCCGTTCGATGCGATTGTCATCATCCTGATCCTGATCGTCAACGCGGTACTGGGGTACATTCAGGAAGCCCGCGCCGAGCAGGCGGTCGAGGCGCTCGCCCAGATGACCGCGCCGCAGACTCCGGTGCTGCGCGACGGCAAGCTCATTCACATCAATACGGCCGATGTCGTGCCCGGCGACATCGTCGTGCTCGGCGAGGGCGACACCGTCTCCGCCGATGGACGACTGTTCGCCGCCGCGTCGCTGCGCATCGCCGAGGCGAGCCTGACCGGCGAATCCGTACCGGTCGGCAAGAAGCCCGATACGCTGGAAAGCGCCAAGGCGCTCGGCGATCGTGCCAACATGATCTTCAACGGCACGTCCGTCACTCAGGGCACCGGCCGTGCGATCATCACCGGCACCGGCATGAACACGCAGGTCGGCAAGATCGCCGACATGCTGGCCCAGACCGACGACGAGGATACGCCGCTGCAGAAGGAGATGACCCATGTCTCCAAGATCCTCGGCATCGCCGTGTGCATCATCGCGGCGTTCGTGCTGGTCGCGCTGTTCTTCACGCAGGGCTTCCAGTCCGTCCACGACATCATCGATTCCCTGTTGCTGGCCGTGTCTCTGGCCGTCGCCGCCGTGCCGGAAGGCCTGGCGACGATCCTGACCGTCGTGCTTGCGCTCGGCGTGCAGCGCATGGCCAAGCACAACGCCATCGTCAAGAAGCTGAGCTCCGTCGAGACGCTGGGCTCCGCTTCCGTGATCTGCTCCGACAAGACCGGTACGCTCACCCGCAACGAGATGACCGTCGAGCGCATCGTCACCCCGAGCGGTGAAGTGCAGCTCACCGGCACCGGCTACGCCCCGAAGGGCCAGATGCTGGGCCTCGACGGCGCCGCTGTCGCCGACGGGTCCCCGGTCGCGCTCGAAGCGGCCCATACCATCGCGGTCGGCGCGTTCGCGAACGACGGCGATCTGCGTGAGGGATCGAACGGGCAGTGGGAGATCGTCGGCGATCCGACCGAGGTCTCGCTGGTCGTCGCCGCGCGCAAGATCAAGGCGGAGCGTTCGCTCGGCAAGCTCACCCGCGTGGCCGAGGTCCCCTTCACTTCCGAGCGCAAGCGCATGTCGGTCGTCGGCAAGGACAGCAGCGACAACGGCAACCTGACCGTGTTCGCGAAGGGCGCCCCCGACGTGCTGCTCGGCTACTGCACGCGCATCGCGGTCGGCGGTGCGGTCCGCCCGCTCACCGAAGGCGACCGTCAGACGATCCTCGCCACCGTCGAGAAGCTGTCCGGCGAGGCGTACCGTACGCTTGGCCAGGCGTATCGTCCGCTCGGCACCGCGTCGCTCGCCGACATCCCCGGCATCAAGACCAACGCCGCCGGCGAGGTGACCGATATCTCCGAGCAGAGCGACGTCATCGAACGCGACCTGATCTGGGACGGCATGGTCGGCATCATCGACCCGCCGCGCACCGAGGTGCGCGACTCCGTCGCCGAGGCGCACCGCGCCGGCATCCGCACGGTGATGATCACCGGCGACCACCCGCTGACCGCAGCCCGCATCGCCTCCGATCTGGGCATCATCGCCAAGGGCGGCAAGGCCCTGACCGGCGACCAGCTCGACGCCCTGCCCGACGAGGCCGCCTTCGACAAGGCCACCTCCGAAGTGTCCGTGTACGCGCGCGTGGCCCCCGAGCACAAGCTCAAGATCGTGGAGTCGCTGCAGCGCCAGGGCAACATCGCCGCCATGACCGGCGACGGCGTGAACGACGCCCCGGCGGTCAAGTCCGCCGACATCGGCGTGGCCATGGGCATCACCGGCACCGAGGTGACCAAGGAATCCGCGAAGATGATCCTCGCGGACGACAACTTCTCCACCATCGTCGCCGCCGTGCGCGAAGGCCGCGTGATCTTCGACAACATCCGCAAGTTCCTGCGCTACCTGCTCAGCTCCAACGTGGGCGAGGTGTTCACCGTGTTCGGCGGCGTCATGCTCGCCGGCGTGATGGGCATCACCCAGCCCGGCTCCGAAGGCGTCACCGTGCCGCTGCTCGCCACGCAGCTGCTGTGGATCAACCTGCTCACCGACGCGGCCCCCGCGCTCGCGATGGGCGTTGACCCGCAGACCGACGACGTGATGGCCCGCAAGCCGCGCAAGCTCACCGATCGCGTGATCGACAGGGACATGTGGATCGACATCGCCTTCATTGGCATCATCATGGCCGCCGTCACGCTGATCGGCATGGACATGCACCTGGAAGGCGGCCTGTTCACCGATCGCTCGATCGGCGGAAGCCACGAATTCCAGATGACCGAGGCCCGCACGATGGGCTTCACGATCCTCGTGTTCGCGCAGCTGTTCAACGCGATCGCCTCGCGCTCGTCCCGTCAGTCCGCATTCGTCGGCCTGTTCTCCAACAAGTGGCTGTGGGGTGCGATCGGCCTGTCCGTCGTGCTGCAGCTCGTGGTGATCTACGTGCCGTTCCTCAACTCCGCGTTCGGCACCACGCCGCTCGGCCCGTGGGCTTGGGTCGAGTGCATCTGCCTTGCCGCGGTGGTGCTCATCGCCTCGGAAATCTACAAGGCGATCATGCGCGCGATCGACAAGAAGAATGGCGTGGTCGCCTAACGGCACGCCATGCGAAATGAATCTGGCTCCCCTCATAGAGGGGAGCCAGATTGCTATGGGTTCAGTGCTTGCTGTACTTGTTTACCCGGCGTCGATCAGTCGTTGACCTCGGCACGGTAGAAGTTCACGTATGAACGGCTCGGGGTCGGGCCGCGCTGGCCCTGATAATGCGATCCGGTCCCCTTGGACCCGTAAGGGTGCTCGGCGGGGGAGCTGAGCTGGAAGAAGCACATCTGCCCGATCTTCATGCCCGGCCACAGCTTGACCGGCAGCGTCGAGACATTCGACAGCTCCAGCGTGATGTGCCCCTCGAATCCCGGATCGATGAAGCCGGCGGTCGAGTGGGTCAGAATGCCGAGGCGCCCCAGCGAGCTCTTGCCCTCCAGACGGGCGGCCACCGTCGCGTCGAGCTTGACGTACTCCCAGGTCGATCCGAGGGCGAACTCGCCGGGATGCAGGATCCACGGCTCATTCGGGGCCACTTCGAACTGTTCGGTCAGCGCGCCCTGATTCTCGGCCGGATCGACGTACGTGTACGCATGATTGTTGAACAGGCGGAAGAACCGGTCGAGCCTCACATCGATCGAGGCCGGCTGCACCATTTCCGGGGTCCACGGGTCAAGCGAGATATGGCCGTCGCGTTTGGCGGCGAGAATGTCGCGATCAGACAGCAGCATAACGACTCCTTACGTATGCGCGATGTGCGCTTCCATGTATCTGTGCTCCAGTCTACCGATGCATGCCTATTTGCATATGCATCGCACGCGCGGTGGGGTGGCGTATACGTGTGTCGGGGGTGGGTCGTAGGGGGCTGCCCCGTACGCGGCGGTGCGGGGATCGGTCGGCCCTGCCGGCCGGAATCGCGGCTCCCTCCGGCGGATGCACACAACAGCGCCATAATTCTCAGGAAGTTCTCAGAGAAAACCAGCATTGCGTCAAGGATGGGATGGTTACATAATAACTGTCAGCAAGAGCTGAACAGGAACCGCAGCAGTTCCCGACAATTGAACCCTTTCTTCTTCTCTCTCCTTTCTCTCCCCGGCGGTGACCCCGCCGGGGTTCTTTTTTGCCCGGCTTCGCTGTGCACGGCTCTGCCGCGCCGGGATTGGCATGCTCCCGCAGGCGGGAGCTGGCTCGCGCAGCGAGACCCGGGACCGAGGGCGGCATGCGGTGACGTTGGCTCCGCCGCCGGCTCCATGGCGTGCGACGTGCGTTTCGCAAACCCGGAATGGTGTGATGCACATCATGGTCGGTCCGACGCGTGCGGTGCCGTGGCTGACGTATATTGGGCGGTATGAGCGAAGACGCAACGAATGATCTCATCGGCCGCGAGTCCACCGTGGTGCCGGGCCGCTTCGGCGAGCGGCTGACCGTCACCCACGCCGAGTATTCGCGGGGCGGCGGCAAGGCCAACCCCGCGCGCCCGATGTTTCTGTGCCTGCACGGATGGGGCTCCAACGAGGAGGATCTCGGCGGCATGATGCGCTACATCGCGCCGTACAACGACTACGCCGCGCTGCGTGCTCCGCTGGTGCTGCAGGAGGGCGGGTTCATGCCGGGAGCCTACTCGTGGTTCCATGATGCGGTGCCCTCCGGCGATGATCTGGACCGCGACGCCTTTGCCGCGGCAAGCGCCATCGACCGTTGGGTCGCGGACAACATTCCCGATGACCGCGATGTGGTGCCGCTGGGGTTCTCCCAAGGCGGCCTGCTGGCCGTGCATCTGCTGCGCGTGCATCCCGAACGGTACCGCGCGGCGGTGTCGCTGTCCGGATTCGTGGCGCCCGGGAACGTAGCCGGGACCGCCCCCGCCGATGACCGGCTCGACGGGCAGATCCCCGTATTCTTCGGCTACGGCCAGAACGATACGGTGATTCCCAAATACGAGCTGTACGCCGCGTCCGCCTGGATGGAGGAGCACACGTGGCTGACCGCGAAGAGCTACCGTGGCCTCGACCATTCGGTGAGTATGGACGAGTTCGCCGATCTGCGCCAGTGGATGCTGGTCAACGATCTGGCGTCCGGCGTGCTCTGACCGTCCGCACCGGCGGCCCAGGCAGCCACACACCCCCGAAAAACATCGCAGGAAACTCCGAACATCCCCGAACGTCCTCGAACACGCGCTATGCCATGATGAAAGCTACGTAGCTATTCATCGGATACAATCGATGTGGCATCCTTTCGCCCCTCGAAGAAGAAGGTGATGATTTCACTTGGACGTGTCCCTAGCGCATTTTATCCAACAGGTGTTGTCGAACCCGGCCTTGGCCGTCACAACGTTATTGACGCTGGGAGTGATCTTCGTCAACGGATGGACCGACGCGCCCAACGCCATCGCCACCTGCGTGACCACGCGATGCATGCGCGTGCGTTCGGCCGTGATCATGGCCGCGATCTTCAACTTCCTGGGCGTGTTTCTCATGACCCAGTTCAACGCGTCCGTCGCGTCCACCATCAGCAACATGGTCGATTTCGGCGGTGACACGCATGCGGCGCTCATCGCATTGTGCGCGGCGCTGTTCTCCATCGTCGTCTACAGCGTCGGCGCGTCGCTGCTGGGCATCCCGACTTCGGAAAGCCACAGCCTGATCGCCGGTCTGTCCGGCGCCGCGATCGCCATTCAGGGCGGCATCGGCGGCATCAACATGGGGGAGTGGGTCAAGGTGATCTACGGCTTGGTGGCGAGCCTGCTGCTGGGCTTCGGCATCGGCTGGCTGGTCTGCAGGATCGTGACCCTGATCTGCGCCGGCATGGATCGCCGCCGGACCAACGGGGTCTTCACGTATGCGCAGATCGTCGGCGCGGCGGCGATGAGTTTCATGCATGGCGCGCAGGACGGGCAGAAGTTCATCGGCGTGCTGTTTCTCGGCATGGCCTTCTGCAACGGCCAGTCGAGCGTGGCCGGCGTGGTCATCCCCCTGTGGCTGATGGCGCTGTGCAGCGTCATCATGGGCGTCGGCACCAGCGTCGGCGGGGAGCGGATCATCAAATCCGTGGGGCAGGACATGGTCCGGCTGGAAAAGTACCAGGGATTCTCCGCCGACCTGTCGAGCGCGCTGTGCCTGCTGGTCATGACCGTGCTTGGCATCCCCGTTTCCACGACGCATACCAAGACCAGCGCCATCATGGGCGTCGGCGCGGTGCGGCGCCTCTCCGCGATCAACTTCGGCGTGGTCCGCGACATGATGCTCACCTGGGTGTTCACCTTCCCCGGGTGCGGCATCATCAGCTACGCCATGGCCAAGCTGTTCATGTTCGTGTTCTAGAAAGGAACCTCATTCATATGGCGAGAAAAAACGACGCGTTCTATTTCGACGGTTTCCGCGACAGCGCCGGCAAGGCCTTGAAGGCCGCGCGTCTGCTGAGCGACGTCATGCACGACTACGACCCCGCGCATCTGCGCGAGCGGATGGAGCAGATGCACCGCATCGAGCAGTCGGCCGACGAGATCCGCCACCACATGATGGACGAGCTGGTCACGGCCTTCATCACCCCTTTCGAGCGCGAGGACATCGCCAGTCTCAGCAGCACCCTCGACGACGTGACGGACCGCATCGAGGGCGTGCTGTCCCGCCTCTACTACGACAACGTGCTCGACATGCGCCCCGACGCCCTGCAGATGGTGGACATGATGGTGCATTCGTGCGAGCGGATGGGCGGCCTCATCGAGGAGCTGCCGCGCTTCAAGCGGTCCAAGACCCTGCGCGAGCATGTGTTCTCCATCAACAAGATCGAGGAGGACGCGGATCACCTGTTCGTGAAGGCGATGCGCACCCTGCATACCACCTGCGACGACCCGCTGCAGGTGTTCGCCTGGCATGAGATCTACATGCACCTGGAGCGGTGCACTGACGACTGCGAGCGGGTGGCCAACGTGGTCGACGGCATCGTCATGAAGAACAGCTGACGCCCGGCCTACAGGCTGCTGTCCGCGTCCACGCTCATCACGTACACGTTGCGGCGCAGGGCCTTCGCCTGCGCGCGCGTGATGTCGCCGGACTCGACCATGTCCTGGATCACGCCGAGCTCGATGCCGTAGCTCTCGCGCTTCACGTCCTCGGCCTGCACGATGGTCTGCGCGCTGCCGCCCATGTTCGGGCGGGCGCGCAGGGCGGCCTCGCCCCGTCGGTAGTCGAGCAGCAGCGCCGAGCAGTGCTCGGTGTTGTAGCGGCTCCGCCGCATCTCCTCATACAGCCGGTCGATCACGTGCTCGATGGCGTCCAGCTGCAGTTTCCTGGTCGAGGCGAAGATCTCGTCGTCGCTCATCAGCGGCGTGGTACGGCGGATCCTGCTGCTCAGGCGCCTGGCGAGCGTGACCGTGCGGCGCTGCAGCGCGCGGAAGCGGCCCTTGATCTGCCATGCCACATTGCCGGTCTTGCGATCGGTGTCGATGTGGCGCAGCGAGTTCATGATCTGGTCGAGCAGCCGCTCGCAGGCCTCGATCTCCAGTTCCTGCTGGGACTTGTTCGGCGCGGGATGCTGCTTCGCGTCGGCCAGCCGCTGCTTGACATAGTCCTTCTCCCAGCCGAGCGCGTCGATCTGCAGCTGCGCGTACGCCTGCGGGTCGATTTCGCCGGTGCGCTGCTTCAGCCTGGTGATGCGCTTGGTGTAGGAGTCGATCACCATCATGATGGCCCGGCGGTTCTCCGGGGTGACGCGCCCGGTCAGCTCCTCCACGGTGCGGCGCAGCACGTCGATCGTGACCTCGGTCATCTCCTCGGAGGTGTCATGGCGGCGGTTCGGCGCGATCAGGGGCAGCAGGAAGTTCGCCAGCAGCAGGGTGACGATGATCACGCCGCTCGCCACGAAGATCAGCTCGTCGCGCATGGGGAAGGGGCTTCCGCCGGACACCGTGTACGGCACGGTGAACATCAGCGACAGCGTGATGGTTCCCTTGGCCCCGCCGAAGGTCATGACCGCGGCCGAGCGCAGGCGTTCCGGCGTCATCTTGCGCCGCTTGTGCGTGGACTGGTCGCGGGCGATGCGCAGCATGCCGCACACCCACAGGAACCGCAGCGCGACGACCACGAAGGACACCAGCAGAATGACGCCGATCAGCAGCGGATTGCTCACGCCCGGATCGTCCCAGCTGGTGCGCATCGCGTCGGGCAGCAGCATGCCGAGCAGGATGAACACCGCGCCGTTGAGCGTGAACGACAGCACGCCCCACACGCTGGTGGACACGATGTTGGTCCGCGCCACGTTCGGCCCGACGCCGGTCCGGTCGAATTGGATGAACAGGCCGGACGCCACCACGGCGAGGATGCCGGAGACGTGGCCGATGTCCTCGGCTGCCAGATACAGCAGGAACGGCAGGAACAGCTCCATCAGAATGCGCGACGTGGTGGTCTCCCAGCCGAGCGACCGGATGGATTCGAACACCCAGTTGGCGATGAGGCCGATGACGATGCCGAGCACCGCGCCGCCGATGAACGAGGCGACGAAATCCCCCGCGGCCTCGCCGACCTCGAACTGGCCGGTGATGGCCGCCGCGATCGCAAACTGGAAGCCGACGATGCCGGAGGCGTCGTTGAACAGGGATTCGCCTTTGAGCACGCTCAGCTGGCGTTGGGTCAGCGACGCCTCCTTGCCCAGCGAGCTGACCGCCACCGCGTCGGTCGGGCCGAGCGCCGCGCCGAGCGCCAGCGCCGCAGCCAGCGGCACCACCGGCCATATCGCGTGCAGGATGAAGCCGACCGCGATCATGGTCGCGATGGCCAGCCCTATGGCCAGGGACAGTGACAGGTTCAGAGTTTTCAGCAGTCCGGATTTATCGATCTCATGCGCTTCAAGATAGAGCAGCGGTGCGATGAACAGCACCATGAACAGTTCAGGATCGAGGTCCGTGCTCGGGAAAAACGGCAGTTCGGCCACGATGATGCCCAGCACGATCTGCACGAGAGGCGTGGACACCTTGGGGATGAACCGGCTGATGAACGAGGAGAGCACCACCGCCGCCACCACGCATAGGATGAGCTCAAGTACCGCCACGGTTCCTCCCTTGTGGTGCGTCCTCCCTCGACATGCCCAGACTATCAGCCCCCGTCGCGCCGACATGTAACGTTTCTCGCTCAGCGACCGTTCGGTGGCCCGGCCGCTACACTGAATCGCATGACGATTGGCAGGGTGTTTGACGGTGCGGTCGGCGGCGCTATGGCACGCGCCCTCGCGCTGGCCGGCGAGGCCGCGGCCGAAGGGGAGGTGCCGGTCGGCGCGGTGGTATTCGACCGCGACGGAACGATCATCGGCACCGGGCGCAACGCCCGGGAAATCCACGCCGACCCGCTCGCTCACGCGGAGGTGCTGGCGATGCGTGACGCCGCCGAGCGGCTGGGTACGTGGAACCTCGCCGACTGCACGCTGGTCGTGACGCTGGAACCGTGCCCGATGTGCGCCGGCGCCTGCCTGCAGACCCATGTCGGGCGCATCGCGTTCGGGGCGTGGGACGCGAAACTCGGCGCCTGCGGATCGGTATGGGACATCCCGCGCGACCCGCATGTCGGCCACACGCCCGAAATCGTCGGCGGCGTGCGCGAGGAGGAGTGCGCCGCGATGCTCACGGACTTCTTCGCCTTGCGCCGCTGACGGGTCGACGGCGGGTGGGAACGGGTACCCGATCATGTTTTTTCTTTCCTTGTGCATCGAACACTCCGCACGCTGGCAAGGAAAGCCGTCTGCCGTACCATCGAAATGGAACGCAATATACTTCACCGATCTTGAAGGGATAATGCAATGACGCGTATCGAACAATTCCATGGAGCCGCTGCCGCCGACGGTGCCGAGCTGACCGCGGTATACGCCGAACAGCCCGATGCCGGCGTGGCGTTCGCCCTGCTGTTCCACGCCGACGAACTGCCGCGCTTCGTCCATTGGGGCCGCCCGCTGTCCGACGCGCGGACCGTGGTCAACGCATACGACGCCCTGCGCCCGCAGCGCGTGTCCGGCTCGCTCGATTTCACGCCGTGGCCCAGCATCCTGCCGACCCAGGCCGAATCCTGGATCGGAGCCCCCCGCCTGGCTCTGCGCCGCGACGGCGTGGAGCTGTTCTGCAAGTTCACCGTCACCGGCATTGAGACCGCGGATGCGGGAGCCACCGGAACGACCCCGACCGTCACCGTCGACGCGGCGGACCAGGAGCTGGGCGTCGCCCTGACCTGGGTGTGCGAGCTGGAGCCGTCCGGCCTCATCCGCCAGAACATGACCTTCCGCAACACCGCGGACGGCGATCTGGAGGTCGGCAAGGTCGAGCTCGGCTTCCCGGTGCCGCCCAACGCGGTGGAAGTCCTCACCACCGCCGGCCACCATCTGCGCGAACGCAGCCCCCAGCGCCAGCAGCTGGTCAACGGCCGCATCGAAAAGGACGCGATGGTCGGCCGCCCCGACTTCGACGCCTCGCTGATCGCCGCCGGCATCTCCGGATTCGGCTTCGAACGTGGCGAAGTCTACGCGGCGCACCTCGGCTGGAGCGGCAACAGCGTGCTGTCCGCCGAGCGCCTCTGCTACACGACCGGTCTGATCGGCGGCGGCGAAGCCCTGTTCGGCGGCGAGGTCACGCTGCAGCGCGGAGGGACCTATACCACCCCGTGGCTCTACGGTTCGTATGGCGACGGCCTGAACGAAGTGGCCTCACACTTCCATGCCCATCTGCGCGAGGAGCACCGCGCCTGGCGCGAGGCGCACGGCGTGGCGGCCAAGCCTCGTCCCGTGATCCTCAATACGTGGGAGGCCGTGTACTTCGAGCACGACTACGATACGCTGACCGCGCTCGCCGACAAGGCCGCGGAATCCGGCGTCGAGCGATTCGTGGTCGACGACGGCTGGTTCGGCTCCCGCCGCGACGACACCTCCGGTCTCGGCGACTGGCAGATCTCCCAGGACGTGTGGCCGGACGGCGACAAGAGCCTCAAGGCGCTCGCCGACTACGTGCACGGCAAGGGCATGGAATTCGGCCTGTGGTTCGAGCCGGAGATGATCAACCCGGATTCCGACACGTTCCGCGCCCACCCCGACTGGGTGCTCAAGCCCACGCCGAACCGTCTGCCCATGCAGGGCCGCACGCAGCAGGTGCTTGACCTGACCAATCCGGACGCCTACGCATACATTTACGGCGAGATGGACAAGCGCGTCACCGAGCTTGGCATCGACTACATCAAGTGGGATCACAACAAGCTCGTCACCGAGGCGGTGTCCCCGCGTTCCGGCCGCCCGGCCGTGCATGAGCAGGTGCTGGCCGTGTACCGCATCTTCGCCGGCCTCAAGGCCGCGCATCCCGGCCTGGAGATCGAGAGCTGCGCTTCCGGCGGCGCCCGCGTGGATCTGGGCATCCTCGGGCTTGCTGATCGCATCTGGGGTTCGGATTGCGTCGACCCGGTGGAGCGCGCCGACATCCAGCGCTATACGTCGCTGCTGGTGCCGCCCGAGATGATCGGCGAGCACGTCGGCGCAAGCCCGGCGCATTCGACCCACCGCGCCACCAGCCAGGAATTGCGCATGGCGATGGCGTTCTTCGGGCACATGGGCATCGAGTGGAACCTGCTCAAGGAGTCGCAGGCCGATATCGACAAGCTGGGCGAGTGGGTCACCGAGTTCAAGAAGCACCGTGAATGGTTCGCCGTCGACACGTGCGTGCATGCGGACTCCGCCGACCCGGCCGTGCGTCTGGATGGCATGGTCAAGCCGGACAAGTCCGCCGCGTTCTACCGCTTCACGCAGGTCACGACGTCGGCCACCTATCCGGCCGCGCCGGTGCATCTGCCCGGACTCGACCCGGACGCCACGTACCGCATCGTCCCGCTGTGGCTGGATCTCGATCTCGACGGTCTGGGCATCGGCAACGGCCAGTCGGCGCTTGGCTGGTGGAACGAGAACGGCGTTCTGATGACCGGCCGCGCGCTGCAGACTTACGGTCTGCGCCCGCCGAGCCTGCATCCCGCCCAAGCCGTTCTGTTCACCGCCGTGCGTGAGTAGGGGGTACCGTAGCGGGATGCCTTCGCGGGCGCCTGTGGCGCGCCCGCTCACTTCGCCTACGGGACTCCGCTGGAGTCCCGCTTAACGGCTCAGCCCGTCCAAGCCGTTCTGTTCACCGCCGTGCGTGAGTAGGGGGTACCGTAGCGGGATGCC